>Ga0102591_1004761_pt1 | contig 10120 bp, 8 predicted proteins | sample AraplaCol_mCL_r2_2_FD_76860 | JGI IMG/M metagenome (GOLD analysis project Ga0102591, IMG submission 76860) | Arabidopsis root microbial communities from North Carolina, USA - plate scrape MF_Col_mCL_r2 (SPADES assembly) (version 2) | ecosystem: Host-associated > Plants > Roots > Endosphere... | reverse complement strand
GTCCTTGCCGGCGGTCACATTGGCGTCGAAGGTCCGGTAGCCGTCGGCCATGCCGTACTTGGCGTCGGCCTCGAGCCCTGACATGCGCTTGCGGGTGATGAAGTTGACCACACCGCCGATGGCGTCCGAGCCATAGATCGAGGAGCCGCCGTCCGGCACCACTTCCACGCGCTCGATCATGCCGGGCGGGATGATGGTCGGATCCACATAGGTCTGCAGGATGCCGGCGCCGACCAGCCGATGGCCGTTCAACAGCACCAGGGTCGTCGTGCCGCCCGACGCGCCGAGACCGCGCAGGTTCGTCTGGGCGATCGGCTGGCCGAAGGTGGCGGTGCCCGCCGGGAAGGAGTTGAAGTTGCTGACTTGCGGAATGGTCGCCAGCAGGTCGTTGGTCGAGGCCGCGCCCGTGGCGACCACGTCGTCGCGGGTGACACCAATGACATTGGTCCCGACCGGCGCGACGCCCCGCAGCAGAGTGCCGGTGACGACGATCTCGGACACTTCACTTGAATCCGACTGCGACTTGTCGGTGGCCGAGGCCGGTGGCGGATTGGCCGGCGCGGTCTGGGCCATAGCCGAACCAGCGACCGCGACCGTGATCGCAATGAGGCTGACCGAGACCAGACCCGCACGACGCCTTTCGAACATATTCGCTGACATGCCCCTTCTCCTCTCCCTATGTCGAAGGCTCATTTCGGCCTTTCGATCTCTTTTGACACGTCATCCGTAACTGATGAATCTCCGAATGACAATTGACCACTTTCGAATATCTTCGTATCCCGATCTCAATACGAAAATAATATGCGGACACCCGCTTGGCCGCTGAGAGGGAGGAATTGCGAATGACCGAGAAGGCCCGCCTTTCGCGACGAGACTGGATGGCGTCGGCGGCGGCCCTCGCCGGGACGCTGATCACCTCGAGCCCCGCCTTCGCGAAGCAGACACACGCCCTGACACCGATCATCCAGACGACGAACGGCCCGGTGCGCGGCCGAGTCGAGGATGGCGTGCACACGTTCCGAGGCGTCCGGTACGGCGCGCCGCCGGTCGGCCAACTCCGCTTCCGCCCGCCGCGACCGCCCCAGAAGTGGTCGAAGATTTTCGAGGCCGATACGTTCGGGGCCGCGGCCATGCAGTCGCCGGGTCCGGACGCGCCACCCTCGGAAGTCCACAGCGAGGATTGCCTGTTCCTGAACGTATGGGCTCCCGCGCCAGGTCCGGCGAAGCGGCCGGTGATGGTGTGGCTGCACGGCGGCGCCTTCGCGGAGGGCGCGGCGGGGCGCCCCACCTACTACGGCGATCATTTCGCCCGCGACGGCGTCGTGTTGGTCTCGATCAATCACCGCCTGAACGTCTTCGGTTTCACCCAGCTGCCCGACAGCTGGGGCCCGGCCTACAGGCAATCGGGCTTGGCGGGCATGCTGGACATTGTCCAGGCGCTGCAATGGGTGAAGGCCAATATCGCCCAGTTCGGCGGGGATCCGAACAACGTCACGATCTTCGGCGAGAGCGGCGGCGGCGCGAAAGTGTCGCTGCTGCTGGGCATGCCGCCCGCCAAGGGCCTGTTCCACCGCGCCATCATCCAAAGCGGCGCCGGCCTCACCGCCGCGCCGCGCGCCTATGCCCAGGCCTTGGGCGGAGCCTTGACCGAGACGCTTGGCCTGAAGCCCGGCGACGTGGCCGCCCTGGCCGCCCTCGACGGCAAGACGATCTTCGACAGCCAGAAGACGGCCATCGAGAAGGTCAAGGGCGCGGCGGTGAAGGGCTTCCTGACCGACGGCTTCGCGCCCAGCATCGATGGCCAGGCGCTGCCGCGCGGCTCGTTCACGCCGGAGGCCCAATCTTGGATCGCCGACGTGCCGCTGCTGATCGGCACAAATCGCGACGAGATGACCCTGTTCCTGGCCGCCTCGCCCGCCATCGCCAAACAGACCGACGCGGACTTCGAAAAGGCCGTGCGCGAAGCCTATCCGGCCAAGGCCGACCAGGTCGCCGCCCTCCTGCGCGCCACCCACCCAGGCGCTACGCCCGGGGACCTGACGATCGCCCTACAGACAGCCAAGGCGTTCTGGATCGACTCGATCACTCTAGCCGAACGCAAGCTCAGGCAACCCGCGCCGGTCTGGATGTATCGGATGGATTGGGACAAATCCCCTGCCATGGGCGGCAAGCTGAAGGCCAGCCACGCCATGGAGCTCTCGTTCGTGTTCGGAACGCACGAGAACATCCGCTTTTTCGTGGGTCCCGGCGACGGCCCGACGCGGATGGCCGCTCAGATGCATCCGGCCTGGGTCGCCTTCGCCAAGACCGGCGATCCGCAGACGACGAACCTGCCGACCTGGCCGCGCTATGACCTGGCCAAGCGCCAGACGATGATCTTCAACCTGGAGAGCAAGGTGGAAAGCGATCCGCAAGGAGACCTGCGCCGCCTGATCGGCGCCTAACGCGCGACCATTCCGGAAGGGGCGGGAGACGGCCGGCGCCGCTCCCGCCTTTTTCTTGCGCCAACGCTATTTGGCGATGGCGACGACAACGTGGACATAGCGACTTAGGGCCGGCGCGCCGTCGTCGGTCGCTTCGGCCAGGACGTGGATGGTGTCGCCGGGCTTGGCGTCCGCCGGCACGGTCAGGCGAGTCGAGAGGCCTTCGCCCCCTTCAAGCGCCACCTCGCCGGCATAGCTCCCAGCCTTGGGCCAGACGCGCCAACGGACGACGACCTCGTCGTGGTCGGGATCGCTGACCGTAGCGGCCAAAGCCACGACCTGGCCTGGCCGCGCGCTGATCAGCGCCGAACCCTCGAGGGCTATCTTGGGGTTGTGGTTGGCGTCGGCGTAGCGCGGTGTCGTGGCCCAGGCAAAGCGGGCGGCGAAGTCTCGCTGGGCCGACGCCATGAACGGATGGGTCGGCGCCCGCGCGAAGGCTCGTGGCCCGTCCGAAGCGACCGCCGACAGGTTCGCGCTCATCTCGCCCGAGATCGCCGAGCGTCCCGTGCCGGCATGGCCACCCCACCCGCCGTAGGTCCCGGCGCGATAGCCGTTCAGCCCGTTGTCGACCAGGTTCAGGAAGGTGCCGGTGTCGCCCTCGCCGATGAAGGAGCCCGCCTCCTCGACCGGCGACCACACGACGTAACCCTCGGTCTTCAGCTGGTCACGGCTTTTGCCCGGAACGCCGAAATAGTCGAAGATGTCGCCCTTCACCATTTGCCGGCCGTCGCCCCAGACACGGTAGAACGCGCCCAACGGGCCGCGTGAGGAGATGTTCTTTCGGGTCCAATCGACGCCGAGATAGACCGCGTCCTCTTCGCTGACCGTGCGCTGCGACAGATAGCTCAGCGACAGCCCGTCGGCCGGCTCCATGTAGCGGATCTCGGGCCAGTGGGGCTTAATGTACTTGGCGTAGGTGTCGTCCTGATCGCCGGACGGATGGATGACGGCCTTGCGGATCACCTTGGCGCGGATCGCCGGCCATCGCGGCGTACCTTGGTACTGGTCCTCGATGGACTTCAGCGCCCGGGCGATCGTGCTCTGGCCGCCCCAGGCGTGCAGGTAGATCGGCGCCTCCTCGTCATCCAGCAGCAGGGCCTTGATCAGGTTCGAGCCGGCGGTGTCCTTGTCCATCTCGCCGTCGAAATCGACATTGCCCCAGCGCACCTTCGCCCGTAGCGCGGCGGGCGTTGGGTAGGCGCGATCGTGCACGCGCAGGTTCGGATAGGCCTTGGCGTAGGCGTCGAGCGCGTCGTCGATGAAGCGCTCCTTCGGATCCCAGCGCCAGGACGTACAGGGACAGATCTCCCGACCCACGCGGGTATATTCTCGCCCGGCGACGAAGCCCTTCGTGCCCTTGCCATCGCCTTTCCAGTGGAACTGGCTGCTGGCGTAGATCAGCCCTTCGGTGCGGAAACTCGGCGCGTAGAGCAGGTAGCGGACCAGGGAGTTGGAGTCGTCCAGTTCCGGGTCGGCGGTGATCACCACCCGAGGCTTGGCGCCAGGCGGGGTTTCGAGATAGCGCGGCGGGACCTTGGCGGACGCGTTGCCGGCCGTCGCGCAGGATGGAGCGGCGGTCAGCGCCGCGCAGAGGCTGACCACCGCTAGCGCCGCGGCTTTCGAACTTCTCCCCATGGCGTCTCCCTTCGTTTTTCGTTTGACCCGTTTCGAACCGGCCTTGCTCGACGGCGTACCATGCCCATTGACGCGACGCATCGCTAAATATCGTTGTTTATTTTCGTTTGCTTTCGATTTTTCGAGCCTCTAGCTCCATCGACGCCTAAGCGCTGCCTGGCCGCGCTCTGAACCTTCTGCCTGATGCTTCCACGCGCGTTGGCCGATTTGCAGCGGTTTGCGCCAGAGGCGGACCCAGAGGCGGACATTGAGCTGCGTCGCGGGCTGCTATCCGGCGCCCGCCGCCGCCTTTTCATGGCGCTTCGCCACCGACGCGATCGCCTTGCGTCGGTCGAAGGCCACGGAACTCCAACCGTGGGGACGAGCCCTCGCGGGCGAGACGGCGCTGGGGCGCGCACGGGACCCAAGCTGCGATGGAGCCGCTCGTGATCCGAGATGGCGCACTTGAAAAGCCTGTCAGCTAGACGGCCGCCGCCTGCTCGCACTGGGCGGTCTCGCTGCGATGCTGGGGCGCCTGCCGTCCGGGTTCGAGCGGGACCATCGCGGCCACATCATCCACCTCGCGTGGGTCGTCGCCATCGAGCGCGATGCGCGCGGCCGGCAAAGGCGTGGGGATGCGGGGGTGATTGACGCTGCGTCCAAAGACGATCCTCGCAAAAGCGAGCCGCCTAACATCGGGAAACAGTGCAAGCACCACCCCGCACTCGCCCTCGGACGTTCGTCGCGGAGACATACGGCAAGCCAGCTCGCCGTATGTCAACCAGCGCCGTTAGAGGCATTGTCTATCGCGACGCTAAAGAATCTTATTTAATCCACAATACTAAGTACAATGTGGGGCGTATTCAAATATCCCATGCCGTCAAGCAGCCCCTTCATGACATGCGGCCTATCTTCCGGGCCATCCAGGCCCAATATCCTCTCAGCTATATTGTTGCCAGATTGCGTCAAGCCCGCGGCGTAGAGCAACGCCTCCTGAGGGATACCGCCAACAATTCCGACAAAGCCGTAAATGTAATTGCCGAAAGCTTCAAATGCGCTCCCAGTATAATTTTCACCTCTTGCGGCGCTCCAATAAGTCACATTGCCTGCGCCAGTAGATCCGGCGGGTCCATTCGCCGTTCCCCAATCCTTGAAGTCAATAAAGTATGGATTGGAGGGGTTTTCGTACATATTCTTGAACTCAACGAGCTTCGCGATTGGGTTCGAAATTGACTGCAAGTGGGAAATCGCGTTCAGGATCGTCTGATTGGTGACATTCTGCGGCGCATAGTAAGTCGCGTTGTCGGGCGCCGTGATCATCGTCACGTAATTCGCGTTGCTGCCGGTGGGTCCAGGGGGAGCGCCAGTGCCAGAGCCACCACCGCCTGGCGGCGGAGGCTCTGGATCAGGCCATTCGTACGGAGGGGGAGGGTTAGGGCTGGAATAAACAGGCTCAGCAACCTCGTGCCAGGAACCGGCATACCACTGGTAGTAGTTGCCGTTTTCCTCGTAGATGTCACCCTCGTTGCCGCTGGCAGGAAGACCTCCAGCCACCCAGCGCAAGTCATCGACCGTTAATTCGCGCATATTTCCATCTCCTAATGCCTCAATTGTATTGGGCATTTGTTGCAATGACGGGAAAAATGGCGGCGCGGTGTTGGGTTTTATTTATTTTTATAAACACTATCGCCACAGCCTGGCGCTGAAATCGGCGAAGCTGCACCACGCAAAGTCGGCCAAATAAACTCAATGTCAAGGTGATTACCTTCGTTCTTCCCGCCAAGATGGCGCACGAGCCGACTTAATGGCTCGCCACTACGGCGCATCACCCCTGCGGCGCGGGCTGATCGGCAAGCGCGGTGTGGCCGTCTCGGGCCCCGCCGCTCGCCGTATCCTGGGCGAAGCACGGCGCGCATACCGCCAAGGCCATTGCGGCCGCCACGATTGTCTGGCGAAAAGGCAAAGCCGTCTCCCCAACCCAGCCTTAGATCGGGCCGCCTTACTGCACCACGTTGCCACGCAGCGTCGACGGCGGGCCGCCACGCGGCTGGAGGCGCGGCGATCAGCTTCTAACGCCACCCGAAAAACGGCGCGCTAGGCACACGGTCTTGCTTTCCACCGACACCAGAAAACCCGGCGCCGCTTCGGCCGCAATCCGAGTTGTCTAGACCTGGAAGCAAGGCGCCCTTACCGCACAACATCGCCGAAGCTCGCCCGCGCCAGCCTCGACCTTCTCCATGCACGGATTGCCCTCACCGCCTTGCAGAGACGCCCGACGGAAGGCTATTCTATTTGAGATTGAAGGCGCAAGCAGATGACGCAGAGGGTGAATATGAAATTTCGCATCGCTGCGCCGGCGGTTGCCTTAGCCGTGTCCTTATTCACGGCTGGCTGCTCGCAGCCTTCCGAACGAATCGCCGCGGGCACACACCACTGCACCGAAGTACGCCTTGCGCCTGATCTTACGATGCGGTTGAGCTCGTACGGCGAAGAGCAAGAGCGGTGGGTGGCGCAGGCGTGCCACCCAACCGGAACTGCTTGTACCGTTGTGCTGTCTTACGACCATGCACCACCGCCGATCTACACGATCTCCGGCCATACAGTTGATGTCGAATTGTTGGGGGGCGTCCTTCATAGGCGCCTTGATGAGGCAAAAACGAGCCGCACCTTCAACTTCCGAACCCATGTCGTTACTGAAAACATCGGAACGGCCGGCATTAGATCGTTCTATAGTAAGATACAGCACGTTTGCCCGCCGCCAAACCGCCAGTATCCGCAATAACGCGCGCGCTTTTCAGCCATCCTCAAGACCTCCTCGAGATCCACGAGCAAGCTCTCGATCCTTCCTCAGGGTGACATGCAGGAGGACGCCGAACCGGGGAAAGCGGGCGTCGAAGCGCCTTGTCAAGGTTGACCAGCCCCACGGCCTTGGACGGGCCCTTTCCGAGTCCGCGGCGCAGCTTGAAAGAGAGACCCAAGCCCTGCGTTGACAGGCCAGTCGCCTTGACGTCGCATATTCTTGCGCGCAATCCTTGGTGGAGCCTCTCGCTATGCGCCTCGCTTGATGAGCGGATCAATTGCCCCCTCAAGCCAGTTCCGAAGAAGCAAAATTCACTAGCTCGTAGGTCATGCGATAGTCTTGGAGGAATCCGATGAAGACCTTTGTGATTGCCAGCGCCGTCATGTTCGGGCTCGCCTCAGCCACCTCCTTGGCGGCGGCGACTAAAGACTATCCCGTGCAGGCCATGAATTGCGGAGAATTGAAATCCCCAGACGGGAAGAACATTGCAGCAATAGTGGAGCAGACGTGGTCCGGTAAGGATACTGAGGTCAATCTTCTTGTCTGCGACCTGGAATACCGGTGCAATGCAGTCCTATCCACCGCCCCGGGCGGAACCCTCGCGGCGCGGTGGACCCCGAAAGGCGAACTCACCGCTCACGCCACACCGAGTCGAGCGCCTACCCGGCATGACCGATATGGCGACATGGACAACTTTCCAAACGTCGTTCGGGCGCCAAGGATGTGGAAGCGCGGGCCAAACGAGATCGACCTCGCCTACGACAAGCCCGCGTGTCGCCGGCCGCCTCCCCTGGGAGATTAGGAACCGCCCGACAGCGTATCGCTGGCCCCGCCCCCCCCCTTAGCCCGTGGCCGCCCGCGACGCACGGCTGAAGCCGCTGGGACCGGGCCACGATTCTGGCCGCGCCGCGCTCGGCCTATCCGATGAACGGTCCGCCCGCAGCGACTGGCGGCACGGCATCCCGCCGATCGAGGCGCCGCGCTATTCGGTGACGTTCCGAACAATGCGCGTCTAAGGTCAAGCTACTAACGCACACGTGTTTTGAGGCCGCGCCGCCGGAACGACAGGATGGCGCAAACGAGGACGGGAAGCCCAAGATGATCGAGCGGACGTTCCAGCCCGGCGAGCAGGTGCTGCGCACCGGCGTCAACCTGCCCCATCTGGGCGTCTTCAGCGGCCAGGTCTACGAGGTCGAGGACTTCGAGCGTCATCACGCCGAAGGCCTCTATGTCCGCGGCGTGCCCGAGGGCCTGGATCCGGGCAGCTTCCAGCCGATCGAGGCGTGAGGACCGCCAAGGTCGCCACCGCGTGCGCGGTCGGAGGCCGTTACGCTCAGACGCCATCTCAATGATGCTCAAGTCGATCTCTGCGCTGATCGCTGGCCCAACGATGCGCCTGGGGCTCTCTGGATGTTTCCCCGGAGAGGACGGCGACATTCATTGGGCGAGCCGGAAACAGGTCGTTCAGGCCGCAGCGCGATGCGGCATTCAGCATTTTGAGCCCACACAAGCCGGCTCGGCTTGGGCAGCCTACGTTCCGGGCGAGAATCCGGACGGGGGTCCGAAGGGGGACTGCATCTACGCTGACCTCAAGAGTCGGGGGCTAACAGCAACGCGCTGACGTCCGCTCCCCATCTTTGCGGTCGATCGTTTGGTCCGCTTAGATCGCCAGCGATCACTCATAGCTCTCCGCGGCATCCGAATCTGCGCGCCAGCGCGGCTGGCTTTCCTAGGATTTCTAACCGTTTCGCCGACCATGGCCCCCGCCCCTTCGGCTTTCCGCTAGAGCCTGGCGCGGGCATTTTCGGTCGGTTACCCGACTGCTCCGACTGGTCGTGGCAAATTGCCGCGCTGCCATAGGTTGTCTCATTTACCCTAATTTAAGGCCGGCGCGGCCAAAGTTCCCCAAGCGAATATTTCATATAACGCTGAAATATATTTGCTTGGGGCGGTGCTTATTGTCTGTCGTTGAATCTAAATCGATATCGTTCGCCGGGGAGGTGACGATTTCGAGCATTGGTCAAGCTCACGAGCAGCTTGGCGCCTTGCTGCACGAGCGGAAGGCCGTGATCATCGACATCGAAGACCTCACCGAGACCGACCTAACCTTCGTACAACTCTTGGAATCCGCGCGCCGCAAGGCGAGCGAAATCGGCGTCGGCTTCTCGCTCAACCAGCCGGCCGCCGGGTCTCTATTGGAAGTCCTGCGGCGCGGTGGGTTCCTCGACGACGAAACTTCCGACCGCGCCACCTTCTGGCTTCAAGGGGCAGCTCAATGACCGCGATCCTTACCGTCGACGATTCCGCCAGCATCCGTCAGGCGATCAAGATCGCCCTCAGCGGCGAGGGCTACAGCGTCACCGAGGCTGTCAACGGCCAGGACGGCCTGGACAAGGGCAGCGCCGGCGGCTTCGACCTCATCGTCACCGACCTGAACATGCCCGTGATGGACGGCCTGGCGATGATCCGCGAGCTGCGCAAGCGCCCCGCCGGGGCCGGCGTGCCGATCCTGTTCCTGACCACCGAATCCGACGCCGAGATCAAGGCGCAAGCCAAGGCCGCCGGCGCGACCGGCTGGCTGACCAAACCCTTCGACCCCGAGCAGTTGGTCCGCGTCGTCAAGAAAGTCCTCGCCAAGTGAGCGGCCTCGATCCCATCGAGACATTTCGCCAGGAAGCCCAGGAGCTGCTGGAGGAGATCGAGCAGGGGCTGCTCGACCTGGCTCACCGTCCCGGGGATCGAGACCTGGTCGACGCGGTGTTCCGCGGCCTCCACACCCTGAAGGGTTCGGGGGCGATGTTCGGCTTCGACGCCTTGGCCGCCTTCACCCATCACTGCGAAACCGCTTTCGACCGCGTCCGCAAGGGCGAGGTCGCCGCGACGCCCGAACTGGTCGGCGCGGTGCTGGCCGCCCAGGACCACATGCGCGCCCTGGCCGAGGGCCGCCCCGCTTCGGAAGCCACCGGCGAGGACCTGCTGACCGAGCTGCGCCGCGTGGTCGAGCGCGCCGGAAATCCGGCCGCCGCCGAAGCCACGCCCGTCGAGTCTGGTCTCAACACTTGGCGCGTGACCTTCAGCCTGCCGGCCGACGCCCTAGTCAACGGCACCCGCCCCCTGCCCCTGCTCGACGAGCTGCGCGAGCTGGGCGAGTGCACGGTGGTCGCGCTGACCGACGCCGTCCCCGACTTCGACGCTCTGGTCCCGACCGAATGCCACCTGGCCT
>Ga0102591_1004760_pt1 | contig 10122 bp, 8 predicted proteins | sample AraplaCol_mCL_r2_2_FD_76860 | JGI IMG/M metagenome (GOLD analysis project Ga0102591, IMG submission 76860) | Arabidopsis root microbial communities from North Carolina, USA - plate scrape MF_Col_mCL_r2 (SPADES assembly) (version 2) | ecosystem: Host-associated > Plants > Roots > Endosphere... | reverse complement strand
CTGATGTACGTGGGCATCACGCGGGCGCGCAAGACGCTGGCGGTGAGCACGCTGCGGCGGCGCAAGCGCGGGCGCGATTTCGTGCAGGGCATCCCGAGCCGCTTCATCGGCGAGATGAAGCTGCACGAGGTGACGGCCAAGGAGGATCCGCGCGAGAAGCTGAAGGCGCTGCGCGCGGCGGCGCTGGCGCGGGCCGAGCAGGCGAAGACGGTGTCCCCATGAGGACGGCGGCCTGGCTTGCTGCGGTGATCGCGAGCGCGGCGCTGGCGATCGCGGCGGGGGACGGGCTGATCGGGTCGCGCTGGCTGTTCGTGTTCAAGCCGCTGACCACGCTGCTGGTCATCGGCTTTGCGTGGAGGCGGGGGGCGGATGCTCCATCGCGGCAGCGCTGGATCCGCGTCGGGCTGCTGCTGTCGCTGGCGGGGGACGTGGCGCTCCTGTGGCCGGTGCAGGGCTTCCTGCCGGGGCTGGTGGCTTTCCTGCTGGCGCACCTCGCCTACATCGTGGCGTTCACGCGCGGCGGGCGCTTCGCGGCGCGACGGCTGCCGTTCGCCGCGTATGCCGTGGTGGCCGGCGGCGTGCTCGCGATGCTGTGGCCGGGCATTCCGGGCGAACTGCGCGGGCCGGTGGTGGTGTACGTGCTGTGCCTGGCCTCGATGGCGGCGCAGGCGGCCAGCGTGGGGCGCGCGGCGGCGCTGGGCGGGGCCTTGTTCGTGGTGTCGGACGCGCTGCTGGCGTTCAACAAGTTCGGGCAGCCGTTGCCGTTGGCGGGCTTGTGGGTGTTGGCCACCTATTGGGCGGCACAGATGCTCATCGCCGCTTCGCTGCGCCGTTGAAGTGATCGACGATCCCCGGATGCAGCGCAGCGGAATCCGGGAGCGGTGGCGGACCGCGCGTCACATCCCCTTGAACAAGCCCGTGAAGCTGCGGCTCACCTCGAGCTTCTCGCCGTGCCCCTTCACGCTCACCAGCTGCCGCCCGCGCAGGTCACGCGTCACCCCCGAGATCGCCCGCGTGTTGACGAGCGTCGAGCGGTGGATCTGCCAGAACTCCTGCGGGTCCAGCTCGTCCAGCAGTTCCTTGATCGGCTTGCGGATCAGCGCCTCGACCGTCGCCGTCTGCACCCGCGTGTACTTCTCGTCGGAGATGAAGAACAGCACGTCCTCGACCGGGATCATCTGGATGCTCTGCCCCACCGTCGCCTGGATCCAGCGCAGCCGTTGCGGCGCCGCGCCCGGGTTCAACTGGCCCGCCAGCGCCTGCAGCAGCTTCTGCATGTCCGGGCCGGCCACCGGCGGCGGCTCCTGCGTCGACGCGCGCTGCGCCAGCCGCTTGCGGATGCGCTCCACCGTCAGCGCCAGGCGCTCGCGCTCGGCGGGCTTGAGCACATAGTCCACCACGCCCTGCTCGAAGGCCTCGACCGCGTACTGGTCGTAGGCGGTGATGAAGACGATCTCGCAGCCGTTCCAGTCCTCGTCGGCGGCCGCCACCTGGCCGATCTGGCGCGCCGCCTCCACGCCGGTCAGGCCCGGCATGCGGATGTCCAGGAACACGAGGTCGGGCTTGTGCTGCGCGGTCAGCTCCACCGCCTCGAGCCCGTTCTTCGCCTCGGCGACGATCTCCAGCTCGGGCCAGACCTCGGCCAGTCGGGCGCGAAGCTGTTCGCGCATCAGCCGCTCGTCGTCGGCGATCAGGGCTCGGATGTTCATGCCTCGATCGTAGCGGCTGGCGGGGCGGGGCGGCGCACCAGCAGCCGCCAGGCGCCCCAGGCGAGGAAGCCGAGCGCCACCAGCGGCGACAGCCCCACGGCCAGCGCCACCACCGTCGCGAGCACCGTGCCGGCCAGCACCAGCAGCAGGACGACCAGCGGCACCCCCACGCTCAGCAGCAGCGCGACCGGCAGCGCGATCACGAGCAGCGCCACCACCGCCAGCAGGACCAGGGTCACCCCCAGCCAGTGGCCGGCACCCAGGGCCGGGAAATTCCAGGTCTCCCCGTCGATGCTCAGCCGGATGCCGTCGGCCGGCAGCTGGTGGATCAGCAGGGCGGCGAGGAGCCCGCAGACGATCAGGGCGCCGAGGCTGGTCCAGCCCAGCAGGCGCAGCAGCCGGGATGCCTTCGTCATGCGGATGCTCCTTCGGGGGCCTTGGACAGGTAGGGCACGGTGATGGTGACCCGGGTGCCGCCGCCCGGGTTCTCGGTGACGGTGAGGCTCGCCTTGCTGCCGTACAGCAGCTGCAGGCGCTCGCGGATGTTGGCCAGGCCGATGCCGGTGCCGGCGGTGGCCGCCTTGCCGAAGCCGAGGCCGGTGTCGGCCACCGTCACCGCGAGCTTGCCGTGCACGATCTCGGCGCTCACCGTCAGCGTCCCGCCCTCGGCCTTCGGTTCCAGGCCGTGCTTGATCGCGTTCTCGACCAGGCTCTGCAGCATCATCGGCGGGAACTCGGCCGACAGCAGGCCGTCGCTGACGCGCACGTCGGTCTGCAGGCGCTCCTCCATCCGCACCTTGAGGATCTCCAGGTAGGGGCGGATGACCGCCAGCTCGCGGCCCAGGTCGCGCGTCGCCTGGGCATTGGCCTCGCGCATCGTCGGCATGCTGGCGCGCAGCAGGGCGATCAGGTTCTTCTGCATCCGGCTGGCGCGCGGCGGGTCGGTCTCGATCAGGTGGTCGATGCTCGCCAGCGTGTTGAACAGGAAGTGCGGTTCCACCTGGGCCTGCATCGCGGCCATGCGGGCCTCGACCACCTGGCGCTTCAGGGCCTCGGATTCGGCCATCTCGGTCGCCTCGACGGCCTGCGCCTCGGCCTTGAAGCGGCCGGCCGCCATGATCTTGATGATCATCGAGATGAAGATCAGCAGGAAGGTGAAGCCGGGCAGGTGGTCGCCGGGGCGGAAGCCTTCGATGACCTCGCGTTCGAGGCCGTCGTCCTTCGCGGCGGCGCGATCGGCCTCGGCCGCGGCGCGCTGGGCGTCGGCGATGGAGCGCTGGGCGTCGGCGATGGCCCGTTGCACGTCGGCCTTGGCCTCCTCGACGGCGGCGCGCACCTCTTCGCTGTCGGCATGCCGGGGCAGCTTCACCTCGATCGCCGGGACGTGGATGCGGACCTCGCCGGACGAGGCCGAGGCGGACGCGGCGGCGGCCGGCGCCGAGGCGCTGGACGCCGTGGGCCTGGCCTCCGACGAGGCGCGCGGCACCCCGACGCGCACGCCGTCGTCGTCGATCTCGAGCGAGCCGATGCGCACGCCCTTGTCGTCGATGACGATCTCGAAGGGGTGGCCGCCGATGTCGACGGAGGACTTGCGGGTCTCGCCGGGTTGGGGCGCTGCGGGCGGCTGGGGCGGCTTCTTCGGCTTCTTCGGGCCCTTGACGATGACCCGGTCCTCGGTCCAGCGGATGTTGAAGGGCGGCAGGTCGGACAGGATGCCGGAGGCGATCAGCGCCAGCACCGCGAGGACGATGAAGCGCTTCCAGGTGATGCTGTCGAGCCAGCGGGCGTAGGCGCTGAAGCCGCGCCGCGCGGCCTGGGCGAAGGAGGTGAAGGTCGAAGCCATGCGCCACTGTAAGCGGCGGGCGCCGGCGCTTCGAGCGGCAGGCGACGGGCCGGCCGATCGGGCGGACAGGCTGCACGCCCGGCAGATGAACCGGGCGGGCGCCTGGGAATCAGAGGAACCCGAGCCGCGTCGGGAAGTTCTTCAGGTTCGGCAGCACCGTCGCCAGCTGGCCGGCGCTGGCGCCGAACCAGCCGAGCAGCGCCGCGGCGTACTGGTCGACCGAGCTGGTCGGGATCCAGCGCCCCTGCAGCTCCCAGCTGTCCTTGCCCACGTCGTCCGGCCCGCCCACCGCCAGCGTCGGGTAGGTGCCGTAGCTGGTGCCGCCCTTCACCGAACCGCCGATCACCAGGTGGTTGCTGCCCCACGCATGGTCGGTGCCGTTGCTGTTGTTCGGCGTGAAGGTGCGGCCGAAGTCGCTCTGCGTGAAGGCCGTCACCGCCTCCGACAGGCCGAGGTTCTTCATCGCGCCGTAGAACGCCCCCAGGGCATCCCCCACTTCCTTGAGCAGGTCGGCATGCTGCCCGGTGGTGGGCGCGCCGCCGACCACCTGGTTCGCGTGCGTGTCGAAGCTGTCGACCGAGGCGAAGAAGATCTGCCGGTTGCCCTGCACCGTGCCGTTGGCGGCGATCAGCTTGGCCACCTGGTACAGCTGCTTGGCCAGGCCTGTCGTCAGCTTGCCGTTGGCGATCAGCGGCGCGAAGGCGCTGTCGATGGCCGCCAGCGCGCCGCTGCCGCCCGGGGTCACCAGCACCGTCGCGGCCAGCCGGTCCGACACGCTGAAGGCATTGCGCTGCGCCGCCGCGTAGGCATCGCCCAGCGCCACGTCCTGCGCCTGCGCATACAGCGCGTCGATCGCCTTCTTGCGCGCCGCGTTCGAGGCATTGCCCATGTCCTTGGGCTGCAGGTTGTAGGCGCCGAAGGTGGCGCCCGGGTCCGGCAGCACCAGCGGCGTCTGCGCCGTCGACAGGCCGAAGCGCGTCGAGCCCGCCACCGAGATCACCGGGTTCGCCGTCGCCAGCGCTTCCGCGGCGCGCCCGCCCCAGCCGGTGCGGGTCAGCGAGTCGGCGCTGCCGGTCTCCCACAGGATCTGCTGGTCGGAGTGCGAGAACAGGTTGTCGGGCAGCAGGTCGGAGCTTGCCGACAGCGCGCGGTACTGGTCCTTGGTCAGCGGCGTGGCCAGCGTGCCGAGGTTGAACACGGGCGCCAGCTTGCCGTCCGCCCAGGCGGTCGACAGCGCGGACAGCGAGGGGTGGAGGCCGAACTCGATGCCGTTCAGGTTGACGAGGCTCGCCTTCGGGATCGCCAGCCCCTGGCGCACGTTGGCGTACTGGGTGTAGCGCGTGGTGTCGGTCGGCACGATGGTGTTGAAGCCGTCGTTGCCGCCATACAGGAAGATGCAGACCAGCGCCTTGTAGTCGGCCGCGTACGCCGGCTTCGCGCCGAGCAGCAGGTTGGACAGCGTGCCGGCGCCGAGCGCGCCGGCGAGCGTGGCCCCGGAGCCGAGCAGCCAGCGGCGGCGGTCGAGCGACAGGGGCGCGGAGGAGGAAGAAGAGTGCTTCATGGGGCGGTCCTCAACGCTGGACTTGGTAGTTCGGCGAGCCGAACACGAGGTAGGCGGCCATCTTCACGCGGTTGAGCTTCTGCGCGTCGGTGCCGGCGGCGGAGACGGACACCGCGTTGATCACCTCGGTGCGCGGTCCGGCCGGCAGGGTCTGGCCGAGGGCGAGCAGCGACAGCCGGTCGACCAGCTTGGCGGCATCGGTCGCGTCCGCCTTGAACGCCGACAGGTCGACCAAGGTGCCGAGCGGGTTCGGCGCGCCGCTGTTGGCCGCCGGCGTGCCGCCCCAGTCGAGCAGGTAGGTCAGGAAGTTCAGGCGCTCCAGCGCCGAGTTGGCGTTGTGGATGCCGAAGGCCGGCCCGACCAGGCTCGTGCCCGGCACCGGGTAGTCGGGCGGGTAGTAGTTGAAGACCGAGGGCGGCCGGAACACGTGCTGGCGCAGGCTGTCGCCCCACCACCAGCTGAGCGAGTCGCCGTCGGTGGTGCCGTTCAGCGCGCGCAGCGTGCCGGTGAACATCAGCGTCGGCTCGCGCAGCTTGCCGCTGTTGCGCGTCGGCGTCTCGGCGCGCGCCTCGCTGTCCAGCAGCACCGCCGCGACGGTGGCCGCGAGGTCGCCGTTGCGGCCGGCGCCGAAGCTCTTGTCGAAGTAGGTGTAGCGGCCGCTCGTGAAGGCGGCGGCGACGCGGCCCACGTACTGCGGGCTCGGGTTGCTGGTCACCAGCTGCTGGATGAGGTGCCTGCCGACGAAGGGCGCGGTGTTGGGGTGCGCCATCAGGCTGTCGAGCACCGTCTCCAGCGCCGCCGGGGCGGTGTGCCCGGCGGCCAGCTTGACGCCGCCCAGCAGGTCGCGGGCCCCGGTGTCGTGGAACCTGGCGGCCGCGATCATGTCGCCCGCGTAGTAGCGGCAGTTCGCGCCGGTCGGGTAGCAGCCGTACGAGGTGGCGCCGCCGGCCGGGTAGGTCCAGCCGGTGAGCGCGAAGGCATAGGCGCGCACGGTGTCGTTGCTGTAGGTCGGCACGCACTTGCCGGTCTTCAGCGAACCGTCGGCGTTGAGCTCGCAGGTGCCGATGGAGAACAGCTGCAGCAGCTCGCGGGCGTAGTTCTCGTTCGGCGCCGCCTTGTCGTTGTTGGCGTTGTTGAGGAAATCGCCCATGACCGGCGACAGCGTGACCTTCTTCAACACGTCGCGGTAGTTGCCGAAGGCGTTGTCCAGCAGGTTGTTGTAGTAGAGACGGAAGCCGTAGTTGCCGTTGACCTCGAGGCTGTTGACGACGACGATCTGCTGCAGCGCGAAGGCGGTGCGCTGGCGCAGCTGGTCGGGCTGCTTCACCGCGTTGCGGTAGAAGTCCCACAGCAGCGGCTCGGTCGAGAACCAGTCGCGCCAGCAGTCGGCCTCGTTGACGTGGGCCGGCAGCTCGCAGAAGTCGGTGCTGCTGGTGTTCTGGTGGATCTCGCCAGTCTTGCCGCTGGTGTAGCGCGAGCTGTTGAGCGCCATCTGCGCGGCGATCCAGCTGGCGGCGCCCTTCGACTTGATGTCGGTGACCAGCGTCTCGCTCGGGCCGAAACTGGCCTGGTCGGCGAGGCGGACGGCATCGCGCTGCGTGGCGGAGGCCGGCGCGGTGGGCGCCGGTGCCGGCGCGGGTGCTGGTGCGGGTGCAGGCGACGGGGCTGGCGCCGGTGAGGGCGACGGGGCCGGTGAAGGCGCGGGGGCCGGCGAGGGTGATGGCGCCGGAGCAGGCGCAGGGGAGGGCGCAGGAGAGGGCGCAGGCGCAGGGGACGGCGCGGGGGAAGGGGACGGCGCCGGGGCGGGCGTCGGTGCGTCCGACACCGGCGGCGGGGCGCTGCTGTCCTCGCCGCCCTTGCCGCCGCAGGCGGCCAGCAGCGCGACGCTGAGGAAGGTGGCCGCCAGGTGTCGGCTTCGGTGGCCGTGGATCAAGGCATGGCTCAGGGCGTTTACAAACGGCATGACGCGTCTCGCTTGCTTGCAAATGTGGCGCTTCGTGTCAGCCGGTCGCGCCCGTTCGGGGCGTGTTCCGTCAGGACACGGCGGTCATCCCCGGCGTGCGGGGCGCATGCCATCACGGCAGCAGGATCGGTGCCCGCGGCTCAGGCGTCGTGCACGCCGGCTTCGTCGGCGCGCAGCGCACCTTGCCCGGCCAGCTCCGCCACCAGCTGCCGGCAGCCGGCCGATGCATCGGCCCAGCCGAGCTGCCGCCCGATGCCGGCGAACAGCCGCGTGCCCTCGGCCCACGCCAGCAGGCCCGCCCAGTCCTGCGAGCGCTGCTCCATCAGGTGGTACTTCAGCAGCACCTTCGCGCCGTGCCGCGCATGGCGCAGCGGGTCGGCGCGGAAGCCGGCCAGCCGCGATCGGGCGCGCGACAACGCACCGGCCACGTCGTCGAACGGCGTGCCGTGGCCCGGCAGCACCACTCGCACCGGCAGGCGCTCGATCAGGTCGAGCACCGCGGCGACCTCGTCGAACGCATCGACGCCGTCGAGCTCCGGGAACACCACGCCGAAGCCGTTCTCCCACAGCGCATCGGCCGAGACCAGCACGCCGTCGCGGTCGTCGAACAGCATCAGCGACTGCGGGTCGTGGCCCGGTGCCGCCAGCGCTTGCCAGCGCCGGCCGCCGACCTGCAGCGCCTCGCCCGGCGCCAGCGACGACTGCGCACCGAAGCGCTCGCACCGCTGGCCGGTCGCGCGGTACGACAGCGCGTCTTCGTCCCAGGCCTGCACGGTGCGCCAGCTCGCGCGCGGCACCGTGATCTCGGCCCCCAGCGCGCGCTGCAAGCTCGCATTGCCGCCGCAGTGGTCGGAATGCAGGTGCGTGTTGACGATGCGCGCGAGCGGCACGCCGGCCAGCGCCTGCGTCACCAGCGCCAGCGTCTGCGCGGCGTGCAGGCAATGCCCGCTGTCGATCAGCAGCGCACCCTCGTCGGGCCCGCCGTGCAGCAGCACGTTGTTCGACGACAGCCAGCCGCGCTCCAGCACGACGACGCCGGCCGGCAGCGCCACCGTCATTGGCGGATCGCCTCGATGCCGATCTGCAGCTTCACGGTGTCGCCGACGAAGGGCAGCCCGTAGGTGATGCCGAAGCCGCTGCGCGAGAACTCGGCCTCGAAGTCGCCGCCGCAGACCTCGCGCTTCAGCACCGGGTGCTCGTAGCAGTTGAAGCTCACCGCTCGCAGGCTCAGCGGCTGCGACGCGCCGTGCAGCGTCAGCTCGCCGCGCAGTTCCAACGGCTGGCCGTCGGCGAAGCGGAATTTGTCCGCGACGAAATAGGCCTGCGGATGGTTCTTCACGTCGAGGAAGCTGTGGCTGCGCAGGATGGTGTCGAGCGGCGCGACGCCGCTGTTGATGGTCGCGGTGCCGATCGTGATCGACGCCTCGCCGCGCTGCGCCGCGCGCTCCAGCGTGACGTGGCCGGCGATGTCGTCGAAGCGGCCGCGGCTGGTCGAGGTGCCGAAGTGCCGCACCTCCCACTGGATGTGGGTGTGCGCCGGGTCGATCAGGTAGACCGCCGTCGTGTCGGCTGCAATCGAGGCTGGGGCAGGGGTGGGTTCGGCGGTGGCTTGCGCGGCCGCCAAGTGGGTGCCCGCCAGCAACGCGGCGCCCAGCAGGACGAGCCGCGCCGATGCGGGTTTCACAGGAGTGAGGAGGAACGACATGCGTGCTCTCGGTGCCGACGGGCTGTCGATAATGCGTCATCCGGCCGATTGCTGCCGCCAAGGATGTCCATGCCCGCAGTTCCGGCGGAAACCTCCGAGCCCTCGTCGCACCCTGGTGTCGTCGACCTGGCGCGTCGCATGGCCGACGAGCAGACGGCCCTGCTCTACCAGCGCTCGCACACCGCCACGCTGACCGGCGTGCCGTTCGCGCTGCTGGTCTGCTGGGGGTTGATGCCGTATGGCACGCCGGTGCAGCTGTGGATCTGGTTCGCGATGCGCTGCAGCGTCTCCACCCTGCGGCTGGTGCTGCGCCAGCGCTTCTTCGCGCAGGCCGAGCCGGCGACCCATCCGTGGCGTGGGCGGCTGCTGGCGGTGCTGGCGCTGGACGGCTTCGTCTGGAGCCTGGCCGGCACCTGGCTGATCCCGCAGCAGCACCCCGACATCGTCGCGCTGATGATGGCCTCGCTGGTCGGCGTGTCGGCGGTCGCGGTGTTCGTGCTGCAGGCCGCGTCGTCGGCCTGCGTCGCCTTCCTGGTGCCGCTGCTGCTGCCGTCGGTGCTGCTGCAGGCGATGCAGGGCACGCGCGCCGGCATCTTCACCGCGATCGGAGTGCTGTTCTTCCTCGGCCTGATGCTGTGGGAGGCGCGTCGTGCCGAGCTGCGCATCCGCGAACTGCTGCGGCTTCGCTACACCACCGACCGCATTGCCGAAGAACGCGCCGAGGCGCTCGCGCTGGCGCAGCGGCAGAGCAGCGTGAAGAGCCAGTTCCTCGCGACGATGAGCCACGAGATGCGCACGCCGCTGCACGGCATCCTCGGGCTCGCGCGGCTGCTGCGGCGCCAGCCCGAGGCGCCGACGCCGGCGCAGTGGGACGTCATCGAGCGCGCCGGCGAGCACCTGCTGGCGCAGATCAACGACATCCTGGATTTCTCGCACCTGCAGGGCGGCACCATCGCGCTGGCGCAGCAGCGCTTCGACCTGGCGCAGCTGCTCGACGACCTCATCGCGCAATCGTCCCTCGCGGCGAGCGAACGCGGGCTGCTGCTGCAGACCCGGCTGACGCTGACGCGGCCGGCGCTGGTGATCGGCGATGCGGCGCGGCTGCGCCAGGTGCTGCAGCAGCTGCTGGGCAACGCGATCAAGTTCACCGAAGCCGGCTCGGTGACGCTGACCGTGAAGCACCATCCGGTGCGCGGGCGGGTGCGCATCGACGTGCGCGACACCGGCATCGGCATCGCGGCGGTCGACCGCGGCCGCATCTTCGATGCGTTCCAGCAGGGCGACAACTCGTTTCGCCGCCGCTACGGCGGCACCGGCCTGGGCCTGACGATCGCGCGCGAG
>Ga0102591_1004759_pt1 | contig 10122 bp, 9 predicted proteins | sample AraplaCol_mCL_r2_2_FD_76860 | JGI IMG/M metagenome (GOLD analysis project Ga0102591, IMG submission 76860) | Arabidopsis root microbial communities from North Carolina, USA - plate scrape MF_Col_mCL_r2 (SPADES assembly) (version 2) | ecosystem: Host-associated > Plants > Roots > Endosphere... | reverse complement strand
CCTTCGGCGAGCTGGCGGTGGTGCACAACGGCATCATCGAAAACCACGACGAGCAGCGCGAAGCGCTGCGCGCGAAGGGCTATGTGTTCGAGTCGCAGACCGACACCGAAGTCATCGCGCACCTGATCCACTTCCACCAGTCGCAGGGCGCGGACCTGCTCACCGCCGTGCAGCGGGCGGTGCGCGAACTCGTCGGCGCCTACGCCATCGCCGTGGTCAGCAAGCGCGAACCCGGTCGCCTCATCGCCGCGCGCATGGGCTGCCCGCTGCTGGTGGGCCTGGGCGAAGGCGAGAACTTCATCGCCAGCGACGTGTCCGCGATCCTGCAGGCCACGCGCCAGGTGATCTTCCTCGAGGAAGGCGACACCGCCGACATCACGCGCGAAGGCGTGCAGGTGTTCGACGGCAACGGCGTGGCGATCGAGCGCGAAGTGCACGTTTCCGATGTCTCGCTCGCTTCGCTGGAGCTGGGCCCGTACCGCCACTTCATGCAGAAGGAAATCCACGAGCAGCCGCGCGCCATCGCCGATACCATCGAAGCGGTGATGGACACCAACGCGTTCAGCCCGCTGCTGTTCGGCGCGAATGCCGAAGACGTGCTGCGCGAGGTCGAAGGCGTGCAGATCCTCGCCTGCGGCACGAGCTACTACGCCGGCCTCACCGCGCGTTACTGGATCGAAGCGATTTCCGGCCTGCCGTGCTCGGTCGAGATCGCCAGCGAGTACCGTTACCGCAAGGCGGTGGCGAACCCGAAGCACCTCATCGTCACCATCTCGCAGTCGGGCGAAACGCTCGACACGATGGAAGCGCTGAAGTACGCCAAGTCGCTCGGCCACGACCGCACGCTGTCGATCTGCAACGTGCCGGAAAGCGCGATCCCGCGCGCCAGCAAGCTCGTGTACTACACGCGCGCCGGCGCCGAGATTGGTGTCGCCTCGACCAAGGCCTTCACCACGCAGCTGGTCGCGCTGTTCACGCTCGCCGCCACGCTGGCGAAGTTGAACAACCGCCTGAGCGTCGAGCAGGAAGGCCAGTACCTGGACGCGCTGCGCTTTCTCCCCGGCAGCGTGCAGCACGCGCTGAACCTGGAACCGCAGGTCACCGGCTGGGCCGAGCGTTTCGCGCCGAAGCAGCACGCGTTGTTCCTCGGTCGCGGCGTGCATTACCCGATCGCGCTGGAAGGCGCGCTCAAGCTCAAGGAAATCTCCTACATCCACGCAGAGGCGTATCCGGCGGGCGAACTCAAGCACGGCCCGCTCGCGCTGGTGGATGCGGCGATGCCCGTGGTCGTCATCGCGCCCAACGACACGCTGCTGGAGAAGGTGAAGTCGAACATGCAGGAAGTGCGCGCGCGCGGCGGCGAACTGTTCGTCTTCACCGATGAAGACAGCCAGTTCGGCCCGTCCGAAGGCGTGCACGTCATCCGCGCCCCGCGCCACGTCGGCGTGCTGTCGCCGGTGGTGCATGCAATTCCGGTGCAGTTGCTGGCGTATCACGCGGCATTGGCGCGTGGGACGGATGTGGACAAGCCGCGCAATCTGGCGAAGTCGGTGACGGTGGAATAGTTTCCAACGGGGGTATGGTCCGGTACGGGGTGAGGGTCGTTACCCCGCAGCTTTGGCGCCCCCGTATCCCGTCCGTTCACAGAAGCCTCGCTGCGCTGATCATCCAAAGCAGAGATGAGGCTGGCGCGAGCTTCGCGGCTATCGCGGATGAGCTAAATCGGAAAGGTCTGTCGAGCCCCCGGGGAGTGCCGTTCTATGCGAACCTGGTGTATTCGATTTATCGAAAGTGGCGTGCTAAGAATGAACGAGAGCGAAGGCGCGTTTACGTCGACTTGATGGATGTGAGCGTGCAAGCGAGCCCCAGCAGCTAAGTTGCGGGCAGTACAAGGGAAAGGGATCGATGTACTACGAAACCGCAAGGCAGTCCGACAAGCCGTCTGCAGCACCATCCAAGTTCACCGTGTTCCTCGTTGGAAAGGACGAGGAGCGGTATATCTTTTGCCCGATTCGAGATCGAGCCTACAAGGTTGATTCAAAGCCGGAAGAGCTCGTTCGGCAATGGTGGCTCTATCGGCTGCGTGACCAATACGGCTACCCGTTCAATCAGATCGGAGTCGAGATCTCCGTCAAGGTCGGATCTACCGAAGCTAAGAAGAAGGCGGATATCGTTGTATTCAAGGACGCAACCAAGCGCGTTCCGCGGATCTTCGTCGAGGTAAAGAAGCCGGATCGAAAGGACGGTGTGGACCAGCTTGAGGTCTACATGAATGCGACCGGGTGCAGGCTGGGGCTCTGGAGCAACGGAGCACCGCCTCACGTCTATTTGCTAAGAGTCGAGCCTAAGGAAGGTGAAGAAGGGGCGAGCTGGCGTGAACTGAGAAATGTTCCCTCCGCAGGCGAAGATATCTCGGCGGTTGATAAGCCGATTACTCGCAAGCAGCTGGAGCCGGTAAGTGACTTCCTGAGCATTCTTCGAGAGTGCGAGGACCACATCAAGGCACATGAAGGACTCAATGTATTCGACGAGATCTTCAAGCTAATCTTCGCCAAGTTGTACGACGAGCGGAGAAACTTAAAGAACGACGATTCTCCCGCGAAGTTTCGTGTTGGTGCGCTTGAGTCGGCGGCTGACGCGAGAGTTCGCATAGGCAAACTATTTGCGGATGCCAGGGCTCAATGGCAAGGCGTCTTCTCACAAGGGGAAGAGCTCAATCTCAGCGATGAGACGCTTGCCTTTTGCGTCTCTGCGCTGCAGAAGACCTACCTCCTCAAGTCTGACGCAGATGTACTGGGTGCTGCGTTCGAGGTCATGGTCAATCCAACCATGAAGGGTGACAAGGGACAGTACTTCACACCCAGGCACGTGATCGACCTCTGCATCGACGTTCTCAGTCCGACTGAGACAGAAACAATCTTTGATCCGGCGTGTGGAAGTGGCGGCTTCCTGGTCTCAGCGATGGACCATGTGTTCACGCAGATTCGGTCCGAACGAGACGACGAAAGCGAAATTCTTGAGAATCAAAAGGATTACGCGACGAACAACGTCTTTGGCATGGACTATGACCCCATGATTGCCAAGGTCGCGAAGGCGTACATGCTGATCTGGGGTGACGGAAGATCCAACATAAGCGTCGGCGATGGCTTGAACGACAACAACTGGTCTGACGATGCTAGGGCGAAGTTTCAGGTCGTCAGCGGCAATCGAAGAGAGCATCGTAAGTTCGACATTATCGCTACCAATCCGCCATTCGGTGGTGATATTTCAGCCGATGACACCCTTTCGCGCTACCGGCTTGCGTTCAAGTCGGACGCCAGCGGCAAGACTAAGCGGATTAAGAAGGTTTCGCGCGACATCCTCTTCCTGGAAAGATGTCTCGACTCACTGGCGCCAGGTGGTCGAATGGCGATTGTGCTGCCGCGGGGAATCTTCAAGAACTACACGGATGAGCGTGTTAGGCGGTTCCTCATCGAGCGCGCAAAGATCAAGGCGGTGGTGAGTCTTTCCGGTTCTATGTTCAAGCCGTTCACGAACACGAAAACATGCGTGCTGTTCATCGAGCGAAGGATGCAGGACCTCGTCGATGTGTCGAAAGCAAACAAGGACGGATCCGTACTCTACGCGGTGACTGAAGTTCCTGGGAAAGACCAAAGCGGAAAGCTTGTGCGAAACGCGAAGGGGGAGATCGTCTCCGACCTTGGTCAGATCGCGAGCTACCTGAAGAAGAATCTGGTCTGGGGAGGCAAGTAAATGGCACTGCTATCCAAACGTCCTTTCACTGACTCGTTGCTTGATCTAAGAAGCGATGACGATGGCGTTATCGTCCAGAATCATATTCTGGAGCCCGAATACCATCAGGACGTGTATCGACTCGCCTGCGAGCAGGCAAAGAACAGTCCAGGCGCTTTCCAGCTTGGGGACACGACCAAGGTGAAGCGTGTTCCAAATAGGGGGCGGCAGCCGGAATACGTGGACGATGAAGCTGATCCGGACACGTTGAAGTTTCGGGGAATGCTGGATCACTACGGGAACGTAGTGGAAGAATCGCAGACTTCAAACATCTGCGCATTGAAATCGGTCTCCATTCGTTGGGGATATGTCGATTTCGGTGTCGCTCGCGCCGTCTCTGGGGATTTCTTCGAGAAGCACAAGGAAAAGTGCGGCGTGAAAAAGCATGATCTGCTTATCAACTCCACGGGTGATGGCACGATCGGGCGCGTCGCTGTCTACAACAAGGATCACGATGCGCTCGTGGATGGGCACATCACAATTGTTCGCTTTAAGCAGCCTCATTACGCTTGGTATGCAGCAGCGTATCTCTTGAGCGAGCAAGGTCAGCGCCAGATCTATCGCTATATCAATGGTTCTAGCGGACAGGTCGAGATCTACCCTCAGGACATCTCGCGACTTTGGATTCCGTCGAAGGCTGAAGCTACGGTCAAGGACATCGCCAAGAAGTTCCAGCAGGCAGTTAGGAAGTACGAAGAATTCGAGGTGGAGATGATGACCATGCTGGCAATGGCATGACTCTGCTGCGATTCGATGAGTTGATCTAAGGTTCACTGCGGGGTACTGAAAGAGGGGAACTAGCTTTGCCACTTCTTACGTTCTGGGAATCCAATAAGGATGCTGTGCTCGGGATGAGCATCGTCCAGGTCGTAGCCAACGCTGGAGACGGGACGCTGCGGGATGCCGCGCCGTCATCTTTGGAGCTGCGCGAGTTTCTTCGGTATGTCGATGCGAGCGTCCTAGAACGCTATGCGACGCATTGCCTGACGCAATCCTTTCCGAACTCAGGGTTCGTACTCCAAGACGTGGTGAACGAGTTGGGGCGGAGGCTCGGCTACAAGGTGTCAAACGGGCTTTACCGAGGAAAAGTGAACGCCATAGGGTTTGACGGCGTTTGGCAGCACCCGGGCTCAAGGCAGTTAGTTGTCGAGGTCAAAACAACCGACTACTACAACATTGATCTCAGTAAGGTCTTTGCTTACCGCGAAAAGTTGGTTGCGACGGGCGACGTGACTGCTGACTCTGCGGTTCTCTTCGTCGTGGGTCGAGACGACTCGAACTCCCTGGAAGCTCAGATTCGCGGGTCACGACATGCCTGGGACGCAAGGCTTGTTAGCGTTGACTCTCTCGTGAAGATGGTGAAGGTCAAAGAATCCACGGATGACCAAAGCACAGCCAATCGACTGCGCACACTCCTTGAGCCGCTGGAGTACACCAGAATCGACAGATTGATTGATGTGGTGTTCGAGACGGTGGCTGACGTTCAGGCGGCATCGAGCACAGAGGAAACATCAGTCGTAGTTGAAGTGCCAATGGATGCTGTGCAAGGCGCTGCTCTGAAAGGCGAAGCTGGCGCAACATCGCGAGAAGACATCAAGGCAGTCAGAGATCAGGTCGTAGCCGCGCTCTCGAGAAGCCTTGGCGCTCAGCTCAACAAAGAAACACGGACCGCTTACGAAAGCGATGATGAGACAACTCGCGTTGTCGTCGCGGTGTCTAAGCGAGTAAGCCCCCAAATTCTTATCATGATGCACCAAAGGCGAACTGGGTGCTAAAACCTCTCGCCACGATGAAGGCTCTGCCGCACTTGTAACCTTCAAGCCCATGCAAAGTAGGCGCGTTTGCCTGCGTGGGTTCCCGTTGTTCGTGAGAGCACGGGGTATGGGGAGATCGGATAACCGCCCCCTGCCAGCAACTTCTGCTGGCGCCTCGTAACGCGCTGCTGATAGCCGTCCCTAGACGTAACGATCAGATTGCACTTTCCCTTCGATGGGGAAAGTGCATCTAGCGAACCCTGCCGTAATGAGAGATCAAAACCTAAGCCCGGCGCTTAGCGCCGCGCGGGCTATGCCCGCGTCATCAATAAGGAGTCATAGATGAGTCTAGTAACACCGAAACGAGTTAAGTCCAAGTCAGAGCTGGTCCGAGCCCTTGGCTCAAGCTCTGTCGAGTTCCTTGCGGAGTCCGAGCCTGAGACAGAAGGAGATATTCGCGCCGTCAGCGATCGTGTCCGAGCAATGATGCGATGCGGTAAGCACGTGCATATTGTTCTCCTTGAGCGCAAGAAAGGGGGTGTCAAGTGATTTCAGTGTCGGAATGGATTGAACTGATGAAGATGCTGAGTGAACCGAACTGCGTAATCAACACGAAGAAGTTCGAGCAGGTCAGAAGTGACATCGAGCGATTGGCGATCAATTCCTACCCTGGCTGCGGCTCATGCACTCGTCAGCTTCAAGGGGAAACGCGTGGCTAAGCGTTACTCAATGCATCGGAACTATCGCCTGCCGGGTGATCTTGTTGTAGAGATCGGCAAGGTTGCTGAATACAACCAGATCAGCGAGAGCGAGGCAACGCGCCGCCTGCTTTGTGCCATGGTGCGTCGGATGAACGATATGGGGACTCGAAACCTATCGGCGGAAGAGCTCAGGGATGCACGCACGGACAAGGAGCAATAATAACAAAGCCCGATCTTACGACCGGGCTTTGAGTTCGACTTTTCATCGACTAACCATCTCAATCGAGTTGCTAGTTGTGCAGTTGATGAAGTAGGTGTTCTCAGGATTGAGCAATAGCGCGGCTGTCGTCTTTCCGCAGCCGGGTGCGCCATGAAACAGGAGCGACATTCCACATGAAGCCGTCACGAGCCTATTCAACTTCTCAGTCAGCGAGAGCGGAAGTATCAGCTCGTTGATGGTGGTTGGGCGGTATCGCTGTGCCCAGTCGGTATCAGACACAAGCATGTTCAACCTCCAAAGTGCGCGAATCGTCTCCGTCATCTACAGCACAATCGATCATTTCCTCGATGATTTCACCGAATTGGATCTCAGCGCCAATTGATCGAAGCGAGTCGCAGGCGGTCGTCAGTACTTGGAGCTTCTCGGCGTCAAGCCAATCATCGAAGTGCGCGACCACCTCGGAGCCATCAAGTTGCAGGAAGTCGTCAACGCGACCCGACGATTGAGTTCCATTTGGAACAGCGGAGCTAGCCCGACTTTGCTTTGGTCTGGCAGGAGGTGTCTGGGGCGAGAGAGACGCAGCCGTCGCGGTGGGTGTCAGGATGCCTCCGCGGACGAGACGGTCAATCAAGTCATCGTCCATCTGGGCGATCTCATAAATCGTCGTCCAGTTCGGCGGAAGTACCTTCAAGTGCTTCTTGAGCCTGTCAAGGTTGTTTCCGATAACGATGAGCTTGCGGATTCGGCTCGACGTCGGATCCAGCCCAACTAGGTTGCAGAAATTTATGAACTCGGCGGCGCTAAGGCGCTTTGCCTTGGTGACCGTTTCCGCCATGCCCAGGACGCACTTGGCGGACTTCTTCGCGAAGGCGCGGAAAGAAATCCCGAGCTTCTGGACCTTGGCGTTGATCGGTGTGACTACAGGTGTTGAAACGGTGTTAATGGATCGAGGCTTCACTGTGTGCTCCTTAGATAGTGGATAAATGCCGGCGCTGAGGTATTGGCGGCACGTTCATTCTCTAGGAGCTGGACCTTGAAGGCTCTACGCAACTAGAATGCGCGCAATTAAAGTGTTAATGAATGGATATGACGACAGTCCGGAGCGCCAAGCGGCACTTCCCCTACAAGCACCCGACGTTTGGAACCAAGACCCGCCCCAAGCCGGCGCGGGCATGGCAGCAGTCCGTCTACTACTGGTGGTGGGCGTACCTGCGGCGCAATGAGTCCTACCTCGCGACCTGCGCCGCCGGTGGCGGCGGAGAAATGGCACAGATCTATGCGGACTTCGGGGACGTCCGGGATGACGACTTCAAGGCGTGGTGGAGCAGGCGTGGCGTCCACCTTTTCGCGGAGCCAGCTGCGGAAGACACCGTTCGTGTTATTGCAGAGGCAACGACACATGTCGCGCAGATTCGCGTGATTGCATTGGTCAGCCGCGCGCCGCTTGGTGTATAGACGCGCCCTCAGGTTCATACGTCCGCTATCTGGCCGATAGTGGACGTTCGGGTAGGCCGGCGATGCTAATGTCCGCTTTCGACCCGAAGGGGACGGCCCGGGTCCGCCTGCTGGCGCTTGATCGAGCCCAGAGTCCGTCCATAGAAAGTTGTTGCCAGGGGAGGGTGTCGCGTGGGTGTAAGTGCGTATCGAATCTTCTATGCGTTTTGCGCCTTGCTCTTCCCAATCATCGCTAGCGGAGCAGTCTTCATCACGTATCGGGTGCATCCTCTATTCGGTGCACTGACGATTGTTCTGTTGATCGCCTGGGTTTGGCACTCATTTTCCACCACGTGCAGCAGGTGTCACTTTTACGGCACCAGCAAATGTGGGGTCCTGGGCTCGTTGTTCCTTACCTCTTCAAGAAGCGATCAACAGCTGGCCTTCCGCTTTGGCGAATATGGGCCAACTATTACAGCGATATGGCGCTCATGGCCTACATCAACATCACATACATTTTCCAGCCGGCTTTCCTACCTTTCACTCTCGGCGCGACCGTGCTTGTCTGGCTCGTCGTGTACAGGCGCAAGCGATTTCATGGGCTCATGCACCTGCTCAAAAGAAGTGATCGCACCATCCCGATCACGACAATCTAGCCACTTCGCGGCTCGGCGAAATTCGGGCATTGGCGACTGACCGCCCCTGGCCGAAAGCAAACATCCACCAACGCCGACCCGTGCTTCGGTCTTTCGCAATAGAAAAGGCCCGCCATTGGCGGGCCTGAAGACTGGACGGAGGTTCCAGCGCTGACTGGTTTACCTCCGTCCCCTTTCCCTGTCCCCATCCTTTCGTTTCGGGGACCGGCTGCCCTTACTGCGCCAACGCCTTGACCAGGTCGAACAGGTAGTCGCGCCCGACATACACCGAGCGCACTTCCAGCCGTTCATTAAGCCCGTGCGCGCCATTGCCATCGGGATCGCCCCACATGCCGGGCACGCCATAGGTCGGGATACCCACGGCCGACATGTAGAGTCCGTCGGTCGCGCCGGTCGACATCGACGGGATCACCGGCACGCCGGGGAAGTACTTCGCACTCAACTTCTCCATCGGGCCGATGATCGCCGGATCGAGCGCGGGCGACTTGGCCAGCGGCTTGTCCTTGCGTGCCAGGTCGATCGAGATGGCGGGATTGCCGATGACCCCGGACAGCGCGCCCTGGATCTCCGCCGGCGTATGACCGGGGAAGATGCGGCAATTGACGTTGGCTTCGACCCGCTGCGGAAGCGCATTGACCGCGTGCCCGCCGTCGATCATCGTCGCCACGCACGTCGTGCGCAGCATCGAGTGGAAGCCCTTGTCGGTGTTGACCACCGCCTCCGCCCTGGCGTCACCCGGATCCTTCGCCAACGCCACCATCGCCGCTCCCAGGTCATCCTTGCGCGCCGCACCGGCGCGCGCGAAGAAGGCGCGGGTAGTGTCGTTGAACTCGGTCGGGAACTCGTGTCCACCGACCTTCAGCAAGGCCTCGGACATGGCGTAGATCGCGTTCTCGCGCACGGGTTGGGAGCTGTGTCCGCCGGGATTGGTGGCGACCAGCTTGTAGTCCTGGTAGGTCTTCTCGCCCACCTGGATCGATTGCGCGACCAGGTGCCCCTTGCCATCGGTGTCCCCGCCGCCGCCTTCGTTGAGGGCGAAGGCCGCGTCGATCAGATCGCGCTTGTGGTTGGCCAGGTACTGCGCGCCGTTGAACGCGGTGTCGGTTTCCTCGCCGCAGGTCAACGCCATCTTGACCGTGCGTGCGGGCTTGTAGCCGCCCTGCTTGAAGCGGATCAGCGTGTCGGCCCAGGTCGCCGCCATCATCTTGTCGTCGGCGATGCCGCGCGCGTAGTAGTAGCCGTTCTCCTCGACCAGCGTGTACGGATCGCGCACCCAGTCGGCGCGGTTGGCCGCCACCACGTCGATGTGCGCCAGCAGCAGGATCGGCTTGAGCGTGCTGGACGTGCCGGGATAGATGGCCACCACGCCGCCTTCCTTCGGATGCTCGGGCACCGAGAACAGCGTGATCTGGTCGTCGGCAAAGCCTGCTGCCTTCATGCGCGCGGCGATCTGCGCGGCGGCCTGGGTGCAACTGCCGGTGGTGACCGAGGTGTCGGTCTCGACCAGTTGCTTGTAGAGCTCGAAGAAGCGTTGCTGGTCAGGACGCAGCGGGTCCATCTTGCCG
>Ga0102591_1004758_pt1 | contig 10125 bp, 9 predicted proteins | sample AraplaCol_mCL_r2_2_FD_76860 | JGI IMG/M metagenome (GOLD analysis project Ga0102591, IMG submission 76860) | Arabidopsis root microbial communities from North Carolina, USA - plate scrape MF_Col_mCL_r2 (SPADES assembly) (version 2) | ecosystem: Host-associated > Plants > Roots > Endosphere... | reverse complement strand
TCGCAATGGGTGCGCGCTCGGTGATCGCGGCCGGGCGAAACCAAGCAGTTCTTGATGATTTAAAAGGGAGGTTCGGAAATCGCTTAGTTCCTGTAAAACTGACTGGGGATTCCGAGCGCGACACAGATACGATAAAGAAATCTGTGGCATGGCCCATTGACGCAGTTCTGGATTTCCTACCGCCTTCTGTCGAAGCTGCTGTTGCCCGTGCGGCGATCATGGCTGTCCGGCCCTATGGCCGCGCGGTCCTTATGGGCGGGGTTGGCATGCTCGGAGGCGACGACCTCGCGCTTCCATATCCATGGATCATGCGCAATAACATCTCCATTCATGGACAATGGATGTACGATTCAGCTGCTGTGACTGGAATGGTACGGTTGGTCCGTTCAGGACTTTTGGACCTTGAGCAGTTCGCTGTCACCGAGTTTTCTCTGCAGGACGTAAATGAGGCGGTCGCACATGCAGCGTCGAATGCCGGTCCTTTCAAGCTCACGGCCCTAAAGATCAAGTGACGATCCTCGTGTGACGCGTCCGGTACCATGGTTCGTCATACGATTTGGACTATCCGCTCTTCACCGCCGTGAGCCTGCGTGTCAGCAAGCCACCGATAGGGCTAGCCCCAGACAGCGATATCGATGATCTCCGCGAATTCCGTCGGGCAAACTGCCAAAAAAGCCATGGCGCAGTCCAGCGCCATTGCTCGGTGTCTTTTTTGCTGTAGCGCCTGAATTCTCAGGCGGCCCTGATGGTATCGGCAATCATCACTTCGAGACTTTGCGCATGAATTCCAAGCTCATTTTCGGCGTCCGACGAGTCGATAAGCTGAGGTCTGTCGAAAAGATATGCCATCTCCACAAATTCCTGCATCCCGTGTTCGGCCAGTTGTGTTGTCGCGTACGCGTCTATTTCGGGCACGGGTTTACCGAGCATCGAGGCTGCCTTTTGTATTACCTCCCTGGGAGTGGCGTGTTGTGCTGGTGCGTGAAACGCCCTGTTCCACTCTCCACGGTAATCCGAGGCGGCGGCGAGGGTCCGCGCAACATCCTTTGTATACGCCCAGGCGTGGGTAGCGTCGATATCCCCCAGAAACCTGACAGGCTTTCCGGCCAGCAAGTTAGGAAGCACAAGGAGGGTAAAGGTCGCGATGACGTCATGTCCAAGGTAATCCCCGGATCGCACTTCGATCGCCGGCACTTCGGCGCGAAGAGCACGTTGCCACATGATGGTGCGAACCGTACCCTTACGCGTTGTTGGATCAAGTGGAGTGTCCCAACGCACGGGGCCAGTTACGTTCTCCCCGTAGCAATAGCAATTGCCAGCAATCACCAGTTTAGCGCCAACTGTTTCCGCCGCTTTCGTCACCCCGTCCACGATTGGAAAGTAATCCGTAGACCAGCGATGGTAGGGCGCCATCGCGCACATAAAGATTGTATCAGCCCCTTTGCTGACACTTGCAAGAGCAATCGCATCGGTGGCGTCAACCTGCATGGCCTTGACATTTGCGATGGTAGACGGCTGGACGCTTCGGCTTGTAAGCACGACATCATGCCCGGCCGCTGCAAGAAGCCGCGCTGTTTCCGTTCCGACCGGACCGGCACCCACAACTATGTATTTCGTCATCGACATGTTCCTTGTTTCGATGTCGGGACGATAATTGGTCGACAGGATGCGATCTTGCAGGATGTGCCAGAAATTTATCAGAAAATGCCAAAGTTCAGATAGGACGAACCCGCTAACAAGCCAACGAAGCGTTTGCGTTTCAATACCTTCTACAACGCATTGACGACACAAAGATCGATAGCCATTTGACTTCTACTCTTGTTATCTTTGGAGGGCGGAATGAACAGTACTTTCGATCAGCCGTCGACTTTGCTGGGAACGTTGGGCGGCGTAACCTTATTAGCACTCGAGGCTCCAGCAGGTCCGTTCATTGTGGAGAGTACCGACCGCCTCTCCATCATTTTGCATCGAAGCGCGTCGACCCGTACTTATTGCAAAGAGATCGGCAGACACTTCGTCAGGCGGGTGAATGACATTGATGTCGTGCCTGCTGGTGAGGTAGGCGGATACGAAGCGGAGTCTGATTTCAACGCTTTGATGGTCAGCATTCCATCGCGGATGATTGAGGACGTGCGTGAAGACATCGTAGAGAAGCAAACCCTCAAAGCCCGCCACCTTCTTCGTGACCATCGCATTGTTCAATTAGTAAGCATTCTTGAGATGGACCATCGCTCGGGATTTCCCAGCGAACGGTTGTTTATCGACGGAATCGCTATGGCGATGACAAGTCGCTTACTGTCCCTGGATCGTCCGCCCAACTATAAAGCAGGTCGGCTTTCGGATAAACAATTAAAGAGGGTCTTAGATTACATTGAAGAGCACATGGACGCCCAGCTCTCTCTCGACACCCTCAGCAAGGTGGCGGCAGTTAGTAGCTCACACCTTCGAACATGGTTCAAGGCAGCGACTGGTTCGAGTGTGCATCGCTTTGTGCTCCGGCGGCGAACTGAAAGGGCCCACGAGATGCTTCTGGAAACTGCCCTGAGCATAAGCGAGGTTGCCGAAATGACGGGATTTGCAAACCAGTCTCACCTCACCCAATGGATGAGACGGGAAACGGGCAGCACGCCTCGCGTCATCAGGAAATCACGCTGAACTCTCCGGCAGTAATGTCACGAGACGTCGTGCACATGCTCGGCGCTCAAAAGACGGTGGGCGAAGTAGCGCGATGGCGTGGTCCCAAGCACCTTCTTAAACATAACGATGAAGGCGGTCGTGGATTCGTACCCCAAGTCGCCTGCTACCCGCTGGACTGTCGCACCACCAGCAAGTTCCCGCAGTGCGACAACCAGCTGTAGCTGACGCCGCCATCGGCCGAAGCTCAATCCGGTCTCCTGAACGAAAAGCCTCTTCAATGATCGCTCACTTACCGCGACATGCTCAGCCCATTGACCAAGGGTGCGGCGGTCGCTCGGGTTTGCCAGAAGAGACGCAGTGATTAAGGCGATCTTCGGATGATCAGAGACAGGTAGCTCCAGCCTTTCGCGCGGCATCAGTGCCAGCTCATCAAGCATGACCCGCACGAGCCGATCAATGTGACCGCCGCGCGCATCGCTCCCTGGAACGTCCGCTAGCCGATGTATCATCTCCCTAAGCATCGGCGAAATCGAAAGCGTGCAGCATTCAACCGGAAGTATGGCTGCGCCGGGCTCGACGAACAGGTATGTCAGACGAGCATTGGACGTGACCTGATTAACGTGGGGAACATCACCCGGTATCCAGACGCCGCAGTCTGGCGGCACGATCCAGACCCCACTTTCCACTCTGCAGGTTACCGCGCCATGGAGCGCCAGGATCAGTTGACCTTGCGGGTGCTGGTGCTTGACCCCTTCTGCTTCATAGTTGGCGAAGTCCACCTTAACTGCCGTCGCCGGTCCATGCGACAGTCTCAGATCGATAGCCGTACCGCAGGGTGGTTTATTAGAAGGTTGGCCTGATTTAGAGATCATATGGCATTATCTGCACTTTTGCTCGTTCCGCAATCCCTTAGGATCCTGTCACAGCAACTTCAGGAGATAAGCCATGCGTATTGCCGTAGTTGGCGCGACCGGCAGGATCGGTGCCAAACTTACCGAGAACCTCTTGGCCAATGGCCACTCTGTCAAAGCTCTTTCGAGGGGAGGGCCGGCCCTCGATGCCCTCGTCGCGAAAGGAGCAGAACCGTTCCTCGGTAGCTTCGATACGGGTGAGGGCGAGCTTGGCAGGTTCTTCGAAGATGCAGATGCCGCGTTCCTGATGGTCAAAACACTTTGGGCAGGGGAGGACTTTCATGGGCATTACCCCGCGGTCGCACTTCGGTTCTTCGACGCGCTTCGTGATTCTCCCGTGAAATTGGCTTTGAGCCTCACCGCAATGGGATCCGAACTGAGTGGAAACACGGGCCATTTCCAAGGCTTCCACATCCTGGATCAAATTCTCAACCGGTTACAAGGCATCAAGCTCGTTCACCTGCAGGGCGGCTGGTTCATGGAGGATCTGGGCAGGTGGAGCGACGCGATCGCGCAACACGACAGGATCGGCTTTACGCTTGCGCCAGATGTCAAAGCGCCTTGGGTTTCCATTCAGGACCTTGCAGATAATGCGGCAAAGGAGTTCGATACCCCGAATGATGGGCACCGATCCGTAAAGCAACTCGGCATCGATTACACGATGCCCGAGATCGCTGAGATCGTCGGCCGGGCGCTCGGTCGCGATGTAGGCTATCGCTTTGTCGATACGCGCGATCACAAAGTCGAAACGGTATTTCGGGAGCGGTTCGGAACGCTTGATCGGTGGGTCTATGATTTGAACACATCGGCCGCTCTTAACGATGGGCGTGTGAAGTTCGGCAACGATCGTCCGTCGCTGCCGACGACAATGGAAGAATTCGTCAACGAAACCCTCAGACCCCTGATTGAACAAGCGCGGACGGACGGTGCCAAATCAGAGACCTTCCTGTCGTGGTGCTCACAGAGCTAGAGGCGCGAGGGTGCTGCGGTGAGGGGGGCGTCGGCGAGCCAGCGAGAACGATGAGGTTTTGGGAGCTTAACGGAACCTGGTCGATAGTGATTGATGATCGGAGCGATACAGCCAAAACCTCTGGTGGAGACCAAGCATTTCACATGAACCGGGCAATAATAGACCTGTTCAAGCGATCCACCGACATCGCCAGAGGCGGCTAAATCGCCGCTTGAGAGGCCGGCGAAAATAAACGGTGAGGAAGTAATCGGTGCTATCAAACCCTGACAGTAATTTCCTATCATCAGGCACAACGGCGCGGCGGAGATGATCAGGTCTCGTTTCGCGCGAACGCGCTGGCGTATAGCGATTCGATCCGTTCGATCTCACTTTCCTCGAACCCAGCAAACTCTTTTCGTGCGTGCTCTTTGCGACAGCCGCCCGTCATTCTGGACGAGGAACTTGTGCAAAAGTTCCGCTTGAGCCGTTGGCATGTCGACGATCTGCTGAAGACCCTCTGAAAAGGCATCGAACGCCTGCAAAAACCGAACCTCTTCAGGTAAATCGCGATCGACCGTCTGCTCCACACAATCATAGAGGAAGGTCGCGTGCGCGGTGGCATCGAAGTAACGGTAGAAGGCCGCTGTGTCGTTGAAAACTTCGACATTGCCCAACGCCGTCGGACGCCATTCTATAAAGGGTAGGAGGGGCGCCGACCAGGACGCCAATACTGCTCTGTACCGCTCGATGTTGCGCAAGATTGCTGCACTAACGGGAAACACAAGTCCTGGGGGACTGTAGGAGGCTGCGGCAAGCGCATGATGGATCAACCATCGATGCAGGCGGCCGTTGCCGTCCACGTAAGGGTGAATATAAACAAAGCCGAATGAAAGACATGCCGCTGCTACGACCGGATCCATTGTGCCTCGCGTTGCTCGGTCTGCGAACGCGATCAGGCCGTCGATCAGACTTTGTAGGTCCTCGTGCCGCGCACTAATGTGATCGGGGATCGGCATATTGGTGTCTCTGTCATGGACACCAATGAAACCGCCTTCGTCTCGAAAACCAAGGCGCACGAAGCGCGCGTCGCCGATGACAATGCGCTGGAGGCGGTTCAGTTCGTCGAGACTGAGGGGACGCATGCCCGCTTGCGCGATCGCCTGCCCTGAGCGCGCCGCCCTCTGACCCGAGGGACGCTCCCCTTCGATGGCGAAGGATGACTTCGAATCGTTAAGTAGAATGAACGTCGCGGCCCGCGCCACGAGATCAGGACGGACGCGCCCGATTGCCTGCTCGCGCCCTCACCAAGACTGCTTTCGGAGAAAGCAATCAAACCCGGGGTTCGGCGAACTAAGGGCAAAACGCCGGCGTACCTGGCAGATTATTTAAAACCTTATGCCGGGGCGATGGATCGCCATGCGCCAAGGCAAATTGCTGATCTGGATCGAGGGCTGGCGCCATCCGAACTTTACCGGGATCGGGGAGAGCGAGCAGCCGGTTTGTAAGCCATTCGTACAAGAACCAGAGGCGGCGCGCGAAGGCACCGGTTGGTGTCAACTGGATGATTGCCGCTATTTTATCCGGCTCAACGCTCTCAAATAGAGCTGATAACACCTGAAGATCGACACCTTCGTATCGGAAGGCAAAAACCAGATGATCCCCAAGCGCAGGTTCTGGACGATGCCTGGGCGTGAGCATCAGCCATTGCTCGCTTGAGACGGGATGATGTCGGTCGGCAATAGCGGCCATCCGGGCAGGGGGTGGTAAGGACAAATCGAACCTTGAGATGATCGCTGCATAGCCGGCCGGTTCTCCCCGTTCCGGCAAGCTACGTCCGCGAAAATCATTCACATTGTGCGTAGGCCATTCACCCATCAGTGGTGGTCAACCACGATATCCCCTTCCACTGTATCAACGTGACCATGGCCAACAAGCCGCAGGCCGAGGCTCGCCTGCTACAAGTGGTCGAGCAATCCGGCGCAGAACTGATCGTTCTCGCGCGCTACATGCAGGTTTTGTCCGACGCTGTCTGCGAGAAGATGTCGGTACGGATCATCAACATCCACCGCTCCTTCCTGCCATCCTTCAAGGGCGCGAATCCTTACAAGCAGGCCTTCGAGCGTGGCGTGAAGCTGATCGGGGCGACGGCGCATTATGTCACCGCCGATCTCGACGAAGGTCCTATCATCGAGCAGGATGTCGCCCGCATCACCCATGCGCAGTCGGCGTCGGACTATGTCTCAATCGGCCGCGACGTCGAGAGTCAGATGCTTGCCCGCGCCATCCACGCCCACATCCACCACCGGGTGTTCATGAACGGTAACCGGACGATCGTCTTTCCAGCAAGTCCCGGATCTTACGCTTTGGAACGAATGGGCTGATCGATGACAGCCAGGACGATCGACGGCAAGCAGGTGGCCGCTTCGGTAATCGAAACCGTGAAGATGGCGGGGGGATCGCTTGAAAAGCAGAGTGGCGTGAAGACCGGTCTTGCCGTGGTGATTGTCGGCGACGATCCGGCGAGCCACGCCTATGTCAATTCCAAGAGCAAGATGGCCAAGGAATGCGGCTTCAAGTCGGTGCAGTACACGCTGCCGGCTGAAACGAAGCAGGAAGAACTTGCAGCCCTCGTCGCATCGCTCAATGCCGATCCATCGATTCACGGCATCCTGGTGCAGCTGCCCCTGCCGAAGCCGCTGAATAGCGAGCCGATCATCCAGTCGATCCTGCCGGAAAAGGACGTCGACGGCCTTCACGTCGTCAACGCCGGCAAGCTCGCCACCGGCGATCTGGAAACCGGCCTGGTTTCCTGCACACCCGCCGGCGCCATGGTTTTCGTGCGCCGCACCCATGGCGAGGACCTTTCCGGTCTCAACGCGGTCGTCATCGGCCGCTCCAACCTCTTCGGCAAGCCGATGGCGCAGCTGCTGCTCAATGCCAACGCGACAGTGACCATCGCTCATTCGCGCACCAAGGATTTGCCCGCCGTCTGCCGCAACGCCGACATTCTCGTCGCCGCAGTCGGCCGTCCCGAGATGGTCAAAGCTGACTGGGTCAAGTCCGGCGCGACTGTCATTGATGTCGGTATCAACCGCATTGCCGCACCTGAGAAGGGCGAAGGCAAGACCCGCCTTGTTGGCGATGTCGCATTCACCGAGGCCGAACAGGTCGCTGCGGTGATTACGCCCGTTCCGGGCGGCGTCGGTCCGATGACCATCGCCATGCTGATGGCGAATACCGTGATTGCAGCGCACCGCACTGCCGGCCAGACGCCGCCGAAGTTCTGATCAGAGCTTCGGGGCAGGGCCCGTCGACCCCCTGACGATCAGCTCGGTCTTCCAGAGTTCCTGCTCCGGGAAACTCCCCGTCTGCTTGACCGTTCCGATCAGCCGCTGCGCAATGCGCGCGCCGGCGGATCGTAACGACGAACGCGTCGTCGTCAGCGGCACCGAGAAATTCTCGGGCTTCAAGAGCGGCAGTACGTCATCATGGGCGATCAGCGAAATATCCTCGCCGAGCTTCAGTCCAGCCTGATTGACGGCGCGGATGGCGCCGAGCGCCAGAACCGTACTGGAACACAGGATCGCGGTCGGGCGGTCGGGCAGCTGCAGGAACTGCTCCATCGCCACCAGTCCCTGCTCATCGGTCATCAGCGTATGGCTGATACAATCCTCGTTCAGTTGCAGGCCGCGCTCGGCAAGCGCTGACTCCAGGCCCTGTTTCCGGCGGATCGCGAAATCCAGATGCTCCGGGCCATTCATCAGCGCAAAGCGCTTGTGCCCCAGCTGGAGCATCAGCTTGGCGGCGTCGTAGAACGCCGCTTCATTGTCGATGTCGAGATAGGGATAATCTGGCTCCGTCCCATGCGAGCGGCCATGGACGACGAAGGGCGTCGACAGTGATTTCAGCATCGGCAGGCGCGGATCGTGTCCACGCATGTAGGCAACGAACAGCGCATCGACATTGCCACTGATCGCCAGACGCCTGAGTGCCGCTACCTCGTCGTCCGGATCGGCAGGCATGATCACGAAATGGAAGTCGTGGCGCACAGCCTCTTCGCCGAGACCGGCGAGAAACTCGCCAAAATGCACGTCGGACTGATGCCCCGGAGCGGTCGGCATCACTAGGCCGAGCGAGCCGGCCTTGCCGGTGGCCAGACGCTGCGCCGCCTTGTTCGGTCGGTAGCCGGTTTCCCGCACAGCTTGCAGCACGCGCTCGCGCGTCGCCTCGTTGACTTCGGGGTAGCCATTGAGGGCGCGGCTCACAGTCGTCTGTGAAAGACCAAGCAATTCCGATAGCTGTTTGAGATTCACGTGTTATGCTTCCTCCCGGGATCAGCGCACGCTGCGGTTTCTCCCAGACCGCCCAAAGCGCTTTCAAACTATGTAGCACCTGGCGTGCTTGACTCAAGAAAAATCGCTCCATATTCCCGTTTAAGCGTTGCTGCACTGCGATATTTGCGTCTCTTTTAGCGGTATTCGCGAAATGGCTTGACTCCTTTCACGCGAGAGTGAGATGAGTTGTTTGTCAAAGCGCTTTGAAGTCCTCCGGTGAGAGGTTGAAAGTGCCGTTGGGATTGTGATGGGAGGTTGATCACATGAAAAAGACTTTCTTGATGAGCGTCGCCGCGGCGGCGCTTTTTGCAGGTGGTGTTTCTGCCGCTGATTTGAAATTTGCTCCGGGCGAAGACGCCAAGTTCAATTGGAAGAGCTACGACGAATTCAAGGCATCGCATGCCGACCTCAAGGGTCAGCCGCTGACCATTTTCGGACCGTGGCGCGGTGAGGACGAAGCCTTCTTCCGCAGTATTCTTGCCTACTTCACCGAAGCGACCGGCATCGAAGCCACCTATTCGTCTTCGGAAAACTACGAACAGCAGATCGTCATCGACACCCAGGCTGGTTCGCCGCCGAATGTCGCCATCCTGCCGCAGCCGGGCCTCTTCGCCGATCTGGCCAGCAAGGGCTTCTTGACGCCGCTCGGCGACGACACGGCCAAGTGGGTCAAGGACAATTACGGTGCCGGCGACAGCTGGGTCGGTTACGGCACCTACAAGGGCAAGGACGGCAAGGAAGGCTTCTACGCTTTCCCCTACAAGGCCGACGTGAAGTCGCTGGTCTGGTATGTGCCTGAAAACTTCAAGGAAGCCGGTTACAAGGTTCCGACCACCATGGAAGAACTCCATGCGCTGACGGATCAGATCGTCAAGGACGGCGGCGTTCCCTGGTGCATCGGTCTCGGTTCCGGCGGTGCGACCGGCTGGCCGGCAACCGACTGGATCGAAGACATCATGCTGCGCACGCAGAAGCCTGACGTCTACGACAAGTGGACCACCAACGAAGTGAAGTTCACCGATCCGGCCGTCGTTGCCGCGATCGAGGAATTCGGCAAGTTCGCCAAGAACGAGAAGTATGTCGATGGCGGCGTTGCAGCCGTGGCTTCGACCGACTTCCGCGACAGCCCGAAGGGCCTCTTCGCCGTTCCGCCGAAGTGCTACCTGCATCATCAGGCTTCGTTCATCCCGTCCTTCTTCCCGGAAGGCACGAAGCTCGGTCAGGATGCCGACTTCTTCTACATGCCGACCTATGCCTCGCATGCCGATCTCGGCAAGCCTGTTCTCGGTGCAGG
>Ga0102591_1004756_pt1 | contig 10131 bp, 10 predicted proteins | sample AraplaCol_mCL_r2_2_FD_76860 | JGI IMG/M metagenome (GOLD analysis project Ga0102591, IMG submission 76860) | Arabidopsis root microbial communities from North Carolina, USA - plate scrape MF_Col_mCL_r2 (SPADES assembly) (version 2) | ecosystem: Host-associated > Plants > Roots > Endosphere... | reverse complement strand
CGGCCGCGCTGGCTGACGATCTCGCCGCCCTGAAGGAACAGGTCGGCGACGCCGCGCGCCTGGTCGAGCAGGCCGCCCGGATTGTTGCGCAGGTCGAAGACCAGGCCCTTCATCTGCGGGTTCTTGGTCTTCAGGTCGGTGATGGCGGCCGACAGGGCGTCGGTGGACTTCTCGTTGAAGCCGGGCAGGCGCACGTAGCCGTAGTCGCCTTCCATGCGGGCGATGGCGGCCTTGGGCTTGATGACCTCGCGCACCAGCTTGACGTCGAACGGGTCGGTCTTCTCGCGGGCGATGGTGATGGTCACCGTCTCGCCGGCCGGGCCGCGCATCTGCTTGACGGCCTCGTTGACCGTCAGGCCCAGCACCGACTGGCCGTTGACGGCCGTGATGTAGTCGCCGGCGTGGATCCCGGCGCGGTCGGCGGGGGTGCCGTCCATCGGCGAGATCACCTTGACCACGCCGTCCTCGCTGGTGACCTCGATGCCGAGACCGCCGTATTCGCCGCGGGTGGTGTCCTGCATGTCCTCGAAGCTGTCGGGCGACAGGTAGCCCGAGTGCGGGTCGAGGCTGGTCAGCATGCCGTCCAGCGCCGCCTCGATCAGCTTCTTGTCGTCGACCTCGGTGACGTACTGGTCCTCGACCGTGGCGAGCACGTCGCCGAACAGTTCGAGCAGCTTGTAGGTCTTGGCCTTCTGCGAGGGGATGGTCGCTTGGGCGATGGGGCTGACATAGGCCATCGTCCCCGCGCCGAGGATGAAGGCCGAAACACCGATGAGCAGGTACTTGCGCATAAGGCCTAGAAGGCTCCCTTGCGGCGGTGACGCCGCGTTACTGGTCCGGCCGTGTCCATCCCCGACGCGGCCGTGCGTCATGATGAACGCCCATCATTGCTGAAAAAGTCGTCTACCGCGACTCCTGCTTGAGCCAGCGTCCCGGGTCGGCCGGAACGCCGTTCTCGCGCACTTCAAGATAGAGCTCCGGCTCCAAAGGTCCACGGTCCGTCATGCTGCCCAGCTCGGCGCCGGCTGCGACCGATTGTCCGGGGGCGACCTTTACGTCGGCCATGCCGGCCATGACCAGGTGATAGGCGCCCTGGGTGCGGACGATGACCACCATGTCCCAGCCGTTCAGCGGGCCGGCGTATTCGACCGTGCCGGCGGCGGGGCTGCCGACGGCCTGGCCCTTGGCCGTGCGGATCGAAAGGCCCTCGGACTTGCCGCCGACCGGCAGGGCCTCGCCGAAGCGGCGGATGACGTCGCCCGGGGCCGGGGCGCGCAGGGCCAGGGGGCCGGTGCTGGCGGTCGTCAGGCCGTCGGTCAGGGCGCCCAGGGTGCGGCGCTCCTGGTCGGCGGCGATGGCGTCCTGGGCGTAGGCGCGCTCCAGCTCGGTCTTCTCGACGATCATCCGCTCCAGTTCGCCCCGGCGGTCGGCCACGGCGCTTTCGGCGGTGAACAGCTGCTCGGAGGCGGCGGCGGCCTCGCGGCGCAGGGCCCCGACGGCGCGGGCCTGGCGGGCGTAGGCGTCGGCCCGCGCCTGAAGCTCGGGGGTCATGGCGCGGATCAGGATCGCCGCCCGCACCGCGTCGCGGGCGTCGCCGGGATTGACCAGCAGGGCCGGCGGCGGATTGCGACGGAAGAGCTGCAGGGCGCTGAGCAGCCGGGCCAGCTGGCCCCGGTCGCGGCCCATCTCGCCGATCAGCGCCGACTCCCGGCGGTGCAGGACCTCCAGCCGCTGGCGCTTGATGTCGACATCGGCGCCGGCGGAGACCTGCTGCTGGTTCAGCCGGGTCAGCTCGGCCCGCAGGTCCTCGATCTCGCGGCGGGTGTCGGCGGCCTGCTGCAGGTCGCGGGTGCGCTGGTCGCCGACCTGCTGCGCGACGACGGCCCCGGCTCCGGCGAGGAGCAGGGCGCAGGCGCTGGCGGCGGCGATCGCGAGGCGGCGGGACATTGGGTCCCTATCTGCATGAGGGCGCGGCGGTTTCCTAGGGCGCCGATCCCCCGACGCCCGTCATTCCCGCCCTGCCGGCTCGGCCTTGGTCAAGGATGGCAAGGCGACGCGTGCGGCTGCTATGTCTGCGAGATGAGCGACCCGCCCTACATCGAACTCGACCGGCTGAGGGAGATCGGCTGGAGGGAATGGGACCCGATCGGGTTAGTCGACTCGTCGTGTCCCCGAGACGAATACGATTCCTACCTGCTTCAGGCCGTGAGCCGTTTGCGGCAAGGGCAGACAATCGACGAGGTCACCAACTATCTCGAGAAAATGGCCGCCGAGCACATGGGGCTAGGGGCTTCGACACCGTTTTCACGGGCCGCTTCCGAGCGCACGGCGACACTTATCGATCGTTACCTCTCCGCCTTTCCTTCCGGCCCTTTGAGGGTCCGCTAAGGCGAGCCGGCGGGGCGGCGATGCTCAGTCCCGGTGATACGGCGAGCCCGACAGGATGGTGACGGCGCGATACACCTGTTCGGCCAGCATGGCGCGGGCCAGGGCGTGGGGCCAGGTCTGTGGGCCGAAGGCCAGGAGCTCGTTGGCCTGGCTAAGGATCGACGGGTCCAGGCCGTCGGCGCCGCCGATCAGGAACACGATCCTGCGCTGGCCGTCATCGCGCAGCCGCTCCAGGCGCCCTGCGAAGGCGCGCGAGGTGTGGACCTTGCCGTGCTCGTCGCAGGCGATGACATAGGCGCCTTCGAGGTGGGGGCGCAGCACCTCGGCCTCGGCGGCCTTGCCCGGCTTGCGGGCTTCCACCTCGAGGATCTCGACGGGACCCAGCGCCAGGGCGCGGCCGGAGGCGGTGGCGCGGGACGCATAGTCCAGCGCCAGCTGCGCCTCGACCATGCGGCCGAGCTTCCCGACGGTGAGGATGGTGATCTTCATGGGGGAGAGGGCATGGCGAGGCCCCGCCCCGAGCGCTGCTCAGGGGCGAGGCCCGCCTTGCGAGAGATCAGTTCGAAGCCGCCGGCATCCGGTGCGGGGCGTCGACGGCCCAGATCTTCTCGATGTTGTAGAAGCTGCGCACTTCGGGGCGGAACAGGTGGACGACGACGTCGCCGGCGTCGATCAGCACCCAGTCGCAGTGCGGCAGGCCTTCGACCCGGGCCTTGCCCAGGCCGTGGTCCTTCAGCGCGCGCAGCACGTGGTCGGCCAGCGCGCCGACGTGACGGTGCGAGCGGCCGGAAGCCACGATCAGGCTGTCGGCCACGGAGCTCTTGTCCGTGAGGTCGATGTGGACGATGTCCTGGGCCTTGTCGTCGTCGAGGCGCGAGAGGATGAGCGTCTCGAGCGCCTTGATGTTCAGGTCCGTACTGAGCGTCGGATTTTCAGTCGAGGATTCGGCTCCAGCCGGTCCCTCGTGCGCCGTCGGCGCGGGGTCGCTACGCAGCGGAATGCTCCTTATTGGCTTCGCGCAAAGCCTCCCTTAGCACGGAAAGACTCGAAACGTGAGGGGGATCGTGGTCGCAGGCCGGTTCCGCGCCGAATTCTGGCCTGACGGCTCGCGGCGCGCTAGAGCTTGGGGCAGGGTTCAAGGGGGTGTTGATGAAGTACGAAGCCGCGGGCAAGGCCCGGTTCGAGATCGACAAGGACGACGGGCAGACCGTTCGGATACGGGCGGCCAAGCAGGTCTTTCCGCTGCTGTTCCTGCCCATCTGGCTGACCTTGTGGACCTTCGGCGGGATCGCCGCCATCCATCAGTTGCTCACCGACTTCACGCCTTTCGTCGCCGTCTGGCTTTGCGGCTGGGCCGTGGGCTGGGTATTCGCGGCCGGAACGATCGCCTGGATGATGGGCGGGGTGGAGACCTTGCGCGTGGTGCAGGGGGACCTGGAGATCGCCATGGTCTGCGGGCCGTGGTCGCGCCGGAAGCTCTATCAAGGGGCGCTGGTGCGGGGGCTGCATCCGTCGATCCAGACTCTGGACCTGTCTCGGTTCCGGGTCTCGGGACCGTTCTTTCGCCAGGTCAACGGCGCGATCCAGTTCAGCTACGGCGCCCGCTCGGTGCGAATGGCCGCGGGGCTGGACGAAACGGAAGCCAGGCTGGTGGTCGAACACCTGCTGAACCGGCTGCCGGCCGCCGCCGCGGCCGCCTGAGGTCTCAGACCTCAGGCCTTGGGCCGGGCGCGCAGCGCCGTGGACGAGGCGAAGTTCAGCGGGCCGGTGAGGTAGACCCAGGCGGGCGTGTCGGCGTCGGCCAGGGTGGACGCGGCGCTGGCCGGGCGGCGGGCGAAGGCGAAGCGGCGGGCGGCCGGCGAGGTGCGGGCCTTCAGCGCCGCCCACGGCCGCGAGACCACGGCCACGGGCACCGAGCGCATGATCTGGGTCCAGCCGCGCCAGCGGTGGAAGGTGGCCAGGCTGTCGGCGCCCATCACCCAGACGAACTTCACGCCGGGATAGCGGGCCTTCAGCACCCGCAGGGTGTCGATGGTGTACTGCGAGCCGAGGCGCGTCTCGGCGTCGGAGACGATCATGCCCGAGCCGCGCGCCCACTTGCGGGCCTGGGCCATGCGCTCGGGCAGGGGGCGGGTCTCGTGCGATGACTTCAGCGGGTTCTGCGGCGACACGAGCCAGATCACCCGGTCCAGGCCAAGGCGATGCATGGCGGTCTCGGCCACGTGGGCGTGGCCCTCGTGCGCCGGGTTGAAGCTGCCGCCGAACAGCCCGACGCGCATGCCCGGCTCCAGATGGAAGCCGAGGCGCTGGGCGCTGGGACGACCGGCCTCAGGGACGAGTCTGGCCGGTCCCGCGAACCACATACTTGAACGTCGTCAGTTGCTCGGCCCCAACCGGGCCGCGGGCGTGAAGCTTGTCGGTGGCGATGCCGATCTCGGCCCCGAAGCCGAACTCGCCGCCGTCGGCGAACTGGGTCGAGGCGTTGACCAGCACGATGGCGCTGTCGACCTTGGCGACGAAGGCCTCGGCGGCGTTCGCGTCTTCGGTGACGATGGCGTCGGTGTGGCCAGAGCCGTAGGTGGCGATGTGCTCGGCCGCGCCCTCGACGCCGTCGACCACCGCTACGGCGATGATCGGGGCGAGGTATTCGGTGGTCCAGTCCTCGACGCTGGCGGCCTTGAGGTCGGGCTCGATGGCGCGCGAGGCGGCGTCGCCGCGGATCTCGCAGCCGGCCTTGATCAGCACGTCGGCGATCGGCGGCAGCAGCCTGGCGGCGGCCGCGCGGTCGATCAGCAGGGTCTCGGCCGAGCCGCACACCGAGACGCGGCGCATCTTGGCGTTCAGCACGATGTCGGCGGCCTTCTTGAGGTCGGCGGCGGCGTGCACGAAGACGTGGTTGAGGCCTTCCAGGTGGCCCAGCACCGGAGCGCGGGCCTCGGCCTGGACGCGGGCGACCAGGCTCTTGCCGCCGCGCGGGATGATCAGGTCGATCGACCGGTCCAGGCCCGACAGGATGGCGCCGACGGCGGCGCGGTCGGTGGTCCGCACCATCTGCACCACCTGGGCCGGCAGGCCGGCGGCCTCCAGGCCCTTCAGCACCGCGCCGTGGATGGCGAGGTTGGACTCGAAGCACTCCGAGCCGCCGCGCAGGATCACGGCGTTGCCCGAGCGCAGCGTCAGGGCCGCGGCGTCGGCCGTCACGTTGGGACGGCTCTCGTAGATCATGGCGATGACGCCGATCGGCGTGCGCACGCGGGCGATGTCCAGGCCGTTCGGCCGGGTCCAGCGCGAGGTTTCCACGCCCAGGGGGTCGGGGATGGCGGCCACGGCCTCGACGCCGGCGGCGACGCCTTCGAGGCGGGCCTCGTTCAGCATCAGCCGCTCGATCATCGGCGCGGTCAGGCCGTTCTTGCCAGCCTTCTCCAGGTCGCGGGCGTTGGCGGTCAGGATGGCGGGAGCGTCGGCGCGGATGGCGGCGGCGATGGCGGTCAGGGCGGCGGTGCGCTGGGCTGGCGTGGCGAGGCGCAGCGCGCGCGCGCCCTCGCGAGCCGCCTGGCCCATCGCTCTCATCGTCGCCTGCAGGCCACCGGCCGCGTCGTCCATGGCTCGTCCGTCCCCGGATATGCTCAGAGTGAGCCTTACCTAGGCGCTTTGGGCCTCGGGGGGAATGGCCAAACGCTGGATTTGCCCTCAGCGCAGCTGGAAGCGGCGTGACGGGCGCGGGACCTTCCGTCTAGGCTCGCGTCTTCCAAGGAGGAAACCCCCATGCGTCCTGGACTGGTGCTTGCCGCGCTCGTAGCCCTTTGCGCGGCTCCTGCCCTCGCTCAGGCTCCGGCCCAGATCCCCGGGAAGACTCCCTACGAGGCCGTCGATCCGTTCATCGGTACGGACGGGGAGGGGCACACCTTCCCCGGCGCGGTGGCGCCGTTCGGCATGGTGCAGTTGTCGCCCGACACCGATGTCCTGCCGTTCAAGCAGAGCTACGCCCGCGCCGCCGGCTATCGGCGCTCGGACCCGACCATCCTCGGCTTTTCGCACACCCACTTCTCGGGCAGCGGCCATTCGGACCTCGGCGACATCCTGCTGGCCCCGGTCAGCGGCGAGGCCAGGCTGGAGCCCGGCGATCCGAAGGTCCCCGGCTCGGGCTACCGTTCGCGCTTCACCCACGACGGCGAGATCGCCCAGCCCGGCTACTACGCCGTCACCCTGACCGACAGCCATGTGCGGGCCGAGCTGACGGCCGGAACGCGCACCGGCCTGCACCGCTACACGTTCGAGCCCGGGGCGCGGGCCCAGGTGCTGCTGGATCTGCGAAGCTCGATCTACAACTATCCGGGCAAGGTCTCGTGGTCGCGGATCCGGGTGCGCGACGACGGCACGGTCACCGGCATGCGCGAGACGCGGGGCTGGGCGCCGGGCCGGCAGCTCTATTTCGCCATCCGCTTCAGCCGGCCGATGGTTGGCCGCAGCCTGACCAGCACCGAGACCGACGTCCCCTACAAGGGCTTCAAGCAGCCGGGCCGCACCGGCGACGACCGCGCCCAGCTGGAGGGCCGCGCCCTGGTGGGGGTGTTCGACTTCGGCAAGATCGACGGGCCGTTGGTGGCCAAGGTCGCCATCTCCACCGTCGACGAGGCCGGGGCCCTGGCCAATCTCGACAGCGACGAGGAGGGCTTCGACTTCGACGGCCTGCGGGCGCGCACCCGGGCCGACTGGGAGAAGGCGCTGGGCGCGCTCGACATCGCAGCGCCGGCGCCGATGCGGACCAACGTCTACACCGCCCTCTATCACGCCCTGATCGCGCCGAGCGTCTCCGGCGACGTCGACGGCCGCTGGCGCGGGCCCGACAACGCGGTGCACCAGGCTGAAGGCTTTACGTATCACTCGACCTTTTCGCTGTGGGACACCTTCCGCGCCGAGCACCCGCTGCTGACCCTGGTGCAACCGCAACGGCGCAACGCCGACTTCGTCAATTCGCTGGTCGCCTCGCAGCAGGTCAGCCCCTACGGGATCCTGCCGGTCTGGGCGTTCCACGGCCAGGAGACCTGGACGATGATCGGCTATCACGCCGTGCCGGTGATCGCCGACGCCTGGATGAAGGGGATCCGTGGCATCGACGCCGACGCGGCGCTGGACGCCATGGTCAAGAGCGCGACCTACGGCCCCTATGGCGGGCTCTCCGACTACATGTCCCTCGGTTACGTGCCGATCGATCGCGAGCCGGAGGCGGCGTCGAAGACCGTCGAATACGCCTTCGACGACTGGACCATCGCCCGCATGGCCAAGGCGCTGGGCAGGGCCGATGTCGCCGCGGCCTTCGAGAAGCGCTCGCTGAACTGGCGCAACAGCTTCGATCCCAAGACCGGCTTCCTGCGCGCCCGAAAGAGCGACGGGACCTTCCGCGAGCCCTTCGACCCGACGGCGATCAACTACGGCTCCGACTACACCGAGGGCAACGCCTGGCAGTATTCGTGGTTCGCCCCGCACGACCTGGGCGGGCTCGTCTCCACGATGGGCGGCGACGCGGCGGTCGTGAAGAAGCTCGACGCCATGTTCGAGTACGACAACTCCAAGCTCGACTATTCGCACGCCGAGGACATCGCCGGCCTGATCGGCCAGTACATCCACGGCAACGAGCCCAGCCACCACGTGGCCTACATGTACGCCTATGCTGGCGCGCCCTGGCGCACCCAGGCGCGGCTGAAGCAGATCGTCGAGAGCCAGTACAAGCCGACGCCCGAGGGTCTTTCGGGCAACGATGATCTCGGCCAGATGTCGGCCTGGCTGGTGTTCACGGCGCTGGGCTTCTACCCCGTCGCGCCGGGCTCGAACGAATACGTCATCGGCCGGCCGTTCGTGGATCGGGCGGTGCTCACCCTCGACGGCGGCAAGCGCTTCACGGTGCGGACGCAGGGGCTGTCGGACGCCCATCCCTACGTCGCCAGGGTCACCCTGAACGGCAAGCCGCTGGACCGCGTCTTCCTGCGCGACGCCGAGATCCGGGCCGGCGGCGAGCTGGTCTTCACCATGGGCGCGACGCCGAACAAGACGTGGGGCTCCAAGGCCGACGCGCGGCCCTATTCGCTGACGCCCTATCCGAAGTGATGTCGTGTTTTCCTGACATGATGTCAGGTTGACGTGACATTTTGCCCGTGTCAGGTTTGCCTTACATCAACGGGAGGCGAGCCATGCTGGCCATCGGCAAATTCCAGACCTCGGCGCAGAAGCGCTACACGATCCGCATTGCGGCCTTCACCATCCCCTACGTGCTGGTCAACATGGGCGCGATCTTCGGGGCCTTCGACGAAGTGGGCGCCAATCCGGTCGCCGCTTGGCTGCTGGCCCTGGTGGTGGCCGCGCCGGTGGTCGGACAGATCTGGGCGCTGCTGGCGTTGATGGCCGAGTCCGACGAGTTCGTGCGCGGCCTCCTGGCGCGCCAGTTCATCATCGCCGCGGGCCTGGCCATAGCCCTGTTCACCGGCTGGGGTTTTGGGGAGAGCTACGCCCACGCGCCGCACGCCCCGGGCTGGCTGGTCCTGCCGCTGTTCTGGGCCATGTTCGGCCTGACGACCGTCTTCGTGCGGAGCACCCGTTGAAGAACCGCCTGAAGCTGCTGCGCGTCGAGCGCGGCTGGACCCAGGAGCAGCTGGGCCAGGTGCTGAACGTCTCGCGCCAGGCGGTCAACGCCCTGGAGACCGAGAAGCACGACCCTTCGCTCGACCTGGCCTACCGCATCGCCGCCGTGTTCGAGCGGCCGATCGAAGAGATCTTTGAGAACCCGCATCGGTAAGACGTCTCCCTTCCCCCTCGATGGGGGAAGGGCCGGGGATGGGGGTGATGCGGCGGTTCAGCTGGCAAGTCTGCTGTCACCCCCACCCAACCCTCCCCCATCAAGGGGGAGGGCTAAGCTGATGATCAGCCGCCCACCGCCAGGTCGTCCGCGTGGATCATCGGGCCTTCGGTGAAGCCCAGCTCCGCCTCGATGGCGTCGCTGCGCAGGCCGGCGATCTTGTGGGCGTCGGCGCTGTCGTAGCGGACCAGGCCCCGGGCGACTTCCTGGCCGGTCTCGTCGCGCACGCGGACGGCGTCGCCCTTGTCGAACGGACCCTCGACGGCGCGCACCCCGGCGGCCAGCAGGCTCTTGCCCTTGGCGAGGGCTGCGGCGGCGCCGGCGTCGATCGTCACCCAGCCCTGGGGGGCCAGCGAGCCGGCGATCCAGGCCTTGTAGGCGGCGGCGGGCGAGGCCCCGGCCTCGATCAGGGTGGCGGGCGCGCCCTCCTCGATGGCGGCCAGCGGGCGCGGGCGCGAGCCCAGGGTGATCAGGGTGGCGCAGCCGGCGGCCCGGGCGATGCGAGCGGCGGCGATCTTGGTGGCCATGCCGCCGGTGCCGACCCCGGCCGAGGCGTTGGCGCCCTCGGCCATGCCGGCGATCTGCGGGGTGATCTCGCTGACGCGGGCGATGTGGGTGGCGGTCGGGTCGCGGCGGGGATCGGCCGTGTAGAGCCCGTCGATGTCGGACAGCAGCACCAGCAGGTCGGCGCCCGCCAGCTGGGCGACGCGCGCGGCCAGGCGGTCGTTGTCGCCGTAGCGGATCTCTTCGGTGGCCACCGTGTCGTTCTCGTTGACCACGGGCACCACGCCCAGCGACAGCAGGGTCTCGACCGTGGCGCGGGCGTTCAGCCAGCGGCGGCGGATCTCGGTGTCGTCGCGGGTCATCAGGATCTGGGCGACGCCGACGCCGTG
>Ga0102591_1004748_pt1 | contig 10163 bp, 14 predicted proteins | sample AraplaCol_mCL_r2_2_FD_76860 | JGI IMG/M metagenome (GOLD analysis project Ga0102591, IMG submission 76860) | Arabidopsis root microbial communities from North Carolina, USA - plate scrape MF_Col_mCL_r2 (SPADES assembly) (version 2) | ecosystem: Host-associated > Plants > Roots > Endosphere... | reverse complement strand
CGGAAATCCCGGTCGACATCTACGAGCTGGGCCTGATCTACAAGGTCGACGTCAGCGACGACAAGGACGTGGCCATCGACATGACCCTGACCGCGCCGGGCTGCCCGGTGGCCGGGGAGATGCCGGGCTGGGTCCGCGACGCGGTGATGGAGATTCCTGACCTGAAGTCCTGCACGGTCGACCTGGTGTTCGAGCCGCCGTGGGACGCCTCGCGCATGAGCGACGAGGCCAAGTTGCAACTGAACATGTTCTGATCGGTTCGAAAGCCATGGAAACCGCGATCACCGTCCGTCCCCGCCGCCCGCGTCCCAAGGTCGTCACCCTGACCGACGCCGCGGCCGCGCGCGTGAAGGAGATCATGGACCGCGCCGACAAGCCCTATGCGGGCTTGCGCGTCGGCGTGAAGAATGGCGGCTGCGCGGGTTCGGAATATGTCTTCGAATATGCCGAGACCCAGGACCCGATCGACGAGGTGATCGAGGAAAAGGGCGTCCGGATCCTGATCGAACCCAAGGCCGTGCTGTTCCTGATCGGCGCCGAGATCGACTACGAGGTGACCAAGCTCTCCTCGAAGTTCGTGTTCCACAATCCCAACGAGACCGACGCCTGCGGTTGCGGCGAGAGCGTCACCATCCAGCCGGCGCCGGAGGCGCCAGAGACCGGCGAACACTAGTGGACGAGGATCTCGACGATCTGTCGCGTGAAGCGCTGATCGACGAGGTTCGCAAGCTGCGCGCGGCGATCCGCGCGCACCGTGACAGCACGCTGCACGAACTGTGCTGGCATCATCCCGACCTGTGGGCCCTGCTGCCCGAAAAGACCGATCCCCAGCCCGTCGTACCGGCCTGGCCGCAGTTCATGCGCGGCTGCGTCCACTACCGTCAGTCGCTGGATGACCAACTGCCGGACGCGCCGCGCGCCGACGCCGAATTCAAGGATTGACCGCCATGCTCGCCCGCACGCCTTCCTGCATCGAATGCGGCCTCGCCTGGGGCGCGCCCGGCTTCCGTCACGAGGACGACGCTCCGCTGTATTGGTCGGACACCGGCATCCTGTGCTCGGGTAGTTGCGCCCAAACCCATTTCGCCAAGCGACGGGCGGACGGGACGTTTGTCGGCGTGCCGGCGGAGTGCCCCGTCGAGGTCTAAGTTCTCCTAAGGGAGACCGGACGCTTCGACGGCTTTCGGCGCGCTGGCAGCCACGTTCTTGCGCCCATTCCACTCCACCAGCACCGACGGCTTCGCCGGCTCGTCCCGCGCCTGGGCGACTAACTCGTTAGTGCGCCCTTCGACGGCCGCCTCCAGCCGCTGCATGAACTCGGTCTTCTCTAGACCCAGTGGCAGCGGCGGCAGGAACTCGACGGTCGCGGTCCCTGGGGTCTTGGCCTTCTGCGTCTGCCGCCAGAAGCAGCCGAGGTTGGTGGCCACCGGCACGACCGGCAGGCCGAAGTCCTTGCTCATATAGTAGACGCCGGTCCGGTAGCGGAACCGCTCGCCCGGTGCGGCCAGGTGGCCTTCCGGATAGATCAGGATCCGCCGCCCCTCGGCCGCGACCTGGGCGGCGCTAGCCGACAGGGCCTTGCGGGCCTCGGGGCCGCCGCAGCTGTCGACGACGATGGCCCCGAACTTCTTCAGGATCGCCCCGACCAGCGGGAACCTTTCGAGATGGTCGCCGGTCACGAAGCTGAGGTTCTCGACATTGGCGAACATCACGAAGCCGTCGCCCCAGCTGTGGTGCTTGGCGGCGATGATGAAGGGGCCCTTGGGCAGGTTTTCCTGGCCCTTCAGCTCGACCTTCACGTCGGCGAAGAAGCTGAGCGCCCACAGCATGCGCTGGCTGTAGAGCCGCAGGGCGAAGGCCACCGGCTTGCGGCCGGGCAGCAGCGCCGAAAGGGCCGCCGACAGGCCATAGAAGATCGACAGGACCCAGTAGTAGGCGTTGAACAGCGCGCTGCGCATGGCGGTGGGATCTCTCTATCGAGCGAAGAGCACGGCCTTGACGGCCGCCGTCATCAGGGAAGCGTGGGCCGACAGGGCGTCGTCGCCCAGGCGGCCATAGGCCTTGTTCTGGGCGGTCTGGGTGATCACCCCGATCGCCATGGCCGCCAGCACGCGCGGATCGCCCGGCGGCAGCTGCGTCGCCAGCATGGCGCGCTTGATCACGTCCTCGACCAGGGTGACCGGGTCACGGCCGTCCTCCTGATAGTAGGGCAGGAAGTGGTGCAGCTGCAGCAGGTGGAAGGAGAACAATAGCCAGTCCTCGTCGGCCACCGCGCAATAGGCGCGGACCAGGGCCTCGGCCTTGGCCTCGATGCCGTGGACCGCGCCGGCCTCGTCCTCGATCAGCGTCGAGAGCCGGCGGTGGCAGTCCATGAACAGGCCGACGGCCAGCTCGTCCTTGCTCTTCCAATGCCGATAGATCGCGCCTTCGGACACGCCGGCGCGGGCGGCGATGGTCTTGGTCGTGGTCGCGTCGACGCCGTCGACGACGAAGGCCTCGAGGGCGGCGCGTTCGATGCGGGGCTTGGCGCTCATGGGTGGAGCTTCGCATGGCGAGTGCATAATGCAAGTGAGTGTTCACTTACATTCTCGTGATCGGCGATCTCGCGATTGACCGCGACCGGCGGGGCGGCGACACACGGTCATGGTCCAGACGGTTCTGATCTATTCGATGGGCGAGGTGATCGGCGACGGCCTGATCAAGCTGCCCTTTATCGCCGGCCTGCGCGCGGCGTTCCCGGACGCCCGCATCAGCTGGTGCGCGGCCAAGGGCGAGACGGTCTATGCCGGCCCGCTGAAGAGCGTGGTGGCCGGCTATGTCGACGAGGTGATCCTGGAGGGGTGCAACGGCGCGCGGCCACTGGACAGCCTGCCCTGGTCGAAGCCGTTCGACGGCCGCAAGTTCGATCTGGTCATCGACACCCAAGAGAACCTGCGCCGCAGCGGCGTGGCGCGTCGCGGCGTAACCGGCCGCTTCGTCTCGGCCGCCCGTCACGCCCGCGACCAGAACTGGCCGGTGGCCGTCACGGATCGGCTGGCGCGGCTGTTGTCGCTGGCCACGGACGGGCAGGGCGGCCCGCGTCCGCTGGTCCTGAACAATCCCGACGCTCTGAAGGCCGCTGAAGCCCTGCTGCCGGTCGGCCCCACCTATGTCGGCCTGGCGCCGGGGGCCGGCGGCCAGGACAAGCGCTGGCCGCTGGAGAGCTATCTCGCGTTGGCCCGCCGCGTTGTCGCCCGGGGCTGGACGCCGGTCTTCCTGTTCGGTCCCGACGAGGCCGAGGACGCCGCCGTGGTCGCGCGCGAGGTCCCGCAGGCCCTGCAGCCCGAACGCAACCGGACCGACGCCTATGAGAGCGTGAAGGGGCCGCTGCTGGTCATCGCGCTCGCGGGACAGCTGGCGGCCGGCGTGGCCAACGACGCCGGGCCTGGTCACATGCTGGCCGCCGGCGGCGCGCCGCTGCTGTCGCTGCAGCAGGACCGCCGCAAGTCGGTGAAGTTCCGCCCCGCCGCCCAGCGGCTTGAGATGCTGGTCGCGGAGGACTACGGAAGCGGCATGGGCGCCCTGCCGGTCGACGCGGCCTGGGCCGCCCTCGAGACGCTGGTCACTGGAGCCGCCTGAATGTCCATCCTCGCGCCGATCTCGGCCGGCGAACTGGTCGACAAGATCACCATCCTGCGGGTCAAGGCCCAGCGCATCGGCGACCCGGTCAAGGAAGCCAACGTCCGCAAGGAGCTGGCCCTGCTGGAGGCCACGGCCCGCGAGCACCTGCCTGATAGCGCCGAGATCGTACGCCTGACCGACGAACTCACGGCGGTCAACGCGGCCCTGTGGGATATCGAGGACGGCAAGCGCGACTGCGAGCGCCGCCGGGACTTTGGCGAGGGCTTCGTGGCCCTGGCTCGCCGCGTCTATATCGACAACGACAAACGCGCGGCGATCAAGCGGGCCATCAACGAGGCGGCCGGCTCGGAGATCGTCGAGGAGAAGAGCTACAAGCCTTATCTCGGGGCGTCAAAAGAGTGACGCAAGTTGTTAGTAATACTCAGAAAATGATCTCCGGTATGTCGCCGGATCCAAAGCTTGGCGAATACGTCTTCTGCGCGGCTGGCGATCGCGCCTGGCCGGCCCTGAACCCGCTGGCCATGTTTCGCGAGGCCGAAGGGGTCAGCCTGATCCTGGAGCGTGGCGCGGCTGAGGCCGCCGGCTTTCCGGTCGCGACGCCGATGGCTCTGATCACGCTCAACGTCTATTCGGCCCTCGACGGCGTCGGCCTGACCGCCGCCGTGGCCGCGGCGCTGGCCGAGGCCGGGATCGCCTGCAACATGGTCGCGGCGCTGAACCACGACCATGTGTTCGTGCCAGCGGATCGGGCGGACGAAGCTGTCGCGATCCTGCGCGCGCTCCAGGCCGCCGCGAGCGTCCCTAGCGCCCCTTGAACGCCGCCGCGCGCTTCTGGAGGAAGGCGGTGACGCCCTCGATGAAGTCCTCGGTCTTGCCGGCGACCTTCTGGGCCTTGCGCTCGGCGTGCAGCTGGCCGGTCCAGTCGCTGTCGAGGCTGTCCCAGACCAGCCTGCGGATCGTCCCCAGCGCCGCCGGTCCCTGGGCCAGCTGAACCGCCAGCGTGTGCGCGGTCGGGATCAGTTCGGCGTCCGGGACGCAGCGGTTGACCAGGCCCCATTGCAGGGCCGTCGCGGCCGGGATCTTGTCGCCCAGCAGCATCATCTCCATGGCCCGCGCCTTGCCGACCAGGCGCGGCAGCAGATAGGTCGAGCCGCCGTCCGGGACCAGGCCGATGCGGCGGAAGGCCTGCAGGAAATAGGCGCTCTCACCCGCCACGACGATGTCGCCCATCAGGGCGATCGAGCAGCCGATCCCCGCCGCCGGACCGTTCACCGCCGTCACGATCGGCAACGGAAAGTCGCGCAGCAGCGTCATCAGCGGATTGTAGGTGCTTTCCAGCGCCGAGCCCGCGTCGGGCTTGCCATCGACGTCCAGCGCGCGCCCGGCCGCGCCGCCGCCCGACAGGTTGGCGCCCGAGCAGAAACCGCGGCCTTCGCCGGTCAGGATCACCGCGCGGGCCTCGACCTTGCTCGCGGCAATGGAGGAAAAAGCGTGGATCAGCTCGCGGGCGATCTCCAAGCTGGCCGCGTTCAGCGTGGCCGGATCGGCGAGGGTGATGGTGGCGACGCCGTCCTGCGTGGCGAGTCGGATCTTCTGATAGTCCACGGCGATCTCCCTTGGTGTCGGGGAGAGTCTAGGCGCCTTTGCCCCTTGGGAAGGCTAGCGGAATCTTCAAAAGGAAAACGCCGCCGATCTCGCGACCGGCGGCGCCAAAGTGGGTAGTCCTGCTGAAGGGATCAGGCGGCGTTGGCCGCGCCCGGCATGGATTCCGCCGCGGTGACGCGATTGCGGCCACTGCGCTTGGAGGCGTAGAGCGCCGCGTCGGCGCGTTCCATGACCGAGTGGCCGGTCTCGTTCGGGCGGCGTTCGGCGAAGCCCGACGAGATGGTGATGGCGCCCAGGTCCTCGTTGGTCGAGCGACGCTTGAGCATGCGCGAGGAGACCTCGACGCGGATTTCTTCCAGGGTGGTGGCGACGGCCGAGGCGGCTTCGCGCGGGAAGATCATCGCGAACTCCTCGCCGCCGTAGCGGGCGGCGAAGCGCGGCGGGGCGGCGACACGGCCGATCACCGAGGCGACATAACGGATGACCTGGTCGCCGGTCTGGTGACCCCAGGTGTCGTTGAAGCCCTTGAAATGGTCGATGTCGAGCACGGCCAGGCAGATGGTCGTGCCGCTGTCGTCGGCGTCGGAACAGGCGCGGTCCAGCTCTTCGTCGAAGGCCTTGCGGTTGGCCAGATTGGTCAGGCCGTCGGTCGTGGCGTCGCGGCGGACCTGTTCCAGGTGCTCGCGCAGGCGTTCGACCTCGGCGGTGGAGTCGGCCAGGCGCAGTTCCAGCGACTGGTTTTCCTTGTGCACGCGGCGGGTGGCCTCGGCGAGGCTGGTGACCACGGTCTTGATGGCGTCGACGTCGGTCGACTTGTCCAGGCTCTTGGTCGCGCCGGCCAGTTCCTTGCCGAAGGCGGCGTTCGACTTCTGGGCGTTCTGGATGGCCTTGGAGACGGCTTCCAGTTCCTTGGACAGGATGTCGCCGGCGTCGCGGATCTGTTCGTTCAGGCGCGCCTTGGGCAGGTAGGTCGCGGCCAGCTCCTCGCTGACCAGTTCGGTCATCGGCTCGCCGAGCGAGATCAGACGGGTCAGTTCACGGGCCAGGGCGCCGTCTGGATCGGCCACATAGTGGGTCCACAGCTCGAAATTCAGCGCGGTCGGCCACACCTGGTGGCGTTCCATCAGCTCCAGGGCGCGCGAGGCGATTTTGTAGGCCTCAGGTCCGCGCAGCGTGGTTTCGACGTCCGACATTTTCTTCTTCCCCCATCGGCGTTTCCACGCGCGGAAACACCGATCGCCTGGAGCGGAACCTTAGGCCCGAGAGTTCTTACGACCCGTTAAGAACGAACGACGTTCGATCAAGTGCGATCGCACGCTCGCCCATTATGAGGGCCGACGAGACGGACTTCGCGTTTTCGGACCCGCCCGAGGAAAGCGCGACAAGGTCATGAATAGGCCGGCGAATTTGTCCTTCGCGCGCCGCGAGGCTCCAGGAAAGCAGGTCCAACAGCGCCAAAAAGCCGCGCCTGCCCGCAATGCCGCCGCCGCTGCTGAACTCGCGCCGGTTCGGGTGCGACACCGGGATGACAAGGCGAGAAGGCCATGCTCCAAGCGGCTCATGACCGCGCCGCTTTCCCTGCGTCCCATCGTCGAAGCCCAGGACCTGCCACCCATGATGGCGGCGGAGCTGCGCGAGCGCTTCGCGCGCGGAGACACCGGCGTCGCCTGGTCGCCGGAGCACGACGCTTCGGCCGCCGCGCCGCCGGGACGGCTGGGCGGTCCGGAGGTCGGCGCCTGGCCCCACGACATCGCCGCGCCGCCACCGGTCAACGTCCCGGCGCTGTGCGCGATTGGCGAGGCCTGGTGGTTCCCGCGCTTCGGCGGCCTGATCGGAACCGACGGCGCGCTCTACAACGCCACGATCGGCGAGGCGCGACATGGCTCGGGAGACTTGTCGGCGATCCCGGGCGTCCGCGACGGCGCGACACGGTTCATGCCGCCGGCCTCCGCGCCCCAGTTGGACGGCGGCGCGGTGTTCCTGCCCTGGGGGGCGACGTTCAACTATGGTCACTTCGTCATCGACGCCTTGCCGTCGCTGCTGGCGCTGGAGCAAGCAGGGCTGCTGGACGCGGCGCCGGCCCTGGCGCCGACGCTGACCGCCTGGCAACGCGACCTGATCGCCCTGGCGTTCCCTGGACTTCGTCCGCGCGAGGTCGAGGCCCCGGTCGTCCGCCTGAAGCGCGCGACCTTCTCGACCAGCATGGACCATTTCCTGCACCATCCGAACGGCCTGCTGGCGGACGTCGCGGCGCGGGTGCTGGCGCGGGTGCTGGCGCGGGCGCCGGCCGGAAGCGGCGCGCGGCGCATCTATCTCTCACGGCGCGGCCATTCGATGCGGGTGATGGTGGGTGAGGCGGCCTTCGAGCGCGCCCTGGCCGCGCGCGGCTTCACGATCGTTCGACCGGAAAAGCTCGGCGCGGCCGAGCAGGTCGCCCTGATGCGCGACGCCGAGGTCGTGGTCGGCGCCAGCGGCGCGGCCCTGGCCAACGCCGTCTTCCTGCCACGCGGCGCCCGGGTCGTGGAGATCCAGCCGCTGAACTTCACCAGCCAATGGGTGCGCGCCGCCTCTCGCCAGGTCGGGGTCGACTGGCGTGGCTATATCTGCGCCTCGCCATGCCCGGCGCGGGAAGCGCCGCTGCTGGCCAGGTTCCGCCGAGGCTTCAAATTCGCCTTCAGGCCGTCCTTGGACGACCTGTTGGGCTTCGTTGACGCGGCCTTATAGGATGCCCTTGCGGCCCGGCGCCCATGGATCCAGCGACTGCTGCTCCTCGCGATGGACCATGCCGTAGTAGCCGGCGACCCAGACCAGCGCGAAGACCACGAGGCCGCCCCAAAAGCCTCCGGGCGTGGCGAACCACACGGTCAGGGCGCTGATCGTGGCGGCCAACCCCAGCATCGCCCAGCGCAGCAGCACGGCGAAGGCGTGATAGGTCTTCTCGTGCGCGACGAGAATGGCTTCCTTGTCGAGTTCGGGTTCGATGGCGGCCAAGTGCAGTCCTCCCAGTCTTGCTTAGCAAGGGGCGCGACCGGCCGGGCTCCGGCGCGATCAAGCCGAAAACGTCGAGCAGGATAACAGTGTTCCACAAGTATGGCCACGGCTCCGCTTGCGAAACTCGCGCTAGGGATGCAAGCCTCCCGATGAGCGGCCAGGGACGCCGCCGTGCAAGGAGGAGGCGACGTCATGGCGACGACAGACACCAACCTCTACAGGGCGCTTCACAGATCCGAGTGGCCGGACGACCAGCCCTTGGTCGAGAAGAACACGCCCGCGGCCCATCTGCTGGATCCCCTTTTCGAACCCAAGACGATCGAGACTCGCGGCAGAAAGACCATCCGCGCGCCCGACGTGCAGATGGAGACCGACCGGGGCGTCTCGTACGTGAAGACCGGAGGCGGGACGTCGCTGTTCGACCGCGAATACGTGTTCGGCCGGGCCTGGTGGCGCAGCTTCACCCTCCCCGAGGGCACCCAGGTCCCGGACTCCCTGAAGATCGTCAAGGGCGGCTATAACGAAAAGTTCGCCGCGACCCACTACCAGATCGAGGTCAAGGCGGGCCGTATGGAGAAGGGGGCCTTCGTGGGCGCGCTGGACAATCTCGCGCGCAACGCGATCGTCAGATCCATCGAGACGGCGAGACAGACGCAGTCCTGACGACGGCGAGGAGACGGAGACAGCGCATGCAGCCGGTCAGCGGCCGAACCTTGATGATGGCCGTTCAGGCGGTGCAGGCCGAGATGGAGCGGCTGGACCAGGACTGCGCGGAAGCCGCCGGTCCGGAGGTCGCCGACCTGCAGGATCTGCTCGAGACCTATCGGCTGGCCTCGATCGAGCTGCGCGACGCCTACATCGCCGAATGGCGGGGCGCCAGCAATCTGCCGCCCTATGAGCAGCTGATCGGGCTGGAGCCCTGAAGTCGCGACTGGCCGTCCAGATACGACGAAGGCGCCGAGCGTTTCCGCTCGGCGCCTCGCCGACATAGCACTATCGCTTGGTCCTAGTCCTCGGCGGTCATCTTGCCGATGCCCGGGGTCGGGCGGGCCAGGAAGGCGGGGACGTCGTTGCCGAAACCGACCACGCGGCGGTCGTCGTCGTCGCGGTCGCGGACCGGCTGGACGCCGCGCACCGGACGCTCGGGACGTTCGTTGCGGTCGGGACGCTCGCCGCGCTCCGAACGTTCACCGCGCTCAGGGCGCGCACCACGTTCCGGACGCTCAGGACGCTCCGCCCGTTCGGCGCGGATCGGACGCTCGGCGCGCTCGGCCTCGACGGCCGGCGCGGCTTCGGCGCGCGGCGCACGGTCGCGCTCGCGGCGCGGCTTGCGTTCGCGGGGAGGACGCGCTTCGGCGATGGCCGCTTCTGGCGCTTCGACGGCGACGGCTTCCGCGACCTCGGCGGGCGCTTCGGCGGCCGTCTCTTCCGAGCGGCCACGGCTACGCGGCGCGCGGGGCGGACGCTCTCCCCGCTCTCCACGATCGCGATCACGGCCGCCGCGCTTGCGGTCACGGTCGCCTTCGCGCTTGACGGTCACGGCGTTGGAGTAGTCCAGCTCGAGCTTCTCTTCGTCGGGCGTCGAGCCGATCAGCTTGACGACCTTGTCGAAGCCCTTGTCGTCGGCCGGGGTCACCAGCATGTAGGTGACGCCTGAACGCCCGGCGCGGCCGGTGCGGCCGATGCGGTGGACGTAGTCGTCGGCATGGTGCGGGACGTCGTAGTTGAAGACGTGGCTGACGGCCGGGATGTCCAGACCGCGCGCGGCGACGTCCGAGGCCACCAGGATCTTCAGCGCGCCCGAGCGGAAGTCCGCCAGGGTCTTCATGCGCTGGGACTGGTCGAGGTCGCCATGGATGGCGGCGGCGTCGAAGCCGTGCGAGCGCAGCGACTTGGCGACGATGTCGACTTCGGTCTTGCGGTTGCAGAACACGATGCCGGTTTCG
>Ga0102591_1004746_pt1 | contig 10164 bp, 10 predicted proteins | sample AraplaCol_mCL_r2_2_FD_76860 | JGI IMG/M metagenome (GOLD analysis project Ga0102591, IMG submission 76860) | Arabidopsis root microbial communities from North Carolina, USA - plate scrape MF_Col_mCL_r2 (SPADES assembly) (version 2) | ecosystem: Host-associated > Plants > Roots > Endosphere... | reverse complement strand
CGTGTGCAGATAGGCCTTGTAGCTGCGGTTGAGAGAGTTGAGGCCCTTGAGCTCGGAGGCGAGGTTCTTGTGCTTGATCTCGGCCGGCGCGTTTTTCGCTGCCAGCGATTTTGTCTTCGCTTCGCCGGATTTGCCCCTGGCTTCGTTTTCGGATTTCGAATTGTCGTGCGATGAGTTGCCCGTCTTCGAATTGCCCGTCTTCGAATTGCCGGACTGGTGGCCGCGGTTCTCGTGGCTGCCGCTTTGTCCGCCGCCATTGCCGCCACTATTGCTGCTGCCGTTACCGCCACCGTTGCCGCCGCCATTGCCTCCACCATTGCCGCCGCCATTGCCGCCACCGTTTCCACCGCCCTTTGCCATGGCGGCGATATCGGTACCGGTGATCGTCAGCGGGCTGGAAGCCAAGGCAATCGAAAGTGCGGCTATGGACGCAAGAGTTGCGATACGCATCCGGGTCTCCCTCGCAGGATAATTCATCGAAAATCGTGAGATAGCCGACTCTGGAAAGCGGCCATCAGGATGAGAACGATGTTAGGCGCGAAACGCGGAGCGTGCATCGGACCGAGGTCTGTCATCCGTCGGACCATAGTCCTAGAGAGCGGGAGATGGTTAACGGGTTCCTCGTCGGGTGGCGGGTCGCCGATCCGGAATCGGGTGGCTGCGGGTCTTCATATTTCCTACGCCTCCGTTGCCATGAAAACAGGAGGCTCGGATATGGAACTCGAAGACAAGGTCATCATCATTTCAGGCGCAAGCAGCGGCATCGGGGCTGCGGCCGCCCGGCTGTTTGCCGCGAAGGGCGCACAGCTCGTGCTCGGTGCGCGGCGGGCGCAGACCCTCTCGGAGCTCGTTTCCGAGATCATCGAAATGGGCGGCATGGCAACGTCTCTGGCCGGTGACGTGCGCGAGGCAACCTATGCGCAGGCGCTCGTCGACCGGGCGCTCGATGCCTATGGCCGGCTCGACGGCGCCTTCAACAATGCCGGCATCGTCGGCGAGATGGGGGCGTTTTCGGAGATGAGCGCTGCCAACTGGGAGGCGGTGATGTCCACCAACCTGACCAGCGCCTTCTTCGCGCTGAAGGCGCAGCTGCCCGTGATGAAGGCACAGCGCAGCGGCTCGATCGTCTTCACCTCGTCCTTCGTCGGATACAGCAATGGCGGCCTGCCCGGCATGGGCGCTTACGCAGCCTCCAAGGCGGGCCTGATCGGCCTCGTGCAATCGGTCGCCGCCGATTACGCGGCCGACGGCATCAGGATCAACAGCCTGCTTCCCGGCGGAACGATCACGCCGGCAGGTGGAGAGAACAACCCCGAATTCCTCGATTATATCTCGGGCCTGCATCCGATGAAGCGGATGGCCGCAGCGAAGGAGATCGCGCAGGCAGCGCTCTTCCTGCTGTCGGACCAGTCGAGCTTCATGACCGGCAGCCCGATGATCGTCGATGGCGGCATGTCTGTTCGGCTGCTCTAGCCGCACTGGTCTCGGGCGGTGGTCGCGCCGCCCGAGGCGGGGAAGTTCGCGGCCATTCCAGTAGGTCGCCGGCGCTTCACGCCGCGCTCGATTCCTGACATATTCGCTGCGGGACAGCCAACCGGTGTGGATATTGCCTCATGAATTCGCAGACACGTGAAAAAAGCAATTTGCGTGCGCCTACCGGGTCGGTCACGGGGCTCTGCTCCGCATCCGCCACCATGTTTGCGGTCGGAATGGCCTTTCTGGGTTACTGGGGTGTCTATGAACAGGGGAGCTGGCGTGTCGTCGATTATCTCGTGCTGATCGTCGCCGTCCTCGGATTTGCCGCACTTGGTTGCGTGCCCTGGATCGTGACCACGCCTGTGGCGGAGGACGAGCCAGACAAGGTCGCCGTCGCCAGGCGAGCGATGGTACTGGGGACGGGGTTGCTCTGGACCGCCGTCTGCATTGCCGTATTTACCTGAGCTGCCTTGCCAATCTTCGCATGATGCAACTGAAATTCTACTTCCAGAGGGATATTCCTTCCTGCGATATGGCTCGCTGCACTGCCGCGCGGCCCTCCAGGCGACGAGCATGGGAGGTCCAGGCCGGGTAGGCATTCTGCATGTCAATTGCCATGCGATTTCCCCACCTGAAGAATACGAGCAGATAGGGATCAACAATCGAGTAATGCTCTCCGACTGCCCAAACCCGGTCCTTCAATCTGGTTTCTACAAGTGCAAAAGCGGAGGTTAAATGCTCTTTTCCCTTGTCTACCAGGGGCGGGTGCATCGATTCATCCGGTAAGAAAAAGTCGGCACGCCAGATCATGCGGACGGCGACGGCGTGAACCGCGCTCGACAGCCAGTTAAACCATTCGACGGAACGGACGATGTCGATCGGATCCGTTCCCAGGAGCCCGGAATCGGGATTTTCCAGACCGAGGTGCAACAGGATTGCCGGCGCTTCCGTGAGGATGAAATTCTCGGCAGCAAGAACAGGGATTCGCCCTTTCGGGTTCAATCGACGGAATTCCTCAGTCTTGGTTTCTGGATGGCCTGGAGACATTAACGCCAGCGAATAGGGCTTCCCTATTTCCTCCAACAGGATGTGAGGCGCAAAAGCACAGGAGCCGGGCGCCGCATGAAGTGTGTAATGCATCAATTCCTCCGAAGGCTGTATCGCGCTTCAATGCGTCCTTGTCGTCAGCGTCATATGGTTGCACCTGCAAGAGGTTTTTGGAAGGGTTGGACCTGTCGGACGTCATGACAGACAGCTCGATAATCGTCGATGACGGCATGTCGGTACGGCTGCTTTGGTAATGGCAACCCGGACGGTGCGGCGCTCCGCCCGAGACAGGTCGGCAATTGTCACGCTCTGGCCGATCTCCACTCAACGGCGCCAGCGAAGACGACTGCCATGGCGCCAATCATCAGCCCGCCGGCGAGCAGGAAGGTCAGCTGCATGCCGGCCGAAATCGCTGCCGGTGCCGCATGAATGAAATCCCCGGTGCCGGCGCCATAGGCAAAGACCGCGCCCATGAGGGATGCGCCCGCCATCAGGCCGATATTGCGTGACAGTCCGAGCAGGCCGGAGGCCATGCCGCGCCGCTCCTTCGGCACATCGGCGAGGGCGGCGGTATTGTTGGCGGCCTGGAAAAGCTGATAGCCGGGCGTCAGCACGATGATAGCGGCAATATAGCCCGCGACATCCAGGATCTGCGGGAGGATCGCCAGCAGAAAGGCGCCGGCGGCGAGCAGGGCAAGGCCGATCGAAAGCACGGCGCGCGCGCCCCAGGCATCGACAAGCCGGCCGGAGGGAACACCGCTGACGATGGAAATGACGGGGCCGACCGACATGACGAGGCCGACCGAAGCTGCCTTCAGACCGAGTGCCAGGCCGAGATAGAAGGGGCCGACGACCAGCGTCGCCATCATCACGGCCGCCACCACGATATTGACGATGAGATTGGGGACCAGGCGCCTTTCCATCACGGCAAACATATTCGCCGGGCGTGCCTTGCCCCTGACCCTGTCAGCCGGCAGCGCCGCGATCGCCAGGATCAGCGCAAGTGCCGCCAGCGGAACCTGGACCCAGAAGATGCCGCGCCAGCCGGCAAACGGAATCAGTGCGCCGCCGAGCGAGGGACCGAGCGCCGTGCCAAGGGCGGAAACCGTGCCGAGCAGCCCCATGGCGCGGCCGATGCGGGCTTCGCTTGCGGTCTCGCGCATCAGCGCCATCGAGATCGTCATCAGGAAGGCCGCACCGACGCCTTGAACCGCGCGGGCCGCCATCAGCAGCGGCAGATCGGGCGCCATTGCCGAAAGCAGCGAAGCCGCGGCAAAGAGCATGAGGCCCGCAAGCTGCATGCGCTTCAGCCCATAGAGATCGCCGAGCCGGCCGGCGACGACGACCGAAATCGTCAAGGCTGCGAGATAGCTGACGACGACGCCCTGCACCTCCGCAAAGGGTGCCGAAAAGGCCTTTGCCAGATCGGGCAGGGCGATGTTGGCGATGCTGGTGCCGAGCGAGGCGAGCAGCATGGAAAGTGAGAGCGCCAGTGTGGCGCCGCGTCTTTCCCTTCGCTCCGATCCATTCATTTCCGTCTGTTCCATATCGATGTCCTCTTGCTTGAAATGCCGTTCAGGAGCAGGCTACGAATTCAAGCCGACTTGAGGTCAAGCATGAAATTTCTGGATATCGGAGAAGTCTCCGCACGCAGCGGAATCAAGCCTTCGGCGCTGCGCTACTACGAGGAGGTCGGGCTCATCACCTCGGTCTTCCGCCATGGGCTGCGCCGTCAGTTTGCGCCTGATGTGCTGTTGCAGCTGAAGCTGATCGCCATGGGCAAGACGGCCGGATTCTCGCTGGACGAAATATCCGGCATGTTCGGCAGGACCGGCGCTCCGGACCTGCCGCGCGCCGCGCTGCACCAGAAGGCAGACGAGATCGATCGCCAGATCCGGGAGCTGACCGCGCTTAGCGACACGCTGCGCCACGTCGCCGAATGCTCCGCGCCCTCCCATATGGAATGCCCGACTTTCCGGCGGCTGGTCGAGGTGGCGGGCAAGCGGGCCCGTAAGGGCAAGGGCAGGTAGTGCTGGCGTATCCTGTCCTGCTGCGCCAGTATAGTTCCAAGATTTCGTTCAGGTTCTGGCGAAGAAGTGAAAATATATTCTGCAATATATATTGCACCCTATAAGTGTATCTGGTAATTCTATTTGGCTTCAGCCAGTTTTTCAAAATCGTTTGGGGGGAATCGACATGCACAAGGTCATCGATAGCCCATGGGAATTGGGCCAATACGCCAACCAACTGAAAGCCGAAGGCGTCGAAACCATTATTCGCTACTATAACCACACCAATTCGAACAAGCTGCCGCAGAAGCGGATCGAAAAGGCCGAATACGACAACATTCTCGATGCAGGCCTGTCCCTGGCCATCGTCTTTCAGCAGCGCGGCGGTGCGGGAGGCAATATTGGCGATCTCGATGCCGAGTCCGGTGCGAGGGACGCAGCCCGTGCCCTCGATCTTGCCGAGAGCTACGGGCAGCCGCGGAATTCGGCGATCTATTTCTCGGTCGATCACGATTATTACAAGGCGCCGGACCTGGCCTCGATCAGGGCCTATTTCCAGGCTGTGTCGCAGGCGCTGTTCGGCCGTCATCGTGTCGGGGTCTATGGTTCGGGTGCAGTCGGTGCCGCCGTTCGCCAGGCGGGCTTTGCGGACTTCGTCTGGCTGGCCGCGGCAACCGGCTGGTCGGGCACGAAGGATATGCTGAAGACCGACCAATGGGCGCTCTACCAGGTGCATCCGCCGCTGGCCTACAAGGGGGTCGGTTACGACGGCAATATCGTCGGTGGAAAATGGAAGGATTTCGGCCAGTTCCGTGCCAGCGCGGTTTCCGAGGCTCCGATGCTCGGCGCTTCGCCGCTGCTTGCTGCTGCGGTCGAGATCCATTCCGAACTGGCGGAAGTCAGCGCCACCGGCGGGCTCAACCTGCGCCGCGGGCCGGGCGAGAGTTTCGCAGTGGAAAAGGTGCTCGCGCTCGGCACGCCGCTGACCATCCTGGAGCGCAACGGCGATTGGGCCAAGGTCGATCTGAACGGCGACGGGGCTGCCGACGGCTACACGCACGCAACCTTCCTGAAGGTCCTGTCGGGCGGGTTCCCGCTTGCATCCACGGTAGGTGCCACGCCCTACGATAAGGCCAGGGAAGAACTGGCGGAGGGTGTCGCCGAGGTTCCCGGCAGCGGCAACAACCCGCGCATCGTCATGTATCACAAGACCACCAATCACTGGTCCGGAACCGACGACAGCGTCGCCTGGTGTTCCTCCTTCGTGAACTACTGCGTCGAACAGGCCGGCATGATCGGCACCGACCGGCAGGATGCGAGAAGCTGGAAGGACTGGGGAGAGGATGCGAGCGACAATCCCAGGGAAGGCGACATCGCCGTCTTCGCCCGCGGTCCGGCAGGCGGAACGAACGGCCATGTGGGGTTCTTCGTCGAGGACCTTGGCGCAAAGCTGAAGATCCTCGGCGGCAATCAGGGGAACAGGGTCTGCTACCAGAACTATCCCAAGAACGGCGATCTCGGCAGCGAGCACTACAAGCTGCTCGGCATCCGCAGAGGCTAGGGATAAACGGGAGAGACGAGATGCCGGCGCGGCGATGAAAGCGCGCGGAGCAACCGCCGCCTTACTCCCGTCGCCGGTTGCTCCGCCGCGTGCCGTCGTAAAAGCCCGGCGGCTTGTTCTTCACCCAGGCGACGAAGGTCTGGATGGCGGGATGGGCGAGCAGGGCCTCGACGGTTGCATAGGAACGCTCCAGTTCCGCTTCGGAAAACTGTGCGTGGATCTGGCGATGGCAGATGCGGTGCAGGACCTGCGTCTGCCGTCCGCCGCGGCTCTTGGGCACGAGATGGTGTTCGTCGCGCTGCTCGGCCGGAACGACCCGGCCGCAGAGCGGGCAGATATCCGGCGCTGGCGCCTCATACCAGGAGGTGACGTCTTGGTTTCTCTTTCGCGGCATGCGGCAAGATTAACGGCAAGCCGGACCGGCGGGCAACTGCGCATTGGCTCCTGATGGTTCAGGCCGCCCACCACCGTCCTATGGATCAAATCACAGTCCAGGCCACCTAGAGAGAAATAGCTTGACCCACACCCAGCCGCTTGGCCTCGCGGTAAGCGAGGTCGGCCGCCACCATATCTTCCATGGCGACGCCCATGGCTTTGTAGATTGTGATCTGCTGATCTGACGTCCGACCTGGTCGCTGTTTCAGCAACATCGCACCAAGATCGGTGCCTGTCTCGGGATCAATATTTGCAAGTTCGCAGCAGCCCACCGGTGTCGGAGCGAACGAATCTCGCGTCTCAACAAAGAGAGTGCCGCGCGCCATCAAATCGATCGGAAGTTCGCCGCCGGGTGGCGCGACGCCAACCGAGGACACGTGCGTTCCTGGTTGAACCCAATCTGCGGATATTGCGGGGACATAGGAGTGCGTCGCCAGGCACACGACATCTGAAGAGCGTATCGCGGTCTCAAGGTCCTCGACGGCAGTGATGCCCGAATGACGTGACGCCAGCGCCTGCGCATCAGCAAAATCTTTGGAGAACACGCGAATCTCCAGGAAATCGCGAACGAGCGGCAACAGGTGAAGGTGCTGGTTGGCTTGAACGCCCGCGCCCACGACGGTCGCGACCCTGGCATTGCGCCTGGCGAGCTCTCGCACCGAAAGGACGGCCGAGCCAGACGTGCGTACGGCCGTGATGTAGGTGCCGTCCATAATGCAAACAGGCATTCCTGTTTCCGGGTCGAAGAGATGTATCGTTGCGAGGTGACTGGGGATACCCTTGGCGATATTGCCTTCGAACACGTTGACCAGTTTTACGGTCAAATGCATTCCCTCCATCCAGGCCGGCATCGCCAACGAATAGCCTACATTCGGAATATCGAGTTGTGGCCGCGCTGGATTGACGACGCGACCATCGGAGAGCGCTTTGAACCCTTCGGCTAGCGCGTCGAGCAGCTTGCGCAGGTCGATGCATGTTTTGACCTCCGCTTCGCTCAGGGAGAGAATCTTGATCTCACCTTTTGTGTGAGTGTTTAAGGCAGGTTGGGCTCTGTGCATGGTGCTGCTTGCCTTCGATTGGTTGGTTTGAGTTATTTTCCAACCGTATTGCGGCAAACGGCGCGACGAAATATAATGATTTCGACTTATCTGCGTGATTATCGCGTGTTTTAATCCGGAAAAGTGAGAATCATAAATGAGCGACTTGGACCGTGTCGATCGCATGCTGCTCGGGCTGTTGCAAGAAGATGGCCGCCGGACTGTTCTTGACCTCGCCGAGCGCGTTGGATTGTCACCCACTGGCGCATCGCAGCGCATCAAGCGGCTTTTCAGTGAAGGCTTCATCCGCGCGGTGCGGGCTGTGCTCGAGCCTTCAAAGATTGGACGCGGTACGCTCGTTTTTATCCAGGTAAGGCTCGACCACACCGCGCCGCACGTCTTCGACCGGTTTGCAGAAGCTGTTGCGAAGGCGCCCGAAATCATCGAATGTCATATGGTGATCGGTGGTTTCGACTACCTGGTCAAAGCACGAATAGCTGACATGGCGACGTTTCAGGAATTCCTGCAGCGGGTCATTCTGCCGCTTCCCGGCGTCAGGGAAACGCACAGTTACGCATCCATCGGTGATGTGAAGCCTGACGCATTGCTACCGCTTTGACGCCTCCGATTTTCTGGACCGGTTGAGCCTGATGTCCCGCGCGCGCTCCGAATCCTCGACGTTTCGAGAGGAACGAGGCGGTGCCCCGGTATAGCCCCTCCCACCTGTGGGGAGGGGTTGGGGAGGGGGCTTTCTCCTCGCTCTACATGCCGCCCTTCTTCGCTGCCGCCGCTGCCGCATTCCAGTTCTGATAAGGCCGCCGAAACGTCGGAACGCGCTCTTCCATCGCGGGCAGTGCCTCGAACGGCTTGTGGGGTTCGGCCTGGTACCAGAAGGCGACGGAGGAGATGTCGTCGGAGCGCCGGTTGGCGTGGCCGTGTTCGATCGTCACGCGGATGCGCTTCTGGAAGATCGCGGGGTCTTCGAGGTGCCAGCGGTAGAGCGTCACCGGCTCGGTCCAGTTCGGGCCGCCAGCAGAGATGATGCCGTGATAGGGGCCGCTATAATCCTGCGTCGGGCACCAGGCGGTGTTGAAATAATCTTCCGTGCCGGTGCCGTGCAGGGTCGGCGGCCAGGCGTCGTTGGCCCCTAGGCTGCTTTCGCCGCGCGGCTCGATGAGAGCTGCTTTCGGGCCGATGCGCGGATCGGGTTTTCGCACCGTATCCGGCACTGAGAGCCCTGGCTCGCCATCGATGAAGATCATGTCGTCGCCTTCGCCGTACCAGTCCCAGACATCGGAGCGGCGGCGTGAATAGACGGAAAAGAGCACGCCGACATAGTGGCCGTGGCCTTCGGCCTCCAGGATCGTGTAGTTCTCTTTGCCGTCGGTTGTCTCGCCGCCGAACAGGAACTGTTCGTTGGTGAGGCCCGCCTCGCTCTCGCCCTTTGGGCGGGCCTGTCGATACTGTGCGTGGAAGCGGCCGAGCCCATCTTCCAGCCGGTCATGCAGCTCGAGATCGACATAGTAGTAGAAGAGCAGGTCGTGTTCGGCTTCATTGGTGATAGTGAAGCGCATGTGGCTGCCAAAGGGCATCGGGAAATAGCAGTTGAAGGCCTTGCCGTCCTCGGGGCTCGCCTGCATCGGCAGGCTGGCGTAATTGCCTGTCTGCGCGTGCCCCATGCCGAAGAAATCGCCGATCGGCGCTTCGATGCTGGGGCTGTCCTCGCCATCCCAATAGGCGCGCAGCACGATCTTGCGCAGGAAGCTCTCGCTCTCGCAGGCAAGTGTCGCCCAGATGTGGGTGACGATGCCGGCGCCTGCATGTTCGGCGATCACGACCGTCTTGCCGGGCTCGATATGCAGCCTGTCGTCATTGCCGCCGGTGCGGTCGTAGCTGGAGAAGCGGCGCGTCTTCGCCTTTCTCAGTGTCGCAAGCCCGCGCAGCGGCGAAATGCCAGCCTGGGTCATTCAAATCTCCTCTCGATGTTATTTCAGTCCGCTGGTTTTCAGCGAATCCATGATCTGGCGCTGGAAGATGATGAAGAGCACGAGGGTCGGGATGGCGACGATCGTGGAGGCCGCCATCATGTAGTTCCACGAGGCGGAATACTGGCTCTTGAAGTTGGCGATGCCGACCTGGACCACCCAGAGATCGGCCTTGGAGGCGACCGTCAGCGGCCAGAGGAAGGCGTTCCAGTTGGCCAGGAAGAACAGGATGGCGAGTGCTGCCATGATCGGCCGGCTGAGCGGCAGGATGATGCTCCAGTAGATGCGCCAGTAGCCGGCGCCATCGACGATCGCCGCTTCCTCGATCTCGCGCGGCAGCGACAGGTAATATTGCCTGAGAAGGAAGATGCCGAAGGCATTGAAGATCGCCGGCACGATCAGCCCGGCATAGGTGTTCAGCATGCCCATGGCGCGCACGATCACGAAGAGCGGCACGATGATGACGGGCAGGGACACGAGGAAGGTGGAGAAGATCGCGAGGAAGATCACCTCGCGGCCGGGAAAGCGCAGGCGCGCCAGCGCATAACCCGCCATCGTGTGGAAGAACAGCGCGATCACAGTCACGCTCGCCGACACGAAGAAGCTGTTGGCCA
>Ga0102591_1004742_pt1 | contig 10178 bp, 14 predicted proteins | sample AraplaCol_mCL_r2_2_FD_76860 | JGI IMG/M metagenome (GOLD analysis project Ga0102591, IMG submission 76860) | Arabidopsis root microbial communities from North Carolina, USA - plate scrape MF_Col_mCL_r2 (SPADES assembly) (version 2) | ecosystem: Host-associated > Plants > Roots > Endosphere... | reverse complement strand
CCGGCCGCGCCGTCGACGTCCAGGTCACCCGCCTGCGCCGCAAGATCGAGCCCGACCCGAAGAACCCCCGCTACCTGCAGACCGTGCGCGGGGTGGGCTATCGGCTGGCGCCGGATTGATGGGGACGCGTCAAGGAACCTCCCCCCCTGGGGGAGGCGGCCGTAGGCCGGTGGGGGGGCGTTTTCAGCTTCCACCGCGCTTGGCCGATCTCGCAAGAACTCCCCCCACCGATCGCTGCGCGATCGCCTCCCCCATGGGGGGAGGTTCCTCGTTTACGACCCTCCCCCTGAAGGGGGAGGTGGCGCGAAGCGCCGGAGGGGGAAGTCTCTGCGAGGTTGGGGAATTCACTTCCCCCTCCGTCGGCTGCGCCGCCACCTCCCCCTTCAGGGGGAGGATCTAGGTCATGCGCCTGCGCACCCGCCTGTTCATTCCGCGCCAGATCAAGCGCTGGCTGCCGACCTCGCTGTTCGGCCGGTCCCTGCTGATCATCGTCCTGCCCGTGGCGGTGATGCAGATCGCCGTCACCTGGGGGTTCTTCGACGCCCACTGGGAGACGGTGAACAGCCGCCTGTCCGAGGGCCTGGCCGGCGACATCGCCTGGGCCGTGGCCACCTACCAGGACGATCCCAGCCCCGCCGCCGTCAAGGCGATGGCCGAGCGGGCCGAGCAGACCATGGACCTGTCCATCGCCCTGCTGAAGGGCCGCGAGCTGCCCACGGGCAAGCGGCCGGCGATGTTCGCCTCGCTCGACCGCTCGATGCAGCGGGCGCTGGAGGAGCGGCTGGACGAGCCCTTCTGGTTCGACGCCTCCAACCGCTACGCCGCCCACGTCGAGATCCGGGTCAAGGTCAAGGAAGGCACCCTGCGGATCTTCGCCCCGCGCGACCGCGCCTTCGCCACGCAAGGCCACATCTTCATCCTGTGGATGGTGGTGGCGACCATGCTGCTGACGGCGATCGCCATCCTCTTCATCCGCAACCAGGTGCGGGCCATCGAGCGCCTGGCCGACGCCGCCGACGCCTTCGGGCGCGGGGCCGAGCACGAGTTCAAGCCGCACGGCGCGCGCGAGGTGCGCCAGGCTGCCCAGGCCTTCCTGTCCATGAAGGCCCGCATCCAGCGCCATATCGAGCAGCGCACGGCCCTGCTGGCCAGCGTCAGCCACGACCTGCGCACCCCGCTCACCCGCCTGAAGCTGGAGATGGCCCTGGCCGAGCCCGGCCCGCAGGTCGAGGCCATCAAGCGCGATCTCTCCGAAATGGAGCACATGATCGACGAGTACCTGGCCTTCGCCCGAGGCGAGGGCGGCGAGGCCCTTCAGGCCGTCGAGCTGGCTCCCCTGATCGCCGGGGTCTGCGCCGGGGCCGAGCGCGGCGGGGCCAGGGTCGAGACGGTGCTGGAGCAGGGGCTGAGCGCCAACCTGCGCCCCAGCGCCTTCAAGCGGGCCCTGACCAACCTGGTGGACAACGCCGCCGCCCACGGCGAGGCCGTCCGCGTCACCCTGGAGCCGCGCCTGACCGGCGGGGTGCTGATCATGGTCGACGACGACGGCCCCGGCATCCCCGAGGACCGCTACGAAGAGGCCTTCAAGCCCTTCAACCGTCTCGACGAGTCGCGGAACCAGAACGAGAAGGGCGTTGGTTTGGGTTTGGCCCTGGCCCGCGACATGGCCCGGGGCCTCGGCGGCGACCTCGTCCTGGAGCGCTCGCCCATGGGCGGCCTGCGGGCGGTGATGCGGCTGCCGGGGTAGGGCGCGCGGGTCAGTGGCCGAAGCCGGCCCGCCAGGTCACCGGCAGGGTCACCCAGCGGCCATCGACGGGCTTGCCCTTGCCGTCCACCGGCTTCATCCGGAACAGCCGCGACAGCTTCAGGACCGCCTCGCCGACGCCCTTGTCGGCCGGGGTCTCGCTGGTCACCGTGCAGGACGAGAAGGCCCCGGCCGCGTCGAGCTGGCAGTCGAGCACGCCCTTGGCGACCGCGCCGTGCAGGGCCTTGGGATAGAGGCGGGTCATGTCGTCGACGCTTGGCGTGCGCACCCAGACCGGCTTGGCGATGTAGTCGCGCTCCTGCGCCGCGGCCTGTCCGCCGATCGCCAGAGTCGCGACCGCCAGAGTCGCGACCGCCAGCAGCGCGCCGCATCCCAGACCCGTCCCCATCTTCATCTCGAATCCCCGACCGTATTGCGCCGCGACTATGGGGCGTCGGGTGTGGGCTTTTCAACCGCGAGGCGGCGCGCGCCGCCTTCCAGCCTGGCCGGGCGCGACCGCTTCCGACGCAGCGACGATGTAAGGATTACGGGCAATCCGTGAAATACACTCCATGATTGACTCATGGCCCGGCTTGCAGTTCGGATAACGCCGCTACGCGACGGAGTTGCGGTCATGAAAATCAAGGACATCCAGCAGCAGCTGGCGGCGCGCGGCTATACGCCCGGGCCGATCGACGGGGTGTGGGGACGGGCCACGGTGGCCGCCGTCCGCCGCTTCCAGCTCAAGCACGGGCTCGAGCCCGACGGGGTGGTGGGGCCCCTGACCCTGGCGGCCCTGTTCCAGGGCGCCCCGGCGGTCAACGCCCCCACGCCCCTGACCCTGGCCGATTTCGACGACCCGGGCCTCGTCTGGTTCCAGGAGGCCCGCCGGCTGATCGGCACGCGCGAGAAGCCCGGCCGCGGCGACAATCCCGAGATCATCGACTGGGCCTCCGACCAGGGCCTCAAGAGCATCTACACCGGCGACGACGTGCCCTGGTGCGGCCTCTTCGTGGGCCACTGCGTCTCGGCCACCCTCGACCGCGAACCGACCCCGGCCGGCCTGCTGTCGGCCCGCGCCTGGGAGCGCTTCGGCATCCCCACCGCCCCGACCCCGGGCGCGGTGATGGTGTTCTGGCGCGACGGCCGTGGCAGCGGCAAGGGCCATGTCGGCTTCTACGCCGGCGAGGACGACGGGGCCTATCGCATCCTCGGCGGCAACCAGTCCGACAGCGTCTCCCTGGCCTGGCTGACCAAGGAACGCTTCGTCGCCGCCCGCTGGCCCTCCACCGTGCCCCCGCCCGTCGCCCGCGCGATCAAGGTGGCCCGCAACAGCAGCCTGTCGTGGAACGAGGCTTAGGGGGAACGAGGCTTAGGCCGCGACCAGCGGCTGGATTGCTTCCAGGTCGGCGCGGCGCTCGATCACCGTCCGCGACAGGTCGTGCTGGGCCTGCAGGTTCATCCAGAACCGCGCGTCCATGGAAAACACCCGCTCCAGCCGCAGCGCCGTGTCGGGCGTTACCGGCTGGGTCTCGCGGGTCAGGCGCTCGATCCGCGTACGGTCCTTCAGCCCCATGGCCTTGGCCAGCGCGCCGGCCGTCAGGCCCATCGGCGCCATGAAGTCCTCGCGCAGGATTTCGCCGGGGTGCGGCAGCGGCGAGACGAAGTCGAGATCGAGGAAGGTGTCGCTCATCGTCCGTGTCCTTAGCACTCATGCGCTCAGTGATAGTCGCCGAACCAGACGTCTTCTGGTCCGTCGTCGCCCCACCGGAAAGTGATCCGGAACTGGTCGTTGACGCTGACCGACCACTCGCCGGCCCGATCCCCGTCCAGGGCGTGCAGGCGGTTGCCGGGCGGGATGCGCATCTGCGCTGCCTCGGTGACCGCGTTCAGCTGGGTCAGTACCCGACGGGTTCGCCGCACCAGATCGGCGGGAAAGCCCTTGGGCGAATGTCCCAGGAAGACGGCTCTAGCAGCGTCGCTCTTCCAGCTTTGGATCATCGAAATCCGCCATCATATGTAGCGTCATGCGCTACGAATGTCGAGCGGAATGTAGCGTTATGCGCTACGGCCGCTCACTGACGAACAAGCTTAACCTTGGCGGGATTTGTAGGGCAACGCTGCGCCCATAGATTGTGCCCTCAGAACCCCGCGCCGACCTTGCCCAGCTGCTCGGCCATCTGCTTCAGGCGCTTGTCGAGTTCGGCCATGGTGCGGTTCAGGGCGCCTTCGTCGTCGCGCCAGACCTGCAGGGTGCGGGCCCAGACGGCGGTCATGGCGGCCAGGCGCACCGGCGTGGCGTCGATGCTCGCGGCCTCGAGGATCGCCCGGGCGGTCTTGGGGAAGCGGGCGGCCGAGCGGGGCAGGCCTTCGGACTTGGCGATGGCGATCAGGGCGTGGCGGTGCGGCTCCATGGCCTCGATGCGGGCCATGGCGGCGTCGAACAGGCGGTCGTGGGCCGCCGCGCCCTCGCCGGCGTCGGCGTTCAGCGCCGCCTGGTCGAAGCGGCGCGACAGGTGGCTGAGCACCTTGGCCTTGCTGTCGGCCCGCGCATAGAGCTCGGCGAACGGCGCGCCGGCGGCGACGGCGATGTCGCGCAGGGCGATCTGCGGCCAGGGACGGTCGGCGGCCAGCGACAGGGCCGCGGCGGCCGCGCGGTCGAGCAGGTCTTCGGCGGGCGTGGTCATGATGGAAGAGATGGCCGCGCCTCTCGAGGAAGACAAGGGGAGGGGGCATGGCAAGGGCGGGCCTTGCCCCGCGCGTCGCGGTGGGGGAAAGGAGCGGCCATGAGCCTTTCCCACTACCGCTGCGACTGGACCCACGACCACGCCGACGAGCCCGTCACCCTGTTCTACGAGGTCGACGAGGACGGCCGCGTGCTGCGCATGGTCGACATCTTCCGTGACGGCCGCCGCGAGCGAGACAGCGTCGAGAACTATTTCGGCCCCGAGGCCGACAACCTCACCGACGGCGACTTCTACGAGAGCACCGAGAACCTGCGGGCCGGCTACGAAGCCGTCGAGGGCGACGAGCGGATGTCGCTGGTCCAGATCGAGGCGGCCGCGTTCGAGGCCGCCTGGCGGCCGGACGCCTGATCCCGCCTACCCCAGCAGCCACCTCAGCCCGCCGGCCGCGACGATGCCGATCGGCACCACGGCCAGCATCGGCAGGCGCAGGGCCGCGACGAAGGTGATCGCCAGGGCCAGCAGGTCGGCCGGGCGGGGCGAGACGAAGTGCGGGGCGATCACCGCGATCAGCACGCAGCCGGGGGCGGCCTCCATCACCGCCGTGGCGCGCGGCCCCAGCGTGCGGTTGCGCAGCACCAGATAGCCGCCGATGCGGGTCAGATAGGTGACGGCGGCCATGGCCAGGATGGTCGCAAGGACGGGCAGGGAGATCATGCCGCCGCGCCTTCTTCTTCCGACTGCTCGCCGCCGGCCCACAGCCAGGCGCTCAGCAGTCCGGCCAGGGCGCCGGCCGCCACCGTCCAGGCCCCCGGCGCCAGCAGGTGGCCGCAGGCGGCGACCGCCAGGCTGACCAGCCACGGCCGCGCCGCCGAAAAGCTCTTCCACATGCCGCGCAGCAGCACGAGGAAGATCGCCGGAAAGGCCATGTCGAAGCCCAGGGTCTCGACGTTGCCCAGCACTGGCCCCACCATCGCGCCCAGGGCGGTGAAGGCGATCCAGGCCAGCCACATCGGCAGGGCCACGCCCATGTAGTGCGCCAGGCTGAAGGTCCCGCGCGCCTTGGCATCCGCCAGGGCCATCGCCCAGCTCTCGTCGCACATCAGGAACAGGGCCGGCAGCACCCGGCGCTTGGGGAGTTCCTTCAAAAAGGGCGTCAGCGCCGCGCCCATCAGCAGGTGGCGGCTGTTGATCATCAGCGTCACGGCGGCGATCAGCAGCAGGTGCGGCGGCGAGGTCCACAGGCCGATGGCCGCGAACTCCGAGCCGCCGGCGAAGTTGAGGCCCGTCATCAGCGGCGTCTCGGCGACGCTCAGCCCTTTCTGGGCGGCCTGGGCGCCGAGCACCAGGGCGAACGGCGTGAAGCCGGCCGTCACCGGCAGCGAGGCCAGCAGGCCTCGCCAGAACTCGGGCCTGGATTCAGAACGCAGTTCGGAGGGCCCGTCGCCAGGCATGGCGGCGGGAGCGCAGGTTTCGATTGTCATGGGCGACCGGGGGAGGAGCGGTTGCGGGAAGGATTGGCAGCCTAGCGCAAGCCTCGCGCAATCGGGTTGCGATCATGCTCCCATATGCGCCAAAATTGGCATTCAAGCGCAGTCAAACGCTAGATCCTGGTTCCAGATTCCATGAAGCTCGACGACATCGACCGCCGAATCCTGCGCGAACTGCAGAAGGACGGCCGCATCCAGAACGCCGAGCTGGCCAAGCGCGTGGGCCTGTCGCCCTCGCCCTGCCTGCGCCGGGTGCGGATCCTGGAAGAGTCGGGGGTCATCGCCCGCTATGTGGCGGTGGTCGATGCGGCCAAGGTCGGCCGGGGCCAGACCTTCTTCACCCGCATCTGGCTGAACTCGCAGCACGAGGACGCCGTCGACCACTTCGTCGCCGAGATCAACAAGCTGCCCGAAGTGGTCGAGTGCTACGTCATGCTCGGCGACTGCGACATGCTGCTGCGGGTGGTCGCCGCCGACATCGCCGCCTATCGCCGCTTCCAGGCCGACCATCTCAGCCGCATCCGCGGCGTGCTCAACGTCAAGACCGACATCCCGGCCCAGACGGTCAAGCAAACCTTCGCGGTGCCGCTCTGAAATCACCTTTCCCGTTTCCCCTTGATCGTCATCCCGGCCGGAGCGAAGCGCAGAGCCGGGACCCAGGGGCGAGCGACGTGACGTCGGCGACGGCCAAGGGCGCCAGCCAGACCGCGATGCGCCGGCCCCTGGGTCCCGGATAAGCCCTGCGGGCTTTCCGGGATGACGAGGTTTGGGGTGGGAGAAGGGGTAGTTACTCGGCCGCCGCCGCCAGCTCCGCCGCCGGACGGTACTTTTCCAGCCAGTGCGCATAGGGCGCCGGCAGGGTCGCCCAGGTCGGGCGCGGAACGCCCAGTTCCTGGGCCAGTTCGTAGGCGTAGTGCGGATTGGCCAGGTGGGCGCGGCCGATCATCACCAGGTCCATCTGCTCCTCGGCGACCAGGCGCTCGGCCAGGCGCGGGGCGTCCAGACCCCAGGACGAGGCCACCGGCAGGCCGGCCTCCTCGCGCACCCGCCGGGCGATCGGCCCCAGGAACGGCGCGCCCCACGGGATGCTGGTGTTCGGAATGGTGAAGCCGACGCTGACGTTCAGCAAGTCGAGGCCCCCGGCCTTCATCCGGCGGGTCAGGTCGATGGAGTCGACCAGGGTCTCCTCGTCGTGGCCGTCATATTCCAGCACGCCGAAGCGGGCGGTCAGCGGCAGGTTCTCCGGCCACTCGGCGCGGACGGCCGCCAGGGTCTCTTCCATGAACCGGCCGCGCGCCAGGGCGTCGCCGCCGTACTGGTCGGTGCGGTGGTTGGAATGGCGCGAGAAGAAGCTCTGGGCCAGGTAGCCGTGGGCGAAGTGCAGCTCCAGCCACTCGAAGCCGGCCTCGCGGGCGCGGCGGGCGGCGGCGGCGAAGTCGGCCTTCACGCGCTCGATGTCGGCCAGGGTCATCTCGCGCGGAACCTTGGGCAGGCCCTGGCCGTAGGCGATCGCCGAAGGGGCGATGGTCTGCCAGCCGCGCGGATCGCCGTCGGCGATGTGGTCGTCGCCCTCCCACGGACGGTTGGCGCTGGCCTTGCGGCCGGCGTGGGCGATCTGGATGCCGGGCACGGCGCCCGCCGCCTTGATGGCCGCGGCGATCCTGGCGAGACCTTCAGCCTGCTCGTCGGTCCAGATGCCGGTGCAGCCGGGCGAGATGCGGCCCTCGGGCGACACCGCCGTCGCCTCGACGATCACCAGCCCCGCCCCGCCGCGCGCCAGGCCCGCATAGTGCGGCAGGTGCCAGTCGGTCGTGACGCCGTCTTCGGCGCTGTACTGGCACATCGGCGGGATGGCGATGCGGTTGCGGAGCGTGGCGTCCTTCAGGCGGAAGGGCTTGAACAGGGCGGACATGAAGGATGGGCTCTTTCGACGGGGAGGAAGGGCGCAGATGAGGGCGCGTGCGGGGCGGCTCAAGGGGTGCGGCGGGGATCAGCAGCTGTGCCTTGGGGGAACAGGTGGGCCTGGATGCTCCCCCTGAAGGGGGAGCTGTCGCGGAGCGACTGAGGGGGAAGCTGCTGCGAAGCCGGCCAATGCCTCGGCGGCTGAAAACGTCCCCCCTCCGGCCCTTCGGGCCACCTCCCCCAGAGGGGGAGGATCTTCAGCCGCGCGCCATCTTCGCCGGTGCAGGATCGTAGCCAGGTCGCGGAACGGCTGGCCGTTATGGGCGAGCGTCGGCTAACCGACCAAGCCGGGCCTCGGCTTCTGATATGACCGTTTCACCGAGGGCGCGGCGTCGTCCCGGGGAGGGGCGGCCATGGTCGAGCGCGACTTCTGGTCCTGGAGCGTCGGCTGCGAGGCCTGCGGCACGCGCGGGCGCGTCGATCTATCCGAGTGGGACGACCCCCTCGCCGAGCCCTACGGCTTCCGGGTCGACGTCGTCTCCCCCGGCTTCGTCGTCAGGCGCTACGGCCAGACCGGCCTCGACACCGCCATCGCCTGCGCCTCGTGCGGCGCGGTGGTCAGGGACGTGCTGGGGCGGCCGGGCGAAGCGTCCTAGCCAACCGCCGCCCCATAACGGTTCGCGCCCGCGTCGCTCTCCTTGACGAGCAGGATCAGCAGCATCAGCAGCGAGGCCAGATAGGCGACGTTGTTGATGAACAGCACCCACAGCAGCACCAGCGCCCAGGTCGGCGGCGGGTCCTGGATCAGGAGCTGGCCGAAGAGGATGGGCAGCAGGATCGTCCCCACGGACAGGAAGGCCAGCGTCGGCGCGGCCCACAGGCCCGAGCGTCCCCGATCGTGCAGCCGGCGCACCACGGCGGCGGCCAGCAGGGCGACCATGGCCAGGGCGCCCAGCCGCACGGTCCAGAACATCGGCGCCAGCAGGGCCAGGTCGTCCTGGGGCGTCGACTGGATCGAGACCTGGGTGAACAGGGACGTGAAGGTCAGGGTGTTGATCGCGCCGATCGTCACGAAGCCCAGCGCGAGCACGGCGCCCGTATAGGGCCAGAACAGCCGGCGTCGGTCGCGGCCGGAAAAGCGGGTCAGGCTGGTCAGGTTGTGGCGCAGGGAGGTCAGCATGCGGCGTCCGGTGAAGCTTGAAGCCCGAGGTTTAGGGGCGCCCGCCGTTCGCGCAAAGAAAAAGGCGGCCTCCTCGCGGGGGCCGCCTTTCGATCTTTCCGGGCGGGGAGGGGCCCTTAGGCCACCTTCACCCGGGCGGCGCTTTCGGGCAGGTCCTGGCCGAAGGCGCGCTGGTAGAACTCGGCGACGGTCGGGCGTTCCAGCTCGTCGCACTTGTTGAGGAAGGTCAGGCGGAAGGCCAGGCCGATGTCACCGTCGAAGATCTCGGCGTTCTGGGCCCAGGTGATCACCGTGCGCGGGCTCATGACCGTCGAGATGTCGCCGTTCATGAAGGCGTTGCGGGTCATGTCGGCCACGCGGACCATGGCCGCCAGGGTGCGCTTGCCCTCGGCGTTGTCGTAGGACGGGTTCTTGGCCAGCACGATGGCGGCCTCGACGTCGTGCTCGAGGTAGTTCAGCGTGGTGACGATCGACCAGCGGTCCATCTGGCCTTGGTTGATCTGCTGGGTGCCGTGGTAGAGCCCCGTGGTGTCTCCCAGGCCAATCGTATTCGTCGTCGAAAAGAGACGGAAATAGGGGTTGGCGCGGATCACCCGGTTCTGGTCCAGCAGGGTCAGCTTGCCGCCGGCCTCCAGCACGCGCTGGATGACGAACATCACGTCCGGGCGGCCGGCGTCGTATTCGTCAAACACCAGGGCGATCGGGCGCTGCAGCGACCAGGGCAGGATCCCTTCGCGGAACTCGGTGACCTGCTTGCCGTCCTTCAGGACGATGGCGTCCTTGCCGACGAGATCGATCCGCGACACGTGGCTGTCGAGGTTCACGCGCACCAGCGGCCAGTTCAGGCGCGCGGCGATCTGCTCGATGTGGGTCGACTTGCCGGTGCCGTGATAGCCCTGGACCATCACCCGGCGGTCCTTGGCGAAGCCCGCGCAAATGGCCTTGGTGGTCTGCGGATCGAAGCGGTAGGCGCTGTCGATCTCCGGCACGTGGCTGTCGCGATGGCTGAAGGCGGGAACCTTCATGTCGCTGTCCACGCCGAAGGCGTCACGAAGCGTCACCCACTTGTCCGGGGCCAGGGTGATCAGGGGATCGGCGGCGTGGCTGTCGGTCAGTTCGGGCATGTTTTCCGATTAGCGCTTCGACCCCCGGGAGGGGAAGGGGGAATTGCGTCAAAA
>Ga0102591_1004740_pt1 | contig 10180 bp, 9 predicted proteins | sample AraplaCol_mCL_r2_2_FD_76860 | JGI IMG/M metagenome (GOLD analysis project Ga0102591, IMG submission 76860) | Arabidopsis root microbial communities from North Carolina, USA - plate scrape MF_Col_mCL_r2 (SPADES assembly) (version 2) | ecosystem: Host-associated > Plants > Roots > Endosphere... | reverse complement strand
CCCTACCACTGCCGTACTCGCCGTCGACCAACTTAATCGACTGCTTCGAAAGGTTGGCGAGCGGCGGCTGCACGGCGACCAGGCTTTCGACAAATCCGGCCAATTACGACTGATCCTTCAGACGCCAAACTGGGAGGATTTCGTGCAACTGGCCGTGAGGGAGATTCGCTTCTATGGGGCTGAGAACTTCCAGGTCGCGCGGCGGCTACGCGCAATGCTGGAGAACCTATTAAAGACCCTGCCGGAGGCGCGTCACCCGACACTGCGTACTGAGCTCAACCTGCTCAATGACGCCATAAAGACTATCCATGTCCTGCCCGCCGACCTGGCGCTTGCTTCTATTGCCGATCCTCAAGGCCTCGGAGCAGGCTTGAGCCATAGAGTTTGAGGCGCCTCGGCGAGGAGCGGGATTGCAGTCCTGGCGATGCCCAAGTCTTAGCCTTCGCAGACCAACTCAGGCGGAGCATCCGACGCCATGGGCGGAACGGGAAATGTTGCCTCTTGGGCGCCTCCGGGAGGCCAGAAGGCGTCTTTTCCGAGTGCCACACTTCAGACCGAGCTTTGGCTGGATATTGCAAGTTGGCGGTGGCATAATGTCTATCACTGGTGGTGCACAAGCTGGGGTATTGGGCACTCAGAATCTAAAGGGTGGTAGTGGACTGAAACGCGCAGAATCCGACCGGGGGAGACGCGCATGTCAGCGGGCGCAGAAGAATCTCTGGGTTTCTGGGCCGAGCGCCTAGTAGGCCTCCTTATCATAGGCGTGATCATTTTAGCTTGCTTCTGGATCGCGTGGCCGCTGATAGGTGTGCTCGCATGGGGAGCGTTAATTGCTGTCGCGCTATATCCGGTGCAGCGCCGCCTCGCGAGCGCAATTGGAGGTCACCCGAAAACGGCGACGATGCTCATCGTCCTCTCCCTCCTGATCCTGGTGATAGTCCCGCTCTCTTATCTGCCGGGCTCCTTCGATCACGCGACCGAAGCGATAGCAACCATGACCAACAATTGGACGGAGCTGACCCTGCCTCCGGCACCGTCCTGGGTGTCCGACTTTCCACTGGTTGGGTCGACGATCGGAGAGAAGTGGAATGCGGCCGCGTCATCCTCGCGCAATGTACTGATTATTTTGAAACCCTATCTTGGGCCGGCTTTTCAATGGCTTGCGGCTCTTGGTGCATCGTTAGGGCTCACCGTCGTGCAGATGCTGCTTTCCATTATCCTCGCCGGAGTTTTTCTCGCCACTCAGGGAAGCACGGCCTCAACATTCCGCACAATCGGGCGGCGCCTTGGAGGCCCGACCGGGGAGAGCCTGGTCGATGTTGCGGTTCGCACCATTCGAAGCGTCGTGCAGGGGGTGATGGGGACGGCGCTCATACAGAGTATACTATCAGGCATTGGCTTCGCGATCGCGGGGGTTCCGTTTGCCGTCCCGCTGGGCGTGCTCTGCTTTGGCACGGCAATGCTGCAGATCGGCACATGGCTAGTATGGATCCCGGCTGCTGTTTGGCTGTCTTATCAAGGCGAAACTGGTTGGGCGATCTTCACCACAGTTGCGGGCATAATCATCAATATCCTCGACAATGTCATCAAACCGTTGCTGATCGGCCGCGGCGCTGGCTCTCCCATCTGGATCATCTTTATCGGCGTGATCGGCGGTGTCCTGACGATGGGACTCATCGGCATCTTTGTCGGCCCCCTTGTCATGGCTATTGGTTACTCGATCGTCAGGAACTGGCTGGGAGAAGAAGTGTCCTTAAACGCCTAGAAAAACGGACAGGGATGGTTGTTTGTGGGAGTGGGGGTCGAGCATTTCATGGCGAAAACACCTCAGGTGTCAGATCGGAGAAGAAGGAGGCGACTCTTTTTTGCTGCGCTCCTGAAGCAGCTTTACGTATTGTGGCCAATTTTCTCCGGGATCCTCGTCGTCATGGTCGGATGCGGGATCGTCATCAGCCGCATTGAAAACTGGAGTATCGGCGAAGCACTTTACTTCACTTTTGTTACGGGCTTGACCATAGGGTACGGCGATCTCACGCCCAAGCATGCCCTTGCGCGAATTCTTGCCTTGGTGATTGGATTTTCCGGTATCGTGCTGACCGGGATAGTCGCAGCGGTTAGTGTGCAGGCGCTCGGCGAGGCGGCTCGCGACCACGCGGAACGGAATTGATAGCCCGGCAACGTTGGAGTTGCGCCTGACGTCAGACGGTGGGCTTGACAGCGCGCCGCGGGAAGCTATCTGTCCCGAATTCTGCCAGCCGTTCCCTTGCTCGGCCACAGCAACGTTGCAAAGAACAGCGTGTAGACAATTGCAAGCGCTATATATCCGACGCGTGTCGCAAAGGTTTCGGCTGCGCCGCTAGAAAGTGGTGAGACAGCGGAGCCCAGCACCAGCAGAAAGACAGTCAGGGCTCCTGCATTGATCTTCGCCACGACAGTTGGTGTCGCCGCGCGGCCGCCGAATACGAGCCCGGCAAGCAACACCAGCAGAAACAGCGTCGCCAACGAATGCCTTAGTTCCAACACTGCGAACCCTAGCATGGCCGCCACGCCACCTAGTATGTTGACGAGGACAGTAGCCAGAGCAGGCCTGCCGTTAGCCTCTACGTCCAACTGCGACAGCAGCGACGCGACGGTGATGGGAATCACTACCGCGGTGGCAAGCCGGTCCTGGGTAAGGCAGAGCGTCACCGCAAGAAGCAGAATCAATGCGTCTGCAGCAGCGCGCCAAACTGGTTTCGGGGTTGAGGATGTAGATGGCCGCGCAGCTTCGACCGTTTCGATATCCGGTATCAATGCATAGGCCAGCCACGTTACGATGGCGCCGGCTGCAATGCTTTTGACGAAGACCGTCAAAATGGAGCTGCCCAAGTCAATGTTCAAAATAGTCAGCAGAGGGATCATGACGCTGACCACAAGGATGAGGAAAACGAGCGGATTGGGCTTGCCACTCGCCTGCCTCAGAAAGCAGGCGAAATAAATCAGGCCAAGTAACAGCAGCAGGACCGGTGGCTGCTCGGCCAGAAACGTGGTCAGGAACTGGACGATCAACGCAGCGATTAGGATGATCAGGGTCAGCAAGAATGCGCTTTGGAGAGAAATCGCTCGAGAACTTGAAATGAGGATCTGCGCCGCAAACAGGGCACATAGAAATGGGAGGGGATCGCTTGTGGCGACCGCCCAAGTGAATGCAGCCGCGACGGCGAGGGCAACGCGCAATCCCTTGCGCTTTTGGTTCGTGATGGAACTCAAGTTGATGTCTCGCGAATCCTCACTAGCTGACATAGGTGAGCACCGAGAGTAGCCGCATCCAACAGTACCCTATCCAGTTGGTAATCGGGTGCTCACCGGCATAGATCACCACATTGGCTTGCGAACCATAGCGGACGCCCCGCGGCAGTCCTTCGTCCAGGACCAGTTTTACCGGAAAACTCTGGGGCGTTCGGATCCAGCCGCTTTCCGTTGAAATCTTCGGCAGACCGGTGCTGGGATCGATCGAGCCTTGGGCGACGCCCAAGCCGACACTCTCGACCTTTGCCGGGAACAGCTTTCCGGGCAATACATCGAACAACACTTCGGCCCGATCGCCGGGGGTCACGTTCTCCAGGCTGTTTTCCTTGTACGCGGCGGTGATCCACACCGTATCGACGTCGATGAATGTCAGCGCTCCCTGGCCGACCGCCACCATGCCGCCCGCGGTCAGTTGAAGATTGGTCACGACACCTTCGCCCGGCGCTTCGATCGTGGTCCGACTGAGATCGAGTCTAGCCTTTTCCAATCCCGCAAGCGCCCCTCGCAGTTGGGGATTGTCGGCGCCCACCGGCCCCAGTTCCTGTTCGGCACGCTTTAGCTCGGCTTCGGCGGCGTCTACGGCTGCCTCTGCCTGATCGTAGCCCGACTTTGCCTGGTCGTATCTGGATTTGGGATAGACTCCCTGCTCAACCAGCAGCGTTGCCCGATTGGCCTGTTCGAGACTGAGGTCGCGAGAGGCCCGCGCCTCCACGAGCTTGGCCTGGGCAGTGTTGACGGCCTCCGTTGACGCACCGATGGACTGGCCTACGCTATCGAGCTGCGCCTCGGCCTCTGATACCGCAATCTGGTATTGATGGGGGTCGATGCGAAACAGCATTTGCTTGGGGGACACGCGCATGTTGTCGATCACGCCGACTTCAACGACCCGCCCGGCAACTTCCGGTGCGATGCTGATGACAAATGCCTGCACGGTGGCCTGCGACGACATTGGTGTGCGCCGCTCCATGAAGACACCGAGCGTAAAGAGAAAAGCCGCCAGCAGCAGCACACTCAGCGCCACCCTTCGCAAAGGATTGCCGGGCTCCTTTTTTGGCTCAGGAACCTCGACCCCTTTGTTGGGCTCAAGGGCCGATTCCGCTGTCATTTGTTCCCTCCTTGTGCGCCAGGGAGCTCAGTCAGACTGGAATAATTGTGGGCTATTCTAATCCGTCGCACGACAACAAGCTATGGCTGTGGGCGGCGCAGGCAGGGGCGGCGTAAGTAGCCTCATCGAAACGGCCACTAACCAGTTGAGCAGTGAGGACGACCGCCATAGGTTCCATACTTAGACTAGCTGCGCTCGACGCTGCCGCCTAAGTAGCGCTGCAGAGCGACAGGCATGTTGAAGAAAAGCCGCTCGCGGCCGAGTTTGTCGGCGAGACCGGAGGCCCGAACGTAGTCGAGCACATCGGGATTCAATCCTGCCAGCCACACCGTGATGCCCTGTGCGGCAAGGCGCCGTTCGCTCTCAATCATCATCTGCATGGCGGAATACTCGATGTCAAAGACACCGCTCATGTCGAGTGCAAGCACATGCGGCTTATGCTTGGCGACCAGCGACTGGATCTGATCCGCAACCTGTTGAACGTTAGCGAAAAAGAGCCGGCCCTCCGGACGGAGGATCAGCAGGCCCTCGAACGTTTCATCGTCGGGATGGTCAGGTGACAGCGGCCGGAGCACATCAGTGCCCCGCTTGCGGCCAACAACAAAGACCTTCGGCTTGGCCGACTGACTGGCCAGGCCGATCAGCGAAAGGGCGATCGCGACCACGATGCCTTGAAGCGTGCCGAAGACAAGTACGCCCAGGAACGCCGCCAGTGCCCAGCGGAACTCCATCCGCCGAACCCTACGGATGGATGCAAATTCGGCGGGGGCGATTAGTCCGGCCGAGTAAATAATCACGATAGCGGCGAGCACGGCTTGCGGCAGCAAGCCCAACAGCGGGGCAAGAAACAGCATGGTGGCCGCCGCCGCCGCGGCGGTGACCAGAGAGGCCTTTTGCGATTGTCCACCAACGGCGCGAACCACCGCCGTCTGGGACGTGCCACCGCCCGCGGGCATGGAGCCAAAGAAAGCTCCGGCCAGATTGGCGGCTCCCGTTGCCAGAAGTTCCCGGTTGGGCCTGATGGACGGCTCTGCAGGGACCGCGAAGGCCCGTCCGGCGGCAATCGTTTCGGTAAAGCTCATTAGCGCGATGCCGAGCGCCCCGGGCAGAAGTTGCTCGATCAAGCCGGGACTAGGAAGAGTGATTGATGGGAGCGACCGCGGGATGAACCCCACAGTTGCAACGCCCAGGGCATTCAGGCCGGCGAGCCAGGAAACCAAGATGCCTGCACCGACAATCACCAGCGGGGCCGGTGAATGGGGCCAGAGCCGCTCCATCGTCCACAACGCGATCAACGCCGCGGCTGCAATTGTCAGTGTGAGCAGCGACGTTGCCGGTACATGTTGCAGCACGCTGACGATATCGCGGAAAAAGCCTGCCTTAGCAATATGCACGCCGAGCAGTTTCGGCACCTGGTCCAGCACGATCACTAACCCTATGCCCGCTTTGAAGCCGGTCAAAACAGGCGACGAAATGAAGTTAGCCACGAACCCCAGGCGAAGGACCGAGGCAGCGATCAGAAGGGCGCCGGTGAGTCCGGTGAGCGTAGCGACGGCGGTGATCAGCTTGCCGGGATCACCATCGGGAACGACGGTCCCAAGCTGGGTTCCAGCCAGGATTGCCAGCGTGGTCGTCGAGCTGACGCTTAGCACGCGTGACGTTCCGAGCAACGCATAGACGATCATCGGAACGAAAGCCGTATAGAGGCCGACGCTCACCGGCAGTCCGGCAACCGTGGCATAAGCCATCGCCTTGGGCAGGACAACCGCCGCTGCTGTAAGTCCGGCTACCACGTCGAGCCGAAGGCCTGCTGTCAATGAGGTACTGCCATGCGTTGTTTCGGGGGTCACTGGAATCTGCTCCGAGCAGGCAACTACCTCCTATCTATAGCATTTTACGCGGCAAGTTGACGATCCCAAAATCTCGTCGTTGCTTTTGGCGGCGCGGTAGTGGAGTAGAATAGTCGCAAATTCAAGATTCTCTGATAAGTATAAGAATTATCTGATTTCTTAATAGCGCGAAGATGAGTATCCACGTGGCCGGAATTTTGGGCGCGACTTACCGGCACTACACGCCTGCCGGACCTGCGCGACCTCAGTCGGTGAAGAAATTCTCGGCCGTCCCATTATGGGCCAACGGCCACTCAGGGCGAGTCCATCTCGAACAAATGGTACCCCAGGGCGGTAAGTCGACGTAGAGCCCTGTCGACGAAAGGTCGTTCTCGGCGTGCTCGTAACGAGCGCCACTCGTGAGGTCGGTGAAGCGGACCGTACCACCACCCAGATCGGCGTATGGCGCGTCTCGGAGGTCGCGCATCTCAAGGTCGATGACATCGACTCGACACGCATGCTGATCCGCGTTGAACAAGGCAAGGGACGCAAGGATCGCAATGCCATGCTTTCTCCGCAACTCCTTGAACTGCTGCGACTGTGGTGGCGCGAAGGAAAGCGGCGCGGCGTGATGCTGCCTCATGGGCTGTTTCCGGGGCGCGGTCGCACCGACCCGATCTCGTCGCGGCAACTGCATCGCACGGTTCAGGAAGCCGCGGAGGTCGCCGGCATCCACAAGCGCGTCAGCCCGCATACCCTACGGCAGAGCTTTGCCAACCACCTTCTGGAGGATGGCACCGATATCCGCGTCATCCGACGGCTTTCAGCGGGGCAAACGTGCTCTCAATCACCACGAAAATCTCGGCAATCACACCTGCAAACACCACTCTCGGCTTGCTGGGACCGACAAGCGCCGCTGCCATCAGCGGCCCACCGGCAGATCCGATACGCAAAACCCCATAGCCGGAGAATGCCGACCGCGGGTTCCTGCATGGGAGGCTTTCGTACGCCTGGCGGCACCCGAAACCCTAAGCCGAAGCGGACCTGCCGTCGAGTGCGCACCCGCGTTTACCGCGGTTTTACCGTAACGTACTTGCTTCCTCGGCGAGTGGGGAACAACTTTCCTACGCAGCCGACAGTGGCCTCGCGCCACCGCGTCTTGCTTGGACTTCACTATGTTGGCCAGCCGGATTCTGTTCGCACCGGGATGGCTTGCGCGTCAACTCTCCAGACGCACCTCTTATCAGATCAAACTTTTGCGCGATGGCTCGTCGCAGGAAGGAAACTGACAATGATAGTGGAAGCTGACCAATCAAATTCGTCACGCTACGTGCCGAGGGGTTTATCAACGAAACTTTTGGGGTCGTGCGTTGCGGTGCTGGGGTTTGCCGCTTGCTTATCAGCCCCCGCGAGTGCGCAGCAAACGACAGCAAAGCCCAACATCCTTCTCATAGTTTCCGATGACACCGGCTACGGCGATCTCGGTCCTTATGGTGGCGGCGAAGGGCGGGGAATGCCGACGCCTAACATCGACAAAATGGCCGACCAGGGAATGATCTTCTACGATTTCTACGCCCAGCCGAGCTGCACGCCCGGTCGTGCTGCCATGATCACCGGACGCATTCCCAATCGGAGCGGTATGACGACCGTCGCATTCCAGGGTGAAGGCGGTGGCCTTCCCGCGGCTGAGTGGACGCTTGCGTCCGTTTTGAAACTCGGTGGATACGACACCTATTTTACGGGCAAATGGCATCTGGGCGAGGCGGATTATGCGTTGCCGAACGCCCACGGGTTCGACGTAATGAAGTATTGCGGCCTTTACCACCTCAATGCCTACACCTACGCCGACCCCACGTGGTTCCCTGATATGGACCCGAAGCTTCGGGCCATGTTCCAAAAGGTAACCAAAGGCTCGCTTTCGGGTAAGGCCGGGGAGAAGGCGGTCGAGGATTTCAAGATCAACGGCCAGTACGTCGATACGCCAACGGTGAATGGTGGGGAAGGGGTTGTCGGCATTCCTTTCTTCGACAGCTATGTCGAGAAGGCGGCTCTTGGGTTTCTTGACGATGCCGCAAAATCCGACAAGCCGTTCTTCATTGATGTCAATTTCATGAAGGTTCATCAACCGAACATGCCGGCGCCGGAGTTCGAGCATAAGTCGATGTCGAAGTCGAAATATGCTGACAGCATCGTCGAACTGGACACCCGCATCGGCCGAATTATGGACAAGCTTCACGAGACGGGCCTCGACAAGAATACCCTCGTTTTCTACACGACCGACAATGGAGCCTGGCAAGACGTCTATCCCGATGCCGGTTATACGCCATTTCGTGGCACCAAAGGGACCGTCCGCGAGGGTGGCAACCGCGTTCCCGCTATTGCGGTCTGGCCAGGCAAGATCAAAGCAGGCTCCAAGAACCACGACATCGTGGGTGGACTCGATCTGATGGCTACATTCGCGTCCGTAGCGGGGGTTGCCCTTCCGGACAAGGATCGCGAAGGCCAGCCAACCATCTTCGATAGCTTCGACATGTCGCCAATCCTCTTGGGAACCGGTAAATCGGAGCGAAACTCATGGTTCTATTTCACCGAGAACGAACTATCTCCAGGAGCTGCCCGCGTCGGCAACTACAAGGCGGTTTTCAACTTGCGTGGCGATGACGGGCAGCCGACTGGCGGCCTGGCGGTCGACAGCAATCTGGGATGGAAGGGTCCAGAAAAGTATGTCGCAACGGTCCCCCAGGTCTTTGACCTCTGGCAGGACCCCCAGGAACGCTACGACATCTTCATGAACAACTACACTGAGCGCACATGGACGATGGTTACTATCAGCGATGCCATCAAGCAATTGATGGCGACATATGTGCAATATCCACCGCGCAAACTGCAAAGTGCGAGCTACGCGGGTCCGATCGAAATTTCGAGGTATCAGCAGTTCCAGTGGTTACGAGATGAACTGAACAAGGAGGGGTTCAGTATCCCCATGCCGACCGGCAACTGAACAGGGCAAAGGAGGAGCGGTGCTGTTGTCTCTAATTACGACAGCGCCGCAGTTTCAGTGATGCGATCTCCCGGAGGAGACCGGCCCAGACGAAGTGTCCTGCGGCCGGACGAGGTCACCATGGGCGTTCAGGTCGACGCCGAACCTCGGCGAGAGTGAGAAAGGCAAAACGATCTCCACGATCCCGGAGTCGCGATAGCGAGGTGCCGTCGCCAGAGCGTCCATTACCTGACCGAAGCACTCCGGCGCGAGGAGCGGGGCGCGCAAGACCCGAACTCCTAAATTAGGTTCCGGTCCGCGCTACAGGTTGCAACCCGGATATTTGTAGAGGTCGGCTTGAGACAGATCGGGCGGGCATTTCATGGCGCCTTTGGCCTTCTGGCCGCATGACGATGCCTTAATCTGCGATATCGATGCATAGCGCCCTTGAGAGACGCGAACCTTGACGCACTGCTTCTTGTCGGCGTTCCACCAGGTATTGTTGCCGCCCACGTCAACATAGCCCCGCGCCTGCATTTCGCTCTCGGCGCCAGCGGCTCGCGAGCCCACGAGGTCGGCGATATCGGATGGCGATTTGGCGAACGCGGCCAAGGGCACCAGGACTACGAGGCTGATTGCTATTGTCAGGCGCATGATGATTTCTCCCTGGCATACATACCGCGCAACGTTAGTAGAACCCAGTATCGTTGAGCAAGGCTGTGCTTAGACGACCGCTTGCTGCCGAAGACCCGCGGGCTTGACGTCCCCAAGCACCGCCCACTGCCAATCAGCCGGCCCCTCCCAAAAAACTGTAGATAACGTCGGTCACGCGATTTATTAGCAAAGACTAAATCTGCTACGCTTATTCGATCCTAGCAGTTAACGGCTCTATCGAATGACACGGAGGCTGATTTGCGAAAGACGGCTGTGAACAAAGAATACCTCGGGGCAGGCGCTCCGGTTCAGAGCAGCATCCTT
>Ga0102591_1004730_pt1 | contig 10200 bp, 8 predicted proteins | sample AraplaCol_mCL_r2_2_FD_76860 | JGI IMG/M metagenome (GOLD analysis project Ga0102591, IMG submission 76860) | Arabidopsis root microbial communities from North Carolina, USA - plate scrape MF_Col_mCL_r2 (SPADES assembly) (version 2) | ecosystem: Host-associated > Plants > Roots > Endosphere... | reverse complement strand
CGGCCGCCCGCGCCGGCGCGGCCCGGCTGGCGCTGGAGGCGATGGCGACCATCGCCGGCGCGGCGGTGGTCGATCCCCTGCGTGGCGGCGATCGCGGCCAGGCCGCCGCCTTCGTCTGGGCCGAGCACGGCCAGCCCGGCGCCGCCAGCGTCGGCGGCGACCTGCGGACCCTGGCGGCCCAGAGCGGCCAGTCGGTGGCCGGCCGTCTGTCGGCCACCTCGCCGGTCGACGCCGGACGCATCGAGCGGGTGCTGGCCGACTTCGCCCGCGAACTGCGCGCCCAGGCCGTCGACAAGCCGCATATGACGCCCTCGGGCCTGGTCGAGCCCCTGATCCGCTCGCTCGCCGCCGGCCTGCAACGCGAGCCAGGACCCGGAACCGCCCGCAGCGACGCCGTCGAGCAGTTCGTGCGCATCGTCGAGGGCGCGACGGAGAGCCTGCGCGCGGCGGGTTAGGTCACCGGATATTCCAAAATAGCTTGTCATCCCGGCCGGAGGAGCGCGTCAGCGGTCCGTAGAGCCGGGATCTCCCACGCCTGCGGGCTTGGCACGGTGGGAGATCCCGGCGCTCCGCTTCGCTACGGCCGGGATGACAACGCAATAGGTCGTTGAAAGTCGGATGATGAGTTGAGGCTGGCCCTACCGCGGATCCGCCCGCACGGCCGGCTGGTCTACCGGACTCGGGAAGGCCGCGGCCCAGTCCAGCGGAGCCGGCGGGGCGTTGAGGCGGCGGGCGGGCGAGAGCACCGCGTCGAAATGCGACTGGGCCTGGATGCTGCTCATCCGCTGGTCCTGACCGTTCTCGCGGGCGTCCTCGACCTGGCGTTCGGAGCGGGTCTCGACCGCGCCGTCGGCGGCGACGTCGACCACGCCCACGGCCGTGTCCACCGTCCCGCCCACCAGCGAGCCGGCGGTGTCGCCGACCAGACCGAGCAAACCCTTGTCGGCCAGGGCGCCTTCCAGCGCGCCGCGCCGGGCCGGCGGCAGGCGGTCCAGCCGCTGGGTGAAGGCCTCGGCCCCGGCGGCCTGGGCCTCCTCGACGAGGCCCTGCGAGACCTCGCCGGTCGCCTCGAAGCGGTCGATCTCGCGGTCCAGCCGGTCGGGGCCGGCGCCTGAGGAGGCAGAGGTGGAGGCGCTGGTCGAGACAGGGGCGACGGTCATCGGAGCAACTCCTCTAGCGCCGCTGCACGAGGCCGCGGTCGGTCAGGGTCAGGGTGCGCAGATCGACGCCCATCTCGTTCCTGAAGCGGGCCACGGCCGCGTCGCCCAGCTGCTGCTGGGCGCGCTGGTCGCCGCGCTTCATGGCGTCGACATAGGCGGCCTGCTGGATCAGGAAGTTCAGCATCAGCACCTCGGAGAACTCCTGGCGCTGGCCCTCGTTGAGGTTGGAATAGGCCGGGTTGGCGGCGATCATCGGCCGGACCTGCTCGCGCACCGCCAGGGTCTGGGCGCGGTTGTTGTCGCCGCGATTGGCCATCACCCAGTTCAGCACCCAGTAGGCAGTCAGGGCGTCGGCGCTGTCGCCGGGGCGCAGACCGTCGGAGGCCACCAGCTGGCTCCAGTTGCGCACCGGGTCGGTGCGGCGCATGGCGTCGGCCACCTGGCGGCCGCCGTCTGCGCCGGCCTGTCTGGCCATGAATTCGGAGAACTGCTTCTGCACCCGGGCGCTGACGGCCGGCGAGGCGCGATAGGTGGTCGGCGTCGTCCCGCGCGTCGCGGGGCGGGCGGTCGCCGCTGCGCCGGCCTGCGGGAACAGCGGCCTCGCGCCCGCCGCCGCATTGCGGCCCGTGCCGCCGCCGCGCCCGAAGGCCCGGTCGTTGGACTGCAGGACGTTCTTGAACACCTGGGTGTTGAACTGCGGGGTGACCATGTCGAGCTGGGCGAAGGCGGGACCCTGAAGGCCCAGGCCGGCTGCGGCGACGATGGCGGCGAAAGTGCGAACTCGCATGCTGCGCTTCCTTTTTACCCCTTGAAACGTGAAGTCGCGGGCGCCGGTGACCGGCGCCCGCGTGCTCCACAACGCTTGGTCGTATTATTGTTTCCGGGCGATACCCGCGATGGCTTCGCCGATGGTCTTCAGCGAGGTGTTGAGGGCGTTGCTCATGATGTTCGCCTCCTGACCGTAGGCGGTCATCTTGGCGCTCATCTCGGTGACCTTCGACTCGTCCTTGTTGGACTTGGCGTTGTCGATCTCCTTGGCGATGTCGAGCATGTCGTTCATCTTGTTGTCGACCGCCGTGCCGAGCGCGATGGCCAGCTTCACCAGGAAGCTCTCGCCGCCGCCGGCCGCCGCCAGGGCGCTGGCGCCCTTGCCGCGCTTGGAGCCTTCGGCGTCCGAACCGGCCTGCAGCTCTTCCTGGGCGTTCTTCACGATCCAGTCCACCGCGTCGAAGGTGTCGCGCTGGGCCTGGCCGGCCTGGAAGTTGTCGAAGCCCGCGGCGTCGCTGAAGCCCTGGACGGCCTCGCTGACGTTCTGGGCCGCCCCGCCCGGATCGCCGGCGGCGCTATGGAAGGCCGCCTGGGCCAGATCGATGGCGCCTTGCGGCAGGCCCAGCTGTTGGCCCAGCTGCTGCAGGACCTGGTCGCCCACCGCCGTCAGCACGCTCTTCAGAGCCGTGGTGACCAGCAGGGAGGCCCCGCCGGTGGCGACGCCCAGGGCGCCTTGCAGCGCGATGTTGGCGATGCTGCTGAACAGGTTGCCGCCGCCGCCGATACCCAGGAAAGACATGTGATGCTCCTTCGATTTCCGTCTGCTCGGAGGGCCTTGGGAGCGTCGCTCCGTCGCCCGGCAAATCGAGACAACCACCTCGCCGCGGCGGTCAGTAGTCGGGTCGTTCCCTAGCTAGGGTTTTCCCTATCAACTGGCGCACCGCCGCCGCCGGACGCGCGGCGCGCAGGCGGGCCTCCTCGCCGGCGCGGGCCTCGGCGGCGATCTCCTCGGGCGTGCGGGCGCGGCGGTCGAGCACGGTGATCTGGCCGGCCGTCACCCCCAGCAGGAACACCTCGTCGCGATAGGCCACCAGGGTCAGCCGCTCGCGCTGGCCCACGGGCAGGGCGCGCAGGTAGCGGATCTGGTCGTCGGTCGCCGGCCCCGCCTGCACCTGCTTGAGCAGCTTCAGCGAGAAGAAGGCCAGGCCCAGCACGATGGCCAGGGCCAGGGCGACGGTCAGCAGGTCGAGTACGGCGCTCACGGTTGCTCCAGGCTAGGGGAGGGGCGGGAAGGTGGGGCCCGAGGGCGTGTCGGGCGGCGGGTTCTCGGCCGCCTGGGCCTGCTCGTCCTTCAGCCGGCGGGCCCAGAGGATCACCTCGGCGACGGCGGCGAACAGGTCCTGCGGGATGATGTCGTCGACGGCGGCCTTGTCGCGCAGGGCGCGGGCCAGCTCGACGTTGCGGATGATCGGCACGCCCTCGGTTTCGGCCGCCTCGCGCATGGCCTGGGCGATCAGGCCCTCGCCCTTGCCCAGCAGCACCGGCACGGCGTGCTCTGCCGGGTCGTAGGCCAGGGCGCAGGCGATGTGGGTCGGGTTGACCACCAGCACCGAGGCGTCGCGCGCGGCCTGCACCGCGTTCTGCTGCGCCCACTCCTGGTGCAGCTGCCGGCGGTGGGCCTTCACGTGCGGATCGCCCTCGGAATCCTTGGCCTCCTGGCGGATGTCGCGCCGGCTCATGCGCATCTTCTTGGTGAAGGAAAAGCGCTGGTAGGCCAGATCCAGCAGCGACACGAAGACGAACAGCACCGCCGTGCCGGCCAGCAGCTGGAAGGTCAGGCCGCCATAGGCCGACAGCGCCCCGTCGGCCTCGCTGGCGGGCAGGGCCAGCAGCTTGTCGAACGCCAGGGCCACGACGATCCAGGTGAACACGCCCAGCAGCAGGGTCTTGGCCAGCGACTTGGCCACCTCGAACAGGTTGTCGACGCTGAACATCCGCTTGAGCCCCTCGCCGGGGTTCATGTGCGACATCTTCGGGCTCATCTTCTCGAAGGTGAAGACCGGCCCGACCTGGCCGAACTCGGCCAGCATGCCCAGGATCGCCACGGGGATGAAGGTGACGGCCGTCAGGGCCACGAACACCTTGCCGCTGGCGGCCGCCGCGATCGGCCAGGCCTCGGCGAACGGCCGGTCCATGACCGCGAACACCTCGTCGAACAGGCCGCCCAGGCGGTCGAAGGCCCAGCCCGCGGTCATCGCCCCCAGCAGCACCCAGGCGCCGAGCACGATGGTCGAGGTCAGGTCCTTGCTCTTGGGAACGTCGCCCTTCTTGCGGGCGTCGGTCAGGCGCTTGTGCGTCGGTTTCTCTGTCTTGTCCCCGCCGTCGTTCTTTTCAGCCATAGCGTGTGTCTGTCGACGATCGTGACGAAACCAACCGGCGCCGAAGGACCGGCAAAGCCGACAAGCGCGCCAAAAATGGCCAAAAAGAGGCGAGCTTAGCCATAGTATTTCTTAAGCTGAACCATAGAATATGATGCCTGTAAGGCAGTATACTGAGTATGAAAATTGTTTTAATTCCGTGGTTGACAGGATTGATACACGAAAGCTAGCTTTTGAACGGGTAGTATGCACAGGCGGGGCGCTGCATAGAGGGACGGATTTATGCGCAAGTTCCGCGTAGTGGCGTCGAGCGTGTGTTTAGTCTTATTTTGTTCAAGTCCAGTGTTCGCATATGAATGCGTGACCGCTGACGGCTTGAAATTCAGCAGCGCCCTTCCGATCAACGAAAAGTTTTCCCTGGCGCGCATAGATTGCGTCGCTGAAACACAACCGACAGGGGTGTCGGAACAGCTCCGGCTCTATGACGGACCCCAACTGGCCAGCGCCGTGATCTCGGCTGGACGCATCGCGCCGGCGCCGGTCGTCCTGGTCCGGGGCGCCTCCGGACCCACCCTCTACGCACCGCTGGTGGCCGCCGCCGGCCGTGACTTCGACATCGATCCCGACCTGCTGCGCGCCGTGATGCACGTGGAGTCTCGCGCCAATCCGGGGGCGATCTCGCCCAAGGGCGCCCGGGGGCTGATGCAGATCATGCCGGCCACGGCCAGGCGCTTCGGGGTGCGCGACCCGGCCGTCGAGCTGGGCGACCCGATGGTCAACATCCGCACCGGCGCAGCCTATCTGAAGACCCTGCAGGGCCAGTTCGGCAACGACCTGGAGCTGGTGCTGGCGGCCTACAACGCCGGCGAGGGCGCGGTCATGAAGTACGGCCGCAAGATCCCGCCCTATCGCGAGACGCAGGGCTACGTCTCCAGCGTCCTCGACCGCTATCGCGGCCTGGTCTCGGCGCGCGGCGGCTTCTGAGGACAGCCCGATGAGCGTCGAAACCTATCTCAAGCGCCTTCAGGGGCGGCCGCGCCAGGGCGTCGTCGCACGGTTCAGCGACCTGTTCCTGGTGGCGGGCGTCGTGGCCATCGTCGCCCTGATGATCCTGCCGATGCCGGCCCTGGCGCTCGACGCCCTGGTGGCGGTGAACATCTGCTTCGGCGTCATGCTGCTGCTGGTGGCCATCTACATCTCGACCATCGTCGAGTTCTCGGTGTTTCCGAGCCTTTTGCTGATCACCACGCTCTACCGGCTGGCCCTGTCGATCGCCACGACCCGGATGATCCTGATCGAGGGCCACGCCGGGCACATCATCGACACCTTCGGCAACATGGTCGCCGGCGGCAATCTGGTGGTCGGGCTGGTGGTGTTCCTGATCATCACGGTCGTGCAGTTCATCGTCATCGCCAAGGGCGCCGAGCGGGTGGCCGAGGTCGCCGCGCGCTTCAGCCTCGACGCCATGCCGGGCAAGCAGCTGTCGATCGACAGCGACCTGCGCTCGGGCATGATCGACAAGGACGAGGCCAAGCGCCGCCGGCGCGTGCTGGAGATGGAGAGCAAGCTCCACGGCAGCCTCGACGGCGCGATGAAGTTCGTCAAAGGCGACGCCATCGCCAGCATCATCATCGTGGTCATCAACCTGCTGGGCGGCCTGGCCATCGGCATGCTGCAGCAGGGCCTCGACTTCGGCTCGGCCATCCACAAGTACTCGATCCTGACCATCGGCGACGGCATGGTCACCCAAATCCCGGCCCTGCTGGGGGCCATGGCCGCCGGCCTGATCGTCACCCGCACCACCGACGAGGACAGCGAGACCCACCTGGGCGACGCCATGCGCCGGCAGTTTTCGGCCAAGCCCCGGGTGTTTCTGGTGGCCGGCGGCATCTGCTGGCTGATGGCCCTGGTGCCCGGCTTCCCGGCGGTGATCTTCCTGCTGCTGGGCGGCGCGGCCATGATCACCGGCGCCCTGGTCGACGTCGACATGCGCGCCCGCCTGACCCGCAAGCTCGCGCCGGCCCGCGCCGCCGCCGACGAGGCCAAGGCCTCGCCCGCCGCCGCCCGCACCAGGATCCAGGAAGCCCAGCCGGTCGTGCCGCTGCTGCTGGAGCTCGACGGCGCCGACGTCCGTCGCCACGAGGGCGCGGTCCTGACCCGGGGCCTGGAGGAGGTGCTGGAGGAGTTCGAGCTGCGCCTGGGCGTGGCCCTGCCGCGCGCCTCGTTCCACTACGGCGAGGGCTCCGGCGCGCCGCGCTGGCGGCTGCTGGCCTTCGAAGCCCCGATCGGCGCCGGCGAGCTGGCCCATCCCGCCGACCTTTCCGAGCTGCAGGACGCCGTACGCCAGGCCCTGCGCCGCAACGCCGGCCTGTTCGTCGGCATCCAGGAGGCCAGCAACCTGCTGACCCGCGCCGGCGCCGACTATCCCGAGGTGGTCAAGGAAGCCGCCCGCGCCCTGCCTCTGGCCCGCATCGCCGAGGTCATGCGGCGCCTCGCCGAGGAAGAGGTGCCGCTGCGCAACCAGCGCGACATTCTCGAGGCCCTGGCCGACGCCGGCCAGCGCGAGAAGGATCCGTTCGCCCTCACCGAGTTCGCCCGCGTCGCCCTGCGCCGCCAGATCAGCCACCGCTACGCCCCCGACGGCGCTCTCAGCGCCGTGGTGCTGGAGCCGCCGCTGGAGCAGCATCTGCGCGAGGCCATCCGCACCGGCGCCGGCGCCCAGCAGCTGGCCCTCGATCCCGACATGGCCCGCCGCGTCACCGACGCGATCCTGGCCAAGGTCGACGAGAGCGGGGCGGCCGTCGTCCTGGCCGCCATCGACCTGCGCCGGCACGTGCGCAAGCTGGTCGAGGCCCGCCGCTTCGACCTCGGCGTCCTGTCGTTCCACGAACTCCTGCCCACCCTGAAGCTCGACGTGGCCGGCCGCGTGGCCTTCCCGCGCGAGCCTCTGACCGTCGTGCCCAACGATCCCGAACCGCCGCCGCCCGCTTCCGCGGCCGCCTGAACCCGGAGACAGAATGTCCCTTCAGAAGGATAGACCCAGCGTTCGCCGCGCCGCCCGGATGGGCGTTGTCGCGGCGGTCGCCGCCGCCCTGGCCGCCACCGCGCCGCAGGTCCGCGCCGGCGAGGTTCCGCTGGGCGGCCGCACCATCGACCTGACCGCCCGCGAACAGCCGATCGCCCAGTTCCTGCAGAACTTCTACAATCAGGTCGGCGTGCCGGTGATCGTCTCCTCGCAGGTGGCCGGCACGATCAACGGCGTCTTCCGCGGCCCGGCCGCCAAGATCGACGCCGACATCTCCAAGGCCTTCGACCTCGTCACCTATTACGACGGCGGCGCGGCCTATGTTTACACAGCCGCCCAACTCTCCAGCCGCAGCTTCCCGATCTCGGGTTCGGCCTCGCGCCGGGTCGACCGGGCGGCCCGGCAGCTAGGCCTGCTCGACGGCCGCAACACCCTGCGCGCCACGGGCGACATGCTGGTGGCCACCGGCTCGCCGCGCTTCCTGCAGCAGGTGGACGAACTGGCCCGGGGCGGCGTTCAGGCGGAGGCGGCGTCGCCGACCCTGCAGTACCGGGTCTTCTACCTGCGCTACGGCTGGGCCGACGACGTGAACCTGACGGTGGGCGCCAAGCAGGTGACCATCCCGGGCGTGGCCTCGATCATCCGCTCGCTGGTCAGCTCCGAGACCAACGAGCGCTCCGGCGCGGCCGCCCGCAGCGAAAGCGCCATTCCCGCCGCCGTCCAGGGCCTGCGCGGCCAGGGCCTGGCGACGCTCGGCACGCCCAATGCGGGCGGTTCGTTCTATGGGAATGAAGGGCAGGGGACCCTGGGCCAGCCGCTGGCCAACGAGCAGACCGGCGTCTACGCCCCGCCCAACCCCGTGCGAGTGCAGGCCGACAGCCGCCTCAACGCCATCATCGTCCGCGACGTCGCCGAACGCATGTCGGCCTACGAGGAACTGGTCCGGGCCCTCGATGTCGAGCCGCAGTTGCTCGAGGTCGAGGCGGCGATCATCGACATCGACACCACCAAGGCCCGGGATCTCGGGATCAACTGGCGGTTCGACGACGGTAGCGGCGGCGTCCAGTTCGGCCGCGGCCCCAATGCGCCGGCCGGTCTGGAGGACACAAACCTCACCCGTGGAAACACCTCGCCCAAGCCCTACCAGGGCCTGATCGCCTCGACGATCATCGGCAACGGCGACTATTTCGCCGCCCGCCTCAACGCCCTGGAGACCGAGGGCGTCGCCCGCGTCGTCTCGCGGCCGCAGATCGTCACCCTGTCGAACGTCGAGGCGGTGTTCGAGAACAGCCGCGACTTCTACGTCCGCCTGGCCGGCGAGCGCGACGTCGACCTCTTCAACGTCACCGCCGGCACCACCCTGCGCGTCACCCCGCACGTCACCCGCGACGCCGGCCAGACCCGCATCCGCATGCTGGTGACCATCGAGGACGGCTCGCTGACCAACGCCAGCGTCGACAACATCCCCGTCGTCCGCCGCGCGGCGCTCAACACCCAGGCTCTGATCGTCGAGGGCCAGAGCCTGCTGCTGGGCGGCATGACCGTGCAGTCCGACACCACCGGCTCGTCGAAGATCCCGGTGCTGGGCTCGATCCCGGTGCTGGGCAACCTCTTCAAGGTGCAGCAGCGCAGCAGCGGCCGCATCGAGCGGATGTTCCTGATCACCCCGCGCCTGGCCTCGATCGGCTCGCGATCGCCGTCGCCAGCGGGGGTGCGCTACGACGCGCCGGCATCGGGCTTCGAGAACGCCCCGCTGCCCGCAGCTCCGGCCCTGCCGACCGACCGCAAGCCCGCCAAGGGCGCGCGGCGCGGACCCGCCCAGCCGCTGCCGCCGGCGCCGCCTCCCGTGGCGGCGCAGCCCGACGGCACGATGAAACCCATCCCCAATCCGAGCTAGGCCCATGACCCATCAAGCCCTGCCGCCCGAAGACACAACGGAAGACCTGGCGAAGGTCCACGCCGCGACCCTGGTCCTCAAGGTGCTGTCCGGCCGCGTCGCCGGCGCCCTGCTGCCCATGCCGCCGGGCGAGGCGGCCGAACTCGGCCACGGCTTCGACGCCGACATCGTCCTGCGCGACGCCAGCGCCAAGGGGATCCGCGTGCGGCTGACCGCTGGCGAGGAGGCCGCCGACATCGAGGTGCTGTCGGGCCAGGTCGAGATGCTCGGCCACCGGCTGGAGGCCCCGGCCCGCGCCGTGCTGCCCTGCTACGTGCCGCTGATCGTCGGCGACAACGCCCTGGCCCTGGGCGTCGAGGAAAGCCCCCGCTGGCGTGAGGCCGAGCGCCTGCTGAACGCCGCCGCGCCCGTCGAGGCCTCGCCGGCCGAGGAAGAGGAGGGCGGCCTGTTCGAGGACGGCCGCAGCCTGCTGCGGCGCACGCTGGATCGCGGCGTGCGGGTCGTCGGCGCCACGCCGCATCTGGTGCCGGTGCTGGTGTTCGGCGCGGCCCTGGCCTGCGTCACCTATGCCGTCGCCAACGTGCCCCGCTTCGGCGGCCATGAGGCCAGTCCCTCCAAGCTCCACGCCCTGCTGCGCCAGGAGGGCTACGGCGCCCTGGCGGTGCGGCCCGAGGAGAACGGCAAGCTGGTCATCGCCGGCGTGCTCAACCGCGACGCCGAGAAGGCCCGCCTGACCCGCCTGGTCAGCAGCCGCGAGCTGCCGGCCAGGGTCGAGGTGGTGACCAGCGAGAGTCTGGCGCAGAACGTCGAGGACGTCTTCCAGGCCAACGGCCTGGCCGCCACCGCCCGTCCCAACGGCCTGGCCCGCGTGCAGGTGCAGGTCACCGGCCCGGCCAAGGACGTGGACAAGGTCGAGAAGATCGCCCTGCACGACGTCAAGGGCCTGCGCGCCCTCGATGTGGAGCGGGCCGC
>Ga0102591_1004729_pt1 | contig 10206 bp, 8 predicted proteins | sample AraplaCol_mCL_r2_2_FD_76860 | JGI IMG/M metagenome (GOLD analysis project Ga0102591, IMG submission 76860) | Arabidopsis root microbial communities from North Carolina, USA - plate scrape MF_Col_mCL_r2 (SPADES assembly) (version 2) | ecosystem: Host-associated > Plants > Roots > Endosphere... | reverse complement strand
AGCCGGGCGGCTCTTGGTCCTGCCCGTCCGAGGGGAACCGGCGACCGGGGTGAAACACGCTCCCCTCATCCGCCGGCCCTCGAGAACAACGGTTCGGCGGAGCGGTCAGGTCTAGCCGAAACGCACAATCACATCACGGTCATCCGGGCTGGGCCCGGGCCGCTCCGCACCTCCCCATCCAACTCACGTCATTCGGCGTGGGACCACACCCGCTTGCCCCTTGCGGATCGCGAAGCGGTCAGGCCGGGGCAAGTGTCCGCCGCACCGACCGACACGGAAGAGCCCCACCGCACAATGTTCTCCCCCGCACACCCGTCGTTAAGCCGCGCCCGCTAGGCTTGGCGCCCATGAACGCTCGTCCTTCCTCCGCCGGGGTCACGCCCGAACAACTGGCGACCCTCAGCCACGAGTTCCGCACGCCGCTGAACGGCGTGCTGGGCATGGCGCGGCTGCTGGAGGGCACCCGCCTGACCGCCGAGCAGAAGGCCTATGTCGGCGCGCTGCGCGAGAGCGGCGACCACCTGCTGTCGCTGGTCAACGACGTGCTGGACTTCGCCCGCCTGGGCGCCACGGCCATCGAGCTGCATACAGCCCCGGTCGATGTCGAGAACCTGCTGCGCCAGGTGGCCGAACTGCTCAGCCCCCGGGCTCAAGAAAAGAACATCGAGATCGCCTGGGCCGCCGCGCCCGGCCTGCCCCCCATCCTGGCCGACGAGGGCCGCCTGCGGCAGGTGCTGCTGAACTACGCCGGCAACGCCATCAAGTTCACCGAGACCGGCGGCGTGCTGCTGAGCGCCGACATCGCCCCGAATGGTCGCCTGCGCTTCTCGGTCCGCGACACCGGGCCGGGCGTCGCGCCCGAGGCCCGGGCCGCGATCTTCGAAGCCTTCGTCCAGACCGATCCCTCGCACCAGGCCCAGCTGGGCGGCGCGGGCCTGGGCCTGGCCATCGTCGCCCGCCTGGCCGCCGCCATGAACGGCGAGGCCGGGGTCGGCGGCGAGCTGGGCCAGGGCGCCGACTTCTGGTTCGAGGCGCCGTTCGACTTCGCCCCCGCGACTCCCGCCGAGCTGCCGCTGACCGGCCGCACGGTCGCCATCGCCTCGCCCAACGCCATGGTCCGCGAGGCGGCCCTGCGCCAGGTCCGCGCCAGTGGCGGCCGGGCCCTGGTTGGCGAGACTGTCGTGGCCGCCCTGAAGGGCGCGCCAGCCGACGCCGTGCTGCTGCTGGACGCCGCGCTGTCGAAGCCGCGCGCCGCCTTGAAGGCCCCGGCCGGTCGCGCCTGCGTCGCCCTGCTGACCCCCGAGCAACGCGACCGCATCCCCAAGCTGAAGGCCGCCGGCCTGGGCTACCTGATCAAGCCGTTGCGCCGCGCCTCGCTGATCGCCCAGGTGCTCGCGGCTCGCCCGGCGACCACAATCCAGGCCGTCGAGGCCGCGCCCGCCGCGTCGGCCGCCCACGAGGACGACCGCATCGCCCCGGCCGCCGCGCCCGGCGTCCGCGTGCTGCTGGCCGAGGACAACCCGATCAACGCCTTGCTGGCCCGCGCCCTGCTGGAGCGCGAGGGCTGCAAGGTCGACCGCATCGCCAGCGGCGACGAGGCCGTCTCGGCCCTGTCGCGCGGCTTCTATGACCTGATCTTGATGGACCTGCGCATGCCGGGCCTGAACGGCATCGAGGCCACCCGGGCCCTGCGCGAGCGCGGCGTGACCACGCCCATCGTCGCCCTGACCGCGGACGCCTTCGACGAGGACCGCCGCGCCTGCCTGGCGGCGGGCATGAACGACTTCCTGGCCAAGCCCCTGACCTCGCCCGCCCTGCGCGGCGTGCTCACCAACTGGACGGGTCTCGGCTGGACGAAGGCGGCGACGCGCGCCAAGGTCGCCGGCTGATGGCGGGGGCGCTCCCCGCCTCGGGGGAACGCCCATGACCGACGACGCCAAAGACACGCCGCAAAAGAAGACGCTTCTCCAGACCCTCGCCTTCTTCGGCGAGCGGCGCAGCCTGGTGATGCTGGGCCTGGGCTTCGCCTCGGGCCTGCCCTACATGCTGATCTTCGACACCCTGTCGCTGTGGCTGCGGGACGCCGGGGCGTCGCTGGCGGTGATCGGCTTCTTCAGCCTGGCCACCCTGTCCTTCACGTTCAAGTTCCTGTGGGCGCCGCTGATCGACCGCGCCAAGGTCCCGGTGCTTAACGATCTCCTAGGGCATCGCCGGGCCTGGATCCTGGTCTTCCAGACCGCGATGATCCTGGGCCTCTGGGCCATATCCACCCTCAACCCCGCCCACCAGCTGGCGGCGCTGGGGGCCGCCGCCGTGGCCGTGGGCTTCGCCACCGCATCGCACGACATCGTCATCGACGCCTGGCGGATCGAGGTCGCCGACAAGGCGGAACAGGGGCCGATGGTCGTCGCCTACCAGTGGGGCTATCGCGTCGCCATGATCGCCGCCGGCGCGGGTCCTCTGCTGCTGGCCGAGCGTTTCGGCTGGAACTTCTCCTACGCGGTGATGGGCGTCGTCGTCGGGGTCGGGGTCCTGGCCACCCTTTGGGCGCCGCGCGAGGCCGAACACACCATCCGCCCGATCCCCACCGGCGACGTCCAGCAGCCCAAGGCGCTGGAGATCCTGGAATGGCTGGTCCGCCTGGCCATCCTGCTGGCCGGCGCGCTGGTGCTGGGCTCGGGCCTGGCCGGCGACGCCAGCCTGCTGTCCCAGGTCGTGGGCGGCGAAGCCCTGGCCGAAGCCTGGAAGGCCAAGCCGAACGGCGTCTGGCTGCAGCTGCTGGGCGTCATCGCCGGGCTGGCCATCGTGGTGATCGCCGCCTGGCCGATCCCCAAGGTTCGCACCAAGCCCGGCGTCTACATGTCGACGGCCTTCGGCGAGCCGCTGATCGATTTCACCAAGCGTTTCTCGGGCCTGGCCGGCCTGATCCTGGCGACGATCTGCGTCTACCGGGTCTCGGATTTCGTGCTCAACATCATGAACCCGTTCTACCGGGACATGGGCTTCACGCTCACCGAGATCGCCGAGATCCGGAAGGTGTTCGGCATCGTCGCCTCGATGATCGGGGTCTTCCTGGGCGGGGTGATCGTGGGGCGGCTGGGCCTGATGAAGGCCCTTGTGATCGGCGCCTTCGCCCAGCCGATCAGCAATCTGTTCTTTGCCTGGCTGGCCATGAGCGGCCACAACGTGCCGGTGCTGTTCTGGGCCATCTGCATCGACAACCTGGCCGGCGGCGTCGCCGGCACGGCGCTGATCGCCTACATGTCCAGCCTGACCTCGGCGGGCTTCACGGCCACCCAGTACGCCCTGTTCTCGTCGCTTTACGCCCTGCCGGGCAAGCTGATCGCCTCGCAGTCGGGACGGATCGTCGAAGCCTCGGCCGTCGCGGCCGAGCAGGGCGGGCCGATCGGCGCGCTGAAGGGGCTGTTCACCAGGCTGCCGCCGGAAAGCTTCACCGCCGCCGGCGCCAAGCTGGGCGTCAGCGCCCCGGCCATGGCGGCGGGGTACACGGCGTTCTTCATCTACACCGCCCTGATCGGCCTGGTGGCCATCGCCCTGTCGTTCATGGTCGCGGCCCGGCAGCCCGCGCTGTTGGCGGCGAAGGCGGCGGAGGGCGAGCCTGCCTAGCCCTCGCTCTTGAGGCACACCACCTGGGCCACGCGCAGGTCGCGACGCAGGCCGTCGGCGACGCGGCCGTAGTTCTCGGTGGTGATCGCCTCGCCCAGGGCGAAGCTGGCCGGACGGCGGCGGCTGTGCTTGAGCAGCTCGTCGACCGTCTCCTGGGCGGTCGTATAGATCCGGCCCCGGCGCGGGGATTCGGCCACCGTCACGCCGATCACCCGGCCGGCGCTGTCCAGGGCGGGCGCGCCGGAGAGACCCGACAGCGTGCCTTTCAGGTTGTCGGTGCGACCGACCTCGGCCCAGACCAGCACCGGCTCGACCCGGGCGCCGCGCCCCCGGATCACCAGGTTCTCGCGGCCCAGCAGGCGCGAGGTCACCTCGCCGGGATGGCCCTGCGGGAAGCCCGGATGATAGGCCCGCTCGCCCCGCCGCGGCGGTTCGGCGGCCGTCCGCAGCGGCACGGCGGGCGCGCCGCCGTCAGTGGTCAGGATGGCCGCGTCGCCGGACGGGTCCAGGGTGATGCGGGCCGCCACGCCCCGGCCGTCGGCCACGACGATCGCCGCCTCGCGGCAGCCGTCGACCACGTGCCGGGCCGTCAGCCACGAGCCGCCGTCGTCGACCGAAAAGGCCGTTCCGCTGCCGGGCTGACCCTTCTCGGGCACCTGCACGACCACGGACGGATCGAACGGGGACGCGGGACCCAGCGGCAGGCCGACGTCGCCGGGCACCGGCGGGGGCGGCGGCGGTGCGTCGGAACGCTCCTGCCGTCCGATGGCCACGACCAGCAGGGCGCTGACGACCGCCCCGTAGATCAGCCAATCCGGAAGTTTCGGGAAATGCACGGAAACGGTCTCCGCTCGCCCGGCGTCAGCCGGCCACCCCGGCGGCTAGGATCAGGGCGGTCGCCAGCTTGGCGCCGACCAGCAGAGCGGCCGCGGCCACTTCGCCCTCATTGATCCGCTCGGGCAAGCCCTTGAGCAGCATGTCGGTGATCCGGAAGACCAACAGCTGGACCACGATGGTCGACACGCCCCACAGCACGATCTCCAGCGGCGAGACCGACGCCGACAGCGAGGTGGCCAGCGGAATGGCCAGGCCGACCATCACGCCGCCCAGCGACAGGGCGGCGGCGGCGTTGCCCTCGCGGATCAGCTTGATCTCACGATGCGGCGTCAGCAGGCAGTAGAGCGCCGTGCCCACCACCAGCATCACCAGCGTGATGGCGGCGTGCATCAGGGTCAGCGGCAGGCCGCTGGCGAAGGCCTGGATCTCGGGCGACTGAAGCTGAGGCGGCATGAAAACGATAACCCCCGGAACTGAAGACGGCATTGCTAGCACGGGATCGATCGGGATGCGTAGAGGGCTGGCGCCACCGCTTGTTTCAGCCCGCGAAGCTGACCACCGCCCAGCCGTAGGCTCGGATCCGCCAGGCCTCGCCGTCGCGCACCAGTACGAACGACCAGCCGCCGTGCTCCGTGAACGTTTTGCCGCCCTGCACCCCGGTCCAGCGCGTGGGCAGGGTGAGGAACACCGTGTCGCCGGTCCGGCGGAAGTCCTGCGGCGCGCCGAACTTATGCTTCAGGCCCCGGATGTCCTTGACGTGGGCCACCATTCGGCCGCGCCAGTCGGCCAGCCCCGCCTGTCCCTCGAACACGTGGGGCGCGAAGTTCTCGATGATCGTCACCTCGCCACCGGAGAACACGCCCTGCAGGTCGCGCTCGTCGGCGGTCTCGAGGAACCGCGCCAGCTTTTGCGGGGCGGCCATCATCGCCGCGTCCGGCCCAGCCGTCTGAGCGCTGGCCGCAGGCGGGAACAGGGCCACCAGCGCGGTGGCGAAGATCGCGGCCAAGCTCCTGAGCATCACATCCCCCTTGAACGTTCGGCGGCTCCCTTAAGCCGCCGCCTCGTCCTCGTCGTCCAGCACGCCCGCCATGGCGGCCATCGACAACTTGCGCATCGCCGAGGCGCGGACCTTCTCGCTCTCGCTCTTCAGTTGGCCGCAGGCGGCCAGGATGTCGCGCCCCCGCGGCGTGCGGATGGGCGAGGAATAGCCGGCGCGGTTGAGGATCGCGGCAAACGTCTCGATCGCCATCCAGTCGGAGCACTCGTAGTCCGAGCCCGGCCAGGGATTGAACGGAATCAGGTTGATCTTGGCCGGAATGCCCTTGATCAGCTTGACCAGGGCCCGGGCCTCGTCGGGACTGTCGTTGACGCCCTTCAGCATCACGTACTCGAACGTCACCCGGCGCGCGTTGCTCAGGCCCGGATAGGCGCGGATGCCCGCCATCAGTTCGGCGATCGGATACTTCTTGTTCAGCGGCACCAGCACGTCGCGCAGGGCGTCGTTGGTGGCGTGCAGGCTGATCGCCAGCATGGCCTGGGTCGTCTCGCCCAGCTTGTCGAGCATCGGCACGACGCCCGAGGTCGAGACCGTGATCCGCCGACGCGAGATGGCGATGCCCTCGTTGTCGCTGATGATCTCGATGGCGTCGGCCACCTGGCCCAGATTGTAGAGCGGCTCGCCCATGCCCATGAAGACGATGTTGCTCAGCAGGCGGTCGTCCTTGTCGGACGGCCATTCGGCGAGGTCGTCCTTGGCGATCTGCACCTGGGCGACGATCTCGCCGGCGGTCAGGTTGCGCACGAGGGGCTGGGTGCCGGTGTGGCAGAAGCTGCAGTTCAGCGTGCAGCCGACCTGGCTGGACACGCACAGCGCGCCGCTGCGTCCGACCGACGGGATGTAGACGGTCTCGACCTCGACGCCCGGAGCCATGCGGATCAGCCACTTGCGGGTGCCGTCCTTGCTGACCTGGCGCTCGACCACTTCAGGACGGGCGATGGTGAAGCTGTCGGCCAGCCGGGCCCGGGTCTCCTTGGCGACGTCGGTCATCTGGGCGAAATCGGTCACGCCGCGATGATGCACCCAGCGGAAGATCTGGGTGGCCCGCATCTTGGCCTTGCCATGCTCGACCGCGCCGCTCTCGGTGAGGGCGGCGGCCATCTGCGGCCGGGTCAGGCCCGACAGGTTGATCAGCGGCTTGGGGGCGTCGGCCTTGGGGGCCATGCGCGACAGGTCGAGGGTGACGCTCAAGGGGCGGTCCGGGGTCCAGGCATTTTTCAGGATCGAGGCGAGGATATAGCAGGTCGCGGCCGTTTTTCCAAAAGGGCGCGGCGTCGCGGGTCTCGCCTGACGGCCGGCTTCGGGAGGCGTCGATTCACCATCGTCGTTTGCGGCCCGTTCACCGTCTCGGGCGACAATGCCCGATCTTCGGGGAGTCGGCCGTGCTCATGACCATGTGGAAACGCCTTGTGGCGCGCCAGGCCAGGCGTCTGCGCAGGGACGAGCGCGGCGCCATAGCCGTGCAGTTCGCCCTGCTGTTGATTCCCATCACCATCATTACGTTCGGCCTGATCGACCTGAGCCGGACCAGTGTCCAGAAGCGCCAGCTGCAGGACGCGCTCGACGCCGCCACCCTGATGGCCGCTCGCTCCACCGCGACCAACGACGCCGACCTCGACACCATCGGCGACGCCGCCTTGGCCGCCGAGATGGAAGGGCTGGGCGTGCCGCTCACCCGTGACAACTCGACCTTCTCCCTGGGCGCAAACAATACCGTGGTCGGGACGATCCAGAACGTCACGATCACGCCGATCATCGCCAATCTCTGGGGCGGCGGTAACAACACGATCACGGCCGGCTCGACCGTGATGCGTTCGGTCAACAAGCTGGAAGTGGTCCTGGTCCTCGATAACACCGGCTCGATGGCGGAGACGCTCGGTTCCGGTGAAAAGAAGATCGACGCCCTGATCCGGTCGTCCAAGCAGATGGTGGTGACGCTCACCGCCGCCGCGGTTCGCGCCAGCGAGACCGATGCGGTGAAGGTGGCCGTGGTGCCCTTCTCGATGACGGTCAATGTCGGCGCGGCCAACAAGAACGCGGCCTGGATCCGGGGGGACCTGCCCAGCGAGTACGGCGACGACATGTTCAACAATAACGCGCGTCCCGACCGCTTCACGCTGCTGAGCAACATGGGCGCGACCTGGGGCGGATGCGTGGAAAGTCGCCCATCGCCCTACGACGTCACCGAAACGGCCGCCAGCACCAGCATCAAGGCCTCGATGTTCGTGCCCTTCTTCGCGCCCGACGAGCCGGACAAGTCCTATACGATCAAGACCAACTCCAGCACCGTCAACATGTACAACTCGGACTCGGTCAATGATTACGCCACCGACTACGGCGGCAATCCCAACCCGAAGGGGACGCCGACCGACTGGGCGACGCGCCAGGGCAATACGAGCAAGTACGCGTCGGGCAATCTGCGCAGCGGGGCCAAGAACGTCGATTCCGGTCCCAACGAGGGCTGCGGCATCGCCAGCGTGCTGCCGCTGACCAACCTGCGGACCGCCGCCAAGGCCAAGACCGTCACCGACAAGCTGGGCGCGATGGTCGCTACCGGCAACACCAACGTGGCCATGGGCGCCATGTGGGGCTGGCACATGGTTTCCCCCGTCGGTCCCTTCGCCGCGAGCGCCCCGGCCGACGCCAAGGTCGCGCCCTATTCGGACAGGAAGGTCACCAAGGTGATGGTGCTTCTGACCGACGGCGACAACGTGATGAGCACCAACGGCAACCCGAACAAGGGCACCTATAGCGGTTACGGCTACGCGGCCCAGAAGCGGCTGCGCACCGGCACCGGCGTTCAACTGAACGAATACTCCACCTCGGATCAGCGCCGTCAGGCCATTGACGACCGCCAGAAGATGGTTTGCGCCAACGCCAGGCAGGCGGGCGTGATCATCTATGCGATCGGGGTCGGCGTTTCAGCCAATTCGAAAGCGGTGCTGGAAAGCTGCGCTTCGCAGCCGCTCAGCGAGCACTATTACGACGTCACCAGTTCCAATCAGTTGGACTCGGTGTTCAACACCATCGCCGGCTCGATCGAGAACCTGCGGATCACCCAGTAAATCGAAAGCCCCGGAGCGATGCTCCGGGGCCTTTTCTTGGCGGCGGCCGTCCTAGGCCAGCTTGATCTCGCGCAGGCGCTGCTGGAGGAAGGCGTCGGCGGTGATCGGCTCGGGATAGCGGTCCGGGTTCTCTTCCGTCACGCAGCTGGGCAGGGTCTTGATCAAGTAGTCCGACGCGAAGTGCAGGAAGAACGGCGTCGAATAGCGCGGCACGTTACGGCGCTCGGGCGGCGGGTTCTGCACGCGGTGGATGGTCGAGGGCAGGACGTGGTTGGTCAGCCGCTCCAGCATGTCGCCGATATTGATGACGATGCAGCCTGGCGGCGGGTTGATCGGCAGCCATTGGCCGTCGCGGTCCAGCAGCTCCAGCCCGCCCTCCTCGGCGCCCATCAGCAGAGTGATGGTGTTGATGTCGCCATGGGCCCCGGCCCGCACGCCGGTGGCGTCCTGGGGGATCGGCGGATAGTGCAGCAGGCGCAGCACGCTGTTGCCGTCCTTGACCGTCGGGTCGAAGAAGTCGCGGCCCAGGTTGAGATAGGTGGCGATGGCCTTCAGCACCCGCACGCCCAGGCTGTCGAGCGCGCCGTACAGCCAGCCGACATTGTGGTGGAAGCTGGGAATCTCGCCCGGCCAGACGTTGTCGGCCATGTTGGCGCGGAACGGGTGCCCCGGCGGCAGGTCGCGGCCCACGTGCCAGAATTCCTTCAGGTCGTAGTGGGTGGCGCCCTTCGCCGTCTCGATGCCGAACGGGATGTAGCCGCGCGAGCCGCCGGTGGCGCCGGCATATTGCCGCTTGGTCTCCTCTGGCAGGGCGAAGAAGGCCTTGGCGTCGGCGATGGCCGCGTCGATGCGGGCCTGGTCCAGGTCGTGGTCGGAGACCACCGCGAAGCCGTAGCGCTGGAATGACGCGCCCAACTCGTGGGCGAACCTGTCGAAGTCCTTCGAGTACAGGGTGAACGAGACGGGTTCGATGGCGGATGCGGACACGGGCGTGGGCCTCGATATTTAGTAAGACCGGACTTACTACACCGGCAGCGCCCCGGCGCGAAGTCCCGTTCATGCGGGGGTCAGGTCCGGCGACGGAACTTGACCATGGACGAGGCGTTTTCGCCTCTCGATCGTTCAAGACGCCAAGGACCACGGGCGATAGCCCCGGATCAAGGCCGCAAGAGGGAAAAGACTCGCGATGATGAAGAAGACCGCGCCGTGGATCGCGCTGACGGGCGCCGCCGTCCTGGCCGCCGCCTGCACCACCACCGATCCCTATACGGGCATGCCGGTGCGCAACAACACCGGCACCGGGGCCCTGGCCGGCGCGGGCGTCGGCGCGGTTCTGGGCTACCTGACCAACACCAACAAGGGCGAGCAGGGCCGCAAGAACGCCCTGATCGGCGCGGGCATCGGCGCCCTGGCCGGCGGCGCGGTCGGCAACTACATGGACCGTCAGCAGGCCGACTTCCGCCGCAGCCTGGAAGGCTCGGGCGTGATGATCCGCCGCAACGGCGACCAGATCGTGCTGATCATGCCCAGCGACGTGACCTTCGCCGTCGACAAGTCCGAGGTCCAGCCGCAGTTCACCCGCGTGCTCGACGACGTGGCCCGCACGCTGAACGCCTATCC
>Ga0102591_1004726_pt1 | contig 10211 bp, 9 predicted proteins | sample AraplaCol_mCL_r2_2_FD_76860 | JGI IMG/M metagenome (GOLD analysis project Ga0102591, IMG submission 76860) | Arabidopsis root microbial communities from North Carolina, USA - plate scrape MF_Col_mCL_r2 (SPADES assembly) (version 2) | ecosystem: Host-associated > Plants > Roots > Endosphere... | reverse complement strand
TCGAGACCGAGCGTCACGCGCCACAGCATCTCGTGCTGCATGTCGATCAACAGGAAGATCACGATGACGCCGATGGTGAGGACTTCGCCGACGGCGAACATGAACTGCCAGCGGTTGCCCATGACCTCGCGCTCACCCTTGGCCATGGATTCCATGATGTAAGTGTAGCCGGTCGAGATGTCCGAGCCGAGCGGGATGCCGAGCAGGAAGCGGATCACGATCAGCCAGGTGACATTGGGCACGAAGGCCTGCGCCAGCGCCAGCACGATGAACATCACCATCGTCACCAGGAACATGACGCGGCGACCGATCTTGTCGGACAGCCAGCCGCCCAGCAACGCGCCGATCATCGCGCCGCCTTGCGTGCCGGCCGCGGCAAGGCCGAGCATCAGCGGATCGGGATTGTACTGCTCCTTGATGAAGATCAGCACGAAGGCGATCGAATAGAGATCCCAGGCCTCGACCAGGATCGAGGCCATCATCAGCCAGCCGACCTTGTTGCCCTTGGGACTGTAGTTGGTGATGAGATAGCGGACCGCAGCTTCGCTCGCGGTTGGTTGTGGCATTGCCATCGTTGACATTTCTTGGTCCTCTCTTCGAAACTCTTTACTTGCCGAGCAGCGGCTCGATGCTGCAATCGAGCAGGCGCGGGTCGATCCCCGCTTCCATGCCGGTGAATATCTCGCCCATGTAGTCGATCAGCCCATCGCTCGCCTTCACCGCGTCCTCGCCGCGCCGGGAGGCCACCGCGGCGAGAATGGCGAGATGACGATCGATCGTGCCCGACAGGTCGGCCTGTCCCGGCATGAAGCGGTGGTGGATGTAGCCGATGCGCCGGTACAGCGTGTGCAGCGGCCGCAGCGTATGCACCAGGAACGGCTCGCCGGCCGCTTCCAGCACCAGCGCGTCGATGCGGCGGTCGATGTGGTTGAATTCGTCGAGGGTGAGGCTGGCACGGCGCTCGCGCAGGAGACGCTCGATGTGCAGCGCCTGATTGCGATGCGAGAGGCTGGCACGATCGGCCGCAAGGCGGATCACGAAACGCTCCATGTCGCGGCGCAAGGCCAGCAGCATGCGCTCCCGCGCGAGATCGATCGGCGCGATGTGCAGGCCGTGACGCGGACGGATGATGATGAGCGTGTCGGCGGACAGACGATTGACGGCGTGATGCACCGGCGTGCGGCCGAAACCGGTGATCTGCTGCAACTCCAGCATCGTCATGAACTGTCCGGGCTTGAGCTCGCAATGAACGAGGAGCTCTTCGATCTTCTGATAAGCCAGCTCGAAGAAATTGAGCCGGTTGCGCCGCGAGGGCTTGCCCTCGCCGTCGTCGTCGTTCCTCACCAATTCGAGCGCGCGCTTGCGCTTTGCCATCTCGTTCTCTCCCGTCAGGTCCGCGCTCGTTGCTCGTTGGCGCCCTATTTGTGGCAGCCTTAAAACATGTTGTGATATATTACAAGCAGCGCTAAGACATCCGCGAAAACTGCGACATGCTGCAGTGCAAAATGAGACGTCAGGCGCGAGGCGCCCGTGATGGGAGGAGAGTTGCCGTGAAGATCACGTCGATCGAGACGCTACGCACCGAGGAATTCTCCAACGTCATCTGGGTCCGCGTTCATACCGACACCGGCATGATCGGTCTCGGCGAAACCTTCTACGGCGCCGGCGCTGTCGAGGCGCAGATCCACGACACCTTTGCCGGCCGCCTGCTCGGCCGCAATCCCCTGCACATCGAAGCCATCCATCGCGACATGCTGAACCTGCCGATGGCGCAGTCATCCACCGGCGTCGAATATCGCGCGGCCTCCGCGATCGACATCGCGCTATGGGACCTGTTCGGCAAGGTCTGCAATCAGCCGGTTCACCAGATGCTCGGCGGCCTCTGCCGCGACAAGCAGCGCATCTACAACACCTGCGCCGGCACACAATATGTCCGCTCCACCAATATCAGCCCGGTCTCGAACTGGAATCTCGGCGCCTCCAAGGGACCGTACGAGGATCTCGACGGCTTCATGAACCGCGCCGATGCGCTCGCCGAAAGCCTGCTGGAAAGCGGCATCTCCGCGATGAAGATCTGGCCGTTCGATCCGGCGGCACAGGAGAACAAGGGCCTCTACATCACCGCCGCGCAGATGAAGCAGGCGATCGAGCCGTTCGAGAAGATCCGCAAGGCCGTCGGCGACAAGATGGAGATCATGGTCGAGCTGCATTCGCTGTGGAATCTGCCAACCGCCAAGCAGATCGCGCGCGCGCTCGAGCCTTACAAGCCGACCTGGTACGAGGACCCGATCCGGATGAACTCGCCGCAGGCGCTGGCCGAATACGCCCGCTCGACCGACGTCTGGGTCTGCGCTTCCGAGACGCTGGGCTCGCGCTTCCCCTACAAGGACATGCTCGACCGCGACGCCATGCACGTGGTGATGGCGGATCTGTGCTGGACCGGCGGACTCACCGAAGGCCGCAAGATCGCCGCGATGGCCGAGACCTATCACCGCCCCTTTGCGCCGCACGATTGCATCGGCCCGATCGGCTTCATCGCCGCCATCCACATGTCGTTCAGCCAGCCCAACACCCTGATCCAGGAATCGGTGCGTGCGTTCTACAAGGGCTGGTACAATGAGCTCGTCACGACGATGCCTGTGATCAAGGACGGCTACGTCTTCCCGATGGAGGGCCCCGGCCTCGGCGTCGACCTCCTGCCCGCCGTCTTCGAGCGCAGCGATCTGATCGTGCGCCGCTCCAACGTCTGAGGATTTTTTGAGATGAGCACCGCCCTGTTCGACCTCTCCGGCCGCACCGCACTCGTGACCGGCTCCTCCCGCGGGCTCGGCCGCGCCATCGCCGAGGGCATGGCGAAGGCCGGCGCGAAGATCATCATCAACGGCGTCGACCCCAAGCGCGTCGAGCAGGCCGTCGCCGAGTTTCGTGCCGCCGGGCATCAGGCCGAAGGCGCCGCGTTCAACGTCACCGACGAGCCAGCGATCGTCGCCGCCTTCGACGACTTCGACAAGAAGGGCATCGCCATCGATATCCTCGTCAACAATGCCGGCATCCAGCACCGCAAGCCGCTGGTCGAGTTCACCACCGACGAATGGCGCAAGGTGATCGAGACCGACCTCACCAGCGCCTTCGTGATCGGCCGCGAGGCCGGCAAGCGCATGATCCCACGCAAGCACGGCAAGATCATCAATATCGGCTCGCTCGGCAGCGAGCTCGCGCGGCCAACGATTGCGCCCTACACGGCGGCCAAGGGCGGCATCAAGAACCTCACCCGCTCGATGGCGGTGGAATGGGCCCAGCACGGCATCCAGGCCAACGCGATCGGCCCAGGCTACATGCTGACAGACATGAACGAGGCGCTGGTCAACAACACCGATTTCAACAATTGGCTGATGGGCCGCATCCCCTCCAAGCGCTGGGGCAAGCCGGACGAGCTGGTCGGCGCCGCGATCTTCCTGGCCTCGGACGCCTCCACCTACGTCAACGGCCAGATCATCTATGTCGATGGCGGCATGATCGCTGCGATGTAAATCTGCGAACAGGAAACGAGACCATGCGCGCCGTCGTCATTCACGCCCCGAAGGATCTGCGGATCGACCTCTACCCCGATCCGGCGCCCGGCCCGGGCGAGGTTCGCGTCAAGATCGCCAATGGCGGCATCTGTGGCTCCGACCTGCACTATTACCATCACGGCGGTTTCGGCGTCGTGCGCATCCAGCAGCCGATGGCGCTGGGGCATGAGATCGCAGGCGTGGTCGCCGCCGTCGGTGACGGCGTCACCAATGTGAAAGCCGGCACGCGCGTCGCGGTCAATCCGAGCAAGCCGTGCGGCCAGTGCCTGCATTGCCAGGAAGGCCTGCGCAACCAGTGCCTGGACATGCGCTTCCTCGGCAGCGCGATGCGCTTTCCGCATGTGCAAGGCGGCTTCCGCGAGTTCGTCACGGTCGACGCTACGCAGGCGGTGCCGATCGCCGACAGACTGTCGCTGACGGAAGCCGCGGTCGCCGAACCGCTCGCGGTGTGCCTGCATGCCGGCAAGCAGGCCGGCCCCCTGCTCGGCAAGCGCGTGCTGATCACCGGCTGCGGCCCGATCGGCGCGCTGATGATCCTGGTGTCGCGCTTCGGCGGCGCGGCCGAGATCGTGGTGACTGACGTCGCCGACGCGCCGCTGGCCGTTGCCAAGAAGCTCGGCGCGACGCATGCCATCAACGTCGCGGCCGATGCCGCAGCGCTTGATCCATGGCGCGCCGGCAAGGGCGTGTTCGACACGCTGTTCGAGGCCTCCGGCAACCAGGCCGCGCTCCGCACCGCGCTCGACGTGCTCAGGCCCGGTGCGACGCTGGTGCAGCTCGGCCTCGGCGGCGAGATGACGCTGCCGATCAACTCCATCGTCGCCAAGGAATTGCAGCTGCGCGGCACCTTCCGCTTCGATCCCGAGTTCGAGCTCGCAGTGCGGCTGATGGGCGAAGGCCTGATCGACGTCAAGCCGCTGATCACGGCGACCATGCCGTTCGAGAACGCGGTCGCCGCCTTCGAGCTCGCCAGCGACCGCTCGCAGTCGATGAAGGTGCAGCTTACCTTTTAGCCGCGCCGGCGGCCTGCTGGCTTTCGACCAGCCGGTCGCTGACCAGCCGCACCGCGCCGCGCTTCCAGGAATAGTCCGCGCCGAGGCGCAGGCCGCTGTCGCCGCGCGTCAGCACTGCGCCGGTGTTGGCGTCGCGCAGCTGGAAGCCGAGCGTGTATTCGGTCCGGCTGACCCGCCGCACCACGCCGATCAACGATTGATCCGCACCGAGCTGTTTCGCAATGGCCGCCTCGCACCCGCCGCAGTCGCGCAAGGCGCGCGCCTTCACCGCCTCGCCGTTCGCGCCGCCGACGTCGACGATGCGGTAGCGGCCGGATTGGCCGAGCACCTCACGTACCCCGCCGGTGACCTCGGCCAGGTACGCTGCGTCCGACGTGGCCACGGTGCCTCCAGAGGCGGCCGTCATATCCTCGAGCTCGAAATCGAACACGGCAAGCGCGACCGGCGCCGGCTGCGCCAGCGCGGCGATGACCTCGCGGGCGAGGAACGCCTCGGCGCGGTCCCAGGCCTCGTCATTGTCGCCGCGGAACGTGTAGAGTTTCTCGAACAGGACCCTTTTGGCGCCGGTATCGATCACGGCGACCCGCGCCCATTGCACCAGCGTGCTGGTCTTCTGGACTCCGCCGACGACCTTGAATGTCGCATCGGCTTGTCCGGCGGGCGTGAGTTGATAGCGCTTGTCCGCCCCGACATCCCGCCGCAGCGCGACCATGAACGCAGCCAGCCGCTTCTCGTGGAGGGCGGTCTGGTCGACCGGCTCGCCGGACGTATCCAGATACTGGAAATCCTCGATCGAGACGCCGGCCGGCGCGGCCGCCTCCGTGCCCGCGCCGGCAGGGCCGACATTTACGAGGATGGCGAACAGCAAAGCAGGAAGGATGAACCGGAAGAGGTGCATGAGCAGGCCTCGCAGCAGGACGCGGTTCGCAAATCTCGGCGGCCAGCCCGCGCCCTTGCAACGGCGACCGTCCCGGCCAGCGCCGGGAAAATTTCACGTCGTTGCACTGCGGTAGAGCGTAGCGCTTTCCGCCGCTGGCGTTCTGCCGTTTAATGCGCGGGCGACAAATCCGTTCGCGCCAGGTGCTGCTCGATGTGGAACCGCCCGAGATTCGATCTCAAGGTCCGTCTGACGTTGCGCGTGGCGGCCATCACGGCCGCCTGCTTCGCCGCGATCTCCGCCTATTTCCTGATCGCGGCCGACCGCGCGGTGCACACGCGCATCGACGGCATCGCCGCGATCGTGGCAAAATCGCTGGAGCTGCAGCAAGGCAAGATCCAGTGGGCGGCCGGCCCGCGCGATTTTCCCAACCTCGACCCCGTCGCGGCCTATGTGATGACGCCGGGCCTGTGTCTGGCCTTCCGCGGCGCGAGCGGTGAGATGCTGCAGCGGTTCTGCAGCGGCGCGCCGGCCCCGGCGAGCCCGCCGCCGCAGGCCTTCGCCGCCTTCTATCGCAGCCTGTTCGACCCCGGCCGCGAGGCGGCGCGGCCCGTGATCGTGCGCGGCGCCAAGCTCGGCGAGACCGTAGTGTCGGTCGATCCCGCCGTGCAGACCGCGGAGGCGTGGCACGAGGCCGGGCGCCTTATGATCGCGCTCGCGATCGCGCTGCCGCTGCTGTGCCTGCTGGTCTATGCCGCGCTGGCGCGCGCGCTGCGCCCGACCCGTCTGATCTGCACGGGCCTCGAGCGGATCGCGGCCAACGACCTCACGGCGCGGCTGCCGCCGTTCGATCTCGCCGAGCTCTCCGCGATCCGCGACGGCTTCAACCATCTCGCTGAAAGCCTCGACAATGCGCTGGCCGAACGCAGCGAGCTGACGCGGAAGCTGATCGCGCTGCAGGACGACGAGCGCCGCCATCTCGCCCGCGAGCTGCATGACGAGTTCGGCCAGTCGCTGGCCGCGATCCGGGCGCTGGCCTCCTCCGCCCGCCAGACCGCCGCGCAGGACTGCCCCGCTTTGCTGTCCGAATGCGACGGGATCGCGCGGACCGCGACCGGCATGATGGAGACGCTGCGCGGCGCGCTGTTCCGGTTGCGCCCGCCCGACGTCGAGGAGCTCGGGCTCGTTGCAAGCCTGGAAGGCCTCGTCGCAGGCTGGAATGGACGCAGCCGCGGCGAGACGCGCTTCACGATCCATTTCGACGGCGCATTCGAGACCCTGCCCGCCGCGGTCAGCGCCAACCTTTACCGCATCGTGCAGGAGGCGCTCACCAATGCAGCCAAGCATGCCGGCGCAACCAAGGTCGGCCTGCATTTGACGATGGCGGCAGACGAGATCGCACTTGCCATCGACGACGACGGCCGGCCCGGCGACGCCTCGGGCAAATCCGGCATGGGCCTGCTCGGCATGCGCGAGCGCGTTGCGGCCCTGCGCGGCCGGATGAGCTTTGAAGTCGGCGCCAACGGCGGCTCGGCGCTGCGCGTCGTCATTCCGCTCGCCGCCTCCGACCGGCAGGCGCTGGAGCATGCGGCATGAGCGCGGCCGATGCGTCCATCCTGCTGGTCGACGACCATTCCGTCGTCCGCGAGGGCTATCGCTCCGTGCTCCAGAAGCAGCCGGGCCTGCGCGTCATCGCCGAAGCGTCCGACGGCGCAGAAGCCTACAAGCTGTACAAATCCGAGGCGCCCGACCTCGTCATCATGGATCTCAGCATGCCGGGCATCGGCGGCATCGAGGCCGTCAGGCGGATCAGGCAGTGGGACAAGGGCGCCAGGATCCTGATCTTCACCATGCACCAGAATGCGGGCTTCGCCGTGCAGGCGATCCGCGCCGGCGCGAGGGGCTACGTGACCAAGACCAGCCCGCCCGAGACGCTGGTGCGCGCCGTGATGGACGTGCTCGCCGGCAAGATCGCGATCAGCCCCGACATCGACCACGAGCTGGCGCTGAGCCGGCTTGGCGGCGAAAGCTCGGCCGCCGACGTCCTCACCGCGCGCGAGTTCGAGGTGCTGCGGCTGCTGCTCGCGGAGAAGACGACCGACGAGATCGCCGAAACGCTGCATGTCAGCCCGAAGACCGTGGCGAACCTGCATTCCCTGATCAAGGACAAGCTCGGCGTCGGCTCCGACATCGAGCTGGTTCGCCTCGCGCTGCGCCAGGGACTGTTGACGCAGCTCGATCTCGGAGAGGCTTGATCGCCACCTGACGCTATGGCGCAAGCCTCGTTCCCTCCGGTGCAAACGCCTCGACCGTCTCGCCGATCACAAACGACATCATGTCGCGGCCGACGAGCAGAGGCCCCTTGTAGCTCGTGCGCGTGCGCAGGATCAGCGGCTCCTCGGGAATGTCTGGCGTAGGCTTCACCGCTCCGAACACGATGTGGGAATAAACGGCGAGTTTTGGTCTGGCCGATGCAAAGATCCGGCCGGCCTCCTCAGGCGACGTGTGGTGCGCCTGGATGTCCTTATAGACTGGACTCTTGACCAACAGTTCCGGTTCGATCACCGCAACCTCGTGGATCAGCAGATCGGCGCCCTCGGCGGCCTTAGCGATGCGTTCGTCGTACTTGGTGTCGCCGGACAGGACGACCTTGTGCCCACTATATTCGACGACGTAACCGAACGACGGCTTGATCTTCTCGCCGTGGTTGACCTCGATCGCGGCGACCTTGACGCCGTTGCTCTCATAGACGAGGCCCGGCGCGATCTCGGTCGCGGCAAAGGCGATCGCTGCGGGATCGAGATGCTCGTCATCGATACGAATGCGGATGTCGTCGGCGAAAGCCTTTGTCAGGTTCTCGGTCATCGCTACCGTCCCCTTTGGACCGTAGAGCTTCATTGGCCCCTTGCGCGAGGCCCAGGGTGTGGCGAGCCAGCCGGTCAGCCACATGTCGGGAAGGCCGACGAGGTGGTCGGAGTGCAGATGCGTGATGAAGTTCGCGGTGATCGCGCCCAGCGGGATCTTCAGCTTGTAGAGCTGCATGGTCGATCCACGGCCGAGATCGAACAGCAGCTTCTCGCTCCCAGCCTCGACCAGAGTCGAGGCACTGAAGCTCGTCGGCCGCGGCGTCGGTACGCCGGTGCCGAGCAGCGTCACCTTGATCGGGTCGGCCGAGGCGACCGTCGAGAGCGAGAGCAGCACGAGGCCTGCCCTCACGAGAGGCTTGAGCATATTTTCTTTCCTTGGGTGTTAGATCATTGCCGCGTGGCTGCGGATCATTCGCGCGCGACCACCTGATCCAGCCACGCGCAGTTCAGCGGCGGCACGCTGGGATCGGCGACGCGGACGCCGCGGGCCGCCGCATCCAGCCGCATGTCGCGCGGGCGCTTGCGCTGCTCTTCCGGCATGTGGAGCCGCTCGTGGCCCCACAGCGACGGGCCGTCGAAGGTCTCGTGCGGCTGCCAGGTCTCGGGATCGATGACGCGCGCGCCCCAGCCATATTCGATGAAGAAGCCGGACGGCGTGTTCACATAGAATGAGGTCATGTGGTCGTTGGTGTGCCGTCCCAGCGTGTAGGCGACGCGCCCCTCGTCGAGCTGTGCCAGGTCGTAGCCTTGACCGACATCGTCGAGGCTGCCGAGCTCGACCATGAAGTGATGCATCGCCTTGCGTCCCGAGCCGACCATCGCAAAGCTGTGGTGGCGGCCGTTGACGTGAAAGAAATACAGTCCATAGGGCTTCAGCCCGAAATCCGAGACATGGAAGCCGAGCACGTCACGATAAAACGGCAACAGCAGTTCGACATTCTCCACGTTGAGCACGACATGCCCCATGCCGAGCGCACCGGTGCGGAAGCCAGAGATCGGCCTGCCCGGCTTGAAAGGCTCGCTCGCAAGCTCCGGCTTGCAGAAGGCCTCGAGCCGGTTGCCCGCCGGGTCAGCGAACCAGATCAGCTCGGCGACATGCCGCTCGTCGGCGAGTGCGCGCGCGCCGCGCGTCACCTCGATGCCGTGGCTTTCGAGCCGTCCCGCCAATTGATCCAGCTCCGCCGTGGACGGAACTTCCCACCCCATCACCGCAAGGCCGGCATCGCCGCCGCCGTCGACGATCAGCCGTTGCTTGCGATCGTCCATGCGGAAGGCGCGCATCTTGCCGCCGCGATCGACCTGCTGCATGCCGAGCAGCCCCGTCGCCATCCGGCTCCACTCGTCGAGCTGCGACGAGTTGATCCCGATATAACCGAGCGCGGTGATTTCCATCGCAATCCTCCCGAAGGCATCGCGTGCGCCGCAATGCGGCGAACTTGATACCGGCCGCGCGCGATCCTAACGTGGCGTTCCGCAATCGCTTCGCGTTCGCAACGATAGTCGCGGGACCGTGCACCACAAGGGAGGAAATGCGAAGTGTCCAAGGAGCGGACGGCGCCGGGCGCGCCGCGGCAGTCGGAGGGCGTTCGCGCCTTCAAGCGCGGGCTCGACGTCCTGCGGGAGGTCAACCGCTCCGGCGGCATCCGCGCGGGCGACGTCGCCCGCGCGCTCGACCTGCCCCGTCCCACCGTCTACCGCCTGCTCGAAACGCTGGAGGAACTCGGCTATATCGCGCGCAGCGCCAGCGATGATCGCTTTCGGGTGACCCGGCGAGCCCTGAGCCTCGGCGACGGCTACGATCCCGGCGTGGTGATCTGCCAGGCGGCGGCGCCCTACCTCGCCGAGCTCAGCAAGACCCTGGTCTGGCCGGTCGATCTCTCGA
>Ga0102591_1004724_pt1 | contig 10215 bp, 7 predicted proteins | sample AraplaCol_mCL_r2_2_FD_76860 | JGI IMG/M metagenome (GOLD analysis project Ga0102591, IMG submission 76860) | Arabidopsis root microbial communities from North Carolina, USA - plate scrape MF_Col_mCL_r2 (SPADES assembly) (version 2) | ecosystem: Host-associated > Plants > Roots > Endosphere... | reverse complement strand
GTCTGCGGCGAGAGCGAATAGTCGGCGCCGACCACGGTGCCAAAGCTGCGGCTGGACGCGCCGGTGTTGCTGGTCGAGACCTGCGAGCCGCCGAAGCCGGCGGCCCAGACGCTCCAGTGCGGGACTGCAAGCGACGGCCTGCCATAGATCGCGCCATAGGCCTCGCGGCCGATGCCGCCATGCGTGCGGTCGTTTCCGAGATCGGCGTAAGCGGCGAGCTCGGCGTCCAGCTCGGCAGGGCCGATGCCGCGACCGTCGATGGCGGGATCGAGCAGCGCCTGCGTGAACTGGTTCATCGCCAGAAACGTGGCCTGCGCCGTCTCGCCCTGCGAGGCGCCATCGGAGCCGCCGCCAAAGGCCTGTCGCATGCCGAAGCGCCCCGCGCCGGCAAGTCCCGGCGGCTCGGCGTTCCAGCCATAGTTCGGCTGCATGTTGCCCGGGCCAGCATTGCCGTTGCCGAACGGCGCTCCGCCAAAACCGGCGCCCTGGGGACCGCCGAGCATGGGGCCACCCATGCCGCCACCAAAATTGTTGCCGCCGAAATTATTGAAACCGTTGCCGGGCGCGCCTGGACCCGGAGGGCCGAAATTCTCGGCGCCGCCGAACGGGCCGTACTCGCGCATAGCCTGCGCTCGCGCGGCGCCGGGCAGCAGCAATCCGGCCGTCAATAGCAGCAGCGCCAGACGCGCACGCACGTCTGCGCTCAAGACACAAACCGCATGAAGCGCCCCAACCGTGTCGGACGCCGGCCGCGCAGCCCGCGCGGCGAATCAAGTGGAAATAGCGAATCCGACCAAGCGGAATCGTAAATGCGTCTCTAACGTTTTCCAATCTTTTCTTGTCGTGTCTCGATGTCGTCATACATGCACGATCGGTTTCAGTGCGAATCACGATGACCGCGGAAACACGACGTCAATCCGCGTTTTTACGTGACCAGGTGATGCCGGCGTCAGCTCAGGCCGTGATGGCCTTGGCCGAGCCGACCTCGTTGCGCAGCAGGAATTTCTGGATCTTGCCCGTGGACGTCTTCGGGATCGGGCCAAACACGATCGCCTTCGGCGTCTTGAAGCCGCTCATTTGCGAGCGGCAGAAGGCGATGATCTCGGCCTCGGTCGCGCTGGCGCCGTCCTTCAGTTCGACGAAGGCGCAGGGCACTTCGCCCCATTTCGGATCGGGCTTTGCGACGACGGCCGCGAACAACACGGCCGGGTGCTTGTAGAGGACGTCCTCGACCTCGACCGAGGAGATGTTCTCGCCGCCGGAGATGATGATGTCCTTGGAGCGGTCCTTGATGATGACGTAGCCGTGTTCGTCGAGCACGCCGAGATCGCCGGTGTGAAACCAGCCGCCCTCGAAGGCTTCCTTCGTCGCCTTCTCGTTCTTGAGATAGCCCTTCATCACGATGTTGCCGCGGAACATGACCTCGCCGATGGTCTCGCCGTCGCGCGGCACCTCCTGCATGGTCTGCGGATTGATGACGGTGACGCCTTCCTCGAGCGGGTAGGGCACGCCCTGCCGGCGCTTCATGCGCGCGCGCTCGGCGGCGGGAAGCTCGTCCCAGCCGGGCTGCTCGGCGCAGACGGAGGCGGGGCCGTAGACCTCGGTCAGGCCGTACACGTGGGTCAGCTTGATGCCGATGCTCTCGGCGCCTTCGAGCACGGCGACGGGCGGCGCGGCGCCGGCGATCAGGCCGACGACGCGGCGCGCGGCGTTGCCTTTGGGCGCATCGGGAGCGTTGATCAGCACGTTGTACACGATCGGCGCGCCGCACATGTGGGTGACGCCGTGTTGCTTGATCAGCTCGAATATCTTCGTCGGCTCGACCTTGCGCAGGCAGACATTGATGCCGGCTGCCGCAGCGATGGTCCACGGGAAGCACCAGCCGTTGCAGTGGAACATCGGCAGCGTCCAGAGATAGACCGGATGCTGGCCGAGCTGGCCTGCGAGGATGTTGCTGACCGCGTTCAGATACGCGCCGCGATGATGAGTGACGACGCCCTTGGGATTTCCGGTCGTGCCCGAAGTGTAGCTCAGCGCGATCGCATCCCATTCGTCGCTCGGCGGGATCGCCGCGAAATCCGGATCGCCTTGCGCAACCGCCGCCTCATATTCGATCTCGCCGATGCGGCTGCCGCCCTTGAACGATGCATCGTCGACATCGACCACCAAAGGCTTCGCGCCCGTCATCTGCGCCAGCGCATCGGTGATCACGCTCGAAAACTCGGGATCGACCAGGATGATCTTCGCGCCGCCGTGGTCGAGCTGAAACGCGATAGAGGGCGCATCGAGACGGATGTTCAGCGCGTTGAGCACGGCGCCGGTCATGGGCACGGCGAAATGCGCCTCGTTCATCGCCGGGATGTTCGGCAGCATTGCAGCGACGGTGTCGCCGACGCCGATGCCCTTGCGCGCGAGCCAGGACGCAAAGCGCTTGCAGCGCTCATGGGTCTCCGCCCACGTGAAGCTGCGTCCCTCATAGACCGTGCCGACATGATCGGGATAGACGGCGGCGCTGCGCGCGAGGAAGCTTAAGGGGCTCAGCGGCACGTAGTTGGCGGGCGTCTTGTCGAGGCCGATATTGTATTGGTTCTGCCGTTCGCTCATCGATACCCTCCGTCAAGCGCCTCAAAGGAATCCGATCGAGATCCACGGGAAGACCGCGACGATGATCAATCCCACCAGCAGCGCCAGCAGATAGCCCCAGATCGGCCGGATACCCTCTGCGGGATCGACGCGTCCGATGGCGCAGGCGGCATAATAGCCGACGCCGAAGGGCGGGGCGAATAATCCGATACCCATGGCGAGAATGATGACCATGGCGTAGTGCACCTCGTGCACGCCGACAGCCCGGGCGATCGGAAACAGCAGCGGCCCGAACAGCACGATCGCCGGGATGCCTTCCAGCACGCTGCCAAGAATCGTGAAGGCCAGGATCGACACCGCGATGAAGGTCGCAGCTCCCCCGGGCAATCCGGTCATGGCTGCCGCCAGCGAGCGCGAGAAGCCGGATTGGGTCAGGCCCCAGGCCATGCCGGTCGCCGTGCCGATGATCAGGAGGATCGCGCCCGACAGCGCTGCGGTCTCGACCAGCATCGGAAACAGCCGCCGCCAGTCGAAGCGGCGATAGACGAGGAGGCCGACCAGGGCGCCATAAACGATGCCGATGGTGGAGACCTCGGTCGCGGTGGCGATGCCCTCGACCACGGCGTAGCGGATCACGAAGGGCAGTGCGAGCGCGGGCAGGGCGACGATGAAGGTCTTGCCGATCTCACCGCCCCTGGCGCGGCGGACGTGGCTCATGTCCTCGTGGCGGTAGCGCCACCACACCAGCATGCAGAGCGTGATCGCGAGCACGACGCCGGGCAGCAGGCCGCCGGTAAAGAGGGCGGCGATCGACACGCCCGTCACCGAGCCGATCGTGATCAGCACGAGGCTCGGCGGAATGGTCTCGGTCTGCGCGCCGGTCGCCGCCAGCAGCGCGACGAGATCGCCGGGCTTGGCGCCGCGCTGCTTCATCTCCGGAAACAGCACCGGCGCGACAGCCGCCATGTCGGCGGCCTTGGCGCCTGATATGCCGGAGACCAGGTACATCGCGCCGACCAGCACGTAGTGCAGTCCGCCGCGGACATGACCGAGCAGGCTCGCCAGGAACGCCACCATGGCGCGCGCCATGCCGGTCATTTCAATCAAGAGCCCCAAAAACACGAACAGCGGCACCGAAAGCAGGATGAGGTGGCTCATGCCCTCGTCCATCCGGCCCACCAGCACCATCACGGGCGTGCGCGTGGTCAGTGCAAGATAGCCGAAGATCGCAAGGCCAAAGCCGAACGCAATGGGAACGCCGGCGAAGACGCAGAAGCCGGCGACACCGACGAAGAAGATGACGAGGTTGAGATTGCCGAGCGGCCGCAGCAACGGCTCTGCCAGCCAGAACAGGCCGACCAGGACGGCAACCGACAGCACCGCGGCCGCGACCATCCGGTAATCCGGCGCGCGCAGCAGCCGCAGCAAGGCAAAGGCCGCCATCAGGCCGATGCCGGCCGGCAGCGCGGCGGCGCGCCACATGTTGGAGATCTGCAGCGCCGGCGTCGTGATGTAGCTTTCCTCATAGGCGTAGTCGCAGGACGGCCAGACGATCAGGACCAGGAAGGCCAGCGCCGCGGAGGTCGCGACCAGATCGAGATAGGCTCGCATCGCCGGACCGGCGCTGGCGACCACCGCAGTCATGCGCATGTGCTCGAAGCGGCGGAACGCAACCGCCGCGCCCAGCATGGCCAGCCACAGGAACAGGATCGAGGCAAGCTCGTCCGACCAGATCAGCGGCCGGTGCAGGCCGTAGCGCGCGACCACGCCGGCAAACAGGATCACGATCTCGGCGACGACCAGGATCGCCGCCGGGATCTCGACGACGAGACCGAGCACGCGCTCGAGCGAAGTCAGCAACGAAGATCGGCGAGGGGACTGAACAGCCACCTCGCCCGCCACTTCGATCACCTCGATCTCGACATGAGCCATGATGGCCCCGACGCGTTACGACAGCTTGCCGACGGCCTTTTCCAGGAGGTCCCAGGCCTGGTCGCCATACTTGCCCTTCCACTCTGCATAGAAGCCGGCGGTGCGCAGCTTGTCGCGGAACGGCGCCACCGCCGGCTGATTGAAGGTCAGGCCCTTGGTCGCGAGCTCCTGCTGCAAATTGGCATTGAGCTTGGCGGTATCGGCGCGCTCGTTGATCGCGGCGGCGTTGATGTGCTTGGCAACGACCGTGCGGACGTCCTGCGGCAGCTTTTCCCAGGCGCGGCGGTTGGCCAGGAACCAGAAGCCGTCCCACATGTGGTTGGTCAGCGAGCAGTACTTCTGCACCTCGTAGAGTTTTGCGGTCGAGATGATCGCCAGCGGGTTCTCCTGGCCTTCGACGATCTTGGTCTGCAGCGCCGAATAGACCTCGCTGAAATTGATCGAGGCGGGTGCCGCGTCGAACGCCTTGAACATCGAGGTCCACAGCGGCGACACCGGCACGCGGATCTTGAAGCCCTTGAGGTCGTCGGGACCGGTGATCGGCTTGCTCGAAGACGTGGTCTGGCGGAAGCCGTTGTCCCAGATCTTGTCCATGACCTCGAGGCCGGCCTTCTTGATCTCGCCGCGGACATGGGCGCCGAGATCGCCGTCCATCGCCTTCCAGACCGTGTCGTAGTCCGGGAACGCGAAGCCGATGCCGTTGATGGACGCCGCCGGCACCAGGGTCGACAGGATCAGGCCCGACAGCGTGAAGAACTCGACGCCGCCGGAGCGGATCTGGCTCAGCATGTCGGTGTCGGAGCCGAGCTGGTTGTTCGGGAAGATCTGGAGGTCGAACTTGCCGTTGGTCTCGGCCTTGATCGCCGCCGCCATCTCCTTGGCGCGCACGTTCAGCGGATGGGTGTCCGGCAGGTTATTGGCGTATTTGTAGCTGAACTCGGCGCTCTGGGCGCGGGCCACGTGGGGCGCACCGAGGCCGCCCAGGACCGCGGTCGCGGCGGAGGCCTTGAGAAGCGTGCGTCGGGAAAAGCTCATGGGTCTGCTTCCTCGGAAGGTTTGTTGTTGTTCTGAGACGCAAACCTATACGGACGTCGAGTCAGAAGGTCATCTGCGATCTCGCGAAGCCTCGCTTATTGCAGCCGGACAACGTCGCGGCAATATCGGCTTTGGGCACATCGAGCCCGGATTCAAAAACGCGAAAAACAACCCCAGCACAGTAGCCGTCAAGAGCTGGGACGACGTGCGAGGGCCGGGCCGACAATCGCGCTGGAGCGAAGCCGGGATGGCAGGAATTCCGTCTAAATAATTGATCTGATTGTATATAAAGATATTCCATAATATACCTTATGCGAATCATGGATATGGGTGGCCATGGGCTCATGGCGGCATCCAGGCTGCTCGCCTCTCGCGCCAATCCTGCCCTTACGGGCTACGACACGGTCGTTGTCGGCTGGGCTCGGACCTTGGCGCCGTCGGCGAGATCGACGGATGGATTGAGGATGATCTGGTCGCCACGCTTGACGCCGCTGTCGACCTCGAGTTCGCGGCCGAGGTCGCGCAGCACGTTGATCTTCCTGAGGTGCACGACGCCATTGTCCACCACGGCGACCTGCATGCCTCCGGCGTTGAAGATCACGGCGTCGGCAGAGATCCGGAAGCTTGGGGTCTGCCGTGGGATGTGCAGTTCCACGGTGCAGTAGATCCCCGACGTGAGCGCAGCGTCGGGATTGGGAATATCGACCTCGGTGAGCAGCGTCCGCGATCCCGGCTGGAGCGCGTCCGCAATGCGGGTCACGGTGCCTGGAAAGGTCCGGTCCGGGATCTCCGGCACATGGACAGGTTCTGGGCGTTAACCGCATTGACGACGTCGAGCGGCGTCAGCCCCTTCGCGACCAGCTTGGCGGGATCGATATCGACCATGATCTGCCGGTATTTTCCGCCCGAGGGAGTCGGCAGCGTGATGCCGGGGATCGGCGCCAGTTGCTGACGGATGCGGTAGATGCCGTAGTCGTAGAGCTGCTGCTCGCTCAGCGTATCGGAGCTCAGGCTGATCTGGAGCACGGGCACACTCGAGGCGTTGAACTGCACGACGACCGGCGCCTGGATGCCGGGCGGCATCAGCGCGCGGATCGCATTGGTGGCGGAGACGATCTGCGAGATGGCGAGGTCGAGGTTGACGTCGGGTTGGAAGTAGATCTTCTGCACCGACAGACCGGCCATCGTCTGCGCTTCGATATTCCTGATTCCGTTGACGTTCGAGCTGATCGAGTACTGGCTGTAGGTGGTGACACGCTGCTCCATCTCCGGCGTGCTCAGGCCGGTGTAACTCCAGATCACGGTTACGACCGGAATGTCGATATCGGGAAAGATGTCGGTCGGCATCGCAAATATGGTGACGGCGCCCAGGAACAGGATCAGCGCGGCGACCACGTAGAACGTGTGGGGAAATCGCAGAGCGAAACGAACGATACCCATCGAGCACTCCTCGTTCCGCAGCGACCGTTTGCGGCCACCGCGGCATCCAGATCAGCAGCAAGGCGTTGCACGCGGATATTTCCGCGCGGCCCAGCCTCCTGCGCCTCCTGGATGTTCTTGGCTCGAGGGTCGACGAATAGCCGCTCAATGAACCCTGGCCGCGTTCCCGGCTTCGCGCGGCCGGTATCGCGGTTGAAGGAGGACTTAGAACTTGGACGTCGGAAGTGAAAGCCGCGCGGCGTTACTTCGCGGTAATGAAGCGCGCGATTTGACCACGAGTTGGTGAACCTCCGCGCACGGAAACTCAAGGTCACGCGAGCTTGCGTGGTCCTGCACTCCCGGCGGTGGCGCCATATCATTTCGGCATTGGTCAAAATCGTGCCGGCCGTCCAAGATCCGCCGTACCGGCGAAGCACAATGCAACGAAGCACGATCCAACAAGGAGTGCCGCGCGGTAACAATGGGAGGTTCGTCATGCAGGAGAACGTCGCCCGCGGAGCCCGCTCGCGCGCCATTCCATTCGATGCCGCCAAGCTCGACCGCCTGATGGAAGCAGCCGGCCTCGACGTGCTGGTCGCGACCTCCAAGCACAATGTGCAGTACCTGCTGGGTGCCGAGCGCGCGATCTTCTTCGACTACATGGACGCCATGGGTGTCAGCCGCTATCTGCCGGTCCTGGTCTATCCCAAGGGTGCGCCGGACAAGGCAATCTATGTCGGCCACCGCCTGGAGAGCCATCAGCGCGCTGTGGCGCCGCCATGGGTCCCGCAGCTCCGGACCGAGTCGAGCGGCTCGGTCGATGCCATCACGCGGGCCGCGAAGCTGATCAAGGACGCCGGCGTGCCGTTGAAGCGGGTCGGGATCGAGATGGCGTTTCTGCCGATGGATGCAGGGAAGGCGCTGGCGGACGCCCTGCCCGGCGCCGAGCTCAAGGACGCGCTGCTGGCGCTGGAGCGGCTGCGCGCGGTCAAGTCGGCGGACGAGCTTGCAAAACTCAAGACGGCGTCCGAACTGGTCATCGCATCGATGCTGGAGGTGATCGCCGGGCACGGTCCGGGCACCACCAAGCAGCAATTGTCGGACGCGCTTCGCATCGCCGAGACCAATCGGGGCCTGACCTTCGAATACTGCCTGCTTGCCTGCGGCAGCAGCCACAACCGGGCGCCGTCGTCGCAGCGCTGGGAACAGGGCGACGTGCTGTCGCTCGATTCCGGCGGCAACTATCATGGCTATATCGGCGATCTCGCGCGCATGGCCGTGCTGGGCGAGCCTGACGGCGAGTTGAAGGATTGCCTGGCCGAGATCGAGTCGGTGCAGCGCGCAGCCTTTGCCGCGGTCCGGCCGGGCGCGATGGGCGGCGACATCTATGTCGCAGCCGAGCGGGCGCTCGCAAACATCACCCAGCGCGACTGCACGGACTTCCTGGCCCACGGCATGGGCCTCGTCAGCCACGAGGCCCCTCGCCTGACCGCCAGGGGCCCGGTCCCCTACGACGACACCGACGCCCGCCTGCCGCTCGAGCCCGGCCTGGTGGTCTCGATCGAGACGACGATGAAGCATCCGAAACGCGGCTTCATCAAGCTCGAGGACACGGTGGTGGTGACGGCGGCGGGCTACGAGATTTTCGGCGAAGGCGGGCGCGGGTGGAATTTGGGTGGGCGTGCAGTTTAACCTGGAGCGCGGAACGCGCGTCTCGAACCAAGAAAAGCCCGGATCTCGCATGTGGTCATCCTTCGAGACGCCCGGCTCGCGGGCTCCCCCAGGATGAGGCCACAGAGTGTGGATGAAGCTGTGCTTTAGCGCAGCGGCAGCAGCTCCAACTGGCTCTGCGCCTTTTTCACCGCCGCCGCGTACCAGCCCTGGCTTGGCGCTTCCTTCGCAAAACACTTCGTGTAGGCATCCATCGCCTGGTCTTCCTTGGCCATGGAATCCTGCGGGGTCTTTCTGGCCATCATCTGCTTCCAGACCTTTTCGCAGGCCGGGATCTCGGCCGTCTTCACGGCAGCGCTGCCGGCGAGGAAGAAGACCTTGTCGCCCTGGATCGCGACCACGTCGATTTCATGCGGCGGCCCCTTCAGATCGCCGTTGCCGCGCACGCCCAGCACGGCGACCGCGGCGCTCGCGGCGGCGGGCTTGGTGATCGGCAGCTCGGCATATTTGGCGAAGGCGGAGTCCTGGATCGCATAATAGTAGAAGCGATCCGATTTGAAGGCCGCGCCGATCTCCTGGGGCATGCCGTCTTCGCGGTGCTCGACGAGCCAGTGCTTGAGCAGCCCTGTCGTGGTCACCACGGCCTGCAGCTTGTCGCCTTCGGAGGCGAAGCCGAGGCCGTCGAGATGGCCGAAGCCGGAATCGCCCTTGAACAGCGTGTCGGCGTTCGACTTGCCCTCGGCCGGCAGCCCCTTGATCGTGACCGGCCCCACCAGGCCGCGCAGCACGCCCGTCAGCTCGTCGAGCGCGCCATCGTGCAGCTTATAGGTCTCGTCGTTCTCCTTGGCCTTGGAGAATTTTGCGATGTAGCGGTCACGCAGGTCGAGATAGTGCTGCTCGGGCGTGGCCGCATGGGCGGGCGCGGCTAGGACGAGCAGGCACAGCAGGGCGAGCGATCTCATGGCGAATTCCGGAAGGCTGGAGCGATCTCCAGCCTTTGTGCCGGTGCCGGGCGGGAAGGTTCATCGGCGACGGCGCGCCCTACTCCGCCGGCGTCAGTTGCCGGCTCAGGCGCAAGGCCGCGGTCTCGCGCACGCGGATACGGGCGCGGCGCTTGCGCCACCAGATCACGACGCCGGTGACCGACAGTGCGGCCACGACGAGGCCCATGATCGAGATCAGGATGCGGCCGAACAGTCCCACAATGCGGCCCGAATGCAGCGGGAATTGCGCCTGCACGAAGATGTCGGCGGCGGTGCCGACCCAGGGCAGCCGTTCGCCGAGCGGACGGCCGTCCTCGCTGTCGTAATAGAGCTGCGCCGGGCCGACGCCGCCGGCGCCGTGGTCATCGCCCGGATGGAAGTAGGCTGCGGCATAGACGCCGTGGGCCGGACCGTAGCTGAGCGCGCCGACCGGAACGGTCCACCCGCGCGCCTTGCCGTCGGCCGCCGCGCGCGCGGCGATCTCGGCAAAGGTCATCCTGGGTTCGATGGGATCGTCGAGATCGCGATAGGGCCGCTGCTCATAGGGCGTCGGCGTGTAGTTCGACACCATCTTCATCAGCGGCGAGAACAC
>Ga0102591_1004723_pt1 | contig 10217 bp, 9 predicted proteins | sample AraplaCol_mCL_r2_2_FD_76860 | JGI IMG/M metagenome (GOLD analysis project Ga0102591, IMG submission 76860) | Arabidopsis root microbial communities from North Carolina, USA - plate scrape MF_Col_mCL_r2 (SPADES assembly) (version 2) | ecosystem: Host-associated > Plants > Roots > Endosphere... | reverse complement strand
GCCAGCTGCACCTGCCGGAAGTCTACGGCATCAAGGAAAACCCGCTGCCCTGGCTGCAGTCGCTGCTGTCGGGCGTGGAGCACGCCAACTTCTTCGAGGCCCGGGCCACGGAATATTCCAAGGCCGCCACCCAGGGCCAATGGCACGGCGCCGACGGCGTCTGGTCCAGCTTCGAGACCATGCTGAAAAAGCGTTCCGAGAACACCCTGCCGGCGGAATAACAGCCAGAAGAAGCGGGGAAAACGGGGATAACATGCCGCCGCCCTCGAAAGGGGGCGGCGTTTCTTTGTCTGGAGTTTGCGGATGCGGATAGCGGTGATCGGACCGGGTGCGGTGGGCGGCGCGATCGCCGCGTGGCTGGCCCAGAACCCGGACCTGACGGTCGAGGTCTGCGCCCGCACGGCGTTCGACCGGCTGGAAGTCGAGACCCCGGGCGGTCCGATCACGGCGACGCCGCGGGTGCTGACCGCGCCGGGTCAGGCGTCCGTCGTAGATTGGGCCATCGTCACGACCAAGACCTACGACGCCGCCGCCACCGGCGACTGGCTGGCGCGGCTGGTGGGGCCGGAGACCCGGGTGGCGGTGCTGCAGAACGGCGTCGAGCACGTCGAGCGCTTCACGCCCTACGTCGCCGCCGAGCGCATCACCCCGGCGGTGGTCGACATCCCCGCCGAGCGCAGCGCGCCCGGCCGCGTGCGCCAGCGGCGCGACGGCACGATCCTGGTCCCGGCCGGGGCGGCGGGCGAGGCGTTCACCGCCCTGTTCGCCCACACGCCCATCGCGGTCTCAACGACGCCGGACTTCAAGACCGCCGCCTGGAAGAAGCTGGCCCTCAACTGCGCCGGGGCGGTCAACGCCCTGACCCTGAAGCCCTCGGGCGTGGCCGCGCGCGAGCCGATCGCCGAGATCATGCGGGCCCTGGTGCGCGAATGCGTGGCGGTGGGCCGGGCGCAGGGCGCGGACCTGCCGGACGACCTGCCCGACACGGTGGTCGAGGGCTATCGCGCGGGGCCGGCCGACGGGGTCAATTCGCTGCACGCCGACCGCGCGGCGGGCCGGCCCATGGAGCTGGACGCCCGCAACGGTGTCATCGTGCGCCTGGGCGCGCGACACGGCGTGGCGACGCCGATCAATGCGATGGTGGTGGCGCTGCTGGAGGCGGCGGCCAGCTAGCCGCCGCGCCTACGGCCGCTTCTTCTTCGGGATCGCCGCGACCTGCTCGGGCGTGAGCTTGGTGATGCTCTTGGCCATGATCGGGATGGCCATGCCAAAGCCGTCGGAGACCCGCAGGTCCAGGTCGAGCGGCCCGCAGATCGTGTCAGTCCCGCGCTGGATCGACACCAGGTGCACGGCCGGGCCTGTCAGCATGTTGGAGCCGTGCGTCAGGTCCACCTGGTAGACGTCGCGATTGCGGACCTTCAGGTACAGGGTGTCGCGGTCCGGGGCGGTCCAGTTGTCCCAGTCCGACAGCGAGAAGCACTGGCGGGCCGGACGGGGCTGCTTGGCGGCGGGATCGACGGTGTCGGCCAGCGCCGGGGCGGCGGCGGCCAGCAAGGCGGTCGCCAGAAGACCTGCGCCGACGGACCTTGCGAACATGGATTTGACGTTCATGGCGGTCTCCCTGACCGATATCCCTCGGGAGAGAGATTGGTCTCCTCCCTCCCGAAGTCAATCGGCGGCGCTTGGCGGGTCTGCCTAGGCCTTGGCGGGCTCGACGTCGGGCTCCGGATCGTCCAGCTCGCCCTCCCACTTGGCCACCACGGCGGCGGCGACGGAGTTGCCGACCACGTTGGTGGCGCTGCGGCCCATGTCCAGCAGGTGGTCGACGCCCAGCACCAGGGCGATCCAGGCCTCGGGCAGGCCGAAATAGGTGAGGGTGGCCATGATCACCACCAGCGACGCCCGCGGCACGCCGGCGATGCCCTTGGACGTCACCATCAGCAGCAGCAGCATGAAGATCTGCTGTTGCACCGACAGGTGCACGCCGTGCGCCTGCAGGATGAACATCGTGGCGAAGGTGCAGTAAAGCATCGAGCCGTCGAGATTGAACGAATAGCCCAGCGGCAGGACGAACGAGACGATGCGGCGACGCACGCCCACCTTGGGCAGGCTGTCGAGGATGCGCGGATAGGCGGCTTCCGACGAGGCGGTCGAGAAGGCCAGCAGGGCCGGGTCGCGGATGATGCCGAACAGCGGCACGGCGCGCTTGCCCAGCACGAAGAAGGCGGCGGCGAACAGGATCACCCAGAGGGTGGCCATGGTGGCGTAGAAGCCGATCACGAACTTGCCGTAGACCACCAGCATCGAGATGCCCTGGTCGGCGATGGTCGAGGCCAGGGCGCAGAAGATCGCCAGCGGGGCCAGCTTCATCACGAAGCCGGTGACCTTCAGCATGATCTGGGCGCCTTGCTCGGCCAGCTCCAGGATCTGCGGGGCCTTGTTGTCCAGCGAGGCGACGGCCGTGCCGACGAACAGGCTGAACACCACGATCTGCAGGATCTCGTTCTTGGCCATGGCGTCGAAGATCGACGTGGGCACCAGATGGGTGATGAAGCCTTGCAGGGTGAAGGTCTCGGTCGAGGCGGCGGGGGCCTTGGCGGCGGCGTCGGCCACTTCGTTCAGCACCAGGCCCGCGCCGGGATGCAGCAAGTGGACCATCAGCAGGCCCAGCAGCAGCGACACGGCCGAGGCGCTGATGAACCAGCCCATCGTCTTGGCGCCGATCCGGCCCACGGCCGCGGCGTCCTCCATGTGGGCGATGCCGGCCACCAGGGTGGTGAACACCAGCGGGGCGATGATCATCTTGATCAGCCGCAGGAAGAGGTCGGTGCCCATCTTGAACCACTTGACCGCTTCGGCGGTCTGGGCGGGATCGAGGAACTGGTTGCAGCCCCAGCCGACGGCGACGCCGAGAACCATGGAGGCGATGATGAGATAGGCGAAACGTTTATTCATGGGCTCCCCCGTCGGACAGCCGCGCGTCCGAGCGTTTGGTCGGGACGCCGTCCCGCGAGGGAAGGGGGCACGCTTTCGCTGCGCCGCCCGGCGTCCAGGTTATTACAGCCCTTGTGGCCGACGAAAACGCCGCCGTCCATGCCCTAGAGGAGGTTCGGTCTGACCTCGCCGGGGCAAAGTCGAAGAAACGGGCATGTCCTTGGGGCCGTCGCGCGCGTCGGATGCGTTGTTCGACTAAGTAATAAGTCATTCTCAATCGGCGAGGCGGACGTCTCGCCAATGTCGCGAAAAACCGCTACAAGAACCCATGTCAAACCAAGAAAAAGCAATCGCCGCGGTCGAGCGGCTCAATCAAGAATACGAACGCGCCGTCGACGCCCTGCGGACCGCGCTTCGCGCCTATCTCGAGCATGGAACCCGGCCCGACCCGCAAGCGCGGTTCGATGGCACGTTCGCCTATCCCGAGCTGCGGCTGATCTACGATCCCGAGGCCCTGCCGCCCAAGCTGGCGCGCTCGTACGCCCGGGTCAGCCGGCCCGGCGTCTACGCCACCACGGTCACCAAGCCGGCGCAGTTCAAGGACTATCTGGTCGAGCAACTGACCCTCCTGCTCGACGATTTCGACGTTGAGATCGAGATCGACCGCTCGGCCCAGGAGATCCCCTATCCCTACGTGCTGGACGCCAGCATCGACCTGAACCAGGCCGACGTGCGCAGCGAGGACATCGCCCGCTTCTTCCCGACCACGGACCTGGCCTTCATCGGCGACGAGATCGCCGACGGCGTCTGGAACCCGGCGATGGAGGAGGCCCGGCCTCTGGCCCTGTTCGACGGCCTGCGCACCGACTTTTCGCTGGCTCGGTTGAAGCACTACACCGGCGCCCCGGCCGAGCACGTGCAGCAGTTCATCCTGTTCACGAACTACCATCGCTATGTCGACGAGTTCGTGCGCTGGAGCATCGAGCAGTTGGCCCTCCCCGACAGTCCCTACGAGGGCCTGTCGTGCTCGGGCGGGCTGATGATCACCGCCAACACCGCCAATCCCGAACTGGCGGTGGCGGAGTCGACCTGGCGCAAGCACCAGATGCCGGCCTACCACCTGATGGCCCCGGGCGGCCGGGGCATCACCCTGGTCAACATCGGCGTGGGTCCGTCCAACGCCAAGACCATCTGCGACCACCTGGCCGTGCTGCGTCCGCAGGCCTGGCTGATGATCGGCCACTGCGGCGGCCTGCGCGACACCCAGACCATCGGCGACTACGTGCTGGCCCACGCCTATTTGCGCGACGACCACGTGCTGGACGCGGTGCTGCCGCCCGAGATTCCGGTGCCGTCGATCGCCGAGGTCCAGCGGGCGCTCTACGACGCCTCCAAGGCGATCAGCGGCGACACCGGTCCGGAGCTGAAGAAGCGCCTGCGCACCGGCACCGTGGTCACCACCGACGACCGCAACTGGGAACTGCGCCACAGTCTCTCGGCCTTGCGCTTCAACCAGAGCCGCGCCGTCGCCATCGACATGGAAAGCGCCACCATCGCCGCCCAGGGCTACCGCTTCCGGGTGCCGTACGGGACGCTGCTGTGCGTGTCCGACAAGCCGCTGCATGGCGAGATCAAGCTGCCGGGGCAGGCCAACGCCTTCTACGAGCGGGCGATCAGCCAGCACCTGCAGATCGGCATTCTCACCTGCCAGCTGCTGCACGAGGAAGGCCCGAACCTGCACTCGCGCAAGCTGCGCGCCTTCGACGAGCCGCCTTTCCGATAAGAGCGCGGTCGTCCGAAACGACGAAGGGGCGGTGGTCATCCACCGCCCCTTTTTCTTGGTCTCCGCCCGGGCCCTACCGCGGAACGCTGAAGAAGATCGGGATCGTCACCTGGCCTCCGGCGACGGGCTGGCCGTCGATTGTCTTGGGCTGCATGCGGAAGAACTGGCTGAGTTCCAGGGCCGCGTCGCCGAAGGCGTAGGGCCCGTCGCTCTGGCGGACGACGGCGCAATTCTCCAGCCGGCCGTCGAGGGCGACGCGGCAGGTGATGAGCGCCCGGCCGGGCGCCTTCGCCGCCGCTGCGTCGGCCGGATAGTAGCGGGCCAGATCGTTGGCGTCGGGCTTCTCGATCCAGTCGGGGCGGGTGACCACGGCCGGTTCGGCCACGGGCGCCGGATTGGCGGCCCAGACCGCGCCGGCGGCGGCCGAGGCGACCAGCGCCACCAGGGCCAGGCCCGCCTTGCGGCGCAATGGGGTGACGGAGGCGGTGTTCAGCATGATCAGTCTCTCCTTCAGGGGATGGGGGCCCGTCGCGGGCCAATGGCAGCCGAGCGGGGCGTGGGCGCCGCCCAGCACCGAGCCGAGCAGGGTTTCGGCGTAGAGCCGGCGGGCATGCGGGTGGCGGTCGATCACCGCCGCGTCGCAGGCGATCTCCTGGTCGATGCGCAGGGTGCGGGCGGCCAGGTGGACCAGCGGATTGAACCAGCACAGGCATTGCAGGGCGACGGCCAGGCCGTTGATGCGGGCGTCGCCGCGCCGCAGGTGGACGTCCTCGTGTTCCAGCACCAGGGTGCGGGCCTCGCCCTCGAAGCGGTCGGCGAAATCGGCCGGCACGACGATACGGGGGCGCAGCCAGCCCAGCACCAGCGGTCCGGCTTCCACATGTTCGCCGCGCAGCACGGCCGGTTGCCCGTTCAAGGGCGTGAGGTGGCCGACGGCGCGCACGAACCGCAGCTGGCGCACGGCGAACAGGCTGAAGGCCGCCAGCACGCCCAGCTCCCAGATCACCAGCAGCATGGTCGGCAGGGCCGGGGCCTTGGCGGCGACCGGGGCGACGGCCTTGCCGGCGGTCGCGACGAACTCGATCGCCGGGGCCATGATCGCGGTCGGGGCGGGGACGGGAACCAGGCTGACCAGGGCGCAGATCGGCGGAGCCAGCCACAGCGTGTAGGCCGCCAGCGGCCCGAACCGCGCCCGCACCGGCCGGCGCAGCAGCATCACCGCCAGGATCGCGGCGGCCAGGGCGAGGTTGGCGCGCAGCAGCGCCTCGAGCAGGGCGCCAGTCATGGGGGCGGGGATCATTTCGAGATCCTCTCGACCAGGGCCTTCAGCTCGGCGACGTCCTCGTCCGACAGCTTTCCGCCCTCGGAGAACTGGGTGACCAGCGGCGCCAGCCGGCCGTCGAACAGCCGGTCGAGCAGGCCCTGGCTCTCGGCCTCGACATAGTCGCGGCGGGCCAGCAATGGCGTGTAGAGATAGCGGCGGCCGTCCGGCTTGGCGGCGATGGCCTTCTTCTTCAGCAGGCGGCTGATCAGCTGCTTGACCGTTCCCTCGGTCCAGCCGTTGGGCTCGCCCACCTCGCCGATGATGGCTTCGGAGGTGAGAGGGCTGGATCGCCACAACGCCTCCATGATCACGCTTTCCGCCGAACTGATCCTCATGGCGCTCCCCGTTGTTTGTGATGACAAACGTCAACGATGTGACGTTGACACTTGTCATCGATGTCGTCAACCAGCGTTCTTGTTGGTCTTTTGATCCCTCTCTCTAAGAGAGAGGGATCAAAAAGGCCGCGTCTACCGCGACACCCGGTCCAGGAACCCGACGATCCCCGACGCCAGGGCCGGCTCCATGACCGCGCTCATGTGGTCGCCGGGCACGCGCTGGGCGCGAGCATTGGGCAAGAGGCCGGCCAGGGCCTCGGCCGAGCCGTTGTCGTCGTCGCGCTGGCCGGCGATGACCAGGGTCGGCACGTCGATGCGGGCGATGTCTTCCGCCGAGGTCGGGACGAAGGCGTTGAGCACCCCCAGCATGGCGTCGGACTTGAGGCCGCCGGCGGCGATCATCGCCTGCACGCGGCGGCCCACGCGGGGGTCCTTGGCCTGGTCGCCGTTGCGGATGGCGTCCTCGAACATCGCCGCCCGCTCGCCCGCGCCCATCAGGCCCGACGCGCCCATGCCGGCCAGCACCAGCCGCTCGGGCCGCGCCCCGCGCACCAGCATCCGCACCGCCGTGCGCGCGCCCAGCGAATAGCCGACGAGGTCGTAGTCGGTGAGGTGCAGGTGCGAGACCAGCGCCTGCTGGTCCATGGCCAGCACGTCGGCGGGCCAGGCGGCCGGGTCGGTCGGGGCGTCGGAGCGGCCGTGGCCGCGCAGGTCCGGGGCGATCACCTTGCGGCCGGCCTGGGCCAGGGCCGCGGCGATCCCGGGCAGGAACCAGTTGCTCTCGGCGCTGGCCAGAAATCCGTGCAGCAGCAGGGTCGGCCAGCCCTCGCCCAGGGTGCGGTAGGCGATGGAAACGCCGTCGAAGCTCTGGAATCGCTGGACCGGAAGCATGGGGGCAGCTTCCGCGCAGTTGCACGATCCGTCCAGTCGCCTGAGCGGACGTCTCGATTTCGTCGCCGTGGATCGCTACATCGGGGCCATGACCCGTCAAATCCCCCTGCAAGGCGTCGAGAACTTCCGCGACTACGGCGACTACGCCGCCGGGGCGGGCCGGTTGAAGAAGGGCCTGCTGTTCCGCGCCGCCCACCAGGCCGACGCCACCGACGAGGACCTCTCGGCCATGGCGGGCCTGGGCATCGTCACCATCGTCGACCTGCGCCGCAGCCAGGAACGCAGCCACCAGCCCTCGCGCCGCTGGCAAGGCTTCGCCGCCGAGGTGATCGACAACGACCTGGGCGGCCAGGGCGACGATCCCTGGCTGACCTTCCTGCGCGGCTGGGATTTCTCGGAAGGCGACTTCCGCGGCTACATGATGGAGTCCTATCGCCGGAAGCCGTTCACGCCGCGCCACGTCGATCTGTTCAGGCGCTACTTCGCCGCCCTGGCCCAGGCCAAGGGGCCGGTGCTGATCCACTGCGCCGCCGGCAAGGACCGCACGGGCCTGCTGGCCGCCCTGACCCACAGCCTGGCCGGCGTGTCGCGCGACGACCTGGTCGAGGACTATCTCGCCACCAACGATCCCGAGCGCTACGGCCGCATCGGCGAGCAAATCGGCCGCCACTTCGCCGACTACACCGGCGTCGTCCCGCCCGAGGCGGCGATCCGCGCGGCCCTCGGTGTCGAGGCCGAATACATCCTGGCCTCGATCGAGGCCATGGAGGCGGCCCATGGCTCGATCGAGGCCTATCTGGAGGCGGTGCTGGGCGTCGACGCCAAGGCCCGCGAGGCGATCAGCGCGCATATCCTGGCCTGATCCCGGTTTTCGCCGCTTGATGAAGAAGGCGTGACAAACGCCCGTTCGCGGGCGAGGCTCCGCTTCAGGGCCGCGTCAGACGGTTCCTCGGGAAGGGCGGAGAGGCATGAGCGAGGTCCTGGACGGCGCGCCGTCGGCCGTGGGTGAAGGCTCGCGCGTCCCCCCAACACCTCTGACGCGAGGCGGGCTGTCCTGGGTGCTGCACCAGGGTTCGCGCGACGTCTATGTGGTGCTGGTCACCATCTACATCTTCGCCCCCTACTTCTCGGGCGTGCTGGTCGGCGACCCCGTCCGGGGCCAGGCGATCATGGCCCAGATCGCCACCGCCTACGGCCTGCTGGTGGCCCTGACCGCCCCGGTGCTGGGCGCGTCGATCGAGCAGTACGGACCGCGCAAGCCGCTGATCACCCTGGCCCTGACCACCATGCTGCCGCTGCTGGTGCTGCTGTGGTGGGCCATGCCGGCCGGCGGGCTGCCGCTGTGGGCGACGTCGCTGACGCTGATCGTGCTGGGCGTGGCCTATAACTGGGGCGACGCGCTGAACAACGCCCTGCTGCCGCGCGCGGCGGCGAGCCCGGCCCAGGCGCCGCTGCTGTCGGGCCTCGGCTATTTCCTCTCCAACGGCCTGTCGGTGCTGATGCTGGTGCTGATGCTGTGGGGCTTCGTGCTGCCGGGACAGGTGGACTGGCCGGGGATCCCCAGGACGCCGCTGCTGGGACTTTCCACCGACAACCACGAACCCAGCCGCCTGGCCGGGCCGCTGTCGGCGCTGATCATGGCCCTGGGCGCGATCCCGTTCCTGCTGTGGACGCCGGATGCGCCGCGCACCGGCCTTTCGGCCCGCGCCAGCCTGACGGCGGGGCTGGCGCTGCTGCGCGACACCTTCGCAAACCTCAAGGGCCATCGCGACGTGGCCACCTTCCTGGGCGCGCGCATGCTCTATTGCGACGGCATGACCGCGCTTCTGGTGTTCGGCGGGCTGTTCGCGGCCGGGCTGATGGGCTGGGGGCCGCTGGAGATGCTGGTCTATGGCGTGTCGCTGAGCCTGGTCGGTTCGCTGGGCGGCTTCCTGGCCCCGGCGCTCGACCGCCGGCTGGGGCCCAAGCGGGCGGTGCAGGTCGAGATCGCCGGCTGTCTCATCGCGTTGATCTGCGCCCTGGGCATGCGGCGCGACCGCATCCTCTATGTCTTTCCCTATGACCCCGCCGGGCCGGCGGTGTGGGACGGGCCGCTGTTCCGCACCGCGCCGGAGCTGCTCTATGTGGGGCTGGGGCTGATCATCGCCGTCTGCGTCACCGCCCAGTACGCCTCGAGCCGCACCCTGCTGGTGCGCCTGGCCCCGGTGGACCGCACGGCGGCCTTCTTCGGCCTCTACGCCCTGTCGGGCACGGCGACGGTGTGGCTGGGCTCGGCCCTGGTGGCGGCGGCGACCTCGCTGTTCAAGAGCCAGGTGGCGGGCTTCCTGCCGATCGTCGGCCTGCTGGCCCTGGGCTTCGTCGCCCTATTCGCCGTGCGCGGCGGCGGACGGGAAGCTTGAGGCGCTAGCCGGACGGGCCTATCACCCGCCGATGCGCGACGTCGCCCTCATCGCCGCCCCCTGGCGCGACCCTCTCTGGGCGGCGGCTCCCTGGCGGGACGAACCCTTCGCCTGCGCCCTGCTGTCGGGCGGGGCGGGCGAGCGCTGGTCCTACCTGCTGCGGGATCCGGACCAGACCCTGACCCTGGCGGCCGACGATCGCCGCGATCCCTTTCAGGCCCTGGCCGCCCTGGTCGGCCCACCGCTGCCCGCCGATCCGGAAGGCCCGCCGTTCCAGGGCGGGGTGATGGGCCTGGCGTCCTACGAACTGGGCGACCGGATCGAGGCCCTGGACCTGGCGCGCGGCGACTGGCCCGACCTGGTCTGCGCCCGCTATCCGGCCCTGCTGGCCTTCGACCACCTGGCGCGGACCATCGTCGCCGTCGGTCGGGGCGAGGGGAAGGCGCAGGCCGAGGCGCGGGCTCGCGCCGCCCTGGCCTGGCTGGACGCCCCGGCCCGCGATCCGTTCGAAGGCCGGCTGTGCGAGGCGTTGCAGCCCGAGCCGCCCGCCG
>Ga0102591_1004716_pt1 | contig 10229 bp, 11 predicted proteins | sample AraplaCol_mCL_r2_2_FD_76860 | JGI IMG/M metagenome (GOLD analysis project Ga0102591, IMG submission 76860) | Arabidopsis root microbial communities from North Carolina, USA - plate scrape MF_Col_mCL_r2 (SPADES assembly) (version 2) | ecosystem: Host-associated > Plants > Roots > Endosphere... | reverse complement strand
CCGTGGCGCGCGGGATCGAGATGGTAATCGTATTGCCGGAGATGCTGGCGATCGAGGTGGTCGACAGGCGTGCAATGCCATCCGGCCCGGCATAGGTGTTGATCTCCTGCTCCGGCGCGAAAATGCTGGCATCCGCCACTTCGATCGTCGTGTAGGTCGCAACCCCGTCCGTTCCCGACTGCACCGTCACCACGGTGCTCGGCAGCTCCAGCATGCCCGGCCAGACGCCATCCCGAAAGCCGGAAACCCATGCCGCGTAGGTGTCGATCGCCTCGTCGCAGCAAGCATTCGTTTTCGCAAGAATGTCGTTACGAAGGCGCCATTTGCCGGAAGCATCCGTGCCATCCGCCGGCCAGGTGTTGTTGGTTGAAAAGCTTTGATACTCCGCCCGGAGATAGAGGTCGTTGGCGCTGATCGTGCCTGTTGCCGGCGTGGTCGCAGATCCCGCGAAATTGTAGGTGAAACTGTTCGGCCCGGTGACCGTGATGACCACATTACCGTTATATTCCGTCTGCGTGGCGCCGGAGATCGAAACCGTCTGACCCGTCACCAACCCGTTGATGCCGGAGGCGATCGTTGCGGTGACGACGGTACCGACCGATGTCAGGGTGACTGTGCGGGTGGAGGCCGTGCGGCCGAGCGGCGGGAAGGCGACGATCTTGACGCCGGAATAACGCGCCCGAAGCCTGGTGACCAGGCTTCGATAGTTGGTGTTGAAGTAAACAGTGTAGGTCGCGGCCGTGTCGTTCTGCCCCATCTGGTTGGCGATGACGGTGAACGGCTTCTTATTGTTGTTGAAGGCGGTGATCTCATCGAGAATGGCCCAGCGCCGGGTGGCGATCGCAGAACCGGTGCCGGTGAGCTCGCGCACGGAACCGTTCCCCGGCATGCCGATCATCAGATGCGGAATGCGGCCGATGCCGCCATCCTTGTCGAGCCAGCGGCGAAACCAGCCGAGATTGCCGCGTGCATCGGCCGCTGCGGAAAACTGCTGGCGCGCTTCACCCAGGCTGTCGACGACGGCAAGAGCGACCGGCCTTCCATCCCAATCGCCCTTGGCGACCATGAAGTCCGGGCCATAATATTGCGGCTGTGTCTGAGTGGCGTAGTTGGTGTCGAGCGCTGCTGTGCTGTCGGCGAGCGGCGTGTCCTTGAAGGCCAGGAGAGTGGCGAGATCGCCGGCGCCCCAGACGCGCTCGCCGCGATGTTTCTGGAAGCGGTAGACCGGCCAGATCTTGTCGCCGACGGCGGTGTGATAAAACAGCCAGATCTCGATTTCGCTTTCCGGATCGACATCGGGAATGGTCAGTTCATCCGTCCAGGCGCCGTTCGTCTGGTCGGCCACCGTCACCGTGTTCACGCCGGCGAAGGTGCATTGGTAGAAGATGCCGGCGGCTCTGATGAACATCGCATCCGCCACCACGGAATTGCCGGGCGCGCCGATCGTGCCGGTGACGACCGTTTCCTGCGGCGCGTTGCCGCCTTCCGTCGAGGCGAAGCCCGAGAGGTGGAAGCGGAATGTTCTGGTCTTATACTGCGGCGTGTTGACGACGATTTTGCTGCACACATAATTCGTGCCGGATGCCGCGGTGACGATCGTGCCCGACGGCATGCGGTTGCGGGTCGCAAAGAACATGTAGCGATCGGAATCTCCGGCCCCGCCGCCGCTCAGCATCGGATTCGTCAGGGCAAGCGAGATGGCGTTCATCATGGGCGTGTTCCATATCTGCTGGTGAGGTCGTCATAGAACTGGATGGTGCGCCCCTGGCGGGCGTTGGCGCGGTTGAGCGCTTGCCGCTCGCGGGCGAGGATGGCGATGACGGGCTCGCCTTCCACGACGGGCGCATGCGCCTCCTGTCTGCGCAGATCGTCGGGCAAAGACGGCAGCGCAATGCCGGCCGCCGCCTGCCCCTTCATCACCGCTGCCCTGTTCACGCGCTCAGTGGTGGAGCAGCCACTGACGATCAGCAGCAGTGACAGCGCAAGCGTGGTTCTTTTCCCGCTGAAGCTCATAGGATTGGATCTCGGTTTCGAGTGTGTCTCTGGCGGACTGCTCGGCGCGTTCGGTGGCCGCCAGGCGCTTGCGATGCTCTTCGGTGGCTTGTGACGCCGCGTTGCGCTGGCGCTCCATCTCAGCCGCCTTGGCAGCGGCTGAGGTCCTCTCGGCCAGGATTACATAACCGGCGCGCGCCTCGCGAACCGCCGAGGGATAGCCGATCGCAACGGCATAGAGGTGATAGAGCATCAGGCCGGCGGTGATGCCGGCGCCCATTTTGAATGCGTCGAGGATAGAGAACATCAGATGCCCTCGAGGCAGAAGGCGCGTTCCTTCCGCCGGCGCCTGACAAGGCCCGGAAAGACGATGCCGGCGGCGCGGTTCCACTTCAGGAGGGCTTCGCAGCCTTCAGCCGTTTTGCCTTGGTTGATGAGTTTGACGACGCTGGAGCTACAGGCCGCCTTGACGCCGACATTATACCCGAGGGAAGTCAGGGCGACGAAACGTGCGTCGGGGAGCGTGGCCGTGACGCTGCGCTCGATACCGGCGGCGTGCCTCGCTTAGGTGACAGCTAGTTAGAAGCGCCTTCATCGGTCGCACAACGGCAGTCAGAATATCCCCAGACCGTTCTCACGCATGTAGGCTATTTGCTCTCGAATGGCTTCCGGCGATGGGTAGAGCAACCTGTAGCTTTCGGGATTGTCGGGTGAGGCTTTGATTGCCGCAATCGCATCTCTTTCAATCGTGCCGCGTTTAACCGCGAAACGGTACCACGTTGCCGTATTCATAGCGAAGAGTCCGCAGACGACTACAGCGGCCAATGAGGTGAAGAGCCGTCTGTGTTCTACCTTCTCAAGCCACATGAGTAATACGGGAAGAGCACCAAGAACAGCGAATACGGCGTATCGATTTGCGGGAGCTGTAAAGTTCTCTGCCCGGCCGACAGCCGCCATGAAACAAGAACCGAAGCCAAATAGGGACACACTAATCAGGGCTGCGCGCCTTGGGGAGGGCGATCTCCACAATTCGATCAAAAGACCGATCAGCGCTCCGACGATCAGCGCTCCAATCAACGATCCTAAGCCCTCTGCCACATATTTGAAAGCTTTGCGGCGTACAATCAGCTCTGCGAACGGCCCGCCCACGATGTCAAGCCCGACGGCGGCGATATGCGCTAACTTGGGCAAGTGGACCGCCCCACCAGGCGCCGAACCAAATCCAGATACAACATATACGACCAGAGAAATTATAAGTGCCGAGATGAATGCCGCAGCCATCGCATAGCGTTTGCTCAGTATGCAATGGGCCGCCGCGATAGCGGGAACAAGGAAGCCGTTGAGGGACCAAAAGGCCGCCGTTCCCCCTACCGCCAAAGCTAGACTGGCTGCAGCCATTGAAGTCCGCTGCAACAGCCACATGGTGAGAACAGCAACAAAACACAGACCCATGAAGCCGACCTGGAACGACCAACTCAGATTTTCCAGGTGCCTACCCCAAAACATCAGAGAAATTACGATAGGCATCGCTACCCACATTTGAAGGCGAGCCATACGGGCAATCAGGATCGCCGAAGTGAGCTGAAATACCCATATAAATAGTATGCTCAGTTTCCCTGTCCCGTTCGCTATAACGGTGTCCAGCCCGTAGAACAGGCGCGGGAAAGTGATCATATGCTCATTGTGCAATGACCAAAGCTTGCCCCAAGACCTGCTTAGACTGGCAACCTCCCACGCATCCCAGAACGGCATTGGGCCGTAGGCGATAGAGCTCATCCATGCGGTGGACAGGATTGTCGCCCCAGCTAAAGCAACCGCGGCGCTCGTCAAAGGATCAGTTAATGCACGCATATCAATCCCAGGAAACCCGCAACGCGGGCTTAAGTCACTCAACCCCTAATGATCAGTTCGTTCGCTTTGGTAGCGCATATCTGGTGGTGATGTCATCGTAGAATTGAACGGTGCGCCCCTGGCGGGCGTTGGCGCGGTCGAGCGCCTGCCGCTCGCGGGCGAGGATGGCGATGACGGGTTCGCCTTCCACGACAGGCGCAGCGCTTCCTGCCGGCGCAGATCATCGGGCAAAGGCGGCAGCGCTACGCCGGCCACCGCCTGCCCCTTCACCACCGCCGCCTTGCGCAAGCGCTCAGTGGCGGAGCAGCCACTGACGATCAGCAGCAGTGACAGCGCAAGCGCGGTTCTTTTCCCGCTGAAGCTCATAGGATTGGATCTCGGTTTCGAGTGTGTCTCTGGCCGCCTGCTCGGCCACCTCCGCGGCCAGAAGGCGCTTGCGGTGCTCTTCGCTGGCGAGCGACGCCGCATTGCGCTGGCGCTCCATCTCGGCGGCCCTCGCATCGGCAGCAGCCTTCTCGGCCAGCAGCACATAGCCGGCGCGCGCCTCCCGGCCCGCCGAGGGATAGCCGATCGAAACGGCATATAGGTGATAGAGCAGCAGGCCGGCGGCGATGCCGGCGCCCATCTTGAGCGTGTCGAGGATGGAGAACATCAGATGCCCTCGAGGCAGAAGGCGCGTTCTTTCTGCCGGCGCCTGACAAGGCCCGGAAAGACGATGCCGGCGGCGCGGTTCCACTTCAGGAGGGCTTCGCAACCTTCGGCCGTTTTGCCTTGGTTGATGAGTTTGACGACGCTGGAGCCGCACGCGGCCTTGACGCCGACATTATAGGCAAACGAGGTCAGCGCCACGAAGCGCGCATCCGGCAAGGGCACGCGCAAGCAGCCTTCGACGCCGCGCGCATAGGTCTGCAGTTCCAGCGCCAGGAGCGCCTTGCACTCCTCCACCGTCTTATGGTCGCCAGGCTTCACGCCATTGGTGCTGCCATAACAGATCGTCCAGGGCTGGCCTTGAGTGGCCGGATCGGGATAGGCGTTCTGCCTCAGCCCTTCGAAGCCGCCGACCAGCGCAACAGCCAGAGCGGCCGCAGCGCTGCCTTTCTTGAGCCTACCGGCCATCTTCAAATTCCTTTTGCTTGATGACGCGTGCCCAGATGCCGAGAAGGCCGAAAACCCCGGAGAGGGACCGCAGGGCGAAACGGACGTAGAGGTTCCAATCGTCGGAAAGATCGACGAGGAGGCCAATGAACGGCTCGACGAGGATGATCAGCGACGCCGCTGCCCACCACCTAACGGAATAGGCATAGAGAAGCGTGCGCTTCCAGTCGGATGCGAGACGCATGGGAGGCTCCAGGTTGCGAGGATTTAACACTGGATATCTCAGGCATGATGCACTAACCCCAAGCGGTAATTGCGCATCGCGGTGGGAGAGCAATCATGTTTGAAACTGAACAGGAAGAATTTTGGGCCGGCGAATTTGGAGATAACTATATCTCCCGCAATCAAGGGCCGGCGGTCGTCGCAGCGAAGACCGCCATGTTTGCTAAGATCTTGCGCTACACTGATCGAGTTCAATCGGTCAGGGAGTTAGGGGCCAACATTGGGTTGAACATCCTGGCGTTGCGAAATCTCCTTCCAAACGCCGAGTTTCAGGCCATCGAAATCAACGGCAGCGCCTTCAAGCAATTAAACGTCATCCCCGACATTGCCGCCGCCAATGCTTCCTTGTTTGATCCCATCGATTGGGCGCCGACAGACCTGGCATTCACTGCCGGGGTTCTGATCCATTTGAACCCTGACATGCTGCCGGTAGCCTATAAGCGCCTTTATGAAGCCAGCAGCCGCTATGTGCTTGTTGCCGAGTACTACAACCCGAGCCCGGTCGAAGTTTCCTATCGCGGCCATAACGGTAGGCTGTGGAAGCGCGATTTCGCCGGGGAGATGATGGATCTATACCCGAGCCTAAGGCTTGTTGACTATGGGTTTATCTACCATCGGGACATTTTCCCGGCAGATGACTTGACGTGGTTCCTGATGGAGAAGCGCTAGGTGCGCTTGCCAAGCTTGGTTGGCGGGACCAACGCTGAATACGCCACTCCCACGGCGCCGCAGCGCCGCGTAGAATGCTTCGCGGGTCATGGATATCTCCAGATTGTCGAAAACGGTTAAGGATGAATCGGGTACGCGGTGGGGGCTTTACCCGCTATACGCGCGTTGATAAGAGCGGGCCTATGAATTGGATCGCATCAGTCATCATCACGCTCGCAATTCTCTATCTGCGCGCGCCAGACATCTGGCCGGCACGTTTTTGGGCTGAGGATTTGTACGCTTTCCTCATACAAGCCCAGCACGACGGCATTTTCAGTCTTTTCCAATCTTATGCCGGGTATCTGCACACTGTCCCGAGACTGATCAGCCTGGCGTCTCTGGCCTTCCCAATACGGTACGCACCGGAAGTGTTCTTGTTCTTTGTGCTATTCTTCACCGGCTGGTCGGCGTCGATCATCGCGCGGAGCATCGGCGGTTTTGCCGGGATTTTGGCCGGCGCCGCGCTCGTTCTGGCTAATGGCTGGGTCGAGCCGATTGGCAGCGTGACAAACCTGCAATGGTTGCTCGCCCCGACGCTTCTTTTGCTGGCGATCCGGGCGGGTGGTATATCCAAGGCCGAGGGAATAGTTTTCGCCCTGCTGGCCTCAACCAGCGGGCCGTTTACGATCGCTTTCGCGCCAGCTTATCTTTTCGTGCTCGCCAATGACTTCCTGAAGCGCCGCGAAATCAACGCGCCGGCGCTGATCGCGGTGGCGAGCGCGCCAATCCAACTCATCGAGGTGATGCTCTATCCAAACAACCCAACGCCACATGGCGGAAGCGATGCAGCCTGGTTGTTTGGTCGAATTCTCGAGTTGTCGGCAGGCGGCGGCCTTGTGGCCATATTGGCAATCGCGCTGTGCGTCATCTCTGTATTCTTCGGGACGCACAAGCTTCAAAGAGCGCTCCTCATAGGCTCGTCGCTTCTTCTGACCGCAATCGTTGTAGCGAAATTCCGGCATGATACCGACATCTTTATTACTGGCCTGGTCGCCGATCGATACTGGTATGTGCAGGGCGTGATCTGGCTGCTTGTCGGGCTTTCCGCCGTTCGAGAAAGCGGACCCATACCGAAGATTGCCGGGGCTATTGCTGTGGCCATCCTCGTCACGTCAAACATCTACGCCTCCGGCCTTTCCCCGCGACCTTGGTTCAATGCCGGAGGCGGATGGGCAGATGCAGTGGAGCAATCCTATAGTTCTCCGGTGAGGTTTGAGTATGCGCCCGATTGGGCTGTGCGGCTGGAGAGTGGCGTTGTCTTTCGAGACAAATATCCAAGGTGAAGACTACAGCAGCGCAGCGGCGGCAAAGAAGCCGTCGATCTGCTGCGGAGTGAACCCCATCGCCGCGAAGCCGGCGGCCATCATCGGGCTGCCTTTCACGAAGGTGCCGCTATATTCATAAGCGATCTGGACATCGCGCGGCTGTTGCGCAACCCAGGCATCGACGGTATCGAGTACGCCGACCGCGAAGAGTTGAAGTTTGAATTGACGGGCTGAGACGCTACCGACCGGCGGCGGGTTGTTCAGGCTGGCCTGACCGGCTTCAAACGCAGCAATCTCCTCCGCGGTCATTTCGATATCGGCGCCATTGACGTTCTTGATCATCCGCGTATCCCTTCGACTGTAATTTGGCCGCTGAACGTCCCGGATGCAGGAAGGATCTGGAGGGCGTTCCTTGCAGTAGCAGCAACTCGTGCTCCCCCGCTCATCCCGACAGATGTCAATGCCCCACTTACGCTGAATGAGTTTGCTATTGCCTGCATGACCGCAGCCTTATTGAAATTCTCAATGATGACTTCAAAAGTGGCGGCACTGGAGGCGTCTGGAGTGCTGGCAAATAATGCTACGCCAGCAGCCTGCGCACTGCCTGCCGTGACTGATGAAGTCCTCCCTAAAATAACCTGCCACGTATAATCCGTTGCGCCGCTATCATAAGAGCTGCCGTTGTTCGTGCTTGTCCGTAGGAAAAACTGGGCGGTCGCGCTTGGCGTAACGTTGCTAGAGATTCGGAGCTTCCTATATGCCGACAGATCAGTAACCGACAAAGACGCAGACAAGGCAGCAACCGTGAAATCGCCGATCATTTCCCACGGCTGCGTTCGCAAGATCGTGAAGAAATTGGTTCCATCGCAAACGATCTCGGCCGTCGAGCCATTCTTCACGATGAGGGTCGCCAGCCCGTTGATAGTCTCCGATGCAACAGGATCAATGGTAACCCCACCGCCATCTGCAACGACAGTGACCGGCCATCCTGCCCCCAACGTCGCAGCGGCTGCAAGCGTGAGAGTAGCAGCGGCGGTGAACCGAAGGACGGTCCCTGCATCGGCAACAACCGCAGAATAGTTGGCGTTTTTGGTAGCGTATTTGACGCCGCCGCTGAGAGCACCGGTAACAGTGAGGCCGGACGCGGACCAGTTCGCTATTTCCACGCCGCTAGCGACCAGTGCGCCTACGCCGGCCGCCTTGAGATGGATACCAGTCGACGGATTTGAGGCGAACCCTACGCCCGGCGCTGCAGCGGAGCCGTCGGCCGCCTTGATTGGCGCGACCATCGGCGCCGAACCATCGCGAGGCAGCGAGTTGGTGATTTCGTTGCCGAGGTCGGTGGTCAGCGCATTCCACGGCACCGGGTCGATAAGCTGACCGACAGAGGGTGCCGTCCCGGCGGGTTTGGAATAGATGCCGGTTGATGGGTTTCTGGGCATTCGCCTTCTCCAAAAGAAAAGGCCCCGCGAATTGCGAGGCCTTGTGTTGTGCAGTCGTTGGTCGGCCGCCCGACGGCGCCAAGGTGTCAGCGCCCGGCGCCGAGCGCGCTTTCACGAGTTGCTGCCCTCGGAAGCCTGAATTGGGCTACCACAGGCCATTTTGCTGCCGTGCAAGGAGTGCGCGCACGAGTGCGCCCGCCGCCGGCTGTTTCCGACCTCGGTTCGTCGTCTCCCGCGGATTGCCAGAATCCGGCCAGGGCGTCGGAATCGGTGGATTGTCAGGCAGAGCGAAGGGGTCGGCGGCGCCCTCCGTCTGGTACTGCGGCATAAAACTCCTGGCTCTGGCGAGCCGGTTGGCGACCTCCTTGTTTCCCGGCTCATCGTAGCCTTTAAAAGCCCAGGCTCTGTTCATGAGGCGTTGTGCCTCCTCCGGCGATTTAGCGGCGTTCAGCCTGGCGATCAGGCGGGGATCCTCCTGCAGGAAGAATTCGGCCTGCGTCTGCGGGCTGATCGCGCCCGGCTTTTCGCCCTTCTGAGCCGCAAAGTTATAGAGCGCTTGCAGGCGGGTATTGCGCCACGACATGATGCCGCCCGAGGTGCCCGGCTTTCCGCTCGCGCTCGGGTCGGACCAGGAGCCGTTGGCTCTCTTGGTCGAGAACTGGCTTTCGGATTGGCCCGTCGAGGCGATGGCCGCCAGACCATAAGGGTTGCTGACCTGGATGATCGATCCATCCCGCTGCTTATAGCCGTTCTTTACCGTGTCCATGAAGCCGTTGAAGACATCGGCGTCGACGGGTTGCTGGCTGGGAGCGCCCCTTGCAGCCTGCCGATCGCGGCTGCTGGGTCTCGGCGTGGGAACGGGCACCTTGTCGGGCGGAACGAAGGGATCGTCGCCGGGCTGCTGGGGCGCCGTCGCCGGCTGCTGGCGGCGTTCATCCGTCGTCATCTGCGGGGGATATTCCGGCCTGGGGGTGGGAACGGGCACATTGGCAGCGGCCTCCTTGGGCTGTGCCGCGATTGCCGCTTCGATCATGCTGTCCGGATAAAGAGCGCCCGATGTTCCCTGCTCCTGCGTGATGAGGGCGCGCATAAACTTCTTTGCCATGACGGGGTCGGTCAGGCGAAGATCGTCGTCAGGGTCGATGCCCATGGATCGCGCGATGTTTGCGGCCGCAGTAAAAGAGTTAGGCGTCCATCCGGCGTCCCCAGCGATGATCTGATTCGGCGTCAGCATGCCTTTTCGATACTTCTTCATGACCTGCCAGAAATTGTGCTCCATGCCGGCTTCCGGCGTGGCATAGACGACTTGCGGATCGCCCTGGTCGGTGTTCTCGGAAGGGCCGATGATCCCTGGCCTATGCTGGCCGGCGTACTTGAGATTCGTGGGATTGTTGTTGCGCATGCCGGGCGGCAACTCGGCGCGACGAACGGGATCGGACAGAATGGTTTGAAGCTCTGCCCCCTCGTTTGCGGCGCCGGCCGCCCCGCCGCCAGCAGCCGGCGCCGCGGGCTGTTGGCGGCGTTCGTCCGTCGTCATCCGCTGGTCGCGATATCCAGGTCTCAGCGAGGGAATGGGGCCATTGTCAGGCAGCGG
>Ga0102591_1004708_pt1 | contig 10246 bp, 9 predicted proteins | sample AraplaCol_mCL_r2_2_FD_76860 | JGI IMG/M metagenome (GOLD analysis project Ga0102591, IMG submission 76860) | Arabidopsis root microbial communities from North Carolina, USA - plate scrape MF_Col_mCL_r2 (SPADES assembly) (version 2) | ecosystem: Host-associated > Plants > Roots > Endosphere... | reverse complement strand
CCAGGCTGCCCGGTGCGCGCTCCTACGCCGCGGGCACCGACGGGCTGCCCTTTCTATTAGGCAAATTCCATGAGCGCTGGCTGGCCGCCGAGCGCCAGCCCTGCCGGCTGGACTTCAGCGAATTCGAATATCTGCTGGGCCAGGCAAGCTTGCCGGGCTCCTTCCCGGGCAGCCTGCGCGGCATGCGCTCGGTGCTGATCCACGGCCTGCAGGACGAGAGGGCGCAGCAGGAGTGCCTCTATGTATTCATGAGCGCGGGCGACATCCCGGCCGAGCCTTGCAGCACGGCCCTGCGCATGCTGATGCCCAGCGTGGACGCCGCCCTGCGCCAGGTGACGCCGCTGCCGCAGCAGCAGCGCCGCCCTGCCGCCATGCGCGGCCCGGCCGAGGACACGAGCGGCCTGAGCGAGCGCGAAACCCAGATCATGGCCTGGGTGGCCATGGGCAAAACCAACTCCGAGATAGGCGCCATTCTCAACATCAGCGGCTTCACCGTGAAGAACCACATGCAGCGCATCTTCCAGAAGCTCAACGTCTTCAACCGCGCGCAGGCGGTTTCCAAAGTGACAAGGGTAGGCATTTATGGCTGAGGCAAACCAGCTCAACTCCGCGTCCGCCTGGCTCAACCAGCGCGAACCCCGCTCCATGGGGCTGGGCCGCAGCCACCTGTTCACCGCCGTCGAAGCCGGGCTGGACCCGCTGGTGCTGGTGTTTTCGCTGTGGGCGCTGGCGTTTTATTTCGAGGGCTCGGTCCGGCCCGCCTACCTGATCCTGTCCGTCATCGTGTTCTCGCTGACCTTTCCGGGCAGTTCCCAGCTGCGCCTGCCGGTGTGGAAGGTGTTCTCGAAAATCGCCTTTCACTGGATATGGATAGCCGGCCTGTTGCTGCTGACCGGCTATGTGACGGAGTACTTCCACAAATTTTCCATGACTGTGCTGGGCCACTGGCTGTGGGTCGCGCCCGTGGCCCAGGCCGGCGCGCACCTGGCCTTGAGGGCCGCGGCGCCGCAGCTGCTGAAACTGCAGGGGCCGCCGCGCGGGGCGGTGATCGTCGGCATGAACGAGCAGGGCGTGTCGCTGGCGCGGAACATTGCCGGCTCGGCCTACTCGGGCATAGAGCTCAAGGGCTTTTTCGACGACCGCGGCGAAGACCGCAGGGAAGCGCAGGACGAACACCGGCTGGTCGGAAAAATCGACGACCTGCCGGCCTACGTCAAGCAGCACCGAATCCAGTTCATCTACCTGTCGCTGCCCATGGCCTCGCGCCCGCGCATCCTGCAGGTGCTGGACGGGCTCAAGGACACCACCGCCTCGATCTATTTTGTGCCCGACATGTTCATCACCGACCTGATCCAGGGCCGCAGCGACACGGTGTGCGGCGTCACGGTGATCTCGGTCTGCGACACACCCTTCCGCGGCGTCAACGGCTTCCTCAAGCGTGCCAGCGACATCGTGCTGTCGCTGCTGATCCTGATGCTGATCTTCCCGATCATGGCGGTCATCGCGCTGCTGGTGAAGCTGGATTCGCCGGGGCCGGTCATCTTCAAGCAGCGCCGCTACGGCCTGGACGGCGAGCAGATCCTGGTCTACAAATTCCGCTCCATGGCCGTCACCGAGGACGGCGGCACGATACGCCAGGCCAGCAAGAACGACGCGCGGGTCACCCGCCTGGGCGCCATCCTGCGCAAGACCTCGCTGGACGAGCTGCCGCAGTTCATCAATGTGCTGCAGGGCCGCATGAGCATCGTCGGCCCGCGCCCGCACGCCGTGGCGCACAACGAGATGTACCGCTCGCTGATCAAGGGCTACATGGTGCGCCACAAGGTCAGGCCCGGCATCACGGGCTGGGCCCAGGTCAACGGCCAGCGCGGCGAAACCGACACGCTGGACAAGATGCAGGCGCGCATCGACTGCGACCTGGACTACCTGCGCAACTGGTCGCTGCAGCTGGACTTTTTCATCATCCTGAAAACCATTCGCCTGGTCTTCAAGGATGGGGCCGCCTATTGAGGCCCGGCTTTCCTGGTGCAGTCGCTTGAAAAGCAGTGAATGTGTTGAAGAGTGTTGAAGTGTCTTGAAGTGTTTTGAAACTGGAAAAACAACAAAGAAAGGAAAAAGGGCGCAATCCCGCGAAGGACTATCGCCTCCCCATCATGAGCCCGTTGTCTTCATTTGACTCTCCTGCCGCCGCCGTTTCATACGGCGGGCGCGGCTGCTTCCAGATCTTTGCCGTCTTCGGCGCGGAGGGCCTGCTTTGAGTCCCCATCCCAAACTTCTGCCGATTCCGTTCCTGCTGCTGGGATTGTTTCCCCTCGCCGGGCAGGCCGACGAACTCGACACGCTGCAGTTCCGCCTCGGGCAAAGCGTGACGCATGACAGCAATGTGTTCCGCTTGCCCGATTCGGCCAATACGCAGGCAGTGCTCGGAAGGCCGGAGCGCGACGACAACGTGGCCGTGACGACCGCGGGTTTCAAGATCAACAAACCCTATGGGCTGCAGCGCTTCGAGCTCGACGCCAGCATTGAAGACCACCGTTACAGCCGCTTTTCCTACCTGGACTTCACGGCGGCCAACTATGCGGCCGCCTGGCGCTGGAGCTTCACGCCCAGGCTGCACGGCAACCTGACCAGCGACAGGCGCGAGTATGTCGACACCTACGCCGACGTGGCGGGAACGGGGCAGATCAACCGCCGCACCACCCGCTCCACCATTTTTGACGCGGAATACGAACTCGACGGCGCATGGCGCGTGGTGGGCGGGCTGTTCGATCGCAGCAGCTCCAACAGCCAGCCCAACACCTTCGAGGCCGACTCCAAGGTCCATGGCGCCGAGGGCGGTGTGCGTTACGTCTACCCGTCCGGCACCTCCATGGCTTACCGCTACAGGGAAGGCAATGGCGAGTACCCGGGCCGTTTCCTGGCGCCGGGGATTGCCGGCAACTTCACGGACCGCGAGCATGAGTTCCGCTTCGATTGGGCGCCCAGCGCCGACACCACGCTGCGGGCCAAGGTCGCGCATTTCGAACGCAACCACGACGGCCTGGGCGCGCGGGACTTCTCCGGCATGACAGGCCAGCTGGACGCGGCCTGGGCCATCACGCCCAAAACCACGCTGGCGGGCGGTGTGGTGCGCGAGCTGGCCAGCTACCAGACCAACACCTCGAGCTACTACGAGGGCTGGCGCTTCTTCGTCGCCCCGACCTGGAAGCCCACCGAGAAAACCGCGGTGCGCCTGCGCTACGACCATGGCGCGCGCGACTTCAAGGGCCCGCTGCCGGGTTTTGCGGCCACCAACCGCCGCGACACCGCCAACCTGATGTCGCTGGCGCTCGAATGGCAGGCCATGCGCGCGCTCAAGCTGACCGCCTCGTTGCAGAGCGACAGGCGCAAGTCCAGTGAACCGGGCTTTGACTACAAGAGCAATTCCTTCGGCCTTTCCGCCGACGCGAGCTTTTGACAAAGCCTTTCCGATCTCCAACGAATCTCCTGCTTTCCCAAAAGGCGACAAGATGAATACGCTGAACCTGAAACCCGTGACCCGATACCTCATGAGCGCCTTGCTGTGCGCGCTTGTCGCACCGCTGTGGGCACAACAAAGCCCGCAGACGCCACCGCCGGCGGCTGCGCCTCCTGCCGCCATCCAGGCTGCGGCAACGACAGCCCCGGTCATGCCCGCTTCGGTGACCGCCACGCCCGCCTTGCCCAACAGCCAGGACTACCGCCTGGGCGCCGGCGACGCCATCGGCATACAGGTCTACCAAAGCCCCGACCTGTCCATTGATGCGCGCGTGTCTGAAAGCGGCGTGATCAGCTATCCGCTGGTCGGCAGCGTACAGCTCGGCGGCCTGACGATTGCCGAGGCCGAAAAGAAGATCGGCGACGCGCTGAAAAGCGGCGGCTTCGTCAAGGTGCCGCAGGTCAACATCGTGCTGCGCCAGGTGCGCGGCAACCAGGTGGCGGTGCTCGGCCAGGTGAGCCGGCCAGGCCGCTTCCCGCTGGAGACCTTCAACACCCGCGTCAGCGACATGCTGGCCGCCGCCGGCGGCACCACCCCGACGGGCGACGATGTGCTGATCGTCACCGGCCAGCGCGACGGCAAGCCGTTTCGCAAGGTCATCGACATCCCGGCGCTCTTCCTTAACGCAAAAACGGACGACGACATCGTGCTGGCCGGCGGCGACACTTTGTATGTGAACAAGGCGCCCATGTTTTACATCTACGGCGAGGCGCAGAAACCCGGCCCTTACCGCATTGAACGCGGCATGACGGTGATGCAGGCGCTGGCCCAGGGCGGCGGGCCCACCGCGCGCGGCAGCCAGAACCGCTTGAAGCTGCATCGCCGTGATGCCTCGGGCAAGGTAGTGGAAACCACGCCCAACCTGAACGACCTGGTTCGCCCCGAAGACGTGATCTACGTCCGCGAGAGCCTTTTCTAAATCTTCTGAATCTCAACAGCCATGACTGGAAAGCCATGACACTCCATCAATTTTTACTGATACTGCGCGCCCGCTACCGGGTGGCGCTGATGATCATCCTGCTGGCCATCCTCGCGGCGCTGGCGGTCAGCCTGGTGCTGCCCAAGAAGTACACGGCCCAGACCGCCGTGCTCGTCGACGTGCGCTCGCCCGACCCGGTCGCCGGGGTGGGCAGCGCGCCCATGCAGGGCCTGGTCGCGCCGAGCTATATGGCCACGCAGGTGGACATCATCGGCGGCGACCGTGTGGCACAACGCGTGGTGAAGATGCTCAAGCTCGACGAAGACCCGCGCACCAAGGAGCGCTGGCTGGAAGCGACGGAAGGCCGCGGCACGCTGGAAGGCTGGATCGCGGATTCGCTGCAGAAGCGGCTGGACGTGCGGCCCGCACGCGAGAGCAATGTGATCAACATCACCTACAAAGGCAGCGAACCCGAAGAAGCGGCCAACGTTGCCAATGCCTTTGCGCAGGCCTACCTCGATACCAACCTGGCCCTGAAAACCGAACCCGCCCGCATCTACGCGGAATGGTTTGACGAGCAGACCAAGGCCTCGCGCGCCAAGCTCGAAGAGGCCCAGGCCCGCCTGTCCGAATACCAGCAAAAGGCCGGCATTGTCAGCAGCGACGAACGCGTGGACTATGAGACCACCAAGCTGGCCGAGCTGTCCTCGCAGCTCACCACGGTACAGGGCGACACCACCGACAGCCAGAGCAAGCGCGCCTCCCGCGGCGACACCATCGCCGAGGTGATGCAAAGCCCGCTCATCAACGGCCTGAAGGCCGACGTGGCACGCCAGGAGGCCAAGGTGCAGGAAATCGGCGTACGCCTGGGTGAGAACCACCCGGAGCGCCAGCGCGCCGAATCCGAACTCGCCGCGCTCAAGAGCCGGCTGGCCAGCGAAACCGCGCGCATCAATGCCTCCATTGAAACCACCTACCGCGTCGGCAAGGACCGCGAGCGGGAACTGCAGGGGGCCGTCAGCGCGCAGAAGGCGCGCGTGCTGGCCTTGAACAAGCAGCGCGATGAGCTCAATGTTTACCGCCGCGACGTCGAATCGGCACAACGCGCCTTTGAAACCGTGAGCCAGAGCGCTTCACAGACACGCTTGCAGAGCTTGACCAACCAGACCAATGTGGTGCGCCTCAATGCCGCGACGGCTCCCATCAACCCCTCCAGCCCCCGATTGCTGGTCAACCTGCTGATCGCCGCTTTCGGCGGAACCTTGCTGGGCGTTGCCTGCGCGCTGCTGCTGGAACTGGCCAACCGCCGCGTGCGTTCCGCCGAGGACCTGGTGCAGATGCTGGAGCTGCCGGTGCTGGCCAGCATTTCTTCAAGCATGGGGGCGGCCAGGCTCAGCGGCCCCAAACGACTCGCGCTCGGCAACGGAGGATAGCCATGAACAGAACCAACAACCAGACGGTGGCCCGCCCCGTCCCCCTGACTGTGCCCAGCAAGCCGGCCACCGGCGCCGGCCGCTCGATAGGCGCGATCCTCGTCGATGCCGGGCGGCTCTCGCCGCCGGATGCCGAACGCATCCTGAATTTCCAGCGAGACCGCGGCGCGCGCTTTGGTGAATCCGGCAGGGCCTTGGGGCTGTTGACCGAGGAAGACGTGCGCTATGCGCTGTCGGTGCAGTTCGACTATCCCTATCTGGGCCGCGAGAACAAGCTGAGCCGCGAACTGGTGGCGGCCCACCACCCGAACAGCCAGCCCGTGGAACAGCTGCGGGCGCTGCGCAGCCAGCTGATGCTGCGCTGGTTCGACACCGGCCCGGACCGCCGGGGCCTGGCCATCGTGAGCGCCGGCTCCCGGGAAGGGCGCAGCTATATCTCGGCCAACCTGGCCATCGTGTTTTCGCAGCTGGGCCTGCGCACTCTGCTGGTCGACGCCGACATGCGTGCGCCGCGCCAGCACCTGCTGTTCAATCTCGGCAAGGGTGCGGGCCTGTCGGACATGCTGGCCGGCCGCGCCGGGCCCGAGGCCGTTGTGAGCGTTGCAGCTCTGCAGGATTTGTCGGTGTTGCCGGCCGGTGTCATTCCGCCCAACCCGCAGGAGCTGCTGGGCCGGCAGGAGTTTTCCAGGTTGCTGCAATCCCTGGGCCAGGACTTCGACATCATCATCATCGACACACCACCAGCCAGCGAATGCGCCGACGCCCATACGGTCGCGGTGCGCGCGGGTGCGGCGCTGGTGGTGGCGCGGCAGAACGCCAGCTCGCTGCCGCAGATGACGCGCTTCACGCACAGCCTGCGTGAATTCGGCGTCGCCCTGGTGGGCTCGGTGCTTAACGATGCTTGATGTTTTGCGTGAGGCGCTGCAGCACGGCCAGCGCCCCAGCGCCCAGCAGGCCGCCCGCCGCGTCGGCGGCCAGGTCGGCCCAGCTTGCGGAGCGGCCAGGCAGGAAGACTTGGTGCAACTCATCCATGCCGCCCACCAGCAGTGCGCCCGCGAGGCAACACATCGCCATGCGCCAGCCGCGCATGCCACAGGCCACGCCGGCCGCCATGCCGATCACCGCAAAAGTCAGCAAATGGGCCAGCTTGTCCCATGGCGCGGGGAACAGGCCCACCGCCACCGGCTGGGCACCGCCCACATAGAGCACCGCAGCGCTCAGCGCAACCGTGAGCGCGCCGGCGATGCGCACCATGCGCTGGAAGTTTTCAAGAGAAGAAGTCGCTTTGGCCATGGGAGCGATTTTCTCATGCATCTATTGCGTAACGATGGAAGCCCATGCTGAATCCCCTCATTGATAACCCGCCCGACTGGCGCCAACGCTGGTCGCTGCTGCTTGAAAAAATCGAGCGTGTGCAAAGTCCCGTCCAGGGGCAGGCCCTGCTGGCCGAACTAAGCCATCCCAGCACTCCCACGGTGCTGGCGTTTGCGAATGCCCATGCGATGAATTCCATGGCGTCGTCCGCTCCTTTTTTTGAGGCCATGCGCTCGGCCGACAGGGTGCTCAGGGACGGCTCCGGCATGGCCACGCTGTTCAAACTGCTACGCATGGAGCCGGGCCTCAACCTCAATGGCACCGACCTGATTCCCAAGCTGATACGCGCCTTTGACGGCCGCGGCATCGCGCTCTTCGGCACGCGCGAGCCCTGGCTCGAAAAAGCCGGGCAGCGCGTGCACGAGGAGCTGGCGCCGCACAGCCCGCTCATCAGCGCCAACGGTTTTCTCGATGCGGGCAACTATTCGCTGCTTGCGACGGCGCACCGGCCCGCGCTGATTGTGCTCGGCATGGGCATGCCGCGGCAGGAAGAGATCGCCGCCCAGCTGCGTGCCGTGCTGGATTTTCCCTGCCTCATCGTCTGCGGCGGCGCCATCATCGATTTCCTGGGCGGCAAGACGCCGCGTGCGCCGGTGTGGATGCGCCGCACCGGGATTGAATGGGTGTTCCGCCTCGCGCTGGAGCCGCGCCGGCTGTTTCAGCGCTATGTGATCGGCAACCCGCTGTTTCTGACGCGGGCGCTGCGGCTGGCGTCGCTTAACAACCGGTGATTCGCGAGCCTTGATCAGCCGGCGTTGGTGTGCGCATCAGCAGCGGTTGCCGAACGGTCCATCTGCGGCACGGCCAGTTCTTCCTCGCGATAGAGGTTTTGCACATCGGGCGTGCAATCGCGCCTGGAGATTTGGCCTGGATTTCCCATCACCACGCAATAGGGCGGCACATCTTCGAACACATAGGCGCCGCCGGCAATGCGGCTGCCCTTGCCCACCGTGATGCCGCCCACGATGATGGCGTGCGGCCCTATCCAGACCTCGTCTTCGATGGTGGGGTAGAGCGTGTGGCGCCGGCCCTGCGCGTCGATGTGGTCGCGCTGGCCCAGCGTGACGCCGTGGAAGAGCGTCACGTTGCGGCCTATGCGCGCGCCGGCATTGACGACGATGCCGCGCCCGTGCGTGAGAGCCAGCCCCGGCGCGATGTCGGTGCGCCAGGGAATCTCGATACCGGCCATCTGGCTCACCATGCGGTACAGCAGGCGTGCGGGCAACACGGCCAGCTCACGCCAGGGCGATCCGAGCTGCTGCGCGGCCTGGCACAGGCGCAGGCAGGCGAGCACACGAAACGCCGGGTCCAGCAGCGCGCCTTTGAGCGCGAGCCTGGGGGCGGTATATCCGAATTTTCGGTGGGTATCGGCTTTCAGGGCGTGCATATCACTTTGTCCAGAGTGTGCCGGCTAGCGGCGGCGGGCGCGGTAAACCATGCAGCGGAGTCGCGCAGGCCGTCGGCATAAGGCGTCCACCGCACACCGAGCCGGTGGGTGGCCGCCTGCGTGTCCAGGTGGATGTGCTGTGACCACAGGGCCAGCAGGCCAGGCGGCAACGCGTCCGGCAGCTTCACGCCATGGCTGCCCAGCAGTTTCAGACCCCGCTCGGCGGCCTTGAGCGGCGGGCCGCAGAGCCAGGCATCGAGCTGCAAGCGGCGCCGGCCCAGGCGGCGCACGGGCGTGGCATTGATCGCCAGGGCCAGGTCCACAAAATAGTCGTTCCAGCGCGGGCTGTCGGGCGCCGCGAGGTTGAACACCGGGATCTTGCCCTGGGCCGTGGGCAGCCTCAGCGCCAGCAGCAGCGCCTGGCAGACGTCATCCACATGGACCAGGTTGGCCCAGCCGTCGCCCGCGATGCCCAGGTCGCCCAGGCGCCCGGCCTGCAGCCAGCGGCCTATGCGGCCGACCCACAGCTGGCTGCCGGGGCCGTAAACGCAGCCGGGCCGCAGCATCACCACCTCACCACCGTGCCGCACAAAGTCGTGCATGGCGGCCTCGGCCTCGCATTTGGCCTGGCCGTACCAGCCCAGCGTGGGATCCAGCGGCGCATCCTCGCGCACAAGGCCCTCGGCGGGGCCGTAGACCGACATGGTGCTCAGGTGCACGATGCGCGGGCAATCGGCCTGCAGCGCGGCCTGCACCAGGGCGCGCGCGCCGTCGGCAATCGAGGCCGCATCGCCCGCCACGCAGTTGACCACGGCGTCAAAGCCCTTCAAGGCCTGGGCCAGCTGGCGCGGGTCGCGGCTGTTGAGTTCCAGCCAGCTCGCGGTATTTTTTTTGTGCCTGGACGCGCCCGTGGCCGCGGCCCAGCTCGTGGCCTGCAGCATCTCGAGCAGGCGCGCGCCTATGTGGCCGGAAGCGCCCAGTACCAGCACTTTCATGCGGCCTCCTGCATCTGCAGGGGCGCGCGCTCGGCACGCAGCTGCCGCGACAGGAAGTCGCCCAGCCGCAGCGACAGCGCGATCAGTGTCAGCGTCGGGTTGGCCTGGCTGGAGGTCGGGAACACCGCGCTGCCGGCGACAAACAGGTTGCGCACCGAATGCACGCGGCAGTCGGCGTCGACCACGCTGCTGCGCGGGTCCGTGCCCATGCGCGCCGTGCCGATGTGGTGGCCGCCGTAGGCGCCGAAGCGCATCAGGTCTTCTTCCAGGGTGTGGGGTTTGTAGTCGAAGCGGGCCTTGCCGCTGCGCGCGAACTCCTCGGCCATCACGTCCAGGCTGGCGCCCAGGGAATCGATGTCGGCGCGGCTGTAACGCCAGTCGACCTTCAGGCGCGGCATGCCCAGCGCGTCGACACCGCTGGCCAGCGTGACCCGGCTGTGGGCCTGGGGGATCTGCTCGCCGTGCACTTCGAGGCTGAAGCGGTTGCTGCGGTTGCGCAGGATCACCGAGGGGAATTTGCGCTCGGCCAGCGTGCGCTTCATCAGCCAGTGCGACAGGAAGGCCGTGGTGTCCAGCGGGTCGGCCATGACGTTGAGCAAATGGCGCGCATAGACGCCGGCC
>Ga0102591_1004707_pt1 | contig 10247 bp, 9 predicted proteins | sample AraplaCol_mCL_r2_2_FD_76860 | JGI IMG/M metagenome (GOLD analysis project Ga0102591, IMG submission 76860) | Arabidopsis root microbial communities from North Carolina, USA - plate scrape MF_Col_mCL_r2 (SPADES assembly) (version 2) | ecosystem: Host-associated > Plants > Roots > Endosphere... | reverse complement strand
GCGCCGACGCTGCCCTGCAGCAGGTCTCGACGCTGAGCGGCGGGCAGCTGTTGCGGGCCGGGCTCGCTTGCGTGCTCGGCGGACCGAAGCCTCCGCCGCTGCTCATCCTGGACGAGCCGACCAACCATCTGGACATCGACTCGATCACGGCCGTCGAAGCGGGGCTCGCGGCCTATGACGGCGCGCTTCTGGTCGTCAGCCATGACGAAGTGTTTCTGGACAATATCGGGATCACGAGACGGGTTCTGATGCCGTCGGGTGCAACTATGCTCTGATGGCGGACGAAGCGTAGCGGGAAGCCGGTTCTGAAGCCGGAATCTATCTGCAACGTTACAGTTTTGACATTCGGGGCCTGTACAAGACATTCCGGCTTGGCTAAACCGCCGCCAACGATGGCCGCGCCGGCCGACCTGAACAGCACTAAAGACGGAAAACATCATGATCGATCCGAAGCTTCTCGCAGCCCGCTTCCCGGGTGATTTCACCTTCGGCGTGGCGACAGCCGCCTTCCAGATCGAAGGCGCCTCCAAGGCCGATGGCCGCAAGCCCTCCATCTGGGATGCGTTCTGCAACATGCCCGGCCGCGTCTATAAGCGGGACAATGGCGATGTCGCCTGCGATCACTATAACCGCCTCGACGAAGACCTCGACCTGATCAAGGAGATGGGCGTTTCGGCCTATCGTTTCTCGATCGCCTGGCCGCGCATCATCCCTGATGGTACCGGTCCTGTGAACGAGGCTGGCCTCGATTTCTACGACCGCCTCGTCGACGGCTGCAAGGCGCGTGGCATCAAGACCTTCGCGACGCTCTACCACTGGGATCTTCCGCTGCTGCTCGCCGGTGACGGCGGCTGGACGGCGCGTTCGACGGCCTATGCCTTCCAGCGCTATGCCAAGACCGTCATGGCCCGCCTCGGTGATCGTCTCGACACGGTCGCGACCTTCAACGAACCGTGGTGCATCGTCTGGCTCAGCCACCTCTACGGCATCCATGCTCCGGGCGAGCGCAACATGCAGGCGGCGCTCCATGCGATGCATTACATGAACCTCGCCCATGGTCTTGGTGTCGAAGCGATCCGCTCCGAGGCGCCGAATGTTCCTGTCGGTCTGGTGCTCAACGCCTCGTCGATCATTCCGGGTTCCGACAGCCCGGCCGATCTGGCTGCTGCCGAGCGCGCCCATCAGTTTCATAACGGCGCGTTCTTCGATCCGGTTTTCAAGGGCGAATATCCGAAGGAATTCGTCGAGGCACTCGACGATCGGATGCCCGTCATCGAAGACGGCGACCTGAAGATCATCAACCAGAAGCTCGATTGGTGGGGCCTCAACTACTACAAGCCGGACCGCGTCCATGACGATGCCTCGAAGAAGGGTGATTTCCCCTGGACTGTCGAGGCGGCACCGGCGAGCGACGTGAAGACCGATATCGGCTGGGAAGTCTATGCGCCCGGTCTGAAGCATCTGGTCGAAGATCTCTACCGCCGCTACGAACTGCCGGAATGCTACATCACCGAGAACGGTGCCTGCGACAATACCGATGTCGTCAATGGCCAGGTCGATGACACGATGCGCCTCGACTATGTCAGCGATCACCTCGATGTCGTCGCCAACCTGATCAAGGATGGCTACCCGATGCGCGGCTACTTCGCCTGGAGCCTGATGGACAATTTCGAATGGGCGGAAGGCTACAAGATGCGCTTCGGCCTCGTTCATGTCGATTACAACACCCAGGTCCGCACCGTGAAGAAGAGCGGCAAGTGGTATCGCGAGCTCGCTGCCCAGTTCCCCAAGGGCAACCACAAGACAGCCTGACCGAAGCCTCGGCTCTACTCTGGAGTTCAGCAAAAATTGCGGAAAATCACCCCTAGGTTTCGGGGGTGATTTTGGCAACCCGAATCGGGATCGGAAATCGGTTTCTGCTCCGATTTTTCCGCGTCACGGCGCTGAATAAGCAGCACGGTGAGGCCGCAAAATATGCAGCAAAGTCAGCCGCTTCCGGTGCTCCGGGGGCGGTTTTTGCATAGATAGCGAAATTTATCTGTAAAACACCCGCTGATTAATCGTTTTGCCGTGATTTTTAACAGTTTCTTGAGCTCTTGACTGGCACAGTCCCTGCCATCGGGGAGCAATAAATGCCTAAGTTATTCGGGCAAAAAAATCAGGCCTTGGGGATAGGCCGGCACACGACCGTCACGGGCGTGTTGCTGACCTTCGCCGTCATCGTCGCGATCGTCACTGTGATGATCCTGACCGCAATTTCGCGCGTCGCAGACAATGCCAACGTGCTCGACGACGAGCGCTCGCGGGAGACCACCGCTGGAGCGCTGAAGACCTTCGAAGAGCAGCTCGGCGCGACCCTCAACGACTATGCCGCATGGGACGACGCCGCCGCCAATGTCTATGCTGATGGCGGCATGGCGTGGACGATCAGCAATTACGGCGAGATGTCCGTCAACAGTTCGCTGTTCGACATGGCCATCGTCATTGATGACAACAAGAAACCGCTGATGGCCTTTCGCGATGGCAAGGCGATGGAGGGCCGTCTCGACGACTTCTTCGCGGCATCGCTCTGGACCCTGTTCGACAAGGTTCGAGCGGCAGATCTTACTGATCCGGAGGCGGTCGGTTTCGTCGGGACGAAGTCGGGCATCGCCGCTGCGGGCATCGCGCTGGTACGCGAGAAATCGGGCGCGTTGGACAAGCCAGCGGGCAGCCGCCGCTACCTGATATTCGCGCGGCATCTCGATGATGCCAAGGTGACCGGTCTTGGCGACACCTATGTGATCCATGGCATGAAGCTTGTGCCCGCGGACTACGCCGCAAAATATTCCGTCAAGATCGATGATGCTGCGGGTGTCACGCTCGGCAAGCTCGTCTGGACGTCGCGGTCGCCGGGAGACATCGGCTATGATCAGGTGCGGCCGACCGTGGTGAAAGCCTTGGGCTTGGTGGGCTTGTTCTTCGCCGTGCTTCTCGTGATCGGCTGGATGGCCGGACGGCGTCTCAAGGCGGAAGAAACCACCGCCCGCGAGGAGGCGCTTCGCGACCGGCTGAGCGGCCTCTGGAATCGCGAGGGGCTGGGGATCGCCATCGACGCGATGGTCGAGGAAGCCCAGCAGAACAAGAAGAACATCCTCATTCTCTACCTCGATCTCGATGGCTTCAAGGAAGTCAACGACAGCTACGGCCACGGCACTGGCGATCAGCTGATCCGTGCTGTCGCGGCCGGGTTGAAGGTTCTGATCCCGCCGCATGCCGTTCTCGCCCGTATCGGTGGCGACGAGTTTGCCATTGCCTTCCATTCCGAAGGCGGCAATGCCGAAGCTCTGCAGCTCTCGGAACAGATTCTCGACTTCCTCGCCGAGCCGCTGGAAATCGGCCGCCGTGTCGTCGTCATCGGCGCCAGCATCGGCATCGCGATGTCGCCCGAAGGTTCTGCTGACCGCGAAGAGCTGGTACGCCGTGCCGATCTGGCGATGTACAAGGCCAAGGAAGCCGGCCGTGCCCGGATGATGCTTTATGATCCGGAGATGGATGCAGACCGCGAGGAGCGCAACGCGCTGGAGATCGATCTGCGCGCGGCGATCGAGAGCGGCGATCTGACGCTTGCCTATCAGCCGCTGATCGATGCCGAGACCTATGAGATGAACGGGGTGGAAGCGCTGGTGCGCTGGAACCGTCCCGGCTTCGGTCCTATTTCGCCCGATGTCTTCATTCCGGTCGCCGAAACCAGCGGGCTGATCGAAGCGCTCGGCCTGTTCGTCTTGCGAAAGGCCTGCGAGACGGCCAAGCAGTGGCCGGACCTGCGGATATCGGTCAACGTCTCACCCGGTCAGTTCCGCAATCCAGCATTTACCGATTATGTGCGCTACGTTCTGAAGCAGACGGAGATCGAAGCGCGCCGGGTGACACTCGAGATCACCGAAGGCTACATGATCCAGAATCCGCAGCGGACGCGCCAGTCGATCGAACGGCTGAAGACGCTCGGCGTAAAAATTGCGCTCGACGATTTCGGCTCTGGTTTCTCGTCGATCGGTTACCTGCGCCAGTTCGGCTTCGACCGCATCAAGATCGACCGTTCGCTTGTCGATGGTGTTACAGAGAGCGAGAGCCAGCGCGAGATGCTGCAGGCAACTGTCGCCCTTGCACGATCGCTCAATATTCCGGTGACGGCCGAGGGCATCGAGACGGAAGCCCAGGCGGTAGCTGTCCGTCTCTTCGGTTGCGACAGCCTGCAAGGCTATCACTTCAGCCGGCCGGTGACAGCCGACAAGATCACCGAAATGCTGGAAGAGCGGCGCGAGCCGCGCCGCCCGCCGCGCCGGACGAGTGCAGCCTAGGTTCCGATATGCTTCTGACCGCGCTTCCTGGCAAGCGCGATCTGATGCTGGCGCTGACGGTAACGCAGGCGATCTTCCTCGCTGCGCGTGCCGTAGCAATGGCTGCAGGAAACGCCTTCCTCATAGTGTGGTGAGGTGATCTCTTCCGCGGTGATCGGGTTGCGGCAGGCGTGGCAGAGCTTGTGCTCGCCTTCCTTCAGGCCGTGCTCGACCGAAACCCGCTCGTCGAAGACAAAGCAGGCGCCCTCCCACAAGCTTTCTTCCTGCGGCACTTCCTCAAGGTATTTCAGGATACCGCCCTTGAGGTGATAGACCTCTTCGAATCCCTGTTCCTTCATGAAGGCTGTCGCCTTTTCGCAGCGGATGCCGCCGGTGCAGTACATGGCGATCTTCGGCTTGTTGTGAAGGCCGGGATTGTTGCGCACCCAATCGGGAAATTCGCGGAAGGTCTTGGTTTGCGGATCGACGGCGCCGCGGAAGACGCCGATCGCCGTCTCGTAGTCGTTGCGGGTGTCGATCACGATGGTGTCGGGATCGGAGATCAATTCGTTCCAGTCTTTTGCCGCGACATAGGTACCAACCACCTTGTTCGGGTCGATGTTTTCGACGCCCATGGTGACGATCTCTTTTTTCAGCTTCACCTTCATGCGCAGGAACGGCATCTTCGATGCGCGGCTTTCCTTGTGCTCCAGTGTCGCGAATTCCGGCTGGTCGCGCAGATAGGCCAACACCGTCCTGACGCCTTCATCCGGTCCGCCGATCGTGCCGTTGATGCCCTCATGGGCAAGCAGCAGCGTGCCCTTCACGCCGTTTGCCTCACAGAGCGCCTGCAGCGGCTCACGCAGGCTTTCGAAGCGCGGCACGGAAACGAAATGATAGAGCGCCGCCACGAGGAACGAGCTTGAGCTATTGATGCTGTCGGTCATGGGCGGTGGAAATACAGCTTTCGGCCCGTCAGTGCAATTGCCTGTTGGCGAAGGCGATCAAGTCACTTTTCCGCTGCGCGCCAGAGGAGCTGGATGCGCCCTGCTTCTTCACGGGGATCGTCGGCAAAGATGGTCCCTGCGATGATCAACGCCCCGCGGCGGTCGTCCTGCTGGCGGTGGATGATCGCATCGAGCAGGCGCGCAAGATCGTCGTTGCGGGTAAAGAGCTGCGGCTCGGCCTCTACCAGATCGCTGAGCACGGACAGATCGTGGACGTGTCCCAGACGATCCACCAGTGCCTTGGCCGCATCGCGCTTGGCTTTCATGGCAGTAGGCCAGAGGATAGTCAGGAGTTTATGATTGGCTCGGTAATCCTGCGTTCGCTTGCGCAGTTCATGGAAGGCGCTGTCGGAGGCCTCGCCATGGCAGGCGTCAAGCGCGGCTCGTGCTTTCACCGCTGTCCGCTCCCATCCCTTGGCAATCATTTTCGCAGTCTTGTCACGTTTGCCCGGGAAAGACAGGCCATCCAGCTCTGCGATCGCCTCCTTCAGAATGCCACTGGTTTCCAGAAGCTTCGGCTCGATCCCCGCCTCGGCCTCTGTCATCCAGTTCCGTCGGGTTTCTAAGATGACAGCTATCCGCTCGAGTGAGGCGCGCTCGTCGTCATCGCTCGCATGAGATTTCAGATAGATGACGGTTTCGATCAGCGCTTCGGCATCGCGAATGGTGGAGAGCGCCCTGGCGGCATCCCTTAGCCGGATATTCTCGCGTTTCCGGATTGCGCCCATCTCGCGGGCAACCAGCCGGTAGAGCGAGCGCACCTTTTTCAGGTTCTTTCGGAAGGCATGGATCGCTTCGTGTGTGCCATCCGGACGCTGTTCGAGCATGCGGATCGCTTCCAGCAGTTCGCCGGCCGCAGCATCCTTGAAGCTCTCGGTAAAATCCGCGTCAGGCCGAATGCGGAAGGGCATGGCGGTCGTACTGGTATTCGGTCGCCAGCGCCTGGTTCGAGTAGTGGAAATCGCCGGTGACCTCGCGGCCGAGCCATGAGGGCAGGGAGGGGCTGTCAGTTTCCGCCTTCAGTTCGACTTCTGCAATCACGAGGCCGCGATGGGGACCGCCGAAGACGTCGACTTCCCAGACGAAGCCTTCGTGGGGCACGCGGTAGCGGGTCTTCTCGATGACGATACCGATGGCGTTTTCCATCAGTTCCTGGGCATCGGGGACGGGAATGTCATATTCAAATTCGTCGCGCGTCAGGGCGCTGCGGCCGATCTTCATCGTCAGCCGGGCGCTGCTGTCATCGAGGATACGTACCCGCACGGAACGATCATCCATCGAGGCGACGTAGGCCTGCTTGAGGATCGCCTTCGATACGGCTTTGGCTCGCCATCCATCGGTGCGTACCAGAAACTTCCGCTCGATTTCCTTCGCCATTGCCAGTGACCTTTCGTGACGACGGGCTAAGCTAGCGCAAAAGATTAATCCTTCAAACCCATTTGTGCCAAAGATCGGTTTGGTCTCGACAAAGTGTACCCTTGGGCGTATCTCGGAGCCCGAATTTCAATCGTTTCAAAGGATCTTGGCCATGGGCGAAAAGACACAGAAGCTCCTTTCCATCCTCAAGCTTCAGCCGGTCGTTCCGGTGCTCATCATCGACGACGTGAAGTCCGGCGTTTCTCTGGCGCGTGCGCTTGTCGCCGGCGGTCTGAAGGCCATCGAGATCACCATGCGGACGCCGGTCGCGCTTGAAGCCGTGCGCGCCGTTGCCGATGAAGTGGAAGGCGCTGAAGTCGGCGCCGGGACGATCCTCAATGCCGCCCACTGGGAGGCCGCCGTTGCAGCCGGCTCGAAGTTCATCGTCAGCCCCGGCGCGACGCAGGAATTGCTCGATGCCGCGGCCCAGTCTCCCGTTCCGCTGCTGCCGGGCGCAGCAACGGTGAGCGAAGTGATGGCGCTCCGCGAAGAAGGCTACCAGGTCCTCAAGTTCTTCCCGGCCGAGCAGGCCGGCGGCGCTGCCTATCTCAAGGCTCTGTCCTCGCCGCTCGCCGGCATGCTGTTTTGCCCGACCGGCGGCATTTCGCTGAAGAACGCCAATGATTACCTGTCGCTGCCGAATGTTGTCTGCGTCGGCGGCTCCTGGGTTGCCCCGAAGGAGCTGGTTGCCGCGGGCGACTGGGCAGGCATCACCAAGCTTGCCGCCGAAGCCGCAGCGCTGCAGGCCTGACATTTAAGTGATCGCTATTGATGCAGGCGCCTTGCGCCTGCATTTGTATTTACAGTTGCACTTCCTATCTTCATCCCAGCCTTAAAACAGGGAGACGACGGGGAATGTTCGACGCAAAGAAGCTTCTTGATCAGTTTTTGGGATCGCAAATCCCGGGTGTTGGCGGCAGTGTTCGCGATCGCGCGGGCGGTGCAGTGCAGCTCGCCAAGGACAATCCGTGGAAGGCCGGAGCGCTGGCGACAGCCCTTCTCGGCACGAAGACCGGCCGCAGTATTGCCGGCAATGCGCTGACGATCGGCGGTCTGGCCGCGATTGCCGGCCTCGGCTATCAGGCCTACAAGAATTATCAGGCCGGGCAGACGCCTGCAGCTCCTGCGGCGCCCTCACAGCAACCATCGACGCCGCTTGTTCTTGCTCCGCCTGTCGATTCCGGTTTCGGCCCGCAGTCGCCTGCTGCCAGCAATGAGTTCGTGCTGGTGCTGATCCGTGCCATGATCGCCGCTGCCAAGGCCGACGGCCACATCGACGATGGCGAACGTACGCTGATCATGGGCAAGATGAAGGCCGCCGATGTCAGCGGCGAAGCTGCCGCTTTCATCGAGAAGGAATTGACCTCGCCAACCGATCTCGACGCGCTTGTTGGCGCTGCCCGGACCGAGGAGCAGAAGGTGGAACTCTATACCGCCTCGCGCCTGACGATCGAGCCGGATTCCCGTGCCGAGCGCGGCTATCTCGATCTGCTGGCGGGCCGTCTCGGTCTTGCCGATGCGCTGGTCGACCATATCGAGGCAACTGTGTCTTCCGCGAAGGTGACGCTGTCACAGTGACAAAGGGGCCGGTTGCCTTTCCGGGGCGGCTGGCCTATCCACTCTTCCACCAGAGGAGTGACCATGCGCGATCTTTCCACCTACAAGGTTTCCGCCCCCGGCTATGCGACGCTAAAGGGCCGCTATGTGACGGTTGAGCCGTTCGTCCGCGAACAGCATCTGCAGGCCCTGTGGGACGGTCTTGGCGGCATGGGCATCAATCCGCTGCTTCTCTATTTCGCACAGGACGATTTCGGCGGTATCGAGGATTTCGGTACGTGGCTCGACAACGCCAAGAAGGGCGGCTGGCTGACGCATATCTTCCGTGACAATGCGACTGGCAAAATCGTCGGGATGGCGAATTACATGCGCGCCGATCCCGCGAATGGCGTTGTCGAAATCGGCGGTGTTGCTCATGGCGCCGGGATGAAACGTTCGCCGCTGTCTACCGAAGCGCATTACCTGATGGCCAAGCATGTGTTCGAGGACCTCGGCTATCGCCGCTACGAATGGAAGTGCGACAACAACAACGAGCCGAGCAAGACAACCGCGGCCCGCTATGGCTTCACCTTCGAAGGCGTCTTCCGCCAGCACATGATCTCGAAGCGCCGCAACCGCGATACCGCCTGGTTTTCGATGATCGACAGCGAGTGGCCGCTGCTCGACGATGCCTTCAAGGCATGGCTGTCGCCTGATAATTTCGATGGAAACGGAGACCAGAAGCGCAAGCTGCAGGACATTCGCGCCGATCTGGAAAGGGAGCGGCTGGCATGAGCCCCGAAAGCCGTTCGCAGGCCGTTGCCGCAGCCGTCATTCTCCTGGTTGCAGGGCTGGTCATCTATTTCCTGCCAACCCTGGTTTTGTGGATCGGCCAGTATTCGCCGCCGCTCGCCTTCGCGGTCGGTGCGATCCTGCTGCTTGGTTTCTTCGCGATCTTCTGGTTGCGCGCCCGCTATCAGCGAAACAAGAGCCGCTGAGCGTCAGCCCTGCAGGGAGGCGCCGAGAAGCAGGGCGCCGAAGCAGATGACGAGTATGGCGCCGAGAATCTCGATCGCATTGACGATCCAGACAGATGTCACCGAGCCCCGGCCGGCGATGCGAACGGCAGCACCCTTGGCTGTCACGGCAAGCGTTGCGAGGATCGCGACGGTGATCGCCGTGCCGAAGGACATGGCGAGCACGGAAAGCACGCCGCCGAGATAAAGCCCGTTCAGCAGCGAAAAAGTCATGACCAGCAACGCGCCGGAGCAGGGACGCAGTCCGACGGCGATGATCGCCGACCAGGCTTCGCGGATGCTGAACGTATCGGAGCCAAGCAATGACGGATCCGGCATATGCGACTGGCCACAGGTTTCACAGGCCATGCCCGAAATGAAATTGTGGCCGGCGCTGCGGGCTTGGACCTCGCCGAATGCATAGGCGTTCTTTTCAGTCTCGTTATCTTTCCAGTCGAGCATCATGCTGACCGGCCCTTCCGGCGTCGCCACGACTTCGCGTTTCGGCATGCCTGAGATCATCGAGCGTAGCTTGCGGAAGAGAAGCCAGCCGCCGAAGGCAATCACCATGACGAAGCTGGCGATCTCCATGGCATGCGTTGCCTGCGTCAGCGTGATCCCGCTGCCGCGCAACACCAGCCACGCTCCGCCGACGAGCGCGACGGCGACGATGCCCTGGATGAAGGCCGAGATGAAGGAGATGACGACGCCGCGGCGAAGCTCGACTTCATTGGCGATCATGTAGGACGAGATGACCGCCTTGCCGTGACCGGGGCCGGCGGCGTGAAAGACGCCATAGGCAAAGGACAGGCCGATCAGCGACGTCAACTGCCAGGGGTCCTGACGCATCGCCTTCAGGGCGCCGGTCAGCGCCCGGTAGAAGGCCTGCTGTTCATAGTTCACATAGGCAAGAAGAGGTGCAAGCGGGCCGCCGATAGGTTGGAAGCTCGGCT
>Ga0102591_1004700_pt1 | contig 10262 bp, 8 predicted proteins | sample AraplaCol_mCL_r2_2_FD_76860 | JGI IMG/M metagenome (GOLD analysis project Ga0102591, IMG submission 76860) | Arabidopsis root microbial communities from North Carolina, USA - plate scrape MF_Col_mCL_r2 (SPADES assembly) (version 2) | ecosystem: Host-associated > Plants > Roots > Endosphere... | reverse complement strand
CAATCTGCGGAACGACGGTGGCGGGGTCGATTATGCCCTCGCTCGACGGGGTGGGGCGATACTATCCCTTGACCCTGCATGCCGTGACCGGCGAGGCCGTCTCGCTGCCGCCGCCGAGCATTGATCCGCAGGACGAATGGTTCGGGCAAGTGGAGGCGTTCCTGCTTTCGACCCTGGATCGGGCCGCGACCTTCGAGCAGATCTCCGATGGATTGGACCGGCTTGCGGTGCCACGACTGCAGGAGACCATCGCCAGCGGTCCGCCGATCACGTCGCTTGGTACTGCGGCAATGGGGAGGCCTTCGGCGGTCGACGCCTTCGCGGGGGCGTTTGCAGCACTTTGCGCCGCCAACCCACAGGTCTACGCCGCGGCTAGCTTCTGGTGGACCGCCGGAGGGGAAGGCTTTCCGCCCATGGCGCTGAGTTGCCGCGGACTACCAGATCCGTTTCACTACATTACGCTGCTGACCGGTGATCCCGGCCTCGCGGCATCCGGGAATGGATGACGCACGATGGTGCATACTCCTTCCTTGTTCGATGTTGGTAGCGTTACCCATGCCGGAAGGGTGCGGGAGCGGAACGAGGATTCATGTTTGGTACGAACCGACGTTGGCCTGTGGGCCGTCGCCGACGGTATGGGTGGTCACGAGGCCGGCGATCTCGCCAGTCGCATTGTAGTGCAGTCGCTTGACGCGATCGGCACGCCAGAATCAGCCGCAGACCTGCTGGCGGAATGCGAGGAGCGGCTATTCAGCGCAAACCAGCAGATACTGGCGCTTAGTCATGAACGACAGGGTGCCACCGTCGGGACTACAGCGGCGGTTCTGCTCGTTCGCGATAGCTACTATGCCTGCATATGGGCGGGTGACAGCCGGGTTTACTTGATCAGTCGCGGCGCAATTAGCCAAGTGTCGCATGATCACAGCGAACTGGAGGAACTGATCGCCGAAGGTGCGCTGTCGCGCGAAGACGTGAATGATTGGCCGAGCAATGCCATTACACGCGCCGTCGGTGTCGCCGATGATCCGGAATTTGAGGTGGTAACAGGCCCGGCCGAGCCGGAGGATGTCTTCGTGATCTGCAGCGATGGCCTGACCAGGCACGTGCGGGACGACGAGATCCTGCAGCACGCGGCTACGCGACGCGCCCAGGCAGCTTGCGATGACATGCTCGCGCTGGCTCTTGATCGTGGCGGGCTTGACAACGTAACGATTGTGATCGTGCGACTGCTGACGCCGCGATCTCAGGAGGCGACAAGATCTCCGCTTAATCGCGAGCCGCAACCATGACCCCGAACGATCCGTTCCGACCGTCCTATCAGGGCGTGCCCCCCGGCACCCGTCTCAACGGTATCTACGAGATCGAAGCGGTGATCGGCGCGGGCGGCATGGGTGAGGTCTACAAATGCCGAGAGATCCAGACTGGATCGCCTGTTGCCGTGAAAATGCTATTGCCCGACATGGTCGATAACGAGGCGGCGCTCGCGCTGTTCCGTCGAGAGGCCGCGGCACTCCACAATCTTCCGCATGACGCGATCGTTCGCTACTTCCTGTTTACGGTGGAGCCGGTGCTGCAGCGACCGTATCTCGCGATGGAGTTCGTGAATGGCCGCTCGCTCTCGAACATGCTCGACGATGGACCGTTGACTTTCGAGGCGCTGATCAAGCTCATGCTGCGCGTCGCATCGGGACTGGAGGCTGCCCATGAGCACGGCATCATCCATCGCGACGTTTCTCCGGACAACATCATTGTTCCGCTCGACGACGTCAGGCGGGCTAAGATCATCGACTTCGGCATAGCCCGGTCGACCCAGATGGGTGACAAGACCATCATCGGCTCGGGCTTCGCTGGCAAGGACAATTACGCATCGCCGGAACAGGTAGGGTTGTACGGCAATGACGTGACTGCGAAATCCGATGTCTACAGCCTCGGTCTTGTATTGTTTCACGCCCTGACCGGACAGAAGCTCGACATGGGTGGCAGCCAGTTTCAACTGGTGGAGAAGCGCCGGCGTGTGCCCGATCTCGGTGCGGTGGATATGCGCATTCGGCCTTTGCTGGAGCGGATGCTGCAGCCTGACCCGGCATTGCGCCCGACCATGGGAGAGGTCGCCAGCTGGAAGCCGACCGGTTTGGTGCAGACGCCAGCCGCACCGTTATATGGCTTCGATCCGCTGCGGCGGCCGGAAGGCGCGGCGCCGGTGCCGCAGGAGAGGATGCCGTCGACCGCGCGGAGTCTGCGCGGCCGCTGGCTGGGGGCGGGCGTGGCGGCTCTGTTACTGCTGGTCGGCGGTGGTGGATATGCCTTCTACAAGCTGGTCTGGTCAGCGCCCGGCACCGCGGTCTTGCCGCCACCTCCAAAACTCGCTGGAACAATGGCGCCGCCGAAGGTCGAGCCCGCTGGACCACAGCCCGGGCGCCAAGAGCCGGAGAAGTTGTCCGCGCAGCCGACGGCGACGCCGTCTCCGGCACTCGATGGGGCGGGGCGAGCTGAGCGCATCCGCAAATACGTGGCCCAATACTCTGGCGGTGACTGCTTCTTTGTCTTGCCGATTGCCGTGAGCCCAAATGCCGCTGTCATCGAAGGGTTCGGTGCCTCGACCGCCCCATTCGACACCTTCGACAAAGCGTTTCGGCGTGAGCAGGGTTTCGAGGCTTCGATCGGCGTCAGGCAAGTGACCCAGGCGCAATGCCCAGCCGTCAGGTTCTTGAGTCAGGTCGGGAGCGATCAGGCGCGAATCCCACGCATCACCCTGTCAGCGACAGAGCTGAAGGGGGGTGAAGCCCTCAATGGGACCATTGAGAATTTTGCCAACCGCGTGGTCGAGCTGCTCATGGTGTCGGATCGCGGCGAAGTCCAGAGCCTGTCCTATCTTCTGAAGCCGGGCATCGACGCGCTTTCGTTTACGCTCCCGACAGCGCGCGCGAGCGGTCCGCAATTGCTGTTGGTCGTGGCGGTTCCGCAGGTTCTGGACTCATTGCGCCAGCCGCGACCGATAGCTACCGATACGTTCTTCCTCCAGGCGCTGAGCGAGGCTCAGCGCAACAAGGTGACTATCATCGCGGCCGCGCGCTACGTGCTGCTCACCAATTGACCGGCACGCTCAGAATGTCCCGATCACCAGGATTTTCAGGTCGGCATCCGGCTTGAAGTCGTTTGCCGTATATTCAAGCGTGTTTCCGGAAGCAGACGATGCCTTGAGCCGCCCAGGACAGAAGCTCACCAAGCGGTCGTTGCCGCCTGGGTCGATAGTCAGCTTGAACGACCGGATCGGCCCGGCCCAATTCGCGCCGGTCTTGAGCACGTATGATATGCGCCTCTCCTGCAGGTTCGCGCTGTTGGTCTGGTTACTGCCCGCGCGCTTGTCGAGCTCGGCGAGGAACGTATCCTGGACGCAGTACTCTTTCCGGTAACGGGCGACTTGCTGACCCAGTGCGCTGCTGCGGCGTAGGCTCGGGCGCAGGATGGTGTCAGGACTGGAGCCGACGCTCGGCCGGTACTGGTGTTCGACCGTGACGGTGCGCATGGGCGGAAACACCTGCTGGCGTACAGCCGAGGTCTTGATAACCCAGCCTGGCGCATACTGCTGGCGACCGTTGTCGCTCATTCCGGCAGGCATCATAAGTCCGTCGTCCACGAGCCGGGTCCGAGTCGCCGCGGGCAGGTCGCTCACCCGGATCTCGCGGCCACCAATCGGCAGCAGCGGCAGCTTGAGTTCGCGGAGCAGGGCACTGACATCCCTGTTGCCAACCATGGCGCGCTGATCGACGGTCAGCGGGGCCGGGCTGCCGTCGACCCTGGTCTCGAAGTCGACGAAGTTGATCGGATCATTTGAAGGCAGTGCAATGTTCTCAGCCTCCGACAGGTCGATGTCGGGCAGCGGAAAGGCAACAGTAAGCGTGACCGGCTTGGCAGTGACGTTGGCGAATTGGTAGCGAACACTGATTCTGTCGAGCCCGATACTAAGGTTCTCGCTCTCCATGGCCACGTCATTGGTGCGTACGAACTGGAGCCCGCCGATCGACAATTCCGCAGCCGAGTCGTTGGCGCGTGCCGGCCAGCCCGTCGCAACCAGCAGCGCGACCATCAAGGCCCGTATCCGGAACGACGGTCGGATGCAGGCTCCGTTCGGCAAGCTAGTCTCCATGCGGCGTCGCAACATATGCTGGTTCCATCCGATGCGGGTCAATCGATCGGCTGATAAAGATCGCCCCACTCGGACTTCCAGACCCCGTCTGGATCGCACACCACCAGCGCCAGCTTTACGTCGTTTGCCAGCCGGATCGCGCCGCGAAAAGCATCCTGAGCCGGCAATTGCGCGCTGATCTGGTCGGTGGTCAGCCGTCCCCGGCTCGCGGCGGCCGGCAGCACGATTGATCCGCAGGCGCCGTCATTGTCGCGTTTCAGGAGCAGCGTGATCGCGTCGGGCTGAACTTCGCTCACTTTCTCAAATCTGTTCCGGGCCATGTTTTGCACCGCAAGCTGAAGAAAATTCGGACTATCACCGTCAAGTGATAGAATTGAACGTGATTGAGATTGCTCACCACTAATTGACGCGCCGCATTAACGGCATCTCGGATTAGTCGATCCGACGCTGCGATCGGTTCGGGGTACATTGAGGCGAACATGCTTCGTCCAAATCGTTGGATCTGGGTCTTCATCGTTGGCGCTGGCATTTTCGGAACCAAGGCGCATGCCGACGATACTGTCGTCCGCAGCTTTGCCAGCGGTTTGGCTGCTTCCATGGTCGGCATCGTTCCGGCCAGCGAGGACGTGGAACTCGCGGGACCACAAGCACTCAGCGCCGACGGGCAGGGCAACCTGTTTGTGCTCGATCAGGTCAACGGTCGCATCCTGCAGTTTGACCCGAAACAGCCGAGCTCAGATCCTGACGTCCTCAAGATGCCGAAGGACGTCCAGCCGACCGATCTCGTGGTCCACAACGACGACATCATGGTTTGGGACGGCGGCGTACGGACGCTGAAGGCGGCGCCAGGGCAGTCCACGCGCGGAATCGGTGGCGACGTGATCCAGCTTGAGGAGGTCTCGAGCCGTGGCGCGGACGATCAGCTCGCCGTCTCCGCTTTCGCCCAGATGGGATCGCAGGCGCCCGGCAGCGCGGCCGACTTGCTCGACCAGAATACCCGGGCGGCCATCGTCACGACGACGCGGCAGCCCGACCGGCAATATGTGGCTTCTCGAAGTAAGGGCTCGGTGATCGCCGATATCATTCCGGACAAGGGCAATGCCAGCGTGAGGGTCGAGATCCAGACAATGGTCACCAACGAGACGATCGCACAGCTAAGCCTGCGGGTGCGCAACCAGCTCGGAACGGTGGAGTTTCTTGAGATCGACAACGGCGACCGCTTCTACGTGCTTGCCGAGGACGTTCCGCCATCGGGAAAGAACGCCTCCACGTTCGTCGCACGCTATGCTGCGAACGGCCGTCTCGAAGGAATCTATGAGCTTCCTTTGGAAAATACGCCGCTGACCCGGCGGTTCGTAACGGTTTCGGGCGATGGCGATGTCTATTTCCTGCGGACCAAGCCGGACGGCATTGAAGTGGTTGGCGTCGGCTTCAGGCCTCTGACCAACGCTTCGATTATCGACGTGCGGCCGTCGCGAACGGCAGCCGCGCCGGCACCGCGATCCGACGTCAAATTTGACGCGTCGGCCGCCGTGAGACCGTCCAATCGCCAGCAGGCGATCGAGACCGCGTTTGCGTTCGAGGGCATCCAGTGGAAGCTGACGCAGGCCAACTACGGCAGCGATCCCGACAGCCAATGCAGCGGCTTCAGCCGTGTTCGTCGGCCGTGGTATCTGCAGGGAAAAGTGAACCAGGAGGTGCGCGGCGTACCTTATTGCTGGGGCTGCCACGGATCGCTCGCGAACTTCCGTCAGCGGATCGAGAGCGGAACGCTGGCTGGCAATGTGTGCACTCGCAATGCGCCACGGCCGGATGTTGCTGGCGTCGACTGTTCGGCATTCGTCAGCGCCGCGTGGGGACTTTCCGTCCACTACACGACTGCCGCTATTCCTGCGATCGCAGCCCCCGTGGCAAATCCCTGGGACCTGAGGCCCGGCGATGCGCTGAACAAGCCGGGCTCGCACGTGATGTTGTTCCTGCGGTTCACGCCCGATCGCAAGGCCGAGGTGATGGAATCCTCGACCGGTGGCTGCAACGGCCGCGTCTGCCGCAACGTCTACCCGTTGGCGAGCCTGCTTTCGCGTGGCTACGTTCCGGTCCGCTTTCGGGCGTTCGCGGATGACCAGGCGACAGTCTCAGCGAGCGCCTATCAAGAGGCCGAACCGCAGGCGGGCCGCAAGACGGCAAGCAAAAGGCGCTGAACCCGGTGTGTCGCTGGCGCTACAGAATGGATAGGAAGGATGTCGAGGTGGATCACGATGCGGATGCCCAGGGAACTTGATTGCGGGATCAAGCGGCTATGCGCCACCATCGGGCTCGCTGCGTTGATCGGGCTGATATCCCCGCACGCGCATGCGGCAGGAGGATTGTCGATCAGCAATCCGGACGGGGCGGCGGTGCGCGCGCTCGTGATCGGGATCGATGACTATCAGCACGTGCGGAAATTGAAGGGCGCGGTCGCCGACGCCACTGACATCGTGACCAGCTTGAAGAGCATGGGGGTTGGCGACGTCGTCGTACTGACTAACGCACAGGCCGACAGGGCAAGCATCTTGCGCGAGATCAGTTCACTGGTGGAGCGGACCAAGAACAACGACCTCATCTTTCTGTCGATCGCAGGTCATGGAACCCAGGAGCCGGAGCGCGTCAAGGGCTCGGAGCCGGACGGGATGGAAAACGTGTTCCTGCTGCCAGGCTTTGAAACCACGCCAACCGGGTCCATTGAACGTGTTCTGGGCAGTGAGTTCAACCATTTCATCCGGCAGTTCGAGCTTCGCGGAGCGAAGGTGATCTTCGTGGCTGATACCTGCCACGGCGGCGGTATGGTGCGCGATATCGATCCGCGTGCCGCTGAGATGAGCTTCCGGCAGGTCCCGCGTTACACGTTGCTGGTTGACGAACTGAAGCCGGTGTCGGACAGCAACGATCCGAAGTCGGAACTCGATCTTGACCACACGGCGTTCCTGGCTGCGGTGGACCGCTACACCAAGGCGCCGGAAGTCCGCATCCCTGGCATCGATGGCCTGCGCGGGGCTCTCAGCTATGCGGTCGCGCGGGCGGTGGAGGGGAGCGCGGACGTCAATCACGATGGGAAGGTGACGCTCAAGGAGCTCTTCAGCAATGTTCGACAGGTGGTCTATCAGCTCTCGGACCAGCGCCAGAACATCGTGACCATATCATCGCCGCCCCTGACGCCTGATACCGACATCGCCTTCGAATTGACGCGCGGTGTCGTGCTGATTCAGGGGCCGGCCGCGAGAGCGGCCTCCGGCCCGGCCGGATCCGGGACGCCCGTCGAGGGACAAGCGCCCGCGCCGCCGGCTGTCACGGCCAAGGCACCAAACATTCCCACCCTTGCCGCGGCGGCGACCAAGGAGCTTCCGACCGGCGACGCGCCGGCCCCGCTCCGTCTCGCTGCGCCAATCCGGCTGGCGGCGCTCGACGGCAAGACGAACTATTTTGCGAGCGTGGTGCCAAAGGATGTTCCCGTGCAGGCTGTTCAACCGACGGACAATCCCGACCTGATCTGGGATCCCGTGTCGCACGACGTGATCGCGTGGGGCGACGTAGTCGCCTACGGGATCGACGTTGCCAGCCTGCCGACGGTCGTTGACCGGACAGCGGCAATTCGTGAACTCAAGCGCATTGCGACCCGGTCGCCGCAGATCATGCGCATCTGGCCGGACGATCGCCAACAGCGTGCTGGCCAGACTGTCGAAGTTGATCTGTCTGATGTGGGGTCAAGAGCGGTGTTGCTGTTCAATGTGTCTGGCGATGGCACCATCCAATTGTTGTATCCGGTGGGTTCCGATGCGGCACTGGCCCGATCGGCGAGTTTGCGCCTACCGCTCAGGGTCGGCGAGCCGTTCGGTGCGGAACAGATCGTTGCAGTGACCTCGCAGCAGCGCATGGTCGATCTTGAGACAGTCCTGATGCAGCTCAACCGGCGCCGCGCTTCGGGGCAGGTGATCAAGAGCCTCGAGCGGTACTTGCCTGCGGACGCGCGGATCGCCTCGGTCGGCTTCTTCAGTGCTCCCTGACTTTTAGGGAGAGCAGGCCATGCCGTCATCGCAGCCGATCCGCCGGGAGCGACCATGGCTCGCATTCCTGCTGCTGCTGGCGGGTAGCGGAGCTTCGTCCGCAGCACCGTTGCCGTCGGCATCGCTGAATGTCGGCACGACGTATGCACCCTGGCTTTGGCCCGTACAAGCGGCGCGCAGGCAGGCCAATACCGCGAGTGTGTCCCTTCAGATCCTGCCGGGTCAGACCGTCAACCTCGGCGGCAAGGTCACGTTCGGCGTCACCGCGAGGAAGCCGGGATATCTCATTCTCGTCGACGTCGACGCGGAAGGGCGGATGTCCCAGATCTTTCCGACTCCCGAGCTATTGGCGCAGTCGGACGGACGCGACATCAATCTCGTCAAGCCCGGCGTCGAATTTGTCGTTCCAACCCCGGCGGCTCGGCAGCGTGGTTTTGAATATGTCGTCTCACCGCCGACTGGGTCAGCAGTGATGATCGCCATCCTGAGCGAGCGGCGGGTGCAGTTGCTCGATTTGCCGGACTTGCCGCGCAAGCTACAAGATCAGGCCGAGGCGTTGAGCTATCTAACGGCCTGGACCAGTGAGCTGCGCGTGCCGGACAACGGCAGCGGAAAGCTGGTGACGAATAATTGGTCGTTCGACGTCAAATCCTATTCCATCAAGTGAGCCCGGCAAGGCCAAGGCCTGTGAAGGCTAAAGCTTGCTCAGCCGACTGAAGAAGCCGCCCCGGGCGATCATGTAATGAATGTCCTTTGGAAAGGGAAAAGCGCTGCGAACGTTGGAAATCGCGCCCTGAAGGAATTCCCCGTGCTGTGGCGCCGGCTTGTGGCGCAGACTTGGCTGGTCAGCGACCTGCGGTATCATGAAGCGATCCACGTAAGCCGGGTCCAGGTCGTTGACCCTGACCATCTGGCCAAATGCCGGGAACAGGTCGTAATGACCGACCCTTACGCTAAGGTTCTTGAGAGCAGGGCGTTGTGGCTGTGCTTGATTGCCATCGGCCGTCGCCAGCCCGCGCCCGATCAGGTCCAGCTTCACCGATTGCGGGAGAGTTGATGGACCATACACGATCTCGAGCGCGCGGCCGCTCTGTCCAGACAGCCACTGGTACCAGAAGGTCGCATCGTCGGGCCGCGCATTGGCACCGTAGAGGCAGTCAAATCCCCAACAAGCCGTCAGCTTGCCCTGATACTTTCCAAGGCTCCCGACGAGATTGCGCATGCCGTTACCACCGCCGGAGTGGCATGCGATGATGAGCTTGCCGATCTGGAGCTGAGGAATGGACGTCGAGGAGAGACCCAGGAACCTGGCAAGAGCTCCAAGAATCTCCTCGAGATAGCGTTCGCCCCAGTTCGCGGTTGCCAAGTCAGACACGCTGTAGTTTCCGGCAAAGGTGTCGCCAACGGCATATTCGTAGCCCAGGAACGGCGCGATAAGCACCACGTCCTTGCCGGAATCCCGGACTTGTTCGCGCAGTCGCGCTGGATCGTTGTGGAACAGGAACTCATGGTTTTTGACGTAGAAGCCGTGAAGCCAGATCACGACATCGAACTTGGTGGCGGCTGTTGGGTGCTTTGGCGGAAGATAAACCGCCGTCGGCTTCATGCCGGGCGCCTGCCGCTTCGTGAAGAGCGTCACCCCTGGAAAGGCGTTGGCGTCCTTCTGCTCGAGCTCACACGCCACCACGCAGGTCGCTCCGCTTCGGCCAAGTCAGACACAAGGTCGTCGACCGAGCCGAGGTTAGGCTCGGCGCACTCGAGATAATCCGGCGTCCCGATAGTTTCCTGACGCCGCCGGCGTAGCGTCTCGCCGCGCTAGTTGCAGACCTCGGCATTGGGATTGGCGTAGGGGCCACCTCCGCCGCGATATTCGAGATGGCAGCCGCGCCTGACGGGGCGGCACAAGAGGTCATTGCAGTAGATCTGTCCGCCGGCGCCTGATGCGCTGCGCTTGGCACCATCCGCCTGCGGCTTCGGGCTCGCCTGTCGCGGCGGAACGTCCGCTGTCGGCTGCCGATTCTGGCGGGCCGAACGATCCGCGCGCGACGGACGGTCATCCGTATTGCTCTTGGCAA
>Ga0102591_1004699_pt1 | contig 10263 bp, 10 predicted proteins | sample AraplaCol_mCL_r2_2_FD_76860 | JGI IMG/M metagenome (GOLD analysis project Ga0102591, IMG submission 76860) | Arabidopsis root microbial communities from North Carolina, USA - plate scrape MF_Col_mCL_r2 (SPADES assembly) (version 2) | ecosystem: Host-associated > Plants > Roots > Endosphere... | reverse complement strand
GAACGGGAAGAGCTGCATGTTTCCTTTCTGGAGCCGCTATGTGCGCGCTCAGGATTTGAGGGTGGCCGTGACCACCTTGCCGGGCGCGCACAAGTTGCTGCCCGCGGCGGCCGCGGCCGACGACACATCCTTGGCCTCGATGCGGGCGACCGCGTAGATGGAGCCCTGCTCGGCAAAGGGGAACGGCACGCTGTACGTGCTCTGCAGTTCTTCGGACGCGACGGGCAGCAGCTGCTCCACGCGCGCCGGCACCGCGGCACCGTTTTCCGTGAGGGTGACGTCGAGAGCCGAGCCGATGCTGAGGCGCTTGGCCACCCGTGCCGGAAACACCGCAACCACGCCGAGCCGGCTGCAGTCGGTCACGCGCACCAGCGAGGCACCCGCCGTGACGTACGCACCTTCGGGCGCGAGCACGGAGTGGACCTGGCCCGCTTGAGTGGCCTTGATCTCATAGGAGGACAGCTTCTCCACCCGGCGGCGCTCTTCGTCCTCCAGCTGGATCACCTGCTTGAGCTGCTGGAGGATGGCTGCGCCGTCCTGCTGGGCCCGGCCCACACTGTTGCGCAGCACCTCGCGCCGGCTCGCAAGCGTCTGGAAGAGGCTGTTGCCGCCGGTGCCCACGAAAGCACCCTGCCCCGCGCTGGCCACCGTCTGCGCCTGTCCGGCGAAGGCCTGCTCGGCCACCGCCGCATTGGCGCGCGCGGTGTTCAGCTGAGCCATGGACGCGTTCATCACCTGTTCGCTGATGGCGCCCTGCTCCAACAAGGCCTGGTTGGTCTTGACCTTGTTCTCCTGCTCTTCGACCATGCTGTGGGCCACGTCGCGCTGCCGCCGCGCAATCTGCCACGCTTCCCAGGCCTGGGCCACGGAAGCTTCCCGGTGAACGCTGGCCTCCTGGCCGACCGACCTCATCTCCTGGTTGTCGGCCTTGAACTGGTTGCCCAGCTGCGCCAACTGACTTTGCAGCGCGAGGTGCTGCGAGCGCAGGGTGGTGAGGATTTCCTGGCTGACCGTCGGGTTGCGCACCGTGGCCACGGTGGTGCCGGGCTCCACCGTGTCGCGCGCATGAACAACCATCTGCGACACCACGCCGTTGATCGGCGAAGTGATCAGCCCTACCGGCGCCTGCAGCACCGCCCGCGTGGCCTGCGAAGACAACAGCGGCTTGACCAGCGTGGCAATCATCAGCCACAGCACGAAAGCCAGCAGCGCATAGGCCGCCAGCTTCGGCACGAAAGCACCCGCCTGCCGGCGGCGCCCACCTGGGACGCCGCCGATGGGCCTCTGGCTGGTGGAAAGAACAACTAAAGGCAGTTTCGACACACGCATACCCCACCTCTTGATGCGAAGGCGTGCACCGGACAGCCCGGCACAACATCCATGAATTAAAGGGAATTGCCCACAGCCGACGGAATCGGCCGTGCCTTGTCGTGGCCGCCGCGTCCGCAATGCTGCAGTGCAATACAAAGGTACGGCCAAACCCGAATCGGCACTGCTTCCGTGAGCAACAAGATGTGCAAACGTCACATATCAACCGACCATTCGGTCGAGCGAAGGTCCTACACGGTCAGCGGACGCCGCACTGTTGACAACCAAAGGCCTCGTCCGGCATGCGACCGATCCGCTTCGCGCGGCCCGCCCTCGGAAGCGCTCGATGGGGTCTCCGGAAAAACCCCGAGAAGGCCCACCGCGAGGGTTCTGCGCCTCGTCCGCAAACGACGAGGTGGCCGAACATATCCGGTAACCACCCTGAATCGATACTGACGGATTTGGGCAACGCCAGAGCGTAAAAACCTTGCGGCAGTCCGATGCGCCGGTGTTTACACGCGCACCACACATGACACCCGGCCGTACACGCGGCGACGGAGTTGACGCCATAGTGCTCTCCCGCAGTTCCGTGCACTTGCCCGACTGCTTGGGCCTCCCACCACTCGCTCTTCGGCACTCGCCGAAGGCCCTCGGAGTACAGGTCGTGCCACTGCCGAAAACAAGCATTGCCTTCGTCGATCCGCGAACGGGCCGCGGCGCTCCGGCACGGGAAACTAGAGCTTTGTGGTTACTGCCATGTAACCACGACGACGAAGGCCACGGCAGCACGCCCGTTGAGAGCAGCCGCCTCCGCGAAGCGCTGGCCACAAGACAAAGACATTCATTGACCCAGCGCTACAGGCACCGATGGATGGCAAAACCATCCGCATGCACGCATTCAATAAAACCCGGCTGAACGCCAGCCGACCGCTGCACGAGGAAACCGATCCAGCCGAGCAGACTTGTCGAAGAAGAAGAAAAGCTTCGCCATCGCGCACACCTCAGCGCGACGGGCCGATGTTTTGGCCGAGCTTGCCCCTCCAACGAATGGCGTTTCAAGCAACGCCAGAAGGGCACGCCATGTTCACGCGCTACGCGATCTGCACGCTGCTCTGCGTTGCCGCCCTCCCCGCCGTCTGCGACGAATCCGTGCCCGCCCACGAGCGCGTGTTCCTGAGCAGGGCCGAGATCGAGAGCACCTTGATCGGCAAGCCCATCGTCTCGAACAATCTTGCGACAGGCATGGTCTCGCGGTGGCAGTTCTATGCCGACGGCCGCGTCGACTTTGCCAACCGAAGCGGCCCCGGCCGCGCATCGGGCAAGTGGTTTCTCAATCCGGATGGTTCCATGTGCGTGACGATGATTGCGCGGACCGGCTGCCGCTATTGGTTCCGCAACGAGAAGGGCGGCGCCATTGCGAATGCGGATACCAGGGAGCCGAATGCGCCTACGGTGGCGGAGATACGGTTTGAGTAGCGCAGCAGGTGGTGTTTGCGGCTCGCGCGTCGTAGCGCCGGCGCTATGTGTGGCGCCGGCTTTGCCGAACGGAACGGGTCCGGTCGATCGGCGTATCGGCTGACATCCGAGCAGCCGCAAGCTCGCGAAGCTGACATGCCGCAACTGTCAGGAGACTGCGAATGACAGATGATTTTTCGCTGATCAAAAAGGTCCTCGAAGCCATCAACCGGAGCGGCGCCGCCGCGCTCGCCTCGTACGAGCAGGAATGCGCCCGTGCGCTGTTCGAGAACGGCTTTGTCGACGCCATGCCGCCGAACGCGTGCGCACTGACGGCCGACGGCCGCGACCTACTCGACGCAATGCGCGATTCCGCCGAATGGGAGCGCATCGAACGCGCTGTGGCGGCGACGGGGCCGCTGTCTCTGGCAAAGATCAAGGCGGTCGTCGCTGAGCGCCTCAGCGGGGGGTTTAACGCCTGAGTGGCTCTCAAGGGGGCTGTGCCGATGAAATGCTTGTTAGGCACCTTCGCTTTGGCGGAGAGTGTGACTATCAGCGCATGTCGTTGACCGTTGTGCGCTGTACTCAAGACCAATACTTAGGCTGATTCGGTTTCGGCTGGTGTTCTCCAAAGACCCAGGTGATCACTGCTAGCACAGTTCAAAACGTACGTCGGGCTGTATGAAAGATGCCGACATGTCACGCGAACTGAATCGTCTCACCGCCCTTGCCGTCAAGAACGCCAAGCCATCTCCCAAGGGAACCAAACTCTATGCCGACGGCGGAGGTCTCTATCTGCAAATCACTCCTGCATCGGTTCGATCATGGATTTTTAGATACACCATCGCGGGTACGGCCAAAGCAATTGGCGTCGGGCCGATCCACACAATCACGCTTTCCGAGGCGCGCGACGAGGCCCTTCGGCTTCGCAAGCTGGTCAGACAGGGCATCGACCCCAAAAACCAACGAGATGACGCCAAGCACGCAGCCGCGCTAGCTCGCCAACGCACGTTTCGCGTGTGCGCAGAGGAGTTCGTCAAAACCATCGAGGCAGAACATCGTAATCAAAAGGCTCATGACCAGTGGCTGTCAAGCCTGCAGCGATACGCCTATCCCGTTATCGGCGATGTTCCCATAGCTGACATTGACGTTCACATGATCAAAGAGATCATGACGCGCGACAACGCATGGTCCGAGAAGACGGAAACGATTTCCCGTGTCAGAGGGCGGATCGAGCGGATTTTGGGGTGGGCCGCCGTCTTAGGCATGCGCTCTGCAGAAAACCCAGCTCGGTTCGCGAAGTTCCTCAGTGAAGTCCTTCCGTCACGTCAATCGGTTAGCAGGGTAGTCCATCACCCTTCGCTGCCATATCAAGAGCTCCCGTCTTTCATCAGGATGCTGAAGGCCCAACCGCAGTCCACATCAAACCTCGCGCTAGAGTTTCTCATTCTGACTGCTGCTAGGACCGGTGAGGTCATCGGCGCCACATGGTCTGAAATTAATAGCAGCGCGAAACTATGGGTCATCCCCGGCGGACGCATGAAGGCAGGCCGCGAACACTCCGTCCCGCTCAGCCAAGCGGCGATGGACATCCTAGAAAAGCTACGTCACGGAGGTGAGCTGAGATACCTATTCCGTGGCCGGAAGTATCGCGAGCCTATGAGCAACATGGCTCTTCTGGAGGCTATGAGGGGGTTCAAACAACGGGAGCTACTCAAGGTGCACGCCGTTCCTCATGGCTTTCGCTCGTCATATCGTATGTGGTGTGCGGAGGCCACCTCATATCCCCGTGAACTTGCCGAGTTTGCTTTGGCCCACGTAAACAAAAATGATGTCGAAAGCGCTTACCAGCGCGGATCAGCGGTCGAAAAACGACGCCCCATGATGGAGGATTGGGCGGCATATTGCTTGAGCGAAGGCAATGGACCAACGACAGACGTGTTGCCTGAAGTGGGTAGCTCTGCTACATTTTTGGCCATGGGCATTTCGGACGACTAGTCCGGTCCAGTTCCTCGGCGGGCCTTCTGCGGTCCAAGAGCGAGCTGTAGGAAATGACAAACGCCACGCACGCTGGCTCCCAACCGCGAGCGCACTCCCTACCCTTCAACCGATTCGGTCAATGAGAAAGACTGCACCTCAGTCTTTCTGACTCCATGAGCAACAAGCTCATGGAGTTCAAGGGTTACAGCGGACAGCGCTCATCACCTCCTCTTGCTATGACCACCAGCTAAGCCTTCGCGACGCGCCCCGTATTCTCCGGCGTCGTCGGGTCAAGCTGTTCCGAATCGGTTGAGACACAAAAGCACCAGGAGAGTCGCTTTTGAAAGTTTCACATGTCCGATTTCCCTTGTGTCGAAGATCGTCTGCTGAGCGGCCCGACCGTCGACCGTCTCCTTGATTCGTGCAGGAGCCGCAAATATGCGTTGATGAAACGCCCGTTTGACCCGTTCCCTGCGCCCCTGCGTATCGGGCGAAGCAGTCGCTGGCTTGCAAGCCTTGTGTTTGCATGGATTGCCCGCCAGGTCATAGATGTGGAATGCGGCAACAGGATGAGCGACATTCATCTCGAAGGCTTCGGCTCAAAAGGTGCCCCTTCCTCGCTCTGCATCGTCTTTGATATCCAGCGTATGAAGCAGCGCTACGAAGCGGGTTTCGCCCTTGATCAAATATGTCGGGAGTTCCGCATCGGCAAGGCCCGACTCGCGGAAGCTCTTCGCGCTGCTGGTACCCAAATTCGCAAGCCAGGCCGCAGTCGATCTATCTCAGCCGATTGCGCCGAAACTGCATCGGTGCTTGCCTGCCGAACGAGTGATCCGTTCGGCCGGTCACCAGCCAGCTCGGAGGCCCTTCATGGCTATTGAGTACAGCATTCAAGGCACTCGCTACGCGGCTCAAGGGCGAGGATATCGCCGCTTGCGTGTGACGGTTGAGCTTGCCTACTTAGCGGAAGTGGCCCGCTTCTTGATGTACGCACGGCATCGCCGGAGTCCGACACTTCTTCAATTCGACGCGTGCCAAGGAGTCGCCGAGGATCATCTTGGCAATAGCTGCAGTGTGTTCGCGATGCTGAACATTGATGAACGCATGCGGCTGTACTTCAGTACCCGAGACCCAGGCTGCGACATCGAGACTATTCGCTTCAATTTTGAGGAGCTGGCCTTCCCGTGGCTGATAGAACAATCGGTCCATACCATCTGTATAAGCCGCCGCTTTTTCAGCGACTACCGATATCCATGTGACGAGGAACGGGCATATCCACGGACCAAATATGTGCTTACCCAGAGCTATCTAGACGGTGGCGCCTTTCAATATTTCGCCCAACCATGCGATCCGAATTCGTAAGTTCAGAACACGCATTTTTCAGCCGCGCCTTGCCTCGTAAATGACGGACTTACGAACGACTCGAATCGACCGGCGGTTCCCTCAAGAATCGTCGGCCATGTATGCAGATGCGTGACGAAGACCTCGGCAAAGCAATCGCGGGCTATCTCCCGTGACTGAACTACGCGCTTTAACAACTGTGCTACTCGCCTCATCGATAACTAACCCACTACACGCAAATTATGTCTGACACTGTTCACTTCATTTCGTGGATCGACCCCAGCGTTCCGACCGAGACCCTCGTATCGTGGCGCCTCCCATTCAAGATCGGGCGGCACGGAGATCAAGACGACTTTTTCTACGGCTTCGGGCCGAATGGCATGCAGGCGCCGGCGGATGCCCGCCCAAAATCCGCCATAGTCTTTCAAGAGTGGATGACGCTGCCCGGTCGAACCGGCGCAGGCTTTAAAGCCCGCGGCGTCTGGCACCGCTCGGAGCCGGGCCGTTTGGGCGGCTATGAAATCAAGATGAACGTGCCAACCTGCATGGTCGGACACAACGTCCTGCTTGAGAACAGCGTGCCGCGAGCCGTAGAGCTCGCATTGCTTCAGTTCAAACTGCTTCTACTTGACAAGGTCACTCACCCTGCAGCGCTGGACGCTTTTGACCCTGAGCGGGTTGAGCTTCTGTCGGTGACACCGACAGAGTGCTTTCGCGGTGGCACATCAGAGGGCGCCCACCAAGGTCGTCTTGGCTTCAAGGCGTTGTCGGAACTTCAAAACCACGAGGAGCGCCTGTGAAACCCAATCGCCGCACCTCTCTAGAGCGTCAATCGAAACCCGCGTTCAGCGTCGGCCCAGGCGATGGGCAGACCTCATACCTGAAGACGCGAGAAATGAGCATCTGCTGCTACGTGAAGGATCGCTACGCACCGTCGGAGGCTCAATTTTCAAGCCTCGATCTACGGGACGCGGTCTACTCAGAAGGCGAAACATTGACCCGCCTCGAAGGCGAGGCGAAGGGAGTCTTGCTCAAGAAACTGGGCTTAGCTGACCTCGAATCCTGGCGCTATGGCTCTGGGCGCCCCTACGAGCGCTACTCACTTGCCGTGCGGAAACGGCTGAAACTTGACGTGCCCCTGCGCGCGCGTCGACCCAAGCCGGAGCAAATTAACGAGCTCCCGGAGCCCGACCGCAGCATGGTCTTGATGCATCTGGACGATCAGAACGCACGATTGCACCCCGCTGTTCTCGCCTATGCCACGGAACTGGAACGACAGAAGTTCTACTCAGCGGTCAAGTTGCGCGTCCTCGACCGATTGCGGATCAATCTAAACATCCCGTGGAAAAAGCAGGTCGCTGCCGCGTCCAGCGGCGTTTATGAGGCGTTCGCCTTCGCGAACAAGTACTCTGTGCCCGCTCACTTGGCACCCTACTGTTTTACCGCTGAGACCACAGCCCTCATCAAGCATCAGCTCGAACTTGAGATCGCGCGGCGGAGCAATCGCTTTGCCCTTGAAAAAGGCCTCAAGGACTACCCCATCCGGCGGCTGGCAGAAGTGGAGACGGGCCCTATTCAGCTCGACCCCATCTTGTTCTCTGCTGACCGCGTTGCAGTGGAACCTGGCGCTCATGAGGCCCTGCGTCGGGAAGGCAAGCCCTTGCATCCGTATCTGACAATGCACGGGCTTGGCTGCTTCGGAGACATTCCCCTGTGCGAAGCGGAGTCCAACTGGACTGCGCTCGAACGCCGCGCGGCCGTGACATCTCGGTACCGGCTGAGACGGCACGAGATTGTGATTAAAACTGTCTTCCAACCCGATGAAGAAGGGGAACTTCAGCCCTGCATCGAGGTAACGGCAAAACGCCTTCACTGACCGGCCAGGCCGAGTCGTCACAACTCTACTGACGACTCGGTCTGCTAAGCCCCTTCAGTCCCTGCGCGGTCGATGGCGCTTCGGCTACATTTGGCCAGGCGAGTAAGAGGCTCGCGTTGCGCTTATGCTGATCGCTTCGTTGAACCCATGACCAAACTATATCGAGCCCACAAGTTCCACACAGAGGTTGCTCCGAGTGGATCCTTCGATAATCCCTACGTGCACAAAGCGCGGATCCCGGTCACCATGCCACGGCCCTTGCATGACGCGTGCGACCACTGGTTTCGGACACAATTCCAGGCGAACTTTCGCTCGCGCGCCCTGTTCGGAACAGGGCGTCGGGCTCAAGCCGAGGAGCATCTCGGCAACGACTCCGTTCTGCTCGAGATCTGGCCTATCGGGCCTTATAAGATCTGCTACAGCCCTTATGTCTATGACCTCTTCGACCACTTCTGCACGAACTTCTCTGGGCAGCTTCCTTCTCCCAAAGAAGTGACTAAGGAGTTGGAAGGTCTGGGTTATCGCTTCTCCGAAAACTCCGGCCTGGAAGAGGCCGCCTTGAGCAACTGCGAAGTAATGCTGGTGGCCGATGCCTTTGGCTACGAGATTCAGGAGGACCTGTGAGCGAGGGCGCCACTCCAGCCTTGGGGCAGTTTCTACGCCGCATGGGCCTGGAGTCCATTGCAGGCTTCAGCTACGAATCGCCGATCTCCGGCGGCGGCACGAACTTCACGGCGCTCTTTCGTCGCGAGAGTCAAAAGGCGGTGGCCAAGTTCTTCTTCATGGGTCCACATGCCATCACGCTGAAGAAGTTCCGGAACGAGCTCGACAATCACCAGCGGTCGCGATTGATCTCCAATGTCCTGCCGGAAATCTATGAGGAGTTCCAATCACAGGATTGCTTCCTACGAGGCTACCTCATGGAATACATTGAGGGCGAGTCACTGGAGTCGCTCATCCCGAGCGCTGGCTTCGGCGAAACAAGCGAACTGCACGCCGCGTTCTATCGCGTGACATGGGCCTACCATGGCCCATTTCTAGCGCAAGTGCATGGTGACTTGCACCCCGGCAACATTCTCTTCGAGACCAACATGGCCGATTGGCTTGCAAGAAGGCCGGAGTCTCCGGAGGTGCGGATCCTGGATCTAGGTGCTTCAATTTCACCCTACAAGTTCGCCTACGAGGAGACCTTCGACGAGGATCTGTGGGCAGACCACCAAAGACGCTTTGGCGGCTCTTTTTACAGTCTTGCACCGGAGTTTCTTACCGAGGGATATACACGAGCCATGCAGATGCCAGGTCAGCTCGATTGCTGGAGCCTCGGCTTGCTGCTCTACAAGATGACCACAGGAAAGCTTCTGCATGTGGCCGATTCGCTGGGCAGCTATGCGGCGTGCATTAACAACGGCCGCTTGCAGCACAAGCTGGACGTGACGATTGATCAAAGTGTCTCTGGATACCATCTCAACGCACTCCTAAAATGGATGCTTCGCGTCGATGCCGCAGATCGAATCAATCTCACTACCGCCACGGACTACATGGCGCGACTCTACAGGAATGACGAAGATCTGCTCGGCAAACAAGGCAAAGCGCTACGGGAGTTCGTGGCGCATGGCTGCGATCCGGAATGGCACTTGCCCCCACACGAACGATCGAACTCGCCGTACTGAATGTGTGGTGAATCCGCTCAGGCGTGAGGGATCTGTTGAGGTAGCGAGGCGGCCGGTAAACGCCAGCTTGATCAACCTCGAAAGGCCGCGTAGGGCTAAGCCGCCTTTGCTCCGGCTACTAGCCATTGGCCGGATACACCGCTACGACGGTTGCTAGGAGCACTTCCCATATCCGAACTGCGCGCAGGGCACAAGGCCCCTGCCAGTGCGACTTTTGCGCGACTCATGAAGGGCGGGCGACGGCCTCCTGGATAGTCCTCTGCGTGGTCATCCCTCGCATTGCCTCCAACTCCGTCTTCTCCTTGTCAAGAAGCGCAATCGCTTCATGGAGAATGCGCTCCTTCGCCTCGGACCTAGTCAATGAGTCACGCATCTCCGCGAGACGTGCCTTCATAACAACGATATGTTCGGCCGGCGTAGCTGAGGGAAGGCCGTACTCGCCTGCTTGCCAAAAAGGAGAGCGCAACATCAACTTGTCGCGCTCATCAGTGCGGGCAAGATAGTCGAGCGTTACCTCGAGTGGCATGATCATGTACCCGAGCTCGGCGCGGAAACCTTTCTCTGCCTCGATCAGACCTGCGATGTAGGTGCGCTTTTCATTCAGGACCCCGTAAAGCCGGGAGGCTTCGCAGA
>Ga0102591_1004698_pt1 | contig 10270 bp, 8 predicted proteins | sample AraplaCol_mCL_r2_2_FD_76860 | JGI IMG/M metagenome (GOLD analysis project Ga0102591, IMG submission 76860) | Arabidopsis root microbial communities from North Carolina, USA - plate scrape MF_Col_mCL_r2 (SPADES assembly) (version 2) | ecosystem: Host-associated > Plants > Roots > Endosphere... | reverse complement strand
TCCGCTGATCTATCGCTTCTACGAATTGGTCAGCGTGTACGGCACGACCTTCAAGGAATTGATCCACGAAGAGTTCGGCGACGGGATCATGAGCGCGATCGACTTCAAGATGGACCTGCAGCGCGAGCCGAACCCGGCGGGGGATCGGGTCAGCATCGTGATGAGCGGGAAGTTCCTGCCGTACAAGACGTATTGAGGCAGGCAGGAATCCGGTTGCCGCGTGGCTGATCGCGCCTCAGCCGGTCACGTGGAAATAGTGGATGGTCGGGTAGACGCCGTTCCATAGCTCGTAGCAGGTCGAGTAGTAGACGGAGACCACTTTGCCCGACGAGTAGGCCGCCAGGAACGATCCGTAGGCCAACTTGCCGGCAGGTGTGCTCGCGTCCCAACGAAACTCCAGCGTCGGCGCTGCGCAGGTGGTGCCGCTGGGTCCGGAAAAGGGCGCCCCGTCCAGCGCCATGAAGCAGTTCACGCCCTCGCATCCGATGTCGACGATATGCCGAAAGCCGGTCGAGGCACCCTGGGCAAGCGAGTCGGCGGGAGTGAGGGCTGCTGCAAGTGCGAATGCGGATGCGACGCTGGTGGCCGATCGCACGGCGGAATTGAGATGTGGAGCAAAACTCGGAGACACGAAGATCCTTTCCGATGAACGATGCCAACGACGGGGAGCATAGCTGCGCTCGACCTCGAATTGCGACGATGAGGAAAGTGTCTGCTGCGAACGGCGAGTTGATGACATCCACAAATCGAAGGACGAGAGATGTCTCTTTTTTTGCGAACGGGCTTGTGGGGGCGAGTCGCATTCAGTTAACGTGCGTCGACGCAGCAACACTCTGACTGCGGATTGAATCGACAGGCGCCCACGAGCGCCTTGATGCTGGAGGGATCGCGCGGAATGTTCCATCGCTCATGCGAGCGGGAGTGCTCGTGCGTCTGTTGAACGAGGAACGACATGGTGAAGACGATGCGAGCCTTGCTGGCCTGCTTGCTGGTGACGATGTCTGCACAGGCGTCGGCGATTTACTCATGCGCCGGACCGGTGGGCTACCTGGGCGTTGATCAGAGCGGAATCCTGGCGGTGGCCTTGGTCGGCGCACCGATCCACAAGGTGTGCACGGTCGGAGCGCAAGGCGGATTCCAGATGGGACCGGCGGGCTGCAAGCTGGTGTATGCCACGCTGCTGAGCGCACGTCTCGCGGGCAAGAGTGTGACGATCTACTACGACGACAACGGGTTCACCTGCGCCACGCTGCCGGCGTGGCAGAACGTGCCGACGATGTATTTCATTGAAGGACCGAATTGATGCTTCACTTGACATCGGCTGTTGCAAGCCGCGTTCTTCGCATGCTGCTTCTTGCGGGCTTCTGGTTCGCGGGCTCGACTGCCTGCGCCGCCGAAGGAAGCATCACCGGCGCCCTTCAATTCGTGGCGGTGATCCAGGCCAATGCCATCGGTCACCAGGCTGGCAATCTGGAGGTCCAGGTTGCGGGCGGCTTCACGGTTCCGACGGGCATGTCATGCGATCCGAACTACATCACCACGCTGAAGAGCGTCGATGCGGACAAGCGCATGTTCGGTCTGCTGTCGATGGCGTTGTTGGCGCAGAAGCCGGTGACCCTGTACATCACCGACAACCCGGCTGTGACTGCGTTCCCCGGGCGTTGCAGTCTGATTGCCGTGACGCTGCAGCGGTGATGCCGTGCGTCACGCCTTGCAACGCTGTACTCCTCGACATCTCGGAGTTGACATGAAGAACGGATCTGGAAATTGCCGCCGAATCGCAGCAGGGATACGCAAGTGGGTGATGGCCTCCTTGTTGGTCGCAGGCCTGCCTGCATGGGCCTGGGATGGCGCGCCGAGCGGAAAGATCACCTCGATCGATGTGACGGCGGGCACGAACTACGCATTCCGGGTCTACCTGAATGGCGGCGCAGTGGCGCTGTGCACGAATGGAACCTCGTTTGCCTACCTCAATGAAGCGGACAGCAACTACAAGGTTTATGTCGCATCGTTGTTGATGGCGAAGGCGCAGAACTCGACGGTCACGCTGTTCGTCAACACCGAGGGTGGCTTCTGCCACATCGGGTACATCGGGGTCGGGACGTGAGCATCCGGCGATGTCCAGATCGTCTTCGATGCCGATGCCGATGCCGATGCCGATGCCGATGCCGATGCCGCGCCGGCAGATTTGAATCTGCTTCTGTGCGACCGTGTTGCTCCCCTAGGATGAAGAAGCTGGTCGCGAGCTTCGCGGCTTGCGCCTTTGCCCTGCCGGCTTCCGCGCAGCCGGCCTACGACTGGGCGGTTTCGGGCGTGCACGTCACGGCTATCGAGGCGACGTACATGCCCAGCGCCGTGCTGTTCACGGTCGACACCAATGCCGGGTCGTGCGGAGCCGGCACCTGGCTGAAATGGAATGGCATCGATGCCGACCAGGCCACGGCGCACGCCAACAACAAGGCCGTCTACGCGCTGCTGCTGGCGTCCAAGCTGAGCGGTTCGACGGTGCGGGTGTTCGGGAGCAATTCCGGGTGCCTTGTGAAGTTCATCTATTCAGCCTGATCGACCGAATTAGTACTGACTTGCTTTCCAGCAAGCTCTCGCGTGATGCTCACGTAGAAGGTGCCATGAAAAAGAATTTTCAGCGGATCGTCTCAGTGGTCGCAGCCTTCGCGGCTGTTCTGCTGTCCTCGCAGTGTCTCGCCGCTGCCCAGCTTGGAATCCCGGGCCAGTTTGATGTCTCGCCGCTCGGCGCGGCAACTTACACGATACCCATTCAAGTGCCTCCTGGCATAGCGGGCATGGAGCCCAAGCTCGCAATGAGCTACAGCAGCCGTGGAGGCAACGGGCTGCTCGGTGTCGGCTGGAGCTTGGATGGGTTGCCGGCCGTCACCCGTTGTCCGCGCACGACACCGCAAGATGGCGCCAAGGGGCCTGTCACCTACAAGCAAGAGGACGACCGCTTCTGCCTAGATGGCAAGCGATTGATGGTGGTCTCGGGCGTGTACGGTGCCGCGGGGTCGGAGTACAGGACTGAAATCGATGCATTCCTGAAAGTCACCGCAATGGGGGCGATTGGGCCAAGTCCGCAATCTTTCGTGGTGAAGACGAAGGATGGCCTGACGATGGAATTCGGTGGAAGCGTCGACAGTCGGATTGCTGCGGCCAACGTGATCGGCATTCGCGTCTGGGCGTTGAACAAGGTGTCCGACGTGATGGGGAATACGCAGAACATCGTCTATGGCTTGCCGCCAGCCATTTCTGGCAGCACATCGGAATACAACGCTTATCCGCTGCGGATTGAATACACGAGCAACGGCAGAACCGGACTCGCCGCAGCGAACAGTGTCGAGTTCACCTATGCCGTTCGCCCCGATGGGTTGCTGTCCTATCAGGGCGGCCAGCCCTTTCGGACGTCGGTGCGGTTGACCGGTATCGTCACCAAGACCAACGGCACGGCCGTCTCGACGTACACACCTTCGTATTCCACTCAGGCGGGCCAACGTTCGACGATGCAGTCGTTGGCGCTCTGTGCGAGCGACGGGCTCTGTGCGCCGGTCAGCACCTTCAAGCTTGGCAGTGCGGGCGCGGGGCTGTATCCCTTCCCTGGGTCGATGATCACCCCGGTGTCTCAAGTGGAAAGCTCGGTCTCCGGTGGCAAATGGGTCACGATGGACATCGATGGCGACGGCATCACCGACCTCGTTCATTTCACCGAGATCAGTGGTGTCTATCGCATCTGGAAGTCAAATGGGGATGGCACCTTCAGCATTCGCGAACTGACCGCTACTGGAGACACGAGCCTTTCGACCGGAACATGGCAGGTGCTGGACGTCAATGGCGATGGATTGGCGGACCTCGTGCACCTCACCGCAACGGCCGGGTCCGTCCAAGTGTGGAAGTCCAATGGTGACGGGACTTTCGCCATTTCTCCGTTTTCGAGCGCAAGCACGGACAGTGATATCTCCCAAGGAGGTTGGCTGATTCTGGACACCAATGGAGACGGGCTGGCAGATCTCGTCCATTTGGTCGGCAGCAATCAATTCACGATCTGGGGTGCGACCGAGGACATGCGCGTCTGGAAATCGAACGGTGATGGAACCTTCACCGTCTCCAGAACGCTGGGCAGCGGTGGAACAGTGCTATGGCTTGAGGACGGCGCAGTGAACAACGCGTTGTTTCGCAGTCAATGGCAGGTATTGGACGTCAATGGTGACGGGCTGGCCGACATGGTCCAACTCTATCTGGATCGAGAGAACTTCAGCGTCTGGCTCCTTGTCCGCAAGTCAAAGGGCGACGGAACTTTCGACGTTTCAAAGACCCAGATTTTTTCGCCGACTGGATCAGACGGAATGGCAGACGGCAGCATGAGTCGGGTCTATACCTGGGTGCCAATTGATGTCAATCAAGATGGGCTGACCGACTTGGTTGTCCATGCGACGTTCAGAGACCACCATCCTGGAATAGGTCTCATCCCTGACGCAAACCGCAATCAGTCGATCACGCTGATTTCAAAGGGCGATGGAGCGTTCGACGTGAAGCCATTGCCCTCGACCCCCGATCGACCATTGCTCGACGGCACATGGCAAACCGTCGACACGGACGGCGATGGCTTGGTCGACCTGATACACACACCTTCCAATCTGGCGGGTGCCAAGGCCTATACCGTCTGGCGCTCGAATGGCGACGGGACGTTTTCTGTCAGTTCATCCTCAGTGGAGGTGGAGGCCTGTTCTTCCGGATGCACGAACATGTACGCAGGCGACTTCACGGCGAGTGGCGCCGTCGGGTTCGTTCGTGTCGATGGCAACACCGTGAAGTCGGCGTGGCTCCTTGGCCGCCCCTCGTCGAATCTCATGACCGGAGTCTCCAACGGTGCAGGAAGCGTCATCTCCTGGGACATCGATGCCCTGCCGATCATGTTGATTCGGCAGAGCTATGCCAAGGACGTCCCAAACACCAGCTCGGCCTGGACACTTTCATCTGCCATTCCCGTCGTGACGCAGGTGCGAAAACAGGCGGTCAGTTGGATGAGCGGCAGTTCGACGGTGAACCGATTGAATCGAACGACGTCGTTCTCGTATGGCTCTGCGCGGGTCGAGCGCGATGGCCGGGGCTTCGTCGGATTCCGTTGGCAGCAGACTGCGGATTCGATCACCGGCTTGCGCACGCGCACGACGTATCGACAGGACTTTCCGTTCATCGGCTTGGTCGAGAGTCGGACGACTGGCAGTGGGGGATCATGGGACAGCCTGAGCACCAGCACGAACGCGTATTCGGCGTTGGTGGCCGGTGCGCCCGACACGGATGCTTCCAATCCGTATGGTTGCCGCCTGAACATCGACGCGGGTTGCTTGACTGCCAAGGGCAAGCGCTACTTCGTGTATGCGTCGGAAACCAACACGCAGTCCAAGGACCTGGACGGCGCGCTGCTGCCCCGCACCCGTGTCACTAACGCGGACCCCGATCACTATGGCAACTTGCGCCAGGAGACGACGCAGATCCTGAATTCGGACGGCTCGCCCACCGACTATTCGACCGCGGTTGCGAGCACGTATTACAACGACCCCGCCAATTGGTTCATCGGGCGCCTGACCAAACGCGTGACCGACCGCTCCGGCCCCACCGTGGCCGCCCCGGTGGTCCCGGGCTCAGGGGGCTTGCCACCTGCGCCTCCGCCGCAACTGCCGGCGCAGACGACTGCGACCATCATGACGATTCTTCAATTGCTCTTGGGCGATGACTGACATGCTGACAGTACCTCTCCATCCGTGGCGTCGCCTTGCCACGCGAGCTGTTCTGTCGGGCGCCGCCGGTTTCGCCGTGCTCCTTGCGATGCCGGCCTGGTCGGCGACGACGGTCCGGACGACGACTTCACACGACTACGACCCTGCGACAGGCCGGTTGACGAAGACCATCGTTGAACCGCAGATTTCAGATTTGTGCGTGGTGACCGAATACAAGCAGCCGGACGCCTATGGGCGACCGACTGTCGTCACCACCCGGAACTGCGCTGGCGTGGCGGCAACCGTGAGTGGGGCGCTCGGTGAGGCGGCTGCACCCACTGGAATGGCGAAGTTCCTTCCCCGCGATGTCACCAGCACCTGGTCGGCAGACAAGCGGTTTCTTGAAACGACGGTGAGTCCTCTGGGCTACGAGGAGAAGAAGACCTACGATGGTCGATTCGGGGGCATCACCACTTATCGAGATCCGAACGGCGCTGCCGCAACGCAGAGTGATCCGAATCTCTCGACAACCCAATGGACCTATGACGGCTTGGGTCGCAAGACGTTCGAGCGCCGCCCCGACAGGACGCAGACGAAGTGGGAGTACGTCTACTGCACGTACAACGACGACGTTGCGTGGAAGCAGGACGTCGCGGTACCAACGGGCGCTGCTACGGCTTTGTGCGGTACGGTGGGTGCAAGCTTCCACTCGGGTGCCTTCTCCGTCGGACCGAACGTGGTCAAGCCGGTGTTCTACGTTCAAGCCACGCCGCTCAAGGCCGATGGCTCGGTCAATGGAGCCTATACACGCACCTACTACGATGCCTTGGGGCGCGAAGTGAGGTCCGAGACAGAGGGCTTCGATGGCTCTGGCGCCGGCGAATTGGTTCAAGCCGATATCCGCTATGACCTCGATGACGAGGTGGTGGTGAAGACGGTTCCCGGTGCATCGACCATCGGCTATACGCGCGATGTGCTGGGCCGCGTGACGCGGCAGTTTGAACTGAACGCCGCTGGTGGCCCGGCATCGATCGACACCACGTACAGCGGCACGATCACCACCGTGAAAGACGCCAAGGGAATCCCTGTCATCTACATCAAGAATGCTGCCGGGCAACTCGAGAGCATCACCGACAGGAAAGGCACGCTGACTCGCGAATACGACCCGCTGGGCAATCTGGTACGAGCCACCGATGCTGCGCGCAACGTGATTTCGATCGTCTATGACTCGCAGGGGCGCAAGACTGCGCTGTACGACCCAGACCTCGGCGTCGTCTCGTATTGCCATGACGCACTCGGTCAGTTGAAGGCACAGCAGGATCAGAAGCTGCGAGGGGGCACGACGCCGGGCGCCTGCCCGACCATTGCCGATGTGGGAACGACAGCTTCTGACGTGGCAGGGTGGGTGACCATGGCCTACGACACGCTCGGCCGCCAGACCGCACGCAGCGAACCGGACCTGAAGAGCAACTGGTACTACGACAGCAGAACGTACGCCGACGGCTCTTCTGCTTGCAAGACAGGGATAGGGCGGCTTTGCGAAGCCACAGCCAGCAACGGCTATGCGCGTCGGCAATACTACGATGACATCGGCCGCCCGAGCACTGTCACGACTTTCGCGAACGACAAGGTCTTCTCCACGGGCACGGGCTACGACTCGACCACCGGGCGCGTGAGTTCCAGGACGTACCCGACCGGTCTCCAGATCAACAACGCCTACACGCCGCGCGGCTACTTGTGGCGGGTCGTCGATGCGCGAAACAACCTCGCGCTGTGGACGATGCAGCGGCAGAACCCGAACGGCGCGCCGCTCGAGTTCAAGTACGGCAACGAGTTGGTCACGACGAACACCTACTTCCAGGACGGTCTGCTGAAGACAAGCCAGGCGGGAGCGAACGGCACGGTCCACAACCTGGTGTATGGCTACGACCTGAACAGAAACATCAACAACCGTCTGGATGTCAGCGCGGGTCTGACCCTGACCTACCTTCACGACGAGTTGAACCGGCTGAAGAGCGAAACGCGTTCGGGCGGGGCGCTGGCCGCGTCACAAGTGATCGCATGGGATTACGACGCCATTGGCAACATCACTTCCCGCACCGAGGCTGGTGCGGTGAACACGTATCTGTACAACACCAGCGGTCAGGGCAGCCTGCGTCCCCACGCAGTCGCCGGTGTGAGCGGGTTCGTCAATGACGCGGTGGCGCCTCGCTACGGCTACGACGTGAACGGGAATCTCGAGTCTGGTGCAGGCCGTTCGGTGGCCTGGACCGCGTTCAACATGGTCAAGAGCGTGAGTTCCGGCGGGGCGGAGGTGAACTTCCTCTACGACGCCGAGCATGAGCGAACGGTGGAGCGGTACGCGCGTAACGGAGCGCTGCAACGAACCACGGTGTACATCAACCCGGGTGCTGGGGCGGGGTTGCTGTACGAGGAAGAAACCGGCGTCGCCGGCACGAAGATGAAGCACTACGTCAGCGCAGGCGGCCCTGCGTTTGCACTGATCGTCTGCACGTCGAATCCGTGCACGAGCATTGCCAACAGCACGACCCAGTACTGGCACCGGGACCACCTCGGCTCGGTGGTGGCCATCAGCAATTCGACCGGCGCGGTCGAGCACCTGGCCTTCGAGCCTTTCGGGAAGCGGCGCAACAGCAACGGCGTGGCTGACACCTTCGGGCAGTTGATCCCGATCAACACGGACCGTGGCTTCACCGGCCATGAGCACATGGATGAGGTCGGCCTGATCAACATGAACGGGCGGGTCTACGACCCTGCGCTGGCTCGCTTTATGAGTGCAGACCCGGGAATTACCTACCCTGACGCAACGGGCAGCTACAACCGCTACAGCTATGTGTTGAACAACCCACTCGGAATGACGGATCCGTCGGGCTTTGATCCGTGGGGTGCCGAGACGTCGTCCGGAAGTTCAGGTGCCAGCTACTCGAACGGTTCCTGGTCGTTCAGTTGGGGCGGCAGTGCCAACAACTACGGCCTCGGCATGCCGGTCGCCGGCTATGGGAGCACGTACTCAGTCTTCGGTGGGAACGTTGGGTGCTATTCCTGTGGGATTCTCTCGGCCGATTCGTCGATGGCCTTCGTGGGTGGTTATTCTCAGCAGAGCAACTTCAGTTTGGCTGCTGGCGGCATCAATGCGTCCGAAGTTCATACTGCCGCAAAGGAAGAAGTTGGGTTCTTCTCAAATGTTGGCGAACGATTCAAAAATCTAGCGTTAGGCGGCATGTTCAAGACCGACGTGCAGATGGATGAGTGGGGCGCCAACTTTCGGGCAGCGCAACAGCAAGGCCCGGAAGGCACAGCGGATTTCCTGCGCAACGGCAATCTGCCGGGTATGTGGATGAAAGATGCTGCTGCGGCTGGCGTTCTGGGGCCAGTCTCAAGTCTCTCGTCGACAGCAATTCGTCAAGCAGAAACGAGGGTCGCAATTAGCGCAACAGAAATTAGCGTTGAAGGAAAGCTCTACCAATACTTGCTAAATATGGATCATGCTGTTGGTGGTTCAAAGGCAAAGTGGTTCGAACAGGCACTCGGGTACAATAAATCCAACATGGATGCATTGGCAAAACAGATCGCCTTTGATCCGAAGAGCGCGGTGCAAACGGCGATCACGCAATATGGCATAAAATTCAACCAAGTCATACCGATATCCGGTGCCAACGGGCGTGTGATTGATGTGACGTTTGCTTGGATACGCAACAACGATGGAATCGTTCGCTTGGTAACTGCGATCCCTACCAAGTGAGTGTCGATATGTTTAAAGAATACGACGTAGTGAAGCTGCGAGCCGATCGGTCAGACGATCAGTTGAAGGCCGGTGCGATAGGGGCTGTAGTTATGGTGTATCACTCAGATCCTGCTGCCTACGAGGTTGAGTTTTGCAATCAGAGTGGTGTAACGCTGGCGCTTCTGACATTGCTTGACTCCGATTTGGAGTTGGCTTGAGCAGGTGGTTTTTTATTGACTGAACAACGAGCTGGGCGGTCTTCTTGCCGAACATCCTCATCGCCGTCGCCATCACCGCCTTGTTGTCGTTTTCGATCAGCAGCCAGCCGTACGGCGCGCCGTTGCAGTGGGTGGGGCACCCGGTGTCGAGCTTGATCGAGTAGCCGAGCGGGGTGCTGGTGTGTCGGCGACACTGCCTGTCACATACGTTGCCTGGACCTGGGCTTGTGCTGTGATGGCAGTCAACGCGGCACTGGCAACCAGAAGTGCTCTGGCCGCGCGGCACGTGTTCAGACGGGTGAGTTGCATGTTTGCTCTCGAAGGGAACGCGGGATGTTGCCGCCAGACGGCCTCATGGCCCGGGATTTTCTCCGCATTTATGCGCGACACTCCTGCTTCACCGGGCGTCATCCGGTTCTGCGCACCAGCCCACGGCTCCACAAGACCTCGCGGTGCGCTTCACGGGAGGACCCCATGCAGCTGACCCATTTCATCGTCATCGATTCACCGCCAAGCCGCATCGCTGCCGCGTGCTGACCGGCCGCTGTCTCGCTGTCCCCCCATGCGTGTGCTTGAAGCGC
>Ga0102591_1004692_pt1 | contig 10280 bp, 14 predicted proteins | sample AraplaCol_mCL_r2_2_FD_76860 | JGI IMG/M metagenome (GOLD analysis project Ga0102591, IMG submission 76860) | Arabidopsis root microbial communities from North Carolina, USA - plate scrape MF_Col_mCL_r2 (SPADES assembly) (version 2) | ecosystem: Host-associated > Plants > Roots > Endosphere... | reverse complement strand
AGCGGCGCGACGCCGGATTTCGCAAGCTCGTTGCAGGCCGCCGCGACGCTCGCCGCGTCATAGTTCGGCTTAGCTCCGCCGCGCAGGATGATGTGGCAGTCCTCGTTGCCGGCGGTCGAGGCGATCGCCGAGCGCCCAAGCTTGGTCACCGCCATGAAATGATGCGGATGCGAGGCGGACTTCACGGCGTCCGCTGCGATCCGCACATTGCCGTCCGTGCCGTTCTTGAAGCCGACCGGACAGGACAGGCCCGAGGCCAGCTCGCGGTGGATCTGGCTCTCGGTCGTGCGCGCCCCAATCGCAGCCCAGGACACGAGGTCGGCGATGTATTGCGGCGTCGTCATGTCCAGAAACTCTGTGCCGGCGGGTAGGCCGAGATTGTTCACCGCCGACAGCACGTTGCGCGCCAGCCGCAGGCCCTTGTTGATGTCGAAGCTGCCGTCGAGATCGGGATCGTTGATCAGCCCCTTCCAGCCGACCGTGGTGCGCGGCTTCTCGAAATAGACCCGCATCACGATCTCGAGTTGGTCGGCGAGATCTTCGCGCAAGCTCGCGAGGCGCTCGGCATATTCGAGCGCGGCCTTGGGGTCATGCACCGAGCAGGGGCCGACCACCACCAGCAGGCGGTCGTCCTGGCCGGCGAGAATGGCGTGGATGGCGTTGCGCGCTGCCATCACCACACGGGTGGCGGTGAGCGTGCGCGGGACCTCCCGCATCACCTCTTCCGGGGTGCTCAGCTCTTTCAGTTCACGGATGCGAAGATCGTCGGTCGTGCTCAGCACGGCGGGCTCCTGTTTGTTTCGAACCTGCCGGCCAATAAAAAAGCCGCCAGGTCTGGCGGCTTGTTCGGACGTTTGCTTCAATATTCAGATTGAGCGCGATCCTCCTGCCGCCAGCGAGCTGTCGTAGCTAAAGTACCAAAAATAGCTGGTGGCGACGGTGATCATGGCAGGCCATATAGCGCGCCATAGGCGCCTTGTCACCCCCCAATCGGAGTGACCGGCGCCAAGGCGTCTCAGGTGTTGCTGTTGCGCGCCGCCAGCGCCATGCCGATCAGGCTGGCTCCACCGAACAGCAGGTTGATGCCGACGAGCACGCCGATGGCCCATTCCGCCGAGCTCGGCAGTCCCGTGATCACCATGAACGAGATCGCGATGTCGAGGAGGCCCGAGATCAGGAGCCACGACCAGCGGCTGCCTGGCTCGCGGCGGTGCTCCAGCGCGTACATGATGGTGGCGACGCCCTCGGCGAGGAAGTAGGCGCCAAGCACGATGGTCAGCGTCAGCACGGCCTGGATCGGGCGGGCCAGCAGCAGCGCGCCGGTGAGAACGGCGAGCGCAGCCGAGAGCAGCGACCACCAGAAGCCCGGCGTCGCGCGCGCCCAATAGGTCACGATCAGTCCGCCGATGCCGCTGATCAGGAACATCCAGCCGAGGAAGATCGCGATCGCAAGGCTCGCGAGCGGCGGCAGGATCAGGGCGGCGACGCCGAGGACGGCGAGCAGGATGCCTTCGAACAGGAAGGCCTTCCAATGTGCCTTGACCGTCTGGCTCATGACGGATTGCAGCCGTGAAAAATCGTCGGGTGATGTCATCGTCTAGCTCCGGAACGAGGGGAGTAGGCCCAATCTAGTCGGCCCCTGGCGCGCGCGCCATGCGGTGGATCAACCTCCGCCGGGTGCCGAGGAAAAACCTTCCGCGCTGGTCCGGATGCGGTTGCGGCCGAGAATGTAGATCGCCGTTGTGACAATCAGAAGCGCAAGGCCGAGCAGGATCGAAACGAAACCGATCGGGATCAGGGCCAGCGTCAGATTGCGCTCGGGGTTGATGAGCCAGTGATGGATCGAGGTCAGCACGAAGGCGAGCCCGAGAAAGCCGACGCCGCCGCCGGCCAGCAGCAGCGCCCACATCCGGCGAAGCTGACTCAGCCGCTCCCGCGCAATTTCGGTCCGGGGTGCGTGGTGGCGGGCGACGCGTCGGACCAGGCGGATCGCGAAGGCGATCGAGCTGAAGCCGATCAAGAGGCTCGCCGCCCCCAGCCACATCCGCAATGTCGGGTCGAGGTCCGGCATGCGCTGGAGGGTGAGCAGGGGAAAATCGAACGCCGAATGCAGCGCGAGGGGGCCCGCGAAGATCAAGAGGCGGCTGGAGAGGCGGGCCCAGTCGCGATGGTGGCGGTTTGCGCCCAGCGCTGTACCGGCGCGCGCGATGGTCAGGTAAGCGCCCGCGATGATGCCGAGCGCGCCGTGGAACGGCACCGTCAGCACGCTGCGCAACGCGGCCAGCGAACGCCACATCTCGGCGTGCTGAACCAGATAAGCGAGGTTCTCGTAAGCGGCGAAGCCGAGGCCGACCGCGGCGCCGTACACCACGGTGTCCATGGGATTTGCAAACGTCCGCCGTTTGGTCGAGGAGACCACCACGATGGCGATCACCTTGACGGCTTCCTCGGGCAATGCGACGCCGAAGACCGAATGCATGGCGAGCGCCGCCCAGGGATTGTCGGGCGCGGCGACCATCTTGGCGAAAGGGGCACGGGCAAGGCCCAGCAGCGAGATGCTGGCGGCACCGAGCAGGAATGCGGTCCAGACCTGGGCCGGCGGGCCAGGGCGCTCTTCAGCGGCGATGACAAGCCATAGCATCAGCAGCGCCGGGGCGATGGCGGCAGTTCCGATGACGGTTGGCAACGCTTCAATCAGGTACATCGGCGCCGAAAATAGGTTCCCTTGGTTCGCTTATCTACATTCTCCGATGCGACCATGTGTCATGTGCTCGCTGTCGGCTCGCTTAACGAGCGCGACAGCCTAGGTTCATCTGCCGACGGCCGCGGAGCTGTAGAATACAAGCGCAATCAATCGCATGACAGCACCCCTTCGTCATCCATGGCAACGACTGCCCGACTGAGGTCGGGGCGCGATTGGCAAGCTGGATCAAGGAAGTGCGCAAGTTTCTTCGATTCACCACGTAGCCGCGCGCAAGATTGGCCAGCTAGCTGCGCTTCGTTGGTTCCCGACGGGGCGGTGAGGCGATCCGGCGGGTCCGCGTCTGCTCCAGCTGCCAGAAGGCACGTACGAGGCACGTGCCGAGGCAGAAGACGATGAGCAACAGCAGGAAGGCCTGGTCCACGGCGGGGATGTGTATCATGGCGATGATAAAGCAACGCCCGTGCCATGCGTTCCCGCAACGGCCGGCGTTTTCCGCCCTCAGTGCGTGGTGAACGGCGGCGGCGCGCTGGGGGCGACGTCGAAGGCGCCGAGATGGAATTCCTCGCCAGAGGACGCGTCCGGGCTGCCCGGTTGCACCAGCAGCGTGAACGCGGCCTGGGGGTAGAGCCTCCAGATTTCCAAGTCGCCGGCGGTGATGGTGAGCCAGCCGAACGTGTACATGTAGCGTCCGGGCTCGGTGACCCGGCCGACCCTGTCCCAGGTGATCTTATCAACCTTGATCTTATCAACCTTGATCTTTTCAAGCGAGATATTGTCGACTGCCATCCGGTCCCCCGATCGCAAGTCCGCACGTGAGGTCCGGCGCGCGGCACGGACCGTCAAAAGCTGATCCCGCAATGGGGCCGCGATAGGGCAGCGTCGCGGAGGCGGGACGACCGGAGGATGCCGGTCCGGCTCAGGCCGACTGCGCCAGGGGCGAGCGCACGATCAGGCGGACCAGATCATCCCGCGACTGCTTTTCGGCGAATTTGACCGCGAAGCCGTTGTCGAATTTGCGGATGACCCGGCCCACACAGGCGCCGACCGCAAGCGGGGTTCCCACCGGCGGGTCGTACTCGCAGGAGATCGCAACGCCGGCCGTGGAGACGTCGATGATGAAGCAGGGATGGGTACTGCCGTCGGCGAGGGTCAGGAAGGTGTGGGAGACCTGCGGAACGAAACGGGCGTCGCGCCGCAGCTCCTTGACGCTGTCGTCCTTCTGCTTCTTCTCCAGCCAGGTCAGCTTTTCCGACATCCAGGCGCGCCGCGCCCGCGTCATGTCGAGCTCCATCAGGAAGCCCGCCTTCAGCGTCGCGCTAATCGTGCACTGGAATTCGCCGAAATCCTGGAAGTAGGAGGTCACGCGCTCGCCGACCTTGCCGACGACAGGCACGTCCACGATCATGCGGAAGGGCGAGACGCGCTTGGTGCGGCAGGCGAAGGTGCGCAGCTGGCCCTCGCAATCGTACCAGCGCGGCAGCGAGTAGCTCCCGCTGACCGTGACTTCCACTGCGCGCTGCCTGAGGAACTCTGCGACGGACATTGATCGCCAATCGTGTTTCGGAGTGTTTCCGTAGATTCACGTAGCGTTCAAATTCTAAGCAAATGATACCGCCGCTCATGAGCAGGGGTAAATTTCCGGTAAATGCGCGGGCGGCATAAGGTCTCGATTGCGAGGGGTGCAGGTTCACATCCGCGTGGGCAGTGATACCGCTACGTGCTCCGGCATTTGTCGATGATGCCGTTGGCCCAGTCTATGTCGTCGAGCGACCAGTTACCGAGCAGCGTGATGATCGCTTCGCGGCGGTACAAATGCCGCTCGCGCCTGGAGGTCTGCCGATAATCGATGCCGTCCTGGCGCGCCAATGCACGCGACACGATCGCGATCTGTCGCAGCTTCTGCGGCTCAAGCAGGCTCATCTCTCACCGCGTGGCATGCCGTTGGTTCTGACGAAGGTGTTGGGACTCGGCAGCCCCGAAGCTAGCCGCGCCGGCTTACGGAGACCTGACGGCGCGCTTCAACGGCCGAGCAGGCCCACGGCAGCGAGCAGGCCAATGGCGACGGCGAGCTTGATCATCGACCAGGCGAGACCATTCGGCGGGCTCTCCCAGCCAAACCACGGCAGCACCTGCCGCATCGCGCGCGCTGCGAGCGTTTCGACGACGGCGATCGCAAATGCAATGCCCGCAATGAAGGCCGTCCCTGGCCGGAACCAGCGCTCCGGAGGCAGGGGATCAGATGAACTTGACGCCGGCCGACTTGCCGCGGCGCCAGACCACCTGGCAGCTCCGCCCGGTGCGGGCATCGCGCGCAAACGCCATCCGGATCACGCCCGGGAGCTGGCTTGCGTCCTCGTCCATTGTGATCTTGGCGCCGGTGTCCGAGATGTCCTGGACCAGGCAATGCCGCGCCGCGAATCCGCCGGCCAGCGTGATCCAGGCGTGTTGCGACAGCAGCTTGCGGGCTGCGCGCTTCTTGGGCGGTGGCATCGGCTCAAAATCTCCCGCTCCAGCGCTACCTCCGGGAACCCTAAGAAACCGTTGAAATCGCCTCCGAATAATCCCGGGGGCGGGGCTATCCACCGGTTCCAAAAGACCGCTCCGAACGGCTTGCCCAAGCGCGCAAAGGCCACTATACGTTCGCCCGCTGCAGCCGCCGGGCACGACTCGTGCGGCCCATGGCCGTGCCGCCTGACAGCGGTGGGGCCTTGCGTTTGCTCCCTTCGTCTATCGGTTAGGACGCCACCCTTTCACGGTGGAGAGAGCGGTTCGATTCCGCTAGGGAGCGCCACCCGGTCCGGGTTAGAAGGGCCGCATGCGTGCCCCGCTTCTCATCCTCATCCCATTGCTGACGACGTCCGCGACCGCGGCCGAGGGCCTGCGTCTTCCGTCTGCCGAGCCGTCCCGGGCGACCAAGACGTTGCCGCTGAAGGGGACAGGCAGCACGGCGAAGGCGGGCTCCTGCGCCTCCTATGGCCGCGGCTTCTATTGGGTCGAGGCGACCGGCACCTGCGTGAAGATCGGCGGCTCGGTCAGCGTCGAGACCACGGTCAGGCGGTAAGCCCGATGCCGCCGGATCTGATGCGGCCCGACCTCATCGTTCCCTTCGTGATGTATTGCGCGCTGCTGTGGTGGGTCGGGCGCGGCCTGAGCTGGACCGCCAAGCTCGCCACCGCCGTCGTGACGCTGGCGCTGATCGTCTGCGTGGTGCTGGTCGAGCGCGGCTGGCACGCGCCCTGACACAAAAACTGCGAAAACAACCCCATGCACAGTAGCCGTCAAGTGCGGCGGCGATGATTTTCGCCTGCGCCAAAGCGGCGATTCATTGTGAGCTCAGCGCAGCTTAAGCCGCGCCAGCGGCTCACGACATCGGCGGTGCGACAAACCGCGCAAATCCGTCCCGTTTGCCGAGCTCGGCGAGCCAGCGCGTCAGGTGCGGCTGCGCCGGCCGGGTGATGCCCTCGACGCCGAGCCAGCGCCGCGCATAGGACCCGATCGCGATGTCGGCGAGGGTGAACTGGTCGCCATCGATGAAGCGGCGCGTGGCGAGCAGGCGATCGGCGATCGCCCAGACCTCGGCGGCCGCATCGGCATCGCGCTGCACCTGGATCATGTCGCGCTCGGCGGGCGCGGTGCGCACGATGCCCCAGAACACCGGGCGGTCGACCGGCTGCACCGCCGACAGCGTCCAGTCGAGCCAGCGGTCGACGCTGGTGCGCAGCTTCGGCGCTTCCGGATAGATCGGCGTGCCGCGTCCATGGGCGAGGCAGAGATAGCGCATGATGGAGTTCGACTCCCACAGCACGAAGTCGCCCTCGACCAGCGTCGGGATCCGCGCATTGGGGTTCATCGCGAGATAGTCCGCCTCGCGGGTCTTGCCGAAAGCCATGCCGGCGTCGATGCGCTCGTAGGCGAGGCCGAGCTCGGTCAGGCACCACAGCACCTTCTGCACGTTGACCGAATTGGCGCGGCCCCAGATCGTCAGCTTGGTGTCCGGCATGAAATTCCTCCCGCGGCATGTTCTTCGTAGCCCGGATGACGCTTCGCTCCATCCGGGCTATGAGCCACCTCGTAGCGGAATTTCGCGACCCCAGCGATGCGCGATTGCGCCGAGCCCCTCATGCAAAAAGCTCCGCCCGAGGCGGAGCTTCCGTTGCAACCGAGCCTGTCGTCAGTGGCCGAAGAACAGCCACAGCAGAATGATCACCGGGATCGGCACGCCCAGCAGCCACAGCAAAATTCCACGTCCCATCGCGTTCTCCTCCAATCGCATTTGTCAGGAGATGAACGCCGGGGGCGGGGGCTTGTTCCTGCGCGGAGCGCTTACCAGTGGCCGGTGTTCGGCATGGAAACCCAGGGCTCCTGCGGCGGCTTCGGCTCGCCCTTCTGCAACAGCTCGATCGAGTGCAGGTCCGGCGAGCGGACGAAGGCCATGTTGCCGTCGCGCGGGGGGCGGTTGATGGTGACGCCGGCCTTCTGCAGCCTCTCGCAGGTGGCGTAGATGTCGTCGACCTCATAGGCGAGATGGCCGAAGAAGCGGTCCTCGCCGTACTTCTCCTCGTCCCAATTGTAGGTGAGCTCGACCAGCGGCGCGCCGCGCGTTTGCGGCTGCTTCTTCAGCGCCTCGAGATCGTCCGCCGAGCACAGGAACACGAGCGTGAATCGCCCCTTGTCGTTCTCGATCCGCCGCACCTCCTTCAGCCCCAGCGCATCCTGGTAAAACTTCAGCGCGACATCGAGATTGCGCACGCGCAGCATGGTGTGGAGGTAACGCATGGTTGTTGCTCCCTTGGACAATCGGAGGGCTTTTGTTTCGGGCGGGGGCGATCAATAGCAGCAAAATGCGACAAAAGGCAGGGGGAGTGTGCACATGCGCGTGAGGCAGATGGTGAAGTACATCAGCCAGGCGTGGACTGATGCCGCTGGCCAGCGGGTAACAACGGCGATTCGATTTAGTGCAATTCCGCAATAGCGTTGATCTGGGAAGAAGTCGGCTGTGTGACTGTTATCGAGAGAAATCGCCGGTTGTCAGCCAATGGTCCCCGGTGGTGCTTACCTTGAGCTTAAGCTTCTTTCGAAGGCGCTCTGCCAATTCTTTGCGGCTGGTGGCATCGTTGGTGAGCCGAGGGATATGCATTCCTGCAACATCGCTGAGCTTGCGGACGTGCCTCTCGGGGTGAGCACCCAAGGCAATACCGGCCTCAAAAATGACGTTGAGGCGAGATTGGCCTTCTAACTTCGCGCTATCTCCGGCACCACGAAACTTGCTCTTCAGTCGGGCCTCTTCGTCCGGAGAAAACATGACAAGGACACCTTGAGCGCGCTTCAACGCGCCCTTAACGACCTTGGTGATGTTCGGATTGGCTCCAGCAGTGTCCGCAATCGCCTGCGAGAACTCGACCGCGTTCAGCCCGAGGGCGCGCAGAAAAGCGAACATATCATCGTTAAGTTTTCGATCCCGACCATGGACTACGAAAATCGTGTTGTTCTTGGTTTGCTTGATTGGTCGCGAGTTAGTACGGGATACAGGTCGGACAGGCATTGTCTCAATCCTGTCGGGTATTGGTGTGCTAACAACGTGCGATGACGGGGAAGGCATTCCCCTCAGTTGAGCCAACTCGTTGTCTGTAGCGAAACGATGGATCGGTATACGGTTCTGTGAGGCGAGCGAGATTGCAGCCAGCTTGCGCGGAAGGTGCTTGCTGTTTGCCTCTTCCGCAATACGTCGATTGACCTGGCTACGGCTCAGCCCGAGCTTCTTTTCGAGAGCAAGCAATAACTTCGCGACGACCGGCATTATCTACTAGCCTTCCTTTTGCGTAGTTTTGCGACGTTCGCGAAGTTGGGGCCGACGTCGAGCAGGCCGCCAATGGTCCGTGCATCGAAACCAGCGCACAGAAGGCGGCGGGCTGCTTCTTCCTTCTCCATGCCCGCTGTCGCCGCGATAGCAACCACGCGTGCGAGCTTTTCTATCGGTTCTAGGGCTTCACTTCCTGCCTTTTTTGGCACGGCCATTCCCCTTCTTTTCCCGCGCACGCTGGTTAGTTTTCACCGAGTTCGCGGTGGTCCCCATCAGGCCGGCGGCGTCCTTGGTGGACAGGCCCATGCTTTCGAGAAACTTCACTTTCGCGACCAAGTCCGGCACGCGCTTAGGGTCGTTTCGCGAAATCTCCTGAACGCACAGAAAAGCCAGTGACTTCCCGATGATTTCGAGCCAGTCGCTTTTGATTTCCTCAGCCACTAGAAAGCTCCGTAAATCAGATTCGACCAGCTCGCTTAAGAAGCGGAGTGTGATTCGGCAAGGCGTTCGCTTTGCAATCCACGAGTTTTGTCAACCAAATTGCGGTTGTACGTGCAACAAGGAGGCTGAGCACGAAGAGCCCTGAAGCAGCGGCAAAGCGGGTTGTGGTTGCCCGGTCGATATTCCGCTCAAGTCATCGATAGCCGAGCGAGAACGCCTAGGTGCTCAGTCAGCGTCAAACTCGCACAGAAGATTGTCGGTCCTGAAATCAAGGATGAACGTCATCCTTTCACGGACAAGATAAAGCACATGCTGGTCGAGGGGATACTGCAGTATCTGGTGCCGCCGCGGATGTCAGCAAGTGTGGTGGGGCTTGCGGCAGTAAATCGAATACGGCAACGTTATTGCAACCTTTGGGGGCAACGATGGGAAAGCCGGAAGAGCCTTACATTCTTATGGTCGTTGAAACCTACACCGAAAGCGGCAGTGGCCTGCATGGTGACCTTCACGTCCGCCCTATTGCAGGGCAATCTATTTCACCGAACTTGCGCGTTCGTTTCCCGAAGGCCCTGCGACGTGCGCATCCGCGTGGCACGCGCTTCTTAGTCTATGCCAAGCTGACGGACAAAGTAGGCGGAAACGATTTCGTACATACAAACCATGCGTGGGATGTGGAGGTGCTTGGGCCGCCGCCGGCTGGTGATGAGTTGAGATACAAGAAGAAAAGTTAGCCGGTGAAACCAAGGTGACGGTGCATTCAATTGAGGGGCAGAGGGGATGGGGCGCAATGGTGAATTTACGCTCAGCTAAGGCGTCTGATGATGTCGGATTCTCATCCGAGAAGCTTACAGGTAATCTATGCGTCGTGTCGGTGATCTAGTTTAGGCGATGTATTCTGCAACTACCTGAAGGACAATTGATGAGGTACTTGCTCGCTTCTGTGTTGGCGCCAAGTTGTTTAGTGCTGCGTGGTCGTGCAAGACGCAATAATTGCATTTCTCAAGGTGATCGTGATGACGTTTTTTGGCTATTTCGGACGATCATAGTCATGAAGTCGATTCAACAAGTAGGCCGCGTCGCCGTTGGTCTCTTCTTTCGCCCGTGGACCGATCTACGCGGAATCAGTAATTCACCCGCAGCAAAGAGCACGATCTTTATTCCCTTGCTGGGATACTGGATCGTGTTCAACGAAAGCACTGCGAGATGGCTTACGCTTATTCATCCGCTCGCTGACGGCGGTCCGCATGTCTCTTACCGAATCCTTTGGACATACATTGGATTAACATTCATAGCGGTTGGAACGTTTTTGTACGCTCTCTTTTGTCCACCGGAAAT
>Ga0102591_1004691_pt1 | contig 10281 bp, 8 predicted proteins | sample AraplaCol_mCL_r2_2_FD_76860 | JGI IMG/M metagenome (GOLD analysis project Ga0102591, IMG submission 76860) | Arabidopsis root microbial communities from North Carolina, USA - plate scrape MF_Col_mCL_r2 (SPADES assembly) (version 2) | ecosystem: Host-associated > Plants > Roots > Endosphere... | reverse complement strand
CGCAAACACGGGGAGGGCGCCGCGCCTTGCGGCGATGGCTCGCCTTTGCCGCCTCTTGGCTGCCGGCGCTGGCGATGGCCGTCGGAACGGCGCAGGGCGTGGGACCGCCGCCGCTTCGCGATTACGTCGTCGACGCGTGGACCACGCGCAACGGCCTGCCGCACAACTCGCTGCGCGACATCGCGCAGACACCCGAAGGGCATCTGTGGTTCGCGACCTGGGAAGGCGCGGTCCGCTACAACGGCATCGATTTCAACGTCATCGGCCGCGGCACGACGCCGGGCCTTCGCGACAACGGCGTCGGTTCGCTCTATGTCGATCCCGCCGGCCGACTGTGGCTCAGCGATTCGCGCGGCAACCTGGGGCGCCTCCAGCCGGATGGCCAATGGCGTTTCTGGGAACGCGCGCGCGACTGGCCGCAGGCGCTGATCCACGACATGGCGATGGACAGCCGCGGCCGCATGTGGCTGCTGTTCGAAAACCATGGCATGGGACGTCTGGATCCCGACGACCGCTTCACCTATTTCGCGCCGCCGGCGGGCATTCCGTTGCCGGCGAATTTCCCGCGCATCGCGATCGACGCCGAAGACCGCATCTGGGTCGGCACGATGGACGGCCTGGTGATCCGCCAACCGGATGGCCGATGGGAGCGCGCACCGTCGCGCTGGAAGCTTCCGCCCGGACTCGCGTGGCCGTATCGCGGCGCCGACGGCTCGTTGTGGGTGGTGGCCGCCGATCGCGTGTATCGCGTGCAGGGCGACGACGCGGTGCTCGTGCAGCATCTGCCGGGCCTGGGCCATTTCACCGCGATGCTGCGCGATCGCAACGGCGATATCTGGCTGGGCACGGAGAACCACGGCCTGCTGCGCATCGGCGCGCATGGCGTGGAGCGTCTGCTTCCAGGCGAAGTGCTGCCGAACGGGCGCATCGGCAGCCTGCTGGAAGACGCCGAAGGCAGCATCTGGGTCGGCGCGAACGGCGGCCTGTTCCGTCTTCGCGAAACGCTGTTCAGCGCGATCACGCGACGCGATGGCGTTTCCGGCGAATACGTCCGCGCGGTGTTCGAGGACCGCGATGGCGATCTGTGGATCGGCGGCGGTGGCGGCCTCGATCGCCTCGGCGCGGACGGCCGCATCCATCACGTCGGCATTCGCAGCGACAGTCCCGATGCATTGTCGGTGCTCAGCATCGCGCAGGGCCGGGACGGCGACCTGTATGTCGGCACCTACACCGACGGCGTGTTCCGCCTGCGCGATGGCCGCCTGCAACGCCGCTACGCGCAGGAAGAAGGCGTGCCGAGCGGGCACGTCCGCGCGATCGCCGTGGACGACGCCGGCAACGTCTGGGCCGGCACGCGACGCGGCGTGGTGGTGCTGGGCGAGGACGGCGCGCACGCGCCTGCGGCCCCCGGCCTGCCGCAAGGGCTGATCACCGCGCTGGCGAGCATCGACGGCGCGCTGTGGATTGGCTCCGTCGAAGGCGCGCATGTGCTGCGCGGCGGCAAGGTCGAACGCATCGATGTCGATGCGATGGGCGGTGCGCGCTCGGTGTTCGGCTTCCGCAGCGTGCACGGCGATGTGTGGATCGCGACCGATCGCGGCCTGTACCGCTATCGCGACGGCAAGCTCGCGCGCGTCGGCCTCGAACAGGGGCTGCCGGTGGATGCGGTATTCCAGCTGGTGCCCGACCGCGTCGGCAATGCGTGGGTCACCAGCAATCGTGGCGTGCTGCGCATCCGCATGGAAGCGCTCGACGCGATAGCCGACGGCGGCGCGGGTCCGCTGCCGAGCGAGCGTTACACCGAGGCCGATGGCCTGCCCAGTTCGCAGGCGAACGGAAGTTCATCGCCGTCGGCGATCCTGCGCGGCGATGGCAGCGTGTGGATCCCGACCGCGGCCGGCATCGCGGCGGTGGACCCGGGGCGACTTCAGCGCTACCTGGACCGTCGTCCGCCGCCGACGGTGATCGAACGCGTCGAAGTCGATGGTCGCGACATTCCGTTCGATGCGCGCACCTCGATACCGGGTGGAAAGCGCATCGGCGTGTCGTACGTCGGATTGAGCTATGTGATGAGCGATCGCATCCGCTATCGCACGCGGCTGATCGGACTGGACACGCATTGGGTCGAACGCGATCGCCAGCGCACCGTGGAATACATGGGCCTGCCGCCGGGCGATTACGTGTTGCAGGTCGCGGCCGCGCATCCGGGCGGGCCGTGGACGCAGGACGTGGCGAACTGGTCGTTCACGATCAAACCGCTGTGGTGGCAACGCAGCGAAGTGCGCGCGCTCGGCGCGCTGCTGCTGCTCTATGCGTTGTACACGCTGTATCGCTATATGGTGCATCGCTATCGCACGAAGAACCTGCGCCTTGCGCGACTGGTCAACGAACGCACGCGCGACCTCCAGGCGCAGGCCGAACGCCTGCTCGCGGTGGATCGCGAACGCGCGCAGCTGCTTGAACGCGTGCGCCGGCAGGCTGTCGCCTACGAACGCCAGGCGCGCGAGGACGCGCTCACCGGTCTTCCCAATCGCCGCCGCTTCGACGAGATACTCAAGCGCGACATGGCCGTGTCGCAGCGCGCCGGCCATCCGCTGTGCCTTGCGCTGATCGACCTGGATCATTTCAAGCGCATCAACGACACGCACTCGCACGCGGTGGGCGATGCGGTGCTGCGTGAGGCGGCGATCCTGTTCGCGGCCGGCAGCCGCACGGCGGACCTGCTGGCGCGCCTGGGCGGCGAGGAGTTCTCGCTGCTGCTGCCCGACACGACGCTGGACGAGGCGATCACCATCTGCGAACGCATGCAGGCCACGTTCGAGGCGCACGCGACGTGGGCCGGCGTGGACGGCCTGCGCGTGACCTTCAGCGTCGGCATCGCCGAATGCCGCTTCGACGACACGCCCGCGCGCCTCATGGAACGCGCCGATGCGGCGATGTACCGCGCCAAAAACCAGGGCCGCAACATCATCTGCGTGGATGCGAATCCGCCTGAAGCGCGCCTGTGACATGAACCGTGCCCGCGGCGTGACAGCGCCTCGCGCGGGGGTGTGAAATAATCGACAAACACCAGGAAGCGGGGACGACCCCGCCGCTCCAACCGCACTCGGGGACGGCCCCATTCGCACTGGAGACTGTCATGCCCTGGATCCTTCTCGTTCTTGCCGGCCTGTTCGAAGTGGGTTGGGCCATCGGCTTGAAATACACCGACGGCTTCACGAAGCCCTTGCCCACCGTCGCCACCATCGCCGCGATGGCGATCAGCCTTGGATTGCTCGGCATCGCGATGAAATCGCTGCCAGTGGGCACCGCTTACGCGATCTGGGTCGGTGTCGGCGCCGTCGGCACGGTGATCCTGGGCATCGTGCTGTTCAACGAGCCGACGAACGCGCTGCGTCTTGTGAGCGTGGGCCTGATCGTCGCCGGTCTGGTCGGCCTGAAACTCGCCTCACCCTGACGCCATCACGCCCCTCTCCCTACGGGAGAGGGGTTGGGGTGAGGGGAGGCGAATCGAGCCGCACACGCACTCGCATATCTCTGGCCGTCATTCCCGCGAAGGCGTGAATCCGGACTGGCGCAGATTCACCGCAAGCCGGCGATCTTGTACTTCAACAAACTTCGGCAGTGCATCGCTATGCATAGGCCGAAGTGGAGCCCGAGCTCGCTGTGTTCGAGTGGGCAAGGTGTGCGTGTTCGGCATTCTCAAGCGCGGTGGCCGCATGTACGCGCTACCGGTCGCCGATGCCAGCAGCGGACTCTCCTGGCAGCCTTGAAGACAAGGGTGAAAGAAGACTCGGTGGTCTACACCGACGACTTGGTCAGCTACAACATCCTGGATGTGTCCGGCTCCAGCATCGCCGTGTGAAGCACAGCAGGACATTCGTGTCCACGCGTAGCAATCACCGCAACGGTATCGCGAACCTCTGGAACCAGTCCAAGCGGGACTACGCAAGTACAACGGTATTCCTGGCAAGCACTTCGTCCTGTTCCCGCAGGAGTGCGAGTTCCGCTTCAACCATGACAGCCCATGTCAGCCGATCGCTACGCTGAAAGCGCGGGTAGGCATATGGGGCTTATCTGAGTCAGCCCTTCTTGCCGGTTCCGGTACATGTGGCAGGCCTACCATGGCAGCGAAATCGGGTTGAAGGCGTAAGGCAATAGCTGTCGAGATGTTGACCATGATTGATTCGATCCAGAAAACCAAACCCGGACCTCGCCGTATCCTCCGGCTGTTGATGGCGTTCCTGTTCCTGCTGGCAGGCCACAGTGCCATGGCTGCGTCGTGCGGCGGCGGCGGCGGCTCCTATGTGATCTCGCTGCCGACCGCGGTCGATGTGCCCAGAGATACGCCGGTGGGCGGCGCCATCACGAATTGGGTGGAGAGTGCCAGGACGAGCGCCTGGTTCACGAATTGCCAGACGTCGGGCCCCCTGGGCAACGGCGTTGCATTCAAGCCATCGCTCAGCGCGGTCGTACCCGCGCAGACCTTCACGGACGCCGGCGTCACCTATTCGGTCTACAGTACGGGCCAGCCTGGCGTTGGCGTCGTACTTTCTGGCGAAATCCACTTGTTGTGGACCGTCGGCAGTGGGGCCCCGTGCACGAGTGACCTGTGGTACGGCTGGATAAATGTCAGCCCCACTGGCGGAACCTTCCCCGGCTGGAACAACGGGCCTCCGGCCCCCTGGTCGGGCGGTGGCTGTGCGAACGGATCCAATACCCAGAACATGAGCTGGGGCGGTGGCCTGAGGGCGCGGCTGGTGAAAACCGGCACGATCACGCCCGGTCTGGTGAACAGCCAGCAGGTGGCTCAAGCGGGCGCCTACAACAACGGCGTCATGGAAACCGCCCCGTGTGTTGGTTTCACCATCCCGGCGATCACGATCGGCGTGGCCTCGTGCACCACGCCTGCCGTTACGACCGTCGACCTGGGCACGCGTTCCACGACCGACTTCGGCGGCCCGGGCACCGCCAGTTCCAACACGACCACGTTCAATATCGCCGTCACGGGTTGTCCCGCGGGTCTGGGCACCGGCATAGGCGGTGCCGGCACGGTCTATCCGGCGATTCAATACCGTCTCGAACCGCAAACGACCGTCGTCAACAGCGGGCAGGCTGTCGTTGCCCTGGACGGCGTTTCAACGGCGACAGGCGTAGGCGTGCAGATCCTCGACGGTAGCGGCGCGCCGGTTGTGCTCAATACGTTCAAAGCCTACGGCGGCTACAACTCAAGCGTGGGCGGCGATTACAACATTCCGTTCAAGGCCCGCTATTACCAGACGGGCGCTGCGATCGGAGTGGGCACGGCCAATACCTACATGACGTTCACGATGCTCTATCAGTAGTGCGGTGCGAATCGCCTGGCGGGCCATTGCGATGGCCTGCCGGGCGATCACGTCGGCGCGGTGATGCAGGCCGGCCACGACGATCCATGCATCGGCGTCACGCACGCGCTCATGCATCTTCAGCCATCTTCCCGCTGAGACGGGAACCCAGCGGCCAGTCCCATTCCGCATGCCACTGGCCGACACGCGCATACGCTACGCAGATATCGGCGTCTGCGATCTTCAGCTCGCGTCACGCACGACTCGCGCACGATTCCCCGCCAGTGTCGCCCTGCCGGCACCTCACGCGTGACTACGCTGCCGATGAGCGAGCGTCTGCCGGACTGCGCTCCTTCGCCGCGATGCAACCGCTGCCTGTAGCTGTGCGCCAGAAACCAAGGAACCCGGCCTCATTGCGCATCGGCGAGAAAGGCACGGAGCCTGCATTCCGCCGACCTGCGGCCCAAGGGCGCATCGCCCGCCTTCTGGAGACGCTTTGGCTCAGACTTTTCCTCATAGGTGAAACCGTTTTTTACGCGTTTCGGCGCAAGCGCGAAGCCTACAATCGCAACGCAATCGCGCTGAAAGAGCACAGGCAGTCGCTGTCGAGATTTAGGCCATGATCAACTCAATCCAGAAAACCAACCCCGGACATCGCCGCATCCTCCGGCTAATGATGGCACTGCTGTTCCTGCTGGTCGGCCATAGTGCCATGGCTGCGCCCTGCACCAGTGCCGGTGGCTCCTATCTGATCGGGCTGCCAACTTCCGTGGCTGTCCCGAGGGATACGCCGGAGGGTGGCGCGATCACGAACTGGGTGGAGAGCGTCAGGGCTACCGACTGGTTCACGAAGTGCAAGGCGTCGGGGTCCCTCGGTGCCGGCATTGCGTTCCAGCCGTCGTTGACCCCCGTCTCACCCGCACAGACCTTCACCGACGGCAGCGGCACCTACACGGTCTACAGCACGGGCCAGGCGGGCGTCGGCATCGTCCTGTCTGCCGAACTTTTCCTGCAGTGGGACAGCGCTGGTAGCGCGTGCGTCGGGCCTGGCGGGTTCTGGACGACCAGCTGGTTGAATATCAGCCCCACCGGCGGAAGCTATTCCGGCTGGATCAACGGGCCTCCCGCCCCCTGGTCCGGCGGTGGCTGTTCGAACGGAGCCAACGGCCAGGTCATGAACTATGGCGGTGTGTTGAGGGCGCGGCTGGTGAAAACCGGCCCGATCACGCCAGGAGTGGTGAACGGCCAGACGGTGGCGGAAACGGGTGCTTACAGCAACGGCCTCATGGAAACAGGCACCCCGTACATTCCGCTCACCATCCCGGCGATCCAGATCAGCGTCACCTCGTGCACCACGCCTGCCGATACGACCGTCGACCTGGGCCGGCGTCCCACGACCGACTTCGCGGGTCCCGGCACCCCTGGCTCCAACACGACCTCGTTCAATATCAGCCTCACGGGTTGTCCCATCGGTCTGGGCACAGGCATTGGCGGCGCCGGCACGATCTATCCGGCGATTCAATACCGTCTCGAACCGCAGACGACCGTCGTCAACAGCGGACAGGCCGTCGTTGCCCTGGACAGCGCTTCAACCGCGACGGGCGTGGGCGTGCAGATCCTCGACGGCAGCGGCGCGCCGGTGGTGCTGAATACGTTCAAAACCTACAGCGGCTACGACGCCAGCCTGGGCGGCGATTACAACATTCCGTTCAAGGCCCGCTATTACCAGACCGGTGCCACGGTCGGTGAGGGCACGGCCAACACGTATGTGATGTTCACGATGCTCTACCAGTAGTCCGGTGCGATGCCTGGCGGGCGTGGTGATGGCCCGCCGGGCAAACAGATCCTCAGTTCGCACCACGAACGACGCGTGCAGGATTTCCCGCCACTGTCGCACCGGCCGGCACGTCGCGCGTGACCACGCTGCCGGCACCGACAAGCGCGTCGTCGCCGATGGTCACGCCGGGCAGGATGATCGCGCCTCCGCCGATCCACACGTTACGACCGATGCGCACCGGCTTGCCGAACTCCCAGCCTTCGCGTCGCTGCGCCGGATCGCGCGGGTGGTCGGCGGTATAGATCTGCACCGCCGGCCCGATCTGCGTGCCGTCGCCGATGTCCACGCGGACCACGTCGAGGATCACGCAGTCGAAGTTGAGGAACACGCCGCGCCCGAGGTGCACGTTGAAGCCGTAGTCGCAGTGGAAGGGCGGGCGGATCTCGCTGCCTGCGCCGGCTGCGCCGAGGCGTTGGACCAGCAATGAATGACGCTGCGCCGGCGTCATGCCCAGCGCGGCGTTGTAACGCACCAACCATTCGCGCGCGTCGGCCTGCGCTGCCTGTATTTCCGCATCGTCCGCGCGATACAGCTCGCCGGCGAGCATCGCCTGCATCGGCGTCAACGTGCCGCTCATGGCGCCACCACCGGAGGCTGCGCCGGCGGCCATGCGTTGACGATGCGGCAGAACAGCTGCGCCGTGCGCTCGGTGTCGTACACGGCCGAATGCTGCTCGTCGCTGTTCCACGACAATCCCGCCGCCTGCACCGCGCGCGCGAGCACGGTCTGCCCGTACGCGACACCGGCCAGGCTCACCGTGTCGAACACGCTGAAGGGATGGAAGGGATTGCGCTTGTGGCCGCTGCGCGCGACCGCGGCGTTGAGGAAATTCAAATCGAAATGCGCGTTGTGCCCGACCAGGATCGCGCGCTGGCAGCCGTGCTTCTTCAGTGCGGCGCGTACCGGTGCGAACACGGTCTCCAGTGCGACGCGTTCGGTCTTCGCGTCGCGGAACGGATGGTCGATGTCGATGCCGGTGACTTCCAGCGACTTGGGATCGATCTCCAGTCCCGGCGCGGGCACGACGTGGCTACTGGTGATCTCGCCGACGAACAGCAGGCCGTTCTCGTCGATGTCGATCGGCGCCACGGCGATTTCGAGCAGCGCGTGGCGATTCCAGTCGAAGCCGCCGGTTTCCACGTCCACCACCACCGGCAGGAAACCGCGGAATCGTGAAGCAAGGCGGGCGGGCGGGGCGGGTGCGTCGGCGTTCTGCATGCCGGAAAGGTTAGCAGACGGGCAAATGCGGCCGCCGTCGCAGGAATGACGACGAGGACGTTCGCGCTCAGGCCGGCTTTGTCCCCAGCACCACGCCCACGTCCCGCATCTGCCCGAACAGCGCAAGCCCCTGTTCCACGAACCCGGCGACGTCCGCATGTCCGGCTTCCACCGCCAGCGCTTCCAGCTGCGCGCGTCCGGTCAGTTCCGGCGATTCGTCGAGCCGCTGCAGCAGGCGGAATGCCAGCGGGCTCAGCTGGGAGAACCGTACGTCGCCGTCCGTTCCGCGACGCACCAGCAGCAAGGTCGGTTCCGGCGCAGGCGCATCGGGCTGGTGGTCCGGCCCGATGCGATGCACCGGCCACGCGTATGCAAGCGGCCAGGCCAGCGGCGAGAGCACGGGAACGCCATCGAGCAGGTCGCCGGCTCGATCGCAGTCGGGCAGCTCCGCATCGCTGATCTGCAGCGCGAGTTCCACCCACTCGTAGTGCGCCAGTTCGCTGGCGAAGGGCGGAAGCGTTGGTATCTGGTTTTCGCGCGCTTCCAGGAAACGCAGGAACTCGCGTCCCAGCTCGGGAAACAGCGGCGTCTGCGCGCGATGCACGCGGAAGAAATCGCGCACGAGCGCGCGCCAGTCCTCGCCGAGCACCTGCTTCAATACCGGGAAATTCCCGGCCAGCAGGCTTTCGACGTTGTTGAACACCAGGTCGCGGTAGATCGCCACGCGCCGGTCCTCGATGCCATCCGGCGAGGGCGCGGCCTGCGGATCGCGCAGGTGGCGGGTGAGGGCCAGTTGCTGCGCGCGCAGGCGCGGCGGTGCGTCAGGCACGGGCGTGCGCCTGCGATGCTGGCGTGTGTTCGCGCATCACGCGCCGCACGGTGTCCAGTTCGCCGAGCAGTTCGGCGTAGGGCGGAATATTGAAATCGCGCTCCAGCAGCGTCGGGCGCGCGCCGAAACGGCGATACGCGTCGCCCAGCAGCGACCACACCGCGTCCTTCACCGGCGCGCCGTGCGTATCGACCTTGAGGTCGTCCGCTTCGTCGTAATGGCCGGCGACGTGGAAGCAGGCGATGCGGTGGGCCGGCATCGCGGCGAGGAACTCGCGCGGATCGTAGCGATGGTTGATCGCGTTGACGTAGACGTTGTTGACGTCCAGCAGCAGGTCGCAGTCGGCTTCTTCCAGCACGGCGTTGATGAAGCCGGCTTCGTCGAGCGACTGCTGGTCGCGATCGACCGGCATCGTCGCGTAGTAGGAGACGTTCTCCACCGCGATGCGGCGGCCGACGATGTCCTGCGTCTGGCGGATGCGCGCGGCGACGTGGTGCACCGCTTCCTCGGTGAACGGAAGCGGCAGCAGGTCGTAGAGCTGGCCGTCGTCGCTGCAGTAGCTCAGGTGCTCGCTGTAGAGCGCGACGTGGTGGCGGTCGAGGAAACGTCGCACGCGCGCAAGGAAGGTTTCGTCCAGCGGCGCGAAACCGCCGAGCGACAGCGACAGCCCATGGCACGACATGGTGTGGCGCGCGCTGAGTTCGTCGAGCGCTTCGCCGAGTTTTCCGCCGACGCCGATCCAGTTTTCCGGCGCGCATTCGAGGAAATCGAAATCGCGTTTCGGATCGGAAGCGGGCGCAGCGTTCCGCAGCGGGCCCAACAGGGCCCGCCGCAGTCCGAGTCCGACTGAATGTTCAGCGGGACGATTCATTGCAGATCAATGCGCGGCGCATTTATTGAAGAGTCCGCATGGATGTGCGGACTCTTGCGAGGGACTCGCAATCAAGCCATGCCGCCGCACTTGCCTTCGCCGCACTTGCCTTCCATCTTGTCGCCCTTCTTCGCCTTCAGTTCGTCGGCGGAGAGGAAGCCGTCCTTGTTCGCGTCGTGCGTGGCGAACTTGCTGGTGTCGC
>Ga0102591_1004689_pt1 | contig 10291 bp, 10 predicted proteins | sample AraplaCol_mCL_r2_2_FD_76860 | JGI IMG/M metagenome (GOLD analysis project Ga0102591, IMG submission 76860) | Arabidopsis root microbial communities from North Carolina, USA - plate scrape MF_Col_mCL_r2 (SPADES assembly) (version 2) | ecosystem: Host-associated > Plants > Roots > Endosphere... | reverse complement strand
CGTCGGCCCCGACATCGCCGCCGGGCGCCTGGTCCCGGTGCTGGAGGCCTTCAATCCCGGCGACATCGAACTGATCCACGCCGTCTATGTCGGCCACGGCGGCCAGCTGCCGGCCCGGGTGCGGGCGTTCATCGACTGGCTGGCGGGCGAGGTGACCGTGGGCAAGGGCGAGCCGGCGGCGCTGGCGCAGTTCGCTCCATAGACCCCTCTCTCTGTGAGAGAGGGAGGGGCCCGCCGCGCAGCGGTGGGAGGGTGAGAGGTAACAAACTCTCCGAACCTGGCGCGAGACTGAACACCCCCACCTCCCCAGGCCTCGTGCCTGGGGCCCAGGGTTCCGCCGCCGAGATTGTCGACTTCCTCACGACCACGTTGGCGGCGCCCAGGCTAGGGACGCCGAGCCTGGCCCGGCCATGGGTCCTCGCCACAGGGGCGAGGAGGGCGGGAAAATGAGAGCGCGATCGTCCGAAAAAAGGGGGCTTTCGGGATTTGCCGGCCGGCGGTGAAACCTCTCACCCTCCCACGCCTTGCGGCGCGGGCCCCTCCCTCTCTCAAAGAGAGAGGGATTTTTACCGCGCCGCCTTGCCGTAGGCGCTGATCGCCGCCGCCATCTCCGGGGTCGCTTCCACCGCCGGCGCGACGGCCTCCTCCGGTGCGGCGGCGCCGGCCAGGCGGGCCTGGGCTTCGGGCGAGAGGGTGACGGTGTCGCGCGGCGTGGCCGACGGCTGGGCGGCGTCGCGGTCGGACTGCAGGCGGGCGCGGTAGTCGCCGACGCTGGCCGGCCCCTTGGCGCCGGGCACGCCGACCTGCAGCGAGGCGACGATGGTCTGGTCGGTCTCGGAAAGACCGTCGAAGGCGTCCAGCGCCTTCTGCTGCGGAACGGGCGGGGCGGCGTCGGAGCCGGCCCAGGCGGCCTTGGTGAAGGTGTTCAGCGCCGACTGCACGGTCTTGGCGAAGGGCGACTCGTTGAGCGCCTGGGAGAGGCCCGCGCGCTCGCCATGGCCCGCGCCGGCCCAGCGGTCGGCCAGGGCGTGATAGGCGCCCAGCTGCTGGTCCAGCCCGACCGATCCCGTGGTGTCGTTGAGCGCGGCCGTCGCGGCCGCCGTCCCGCCGGGATAGGCGACGGGGGCGGCGAAAGCGCCCGTGTCGGTGGTCGAAAGCTGCGAAATCTTCATCCTGCCGACAGCCATCGCGCCCGCGCGGTGAAGAGCGGATGAACGCTCGCCCCAGGGCTGCGCGGCATGCTGTCGCGCCTAGAGGGGAGGGCTCCCGCCGCGCGGCGGGAGCCCTCAATCAGCGTCAGCCGCCGACCAGCACCTCGGCCACCTGCACGGCGTTCAGCGCCGCGCCCTTGCGCAGGTTGTCGCCGACCACGAAGAGCGCCAGACCGTGTTCGACCGTCGGGTCGGGACGCACGCGGCCGACGAACACCGGGTCCTGGCCGGTGGCGGCGAGCGGGTTGGGCACATCGTCCAGCACCACGCCCGGCGCATTGCCCAGCAGTTCCAGCGCCTCGGCCACCGAGATCGGCCGCTCGAACTCGGCGTTGATCGACAGGGCGTGGCCGCTGAACACCGGCACGCGCACGCAGGTGCCGCTGACCGGCAACTCGGGCAGGCCCAAAATCTTGCGGCTCTCGTCGCGCAGCTTCAGCTCTTCCTCGGTATAGCCGTCCTCGCCCAGCACGTAGTTCAGCGGCACCACGTTGTAGGCGAGCGGCACGGCCCACTTCTGCGGCTCGGGCAGGGGGGCGGCGTCCGGCGACAGGGCCAGGCCGTCGAGGTCGCCGGCCGCGCCGGCCTGCACCTGCTCGGACAGCACCCGGATGCCCTCGACCCCGCCGCCCGAGGCGGCCTGGTAGGTGCTGACGGTCAGGCGCTTGAGGCCCGCGCGGTCATGCAGCGGCTTCAGGGCCGGCATGGCGGCCATGGTGGTGCAGTTGGGGTTGGCGACGATGCCCTTCGGGATCACGGCCAGGGCGTCGGGGTTCACCTCCGACACCACCAGCGGCACGTCCGGGTCGCCGCGCCAGGCCGAGGAGTTGTCGATGACGATCGCCCCGGCCGCGGCGGCCTTGGGCGCCAGTTCGCGCGAGGTGTCGCCGCCGGCCGAGAAGAACACGATGTCGAGGCCGGCGAAGTCGGCGCTGGCGGCGTCCTCCACCGTCACCGACCCGTCCTTCCAGGCCAGGGCCTGGCCGGCCGAGCGGGCCGAGGCGAAGACCCGCAGGGAGGCCAGCGGGAAGTCCCGCTCGGCCAGCAGCTTCAGCATCATGCCGCCGACCAGGCCGGTGGCGCCGACGACGCCGACGTGCGGCGGGTTCGAACGGGAAAACTTGTGGCTCATGGTGGTGCGTCTCCTGGTGATGTGGAGCGCGGGGAGCCGTCAGATCTCGTGGTCAAGAGAGCCGCCCCGCGCAGTGCGGGGCTGGTCTGGGGATGCTTGCGTCAGATCGCGCGCATACCCGCCGCCCCGCCGAAGCGGGTCGTTTTGCGGGTAATAATTTTGGTCGCGGCCAATTGCATCGAGCGGGTTGATAGCGGGCAAGCGTGGCCGCGTAAAGGGATCCCTCTCCCCTTGCGGGAGAGGGTGGCCTCCGAAGGAGGTCGGGTGAGGGGTCTCTCGGACCGATCCGCTGCGGCGGCGGTAAGGTCGGGCGAGGTGGTTTTCGTTTGAGAGACCCCTCATCCGTCGCCTACGGCGCCACCTTCTCCCGCAAGGGGAGAAGGATCAGGTTTGCGCCCCCTTGCTCTCCCAGCCGTCCACGAACGGGAAGCGCTTCTCCCAGAACCCCGCCAGCCGCGGATCAGCGTCCACGCGCCGCACCACGTCGGCCATCTTCGGCGCGCGGTCGTAGAACCGCACCCGGCGCGAGCCCCAGCGGCTGACGACGGCGACATAGAGGTCGAGCACGGTCAGTTCGTCGCCGAGGATGTAGGCGTCCGGCTCGACCTGGGCGTCCATCATCGCCCAGCAGTCGGCGATGCGGTCGGCGGTGGCGGCCTTGACGCGGGCCTGGGCTTCGGGATCGGGGCCGGCCAGGCGCGAGGGATCATCGCGCACCCAGAACAGCGAATAGATCGAGGCCGGGATGAAGGTCATCCAGCGCAGGAACTGGCCCCGGCGCGGATCGCCGATCCCCGGCCCCAGCCGCGCCTCGGGATGGTTGTCGGCCAGCCAGATCAGGATCGCCGCGCTCTCGGTGATCGTCTCGCCGTCGGGGGTGACAAGGGCCGGGATCTGCTTCATCGGATTGACGCCCACGACCTTGGCCTGCTGCGCCTCGCCCTCCCAGGTGGGCGCCTCGATGACCGTGTAGGGCTGCCCCAATAGGGTCAAAGTCGCTTCGACGGGGACCGAGCCCGAGCCAAGCGCGCCATAGATGGTGTAAGCTCGATTCATCATTGGTTACCCATTCTGCCCACAACATCTTGTGTGCTGAGACAATCTGACCACTAGATGCGCGCCGTCGCCCTGCGCTATCTAGATCCTACTCGCCCGCTCGATTCGCGTCCGCCCGCTCTGGAGACCGCCCATGTCCGCCTCGCTGATCACCACGCCCGGCCTCATGATCCCCTCGGGCGGCTACAAGCCCTTCCGCTATCCGTGGGCCTATGACTTCTGGAAGAAGCAGCAGCAGGTCCACTGGATGCCGGAAGAGGTGCCGCTGGGCGAGGACCTCAAGGACTGGGCCGTCAAGCTGAACGACAAGGAGCGCAATCTGCTGACGCAGATCTTCCGCTTCTTCACCCAGTCCGACGTCGAGGTGCAGGACAACTACATGGAGCGCTACGGTCGGGTGTTCAAACCGACCGAGGTGAAGATGATGCTGGCCTCGTTCGCGAACATGGAGACGATCCATATCGCGGCCTACGCCCTGCTCCTCGAGACCATCGGCATGCCCGAGACCGAGTTCTCGGCGTTCATGGAATACGAGGCCATGAAGGCCAAGCATGACTACATGCAGACCTTCGGCGTCGACAGCCACGCCGACATCGCCCGCACGCTGGCCATGTTCGGCGGCTTCACCGAAGGCCTTCAGCTGTTCGCCTCGTTCGCGATGCTGATGAACTTCCCGCGCTTCAACAAGATGAAGGGCATGGGCCAGATCGTCTCGTGGTCGATCCGCGACGAGAGCCTGCACTGCGAAGGCATCATCAAGCTGTACCACGCCTTCAACAAGGAGACGGGCGCGGTGACCAAGGCCGTGGCCGACGACATCGTCGACTGCTGCAAGACCGTGGTCGGCATGGAGGACAACTTCATCGACCTGGCCTTCGAGGCCGGCGAGATCCAGGGCATGACCCCGGAAGACATCAAGCAGTACATCCGCTTCATCGCCGACTGGCGTCTGCGCCAGCTGCAGCTGCCGGAAGTGTACGGCATCAAGGAAAACCCGCTGCCCTGGCTGCAGTCGCTGCTGTCGGGCGTCGAGCACGCCAACTTCTTCGAGGCCCGGGCGACCGAGTACTCCAAGGCCGCGACCAAGGGTCAGTGGCACGGCGCCGAGGGCGTCTGGACCAGCTTCGACCAGATGATGACCAAGCGCGGCGAGACCCTGTCGGCGGAATAGACCCTCCAAGCGGGGCGTTGGGTGAGGGGCGGGACCGCGAGGTCTCGCCCTTCGTCGTTTCAGGGCGCCGTAACGAAGCGGTCCTTGTCGCCCCGCGCTTGGCCGGGGACGAAGCGCCAGGTGTCGGGATGGGCGACGAACCGCTTGAGCAGAGCCTGGGCGGCGGCCTCGCGGCGGGGGACAGGGATGTCGAGGTCGGCGTCCAGCTCGAACCCCTCGAACGGCGCGTCGCGGATCTCGGCGTCGAAGCGATGCCGGAAGTCCTCCTCGCCGGCGTAGAACAGCGCGATCCGGCCGCTCCAGCCGATGTCGAACAGGCCGGGCGAGGAACCTTCGGCGAAGGTGATGCGGTGTTCGGCGACCGCGTCGTGACCCAGCAGATAGATCTGGAACGGCTGATCGCTCGGGGACCAGCCGGGCGGCAGGTCGGCGACGGGATCCAGGTCGAAGGCTTGGCCGACCAGGTCGCGCGGGTCGAACCGCCGGAACGGCGGACGGTCCAGCCGGACCAGCTGGTCGTTCAGATAGCCCCATGCGGTGTTGGACAGGGTGCATTCGCCGAAGTTTTCCCAGACGTCGGGCGAGGTCCAGTCGGCGTTGTCGCCAGCGTCGATCCCCGGCCCTTCGGCGGCGTAGTCCTCTGTCTTCAGGTGCAGCAGCAAGCCCACGCCGTGGCGGGCGTCCAGCGCCGCGCTCAGCGAAAAGGCGGCCAGCGCGTGGCCCTGCGGCCAGGGGTTGCCGGGAAAGCGGATGCGTCCTTGCACGCGGCGCATCTTGCCGAGATCGCCAAGGCGATCAAGCCAGCGTAGACCGCGCCAATCTTGACCGCGCCCGCCCTTATGGAGCCTCGCTTCCGACACAACTGAAACCTCACCCTCCACAAGCACAGGTTGGGGGCCGTGGGGCGGGTGATGAGGGGGTGTCGACGACGGCGGAGCCGGTTCGGCTGGATCGTGGGCCTGTCTCTCGTCCTGCACGCGATCGTGCTGGGCTGGCTGGCCTGGCCGGCGTCGCCGGACTTCCTGGCCGCCGGCCCTGACCTGGCCCTGATGTCCGTCGAGCTGGTGGCGCCGGCAGAGCTAAATCCCCGCCCGTCGCGACCGAGGTCCTCGCCGGCGCCCACCGCCCGTCGGCTCGCCGACCCGACACCCGAGCCCCAGCCGGCGGAGGCTGGAGCTCCCCCATCCCTGCCTGCCGGCCCGGTCGAGGCTGTCCAGGGCGGAGCGGCGACGCAGGCGGCGGGCGGTCCCGCCGCGCCGGCCAACCTCGGCGCCGCGCTTCGCGCCGGCGCCGGCTGCGGTCGGACCGCGTCCCGGTCGCGCCAGGAGCGCGAGGCCTGCGAGGAGAAGCTGGGGCGGCTGGACCCTTCCGGCCCGCGCTACGACGCGCCGATGGACCCGGGCAAGCGGGCCTATTTCGACGCGGTCGCCGCGGCGGGGGCGTCGGGGCGGAGCTATGGCGATCCGAAACCAGGAGGCGCGGCTCCCGACGGCGACTATTTCCGGGTCCTGAACTGCTCGATCAAGTTCGGCGGCGGGCGAAAGCCGAAGGGCCGACAGGGAGAGGTGCGCCTGGGCCGCACGCCATGCGCCATTCCCTTGCAGGGCAACTTCTTCGCGCCCGAGGCCAGCGTTCGAAAGCGCTAGAAGCCGCCGCGAACCCGCTCTAGGACAGGCTGGACACAGGCGGGAGCTTCAGCATGACCAGCATAGCGGTGATCGGCCCGGGCGCCGTCGGCGGGACCGTGGCGGCCTGGCTGGCCCAGAACCCCGAGCACGCCGTCACCGTCTGCGTCCGCACGCCGTTCGAGACCCTGGCGGTCGAGACGCCCGAGGGGCCGATCACGGCGACCCCGCGCGTGGCGACCTCGCCCGAAGGCCTCTCACCCGTCGATTGGGTGCTTGTCGCGACCAAGACCTACGACAGCGCCGGGACCCTGGCCTGGTTGGACGTCTTGGTAGGACCAGAGACCCGCGTGGCGATCCTGCGCAACGGCGTCGAGCACACGGTCCCGTTCGAGGGGCGGATCGCGGCCGAGGCCCTGGTCCCGGCGGTGGTCGATATCCCGGCCGAGCGCTCGGCCCCGGGGCGGGTGCTACAGCGGCTCAACGGCTGGATCAAGGTCCCGGCGGGCGCGGCCGGCGAGGCCTTCGCGGCGCTGTTCGCCCACACGCCGATCGACCTGTTGGTCGTCGAGGACTTCACGACCGAGGCCTGGAAGAAGCTGGCCCTCAACTGCGCCGGGGCGGTCAACGCCCTGGTGCTGAAGACCGCCATCGTCGCCCACGACGAGGGCGCGGCGGAGGTCATGCGGACCCTGGTGCGCGAGTGTGTGGCGGTGGGGCGGGCCGAGGGCGCGGAGCTGTCCGACGACCTGGCCGACCAGGTGGTCGCCGGCTATCACCGCCAGGTCCCGGAATCGATGAACTCGCTGCACGCCGACCGCGTCGCTGGCCGGCCGATGGAGCTGGACGCCCGCAACGGCGTCATCGTCCGCAAGGGCGCGGCGCACGGGATCGCCACGCCGGCCAATGCGATGATCGTCGCCCTGCTGAACGCCGCCGCGCTCTAGCCTACGGCCGGTCCTTCTTCGGCAGCGCCTGGATCTGTTCCGGCGTCAGCTTGGTGATCGTCTTGGCGCGGATCGGGATGGCGAAGCCCATGCCGTCCGAGACCCGCAGGTCCAGGTCCAGCGGGTGGCAGATGCTGTCGGGCCCGCGCACGACCGAGACCAGGTGGGTGCCGGGCCAGGTCAGCTGATTGGAGCCGTAGGCCAGGTCGACGCGATAGACGTCGCGACCGCGCACCTTCATGTACAGGGTGTTCTTGTCGGGTGCGCTCCAGCCACGCCAGTCGGACAGGTAGAAGCACTGGCGGATCGGCTTGATGGCCTTGGTCGGAGCGTCGCCCTGGGCCGCCGAAGCGCCCGAGGCGCCCAGGCCGGCGACGGCGAGCCCGATCAGCGCGGCGCGCGTGACGCGGGTGAGCTTGCTCATGGCGTGATCGTCCTAAAAAGTCCCTCGGTTCAAGAGATTGGTCCTCTCCTGAAGCTTGTCAAGTTTTTACTGTACATTTGAAACTGTACACGAAAACGGCCCGCCTCCGGGTGGGAGGCGGGCCGTCTCGAAGGCGTTGCCGTGTAAGGCTTTAGGCCTTGGCGGGCTCGACCGTTTCGATCGGGTCCAGCTCGCCTTCCCACTTGGCGACCACGGCGGCGGCGACGCTGTTGCCGACGACGTTGGTGGCGCTGCGGCCCATGTCCAGCAGGTGGTCGACGCCCAGGACGAGCGCGATCCAGGCCTCGGGCAGGCCGAAATAGGTGAGGGTGGCCATGATCACCACCAGCGAGGCGCGCGGCACGCCGGCCATGCCCTTGGACGTGACCATCAGCAGCAGCAGCATCGAGGCCTGCTGCTCGAACGACAGGTGGACGCCATGCACCGCCGTGATGAACAGGGTGGCGAACGTGCAGTACATCATCGAGCCGTCGAGATTGAACGAGTAGCCGAGCGGCAGGACGAAGCTGACGATCTTGCGGCGCACACCCACGGTGGGCAGGCCGTCCAGCAGGCGCGGATAGGCCGCTTCCGAGCTGGCGGTCGAGAAGGCCAGCAGCACCGGGGTGCGGATGAAGCCGAACAGCTTCAGGGCCCGCTTGCCCAGGAACGCCAGGGCGGCCAGGAACAGCAGCAGCCACAGCACGCCCAGGCCCGCGTAGAACGAGCCGATGAAGCGGGCGTAGACGCCCAGGATCGACAGGCCCTCCTTGGCGACGGTGTTGACCAGGGCGCCGAAGATGGCCAGCGGCGCCAGGGCCATCACGAAGCCCGTCACCTTCAGCATGATCGAGGCCGCCTGCTCGGTGACTTGCAGCACCATCGGCGCCTTGTCATCGAGGGTGGCGACGGCCGTGCCGACGAAGATCGAGAAGACGACGATCTGCAGGATCTCGTTCTTCGACATGGCTTCGAACAGCGAGGCCGGGATCAGGTGGTCGATGAAGCTCTTGACCGTGAAGGCGCCCGCGGCCGACGGCGGCGCGCCGGCTTCGGCGACTTCCTTCAGCACCACGCCATGGGCGGGGTCCAGCAGGTGGAACATGCCGATGCCGATCAACAGCGACAGGATCGAGGCGACCAGGAACCAGCCGATCGCCTTGACGCCGACGCGCCCGACGGCCGCGGCGTCCTCCATGTGAGCGATGCCGGCCACCAGGGTCGTGAAGACCAGCGGCGCGATGATCATCTTGATCAGGCGCAGGAAGATGTAGGGCAGCAGCGAGGCCAGCTCGGCGGCCTTCTTGGCGCCGGCCGGATCGAGGTACTGGTTGCACCCCCAGCCGACCGCGACGCCCAGCACCATGGCCAGGACGATCAGAATGGCGAAGCGTTTGTTCATGGTTCCCCCTGGCGCCCCACCCTGGTCTTGAGAAAGGTGGCGTCGACGGTCTCGTTCTGGTTTCCAGAAGGAACGACGCGCGAGAACGCCCGCGCCGCCATTCGCTCCTTCCTTGAGCATTTCAGCCCTTGTGGCCGACAGGAGCGGGTTCGTCCATGCCCTTGAGGTGTTCGGCGCAGGTCGGGACGCGCCAAGCCGGATAAACAGGCTCAAACTGCGGCGACGAAGGCCGTCCGGCTTTCGCGCCTCGAATAAGTAATAAGTCATTCTCTTTTTGGCGGACCGACGTCTCGCCAATGTCGCGAAACGCCGCTATAAGGACCCATGTCAAACCAAGAAAAAGCAATCGCCGTCGTCGAACGGCTGAATGACGAATACGAACGCGCCGTGGGCGCTCTTCGGACCGCCCTCAAGGCCTATCTGGAACACGGAACCCGGCCCGACCCGCAGACGCGGTTCGATGGCACGTTCGCCTATCCCGAGCTGCGCCTGACCTACGATCCGGAGGCCTTGCCGCCCAAGCTGGCCCGCTCCTACGCCCGCGTCAGCCGTCCCGGCGTCTATTCGACCACGGTGACCAAGCCGGCCCAGTTCCGCGACTATCTGGTCGAGCAGCTGACCCTGCTGATGGACGACTTCGCGGTCGAGGTCGAGGTCGACCGGTCCAACCAGGAGATCCCGTATCCCTACGTGCTGGACGCCACGATCGACCTTAACCAGGCCGACGTGCGCAGTGAGGACATCGCCCGCTTCTTCCCGACCACCGACCTGGCCTTCATCGGCGACGAGATCGCCGACGGGGTCTGGAACCCGGCCCTGGAGGAGACGCGTCCGCTGTCGCTGTTCGACGGCCTGCGCACCGACTTCTCGCTGGCCCGCCTCAAGCACTACACGGGCGCCCCGGCCGAGGACGTGCAGCAGTTCATCCTGTTCACGAACTACCATCGCTATGTCGACGAGTTCGTCCGCTGGGGCATCGAGCAGCTGAAGGCGCCCGACAGTCCCTATACGGCCCTGTCGTGCTCGGGCGGCCTGACCATCACCGCCAACACGGCCAATCCGGAGCTGGCGGTGGCGGAGTCGACCTGGCGCAAGCACCAGATGCCGGCCTACCACCTGATGGCCCCGGGCGGTTCGGGCGTGACGCTGCTGAACATCGGCGTCGGCCCGTCCAACGCCAAGACGATCTGCGACCACCTCGCGGTCCTGCGCCCGCAGGCCTGGCTGATGATCGGCCACTGCGGCGGCCTGCGCGACACCCAGACCATCGGCGACTACGTCCTGGCCCACGCCTATCTGCGTGACGACCACGTGCTGGACGCG
>Ga0102591_1004688_pt1 | contig 10295 bp, 11 predicted proteins | sample AraplaCol_mCL_r2_2_FD_76860 | JGI IMG/M metagenome (GOLD analysis project Ga0102591, IMG submission 76860) | Arabidopsis root microbial communities from North Carolina, USA - plate scrape MF_Col_mCL_r2 (SPADES assembly) (version 2) | ecosystem: Host-associated > Plants > Roots > Endosphere... | reverse complement strand
ACATCATCGCCATCCTGGGCATGGACGAGCTGTCGGAAGAGGACAAGCTGACGGTCGCCCGCGCCCGTAAGATCCAGCGCTTCCTGTCGCAGCCGTTCCACGTCGCCGAGCAGTTCACCAACACGCCCGGCGCCTTCGTCCAGCTGAAGGACACCATCCGCTCGTTCAAGGGCATCGTGGACGGCGAGTACGACCACCTGCCGGAAGCCGCCTTCTACATGGTCGGCCCGATCGAGGAAGCGGTGGCCAAGGCTGAAAAGCTGGCCGGCGAAGCCTGATGACCGACTACGAGGATCAGATCGGCTTCTGCTGCGAGGAGCTGGAGGACGCGGTGTCTTCGGACGCCGAGGCTTCCCTCATCGAGCACGACAGCGGCCTGATCCTCCTCAACCTGGGTCAGCGGGAAGCTGATGGCGAGACGGGCACGGTCCTGGCCACCATCCGCTTCTGCCCGTTCTGCGGGACCGAGATCCAGACCGACGAAGACATCGAAGCGGCCCTGGGCGCCGTGGAGACCTACGACTGATGGCCAAGCTGCACTTTTCCCTCGTCGCGCCCGAGCGCGAACTGTTCTCCGCCGACGTGGACCAGGTCGACGCGCCGGGCACGGAAGGCGATTTCGGCGTCCTGCCGAACCACGCGCCGTTCATGACCACCCTGCGCGAGGGCAAGGTCACGGTCCGCGACGGCTCGACCGTGCGGGTGTTCGACATCCAGGGCGGCTTCGCGGACGTGGGACCCGACGGCTTCACGATCCTGGCCGAGCACGCGGTCGAAGCGGCCTAAGGCCGGCTTCCAGCGTCGAAGACAAGACGGCCCGGGTGCGAAAGCGCCCGGGCCGTTTCGCGTTTCCACGTCCCCGCGACCTCCAGCCGCACCCGCGTGGCGAGAAAATTACACTTGTGACCGTTTCTCCGCCTTAATCCGTCACCATAAGGGTTGCGAGGGAACGCCTGTCGGCTTTAATGCCGACCTCTTGCCTAACGGGGATAACTCGACCATGCGCCTTGCGCTCGCCAGCCTGATTGCTCCCATCGCCCTGGTTGGGGCGGTTTCGACCGCCGTCGCCCAGGAGCAGACCGCTCCTGCCGCCCCGGCCGCCGCGCCGGCCGCTGCTCCCGCGGCGCAAACGCCCGCCACCCCGACCGACACCATGACGGCGACCCCCGCCGTGGCCGCTCCGGCCGCCGGCCAGGCTCCGGAATATGTCGCGCCGACCCGCGGTCCGCCGACCACCGACCCCGTCGCGCTGCAGCTGCTGGGCGTGCTGGACAAGGTCTGCAAGCCGGGCGTCGTCGGCGGCGACTATGCCGCCCTGACCAAGGCGGCCGGCATGAAGAAGAAGAAAGAGCAGTGGGTGATGGATATCGGCAAGCCGTATCAGATCGCCGTCGACAACCCCGGCTCGAACAAGAACGTCTGCACGGTCACCATCCGCTACGCCCAGGGCGACGCCCAGGCCCAGGCCCTGGCCAACGCCCTGCACGACTGGGCGACCTGGGAGAATAAGCCGCAGCTGCGCCTGATCCGCAACGACCTGACGCAAAGCGACATCAAGCGCCTGACCGTCTCGTGGGACGACGCCTGGGCCGACGGCCGCGCCGGCCTGGTCTACATGCGCATGAAGAAGCTGGACGACAGCTCGATCGGCAAGAACTACGAAGAAGCCCAGATCCTGTACTCGACCACCAGCCGCTAAGGTTGGAGACGGCCGGAGGCTTGCCCTCCCGCCGGACGGTCCTATCTAGACCAAGGCGCGGGGACGACCCCGCGCCTTTTCCTTTATCTCCGGGGACGACCCCGCTCACCCCTTCGAGGGTTCACAAGGAGCAGGTCATGGCCTGGATCATTCTCTTCATCGCGGGTCTGTTCGAGATCGGCTGGGCCGTGGGCCTGAAGTTCACCGAGGGCTTCACCCGCCCCATCCCCACCATCCTGACCGGGATCAGTCTGGTCCTCTCGATGGGTCTTCTGGGCTGGGCGGTGAAGTCGCTGCCGCTGGGCACGGCCTATGCGGTCTGGACCGGCGTGGGCGCGGTCGGCACGGCCGTGGTGGGCATCCTGCTGTTCAAGGAACCGGCCACGGCCGGGCGGCTGGTCTGCCTGGCGCTGATCGTCTCGGGCATTCTGGGGCTGAAGCTGTTCACGCCGGCGCAGTAGCTTCTTTCCATCCCCGCTCATCCCGGCGAATGCCGGGACCCAGATGGAATGGCTTTGAGGCTGACGCCAAGACCTCCGAACTCTTCCAATCAGATACCCCGCTAAGGGATCTGGGTCCCGGCATTCGCCGGGATGAGCGTTTTTGGAGGGCCGCCCTAAGCCGCCACCCGGTCCTCGTCGGCGATGAAGTCCAGGCATGTTTGCGCCACGGCCTCCCAGCCGGGCTCGCCGGGCAGCCAGTGGCTCATGGCTGGGAAGACCTCGCAGGAGCCGCCCAGGCGGGCGGCGGTCTGGCGGACGGTGGCCGGCGGGTGGACCACGTCCTGGCCGCCGGCGATCGCCAGGGTGGGCGCGCCCACGGTGCCGACATTGGTGGTCATGAACGGGTCCATGAACCAGTTGAGGGTCTCCCACAGCGCCCGGCCGCTCTCGGCCACCATGCGGCCGTAGAGGGCCTTGCGGCGGTCGCGGGGCAGGCGGTCCAGGCTGTAGCGGCGCACGACCCCGTAGTCGGGCTCGACGGCCTGCAGCCAGTAGGGTCCCAGGGCGTAGAGGCTGACCGCCGAGGCGGCTTCCTCGATCGTGGCGCCGGAGACGCCCCACGGCGGGGAGGGGGCCAGCAGGATCAGGCGGGAGACGGGCGCGCGGCCGGCGGCCATCTGGGCCACCAGCCCGCCCATCGAATGGCCGATCAGCACCGGCGGTTCGTCGCAGGCGCGGCACAGGTCCGCGATCTGCCGGGCGTAGTCGCTCATGGAGCGTCCGGCGACCAGGGAGCCGTCGCCATGCCCCAGCAGGTCCGGGGTCTGGACGACGTGGCCGGCGGCTTCGAACGGACGGCGGAACGCATCGAACGTCCAGCCGCCGCAGAAGGCGCCGTGCACCATGATCACCGGAGTCGCCACGCGTCTCGCCCATCCCCTCGGCGAAAGCGCCGAGGGTTCAGCCTACACGCTACTTCTTGGCCGGGGGCGAAGATTTGGCGGGCGACTTTGCCGCAGGCGCCTTGGCCGCCTTCGGAGCCGCCGGGGCCTTGGCGGGCGCGGCCTTCGGAGCGGCGGCCTTCGCCGTAGCCTTGGCGGCCGGCTTGGCCGGGGCCTTGGGCTTGGCGTCAGCCTTCGGGGCGGCCGGCTTCGCGGCCGGGGCGGCCTTGGGAGCGGCGGCCTTGGCGGGCGCCTTCGCCGGAGCGGCCTTGGCGGCGGGCTTCGGCGTGGCCGCCTTGGCCGGCGCCTTGGCGGTGGCGGGCTTGGCGGCGGCCGGTTTAGCAGCGGCCTTCGGGGCGGCGGGTTTGGCCGCGGCCTTGGTGGACGCAGCCTGGGCGGGCGCGGCTTTCGCGGCGGGCTTCGGCGCGGCGGCCTTAGCCGGGGCCTTGGCGGCGGCGGGCTTCGCAGCGGCCTTCGGCGCGGCGGCCTTCGGAGCAGCGGCCTTGGGGGCGGCGGCGGGCTTGGCGGCGGGCGCGGCCTTGGCCTTCGGCGCGGGCTTGGCGGCCGGCGTGGCTTTCGCGACGGGCTTCGCGGCCGGCTTGGCGGCGGCGGGTTTGGCCGCGGGGGCCGCCTTGGCCGCCGGGGCCTTGGCGGCGGGTTTCGCGGCGGCGGTCTTAGCAGCCGGCTTGGCGGACGCGGACTTGGCCGGAGCGGCGGGCTTGGCGGCCGGGGTTGGCGCGGTGGCGGCTGGGGCGGGAGCCGGGGCCGGAGCGGGAGCGGGAGCCGGGGCGGCGGCCGGCGCCGGCGTCGCGGCCTTCACGGGTTGAGCCGCGGGCGCCGGGGCCGGGGCGGTCTTCGGTTTGCCCGTCAACCAGGCGATCACGTCGTTGAGGATGCTCATCGTGTTTGGCTCGTCTATCAAGTAGTGGGCGTTGTTGGGGTAGATCTTGAAGTCGGCGGCCGGATATTTCCGGCCGACTCGCTGCACGTCCTCGAGGGGCGTGGTGCGATCCAGTGCGCCGGCCAGGACCAGCACGGGGACGGTCACTTTCGCGGCGTCGACGTGGGCGGTCCTGTTCGGATCCTTGTGCGGCCAGGCCAGGTCGGCCAGCACCTGGCCGCTGTCGTGGACCATGTTCGCGTACAGCGCGTCGTGGCGCGCGGGCGGGACGACGTTCACGACGCCGAACTTGAAGCCGGTCTTCCACATCTTGCCCGCCCGGGTCTCGGGCTTGGACTGCAGGGCCATGTTCAGGAAGGTGAAGACGGGCGAGAGCTTGGGCTTGCCCCGGGCGTCGGCCGGCGAGGCGGGGGCGAACAGCACCAGGCGGTCGACCAGGCCCGCCTCGGCGAGCTTCTGGGCGATCAGCCCGCCCATGGAGTGGCCGAAGACGATCGGCTTCTTGCCGTCCTCCTTGGCCAGGGTCTGGGCCAGGGCGCTCATCTCGGCGACGTAGTCGGACAGGGTCAGGCCGGCCAGGCCAGGCCGGGGGCCGTCGACGGTACGCACGGCCGAGCGGATGGTCGGCGCCACGACGCGATAGCCTTCGGCGCGCAGCCGCGCGGCCACGGGATCCCAGACGTCCCCGGCGCAACCGTAGCCGTGGATGAGCAGAATCGTGCCCGCCATGCCCCTACTCCCCAGCGCGGAGATCAGCCCCCCCGCGCGAACCCACCGAACGCGGAAACGACCTGTTCGTACACCGCGCGTTTGAAAGGTACGATCAGTTCGGGCGTTTCGTCGAGAGCGCCCCATTTCCAGCCGTCGAACTCGACGTGCGCGTCGGCCTCGAGATCGATCTCGGACTCGTCGCCGATGAAGCGGAAGGCGAACCAGACCTGCTTTTGGCCCTTGAATCCACGCGCTTTTTTCGACGAAGCGAAGTCGGCGGGGAAGTCGTAGATCAGCCAGTTCTCGGTGCGGCCCAGATATTCGATCGAGGTGACGCCGGTCTCTTCGGCCAGCTCGCGACGCGCCGCGGCCAGCAAATCCTCGCCCTCGTCGATTCCCCCCTGCGGAAATTGCCAGTTGTAGGGAGGCGGCTGATTGTGCCGTTTGCCCAGCCAGACGCGGCCGTCGGGATGGAAAAGCACGACGCCCACATTCGGGCGATGGTCGGGAAAGTCGTCGGACGTCTTGGCGCTCATCGCTTGGCCATGGCCGAGGCGGGGGCCAGTTGCAAGCCCCTCCCCGACAGGCCGGCGGCCCACTGGCGCGCCTGGTTAATCGTCACCGGATAGGCGAAGCCCGAACCCAGGGCCTGGCCGCGGCCCGCGGCGGTGACCTCCAGCATCTTCAGCTGGCCGTCGATCGAGCCGGCGGCCAGTTCGTCGTCGATGATGCGGTCGGCCGAGGCGCGGGGGATCGGACCGCCGCGCAAGCTGGCCTGGCCGTCGTCGATGAAGGCCAGGCCCCGGGCCTTCAGGGCCAGGGTGAAGGTGGTCATGGCCGTGTCGCTGGCGACGAAGCGCGAGCCCAGATAGTTGGTCAGGCCGTAGTAGCCCGTGGCCCGCGACATCAGCCATTCCATCTTGCGCACGGTGTCTTCCGGGCGGTTGGCCGCGATCAGCGTGTAGGGGCCTGGGTCGTTGGCCGGATAGTCGACCGGCTCCATGGGGGCTTCCAGAAGCACCTCGTGGCCATGGCTGCGGGCCAGATCGATCCAGCCCTGCAGGCCCTCGGCGTAGGGCGCGAAGGACAGGGTGATCTCGGGCGGCAGGGTTTCGATCGCCGCGCGGGTGGTCTGGGGGTTCAGGCCCAGGCCGCCGATGACCAGGGCCACCTTGGGGCGGCCGTCGGCGGTGAACGGACGGGCGTAGGCCTCGGCGGCCGTGCGGCCGTCGGGGGCGATCACGGGTAGCGAGCCGCCGCCCGGACCAGGGGCGTAGAGGCCGGCGATCGGCGCGGCGGGCAGGGGACCGGTGGCCTGGGCGGCCGGCGAAGGGGCCAGGATCGCGGCGCCGTCCGCCTCGGCGGTCGGGTCGACGTGGCTCAGGAACGGCAGGTTCGACAGGTCCAGGGCGCCGGGCAGCAGCGGCGCTTCGTGGTCGCCCTCGTTGGTCAGGGCCTGGCGCCAGCCTTCGGGGATGTTCTTGGTGGCGCCCACCTTGTCCAGCGCAACGCGCACCAGGGGCGCGCCCTTGTTGGGGTCGCCGGTGACCAGCACCAGCAAGGCCAGGCTCAGCAGGAACAGGAAGGCCGCGGCGCTGGCGCCGATATAGGGATTGGCGACGGCCGCCAGGATCCGCGCGCGCAGGTCGCCGTCCTCGCGCCGGGACGCGGGCGCGTCGGCGCCGTAGGCGGGCTTGCGGGAGAAGGACACGGCCATGCTCCGGGATTTAGCCGGGGAGGGCCGAACATATGGTTAATGAAGGGTGCGGCGGAATGGCTCTGGGATCATTCTGTCCCTCCCCTCGTGGGGAGGGTGGCCCTGGCGGAGCCAGGGTCGGGTGGGGCTTGATGAGTCATCGGGCCCCACCCGTCCGCCTCGCGTCCATCCTCCGCGTAAAGGGGGGAGTCGTCGTTTGGCGCTGAAGGCCTACTTCTTCTCGACCGGCGCCTTGCCCGCCGCCGCCGCGGCCTTGGCCGTGACCTCGGCGATCTTGGCTTGCGGCTTGGGCAGTTTCGGCACGGCCTGGACCGAGCCGGCCTGCAGCACGGCGATGGCGCGCTGCAGCTGGAAGTCGCCCTTTTTGTCGTCGAAGCCGGCGGGCGGCGCCTCGGCGGGGGCGTGCGGGGCCACGCGGGTCTTGCCCTCGTCGGCGTTCAGCGCGTTCTTGAAGCTGGCTTCGCTGAACCACACGCGGTTGGCGATGTCCTGGGCCTGTTCCTTGGTCTGGGCCACTTCCAGGTCCGGCGCGATGCCGGTCTTCTGAATCGAGCGGCCCGACGGCGTGAAGTAGCGCGCGGTGGTCAGCTTCAGGGCCCCGTCGGCCCCGCCGCGCAGCGGGATCACCGTCTGCACCGAGCCCTTGCCGAAGCTGGTGATGCCGACCACCTCGGCGCGATGGCGGTCCTGCAGGGCGCCGGCGACGATCTCGGCTGCCGACGCGGAGCCCTGGTTGATCAGCACCACCACCGGCAGGCCGTTCAGCAGGTCGCCGGGCTTGGCGTTGTAGCGCTGGATGTCGCGCGGGTCGCGGCCGCGCTGGCTGACGACCTCGCCGCCGTCCAGGAACACGTCCGAGACGCCCACCGCCTGGTCCAGCAGGCCGCCGGGATTGTTGCGCAGGTCGAAGACCAGGCCCTTCATCTGCGGGTTCTTGGACTTCAGGTCATTGATCGCCGTGGTCAGGGCGTCGGTGGCCTTCTCGTTGAAGCCGGGCAGGCGCACGTAGCCGTAGTCGCCTTCCATGCGGGCGATCGCGGCCTTGGGCTTGATGATCTCGCGGGTCAGTTTGACGTCGAACGGGTCGGTCTTCTCGCGGGCGATGGTCAGGGTGACCGACTCGCCGGCCGGGCCGCGCATCTGCTTGACCGCTTCGTTGACCGTCAGGCCCAGCACCGACTGGCCGTTGACCGAGGTGATGTAGTCGCCGGCCTGGATGCCCGCGCGCGAGGCGGGGGTGCCGTCCATCGGCGAGATCACCTTGACCACGCCCTCTTCGCTGGTGACCTCTATGCCCAGGCCGCCGTACTCGCCGCGGGTGGTGTCCTGCATGTCCTCGAAGCTGTCGGGCGACAGGTAGCCGGAATGCGGGTCCAGGCTGGTCAGCATGCCGTCCAGCGCCGCCTCGATCAGCTTCTTGTTGTCGACCTCCGAGACGTACTGGGCGTCGACCGTCTGCAGGACGTCGCCGAACAGCTCCAGCATCTTGTAGGTCTGGCCCTTGGTGGCGTTGGTCGCCTGGGCGATCGGGCTGACATAGGCCATGGTCCCCGCGCCGAGGACGAAGGCCGAAACACCGATGAGCAGATACTTGCGCATATGGCCTGGAAGGCTCCCTAGCGATGCCGAAGCGTCGCATTAAAACTCGTCGTTCCGCCGTTACTGGGGCGGACGCTTGTCGATTTGACGGCCATCATCGCTGAAAAAGCCGTTTACCGCGATCCCCTAACGAGACCCTTGTTTCATCCAACGCTCCGGATCGACCGGGGCGCCGTCTTCGCGGACCTCGAAATACAGTTCTGGCTCCGAAGCGCCCTGATTAACCATCCGGCCAACCGTCGCGCCCTGTGCGACAGATTGTCCGGGGGCGACGGAAACCTCGTCCATCCCCGCCAGCACCAGATGGTAGGCGCCCTGGGCGCGCAGGATCAAGACCGTCCCCCAGCCGTTCAGCGGTCCGGCGTATTCGACCACGGCGGCGGCGGGACTGGTCACGGCGTGACCTTTTTCCGTGCGGATCGTCAGGCCGGTGGCGTGGCCGCCGGCCGGCAGGGTCTGGCCGAACCGCCGGGCCAAGGGTCCCGGCGCGGGCGAGGCCAGCCTCAGCGGCCCGGTCGCCGGCCTGGGCGTCAGGCCGTCGGTCAGGGCGCCCAGCGTGCCCTGGTCGTCGCCGGTCAGGGCTTCCTGGGCGTAGGCGCGCTCGAGCTGGGTCTTCTCGACGATCATCCGCTCCAGCTCGCCCCGGCGGTCGGCGACCAGGCTCTCGGCGGTGAACAGCTGTTCCGAAGCGGCGGCGGCCTCGCGGCGCAGGGCTGAGACGGCGCGGGCCTGGCGGGCGTAGCCGTCGGCGCGGGCCTGCAGCTCGGGCGTCATGGCGCGGATCAGGATCGCGGCCCGCACCGCGTCGCGGGCGTCGCCGGGGCTGACCAGCAAGGCCGGCGGCGGGTCGCGGCGGAAGAGCTGCAGCGCGCTCAGCAGCCGTGCCAGCTGCCCCCGGTCGCGGCCCAGTTCGGCGGTCAGGGCCGACTCGCGCTGGTGCAGGGCTTCCAGCCGGGCGCGCTTGAGGCCGACGTCGTCGCCGGCGTCCACGCGCTGGCGGCCCAGGGCGTCCAGCTCCCCGCGCAGGTCGGCGATCTCGCGCCGGGTGTCGGCGGCGGCCTGCTGGTCCTTTGCGCGTTGGCTGACCTGAGCCGCGACAAGGCTCCCCGCGCCCAGCAGGGCGACCAGGAGGCTGGCGGTGATCAGGGCGACGTGACGCGACATGGGAGGATGAATGCCCCTATCCGGGTGTAGCGACAAGCGGCCGGACGCCCCCTCCGTCACGCTGCTATGCAGCGCGCCACCTCCCCCGCTTTGCGGGTGAGGAGAAGGGGCAGACATCTCCTCCCCCGTGCAGCGGGGGAGGTGGCCGCGAAGCGGACGGAGGGGGCGTCGCTCCGCCCTAATCCCGATGGTACGGAGACCCCGCCAAAATCGTCACCGCCCGGTAGACCTGCTCGGCCAGCATGGCCCGCGCCAGGGCGTGGGGCCAGGTCTGGGGGCCGAAGGCCAGCATCTCGTTGGCTGTGGAGAGGATCGACGGGTCCAGGCCGTCGGCGCCGCCGATCAGGAACACGACCTTGCGGTGGCCGTCGTCGCGCAGCCGGCCCACATGCTCGGCGAAAGCCCGCGAAGGCCGGACCTTGCCGTGCTCGTCGCAGGCGATCACGTAGGCGCCTTCCAGGTGCGGGCGCAGCACCTCGGCCTCGGCGGCCTTGCCGGGCTTGCGCGCCTCGACCTCGACGATCTCGACCGGCCCCAGGGCCAGGGCGCGGCCGGACGCCGTGGCCCGGGACGCGTAGTCCACGGCCAGCTGCGCCTCGACCATGCGGCCGAGCTTTCCGACGGTGAGGATGGTGATCTTCATTGAGGCCCTGCGTTGAAACCTCGTCCTTCGACAGGCTCAGGATGAGGTTTCAAGAGTGACGCAGACCATAAGTAGCCCTCATCCTGAGCGTGTCGAAGGACGAGGGCGGACCCGCAAAGCGAGCCTAGTTCGACGCCAGCCGGTGCGGCGCGTCGACGGCCCAGATCTTCTCGATGTTGTAGAACGAGCGCACTTCCGGGCGGAACAGGTGGACCACCACGTCGCCGGCGTCGATCAGCACCCAGTCGCAATGCGGCAGGCCTTCGACCCGCGCCTTGCCGAAGCCGTTTTCCTTGAGAGCCCGGATGATGTGGTCGGCCAGAGCGCCGACGTGACGGTGCGAACGGCCCGACGCCACGATCAGGCTGTCGGCGACCGAGCTCTTGTCCGTCAGGTCGATGTGGACGATGTCCTGGGCCTTGTCGTCGTCGAGACGGTTCAGGATCAGGGTCTCGAGGGCCTTGATACTCAGGTCCA
>Ga0102591_1004683_pt1 | contig 10306 bp, 8 predicted proteins | sample AraplaCol_mCL_r2_2_FD_76860 | JGI IMG/M metagenome (GOLD analysis project Ga0102591, IMG submission 76860) | Arabidopsis root microbial communities from North Carolina, USA - plate scrape MF_Col_mCL_r2 (SPADES assembly) (version 2) | ecosystem: Host-associated > Plants > Roots > Endosphere... | reverse complement strand
CAAGAGTTACGGCGAACGGTTCCAGGCGCATTGGCTGGCCGGCATGCGCGAAAAGATCGGCCTTGCCGGTGAAGAGGACGGCGATCTCGAACTGGTGCAGGCGCTGCTGTCACTGATGCAGGCGCAGGGCGCCGATTTCACCCTGACCTTCCGGCGGCTATCGGATCTTGCCGGCGATGACGTCGCAGCGCCCGCATTTGCGGCAAGTTTCCGCGAAGCGGACGCCTGCGGCCCCTGGCTCACGCAGTGGCGCGAGAGATTGTCCCGCGATCCGCAGACGGCCACTGAGCACGCCATTGCCATGCGCAGCGTCAATCCGGCCTTCATTCCGCGCAATCACCGGGTCGAACAAGCGATCAAGGCTGCCGTCGAGGACGGGGATTTCTCGCTGTTCGAGGCGCTGCTGAGCGTGCTTTCGAAACCCTATGAGGACCAGCCAGGCTTTGCCGCTTATAGGGAACCACCGAAGCCGGACGAACGGGTGCTTGCGACCTTCTGCGGAACGTGACGGGCGGTCTTGCCCGTTTAGGTGGAGCATTTGTGCCACGGGATCCACTTCCATCCGCCCTGACGCCCGGTTCGGTGCATCCGCACCCTGCGGCAATTGTGGCCGTTGAAAGGCATCTCCTTCGCGCTATCTGCCTGATCGGCGGGGCTTTTCCGCCGATCCTTCACCCCGGCTAACCTCAGCGGGAGACAGCCTTATGGCGATCGTCATCACCTCCATCTTCTTCATCATCATCGGACTGGCACTCGGCGGTGGCGGGCTCTGGCTCGTCACGCTCGGCGGCAGCGTCTTCTATCTGTTTGCCGGGCTGATGTTCGTGATTACCGCCGGTCTGCTTCTGATGCGCAAGGCGGTGGCGCTCTGGGTCTATGCGGTGCTCGTCGTCGCAGCACTCGCCTGGGCGATCTGGGAGGTTGGCTTCGACTGGTGGCAGCTCGGCCCGCGCGGCGGCATGATCATCCTGCTCGGGCTCTGGCTGCTGACACCATGGATCCGCCGGCCGCTCGGCCTGCGCAGCCCGACGGGCATCACCTACGCCGCCAACCCCTGGCCGCTCGCCGTGCCTGTCATCCTCGCCATCCTCGTCGCCCTTTATTCGATGACGACTGACCCGCATGATCTTGCCGGCGAACTGCCCAAGGACATGGTCGCCGCCAATCCCGCCTTCGGGGGCAGCGTGCCGGATGGCGAATGGCATCAATATGGCCGCACGCCTTTCGGCCAGCGCTATTCGCCGCTCGACCAGATCACAGCCCAGAATGTCTCCAATCTCAAGGAAGCGTGGCGATACCAGACCGGCGACGTCAAACGGCCGGAGGATATTAGCGAGACGACCTATCAGGTGACGCCGCTCAAGGTGAAGGACACGCTCTATCTCTGCACGCCGCACAACTGGGCGATCGCGCTCGACGCCAAGACCGGCAAGGAGAAATGGAAATACGACGCCAACTCCGGCATGAACCCCGACCGGCAGCATCAGACCTGCCGCGGCGTCACCTATTATGCCGATCCAACCGTTGCCGCCGGCCAGCCCTGCGCCGAACGCGTCTACCTGCCGACATCCGATGCCCGGCTGATCGCGCTCGATGCGGCGGACGGGAAGGTCTGCACCAGCTTTGCCGACCAGGGCGTGCTGCATTTGGAAACCGGTATGCGCTACAATCCGGCCGGCTATTACTATTCCACTTCGCCGCCGGTCGCGGTGGCGGGCAAGATCATCGTCGGCGGGGCGGTGAACGACAATTATTCGACTGAGGAACAATCCGGCGTCATCCGCGCCTTCGACATCAATACCGGCGCATTGGTCTGGAACTGGGATTCCGGTAATCCCGACGTGACGACGCCGATCACCGAGGGCCAGACCTATACGACCAACTCGCCGAACAGCTGGTCGGTCTTCAGCGTCGACGAGACACTCGGCATGGTCTATATCCCGCTCGGCAACCAGGTGCCCGACCAGCTCGGCATCAACCGCAGCGACAATGTCGAGAAATTCTCCTCTTCGATCGTCGCGCTCGATATCGCCACCGGCCAGTTGCGCTGGGTGCGCCAGACGGTGCATCACGATCTCTGGGACATGGACGTCCCGGCCCAGCCGGCGCTGATCGACCTGACGAAGCAGGACGGCACCGTGGTTCCGGCCCTGGTCGGCCCGACCAAGCAGGGCGATCTCTATGTGCTCGACCGGCGCAGCGGCGAGCCGATCATCCCGGTCAAGGAAATCCCGGCGCCGGGTGGTGCGGTCTCCGGCGATCATACTTCGCCGACGCAGCCGATCTCGGACCTCACCTTCTCGCCGGAGCCGCTTCAGGAAAAGGACATGTGGGGCGTGTCGCTGTTTGACCAGCTCGCCTGCCGCATCGACTTCCACCGCTACTACTACGAGGGCCGCTATACGCCGCCTTCGCTCAAAGGGACGATCGTCTATCCCGGCAATTTCGGCACCTTCAACTGGGGCAGCGTGGCGGTGGATCCGGAGCGGCAGATCATGTTCGGCATGCCGACATATCTCGCCTTCACCTCGCGCCTGGTGCCGGCCGCCGATATCCCGCCGAGAGGCCAGGACGAGAAGGGCAGCGAACAGGGGCTCAACCGCAATGACGGCGCGCCTTACGGCGTGTTCATGGGTCCCTTCCTCGGGCTGCTCAAAATCCCCTGCCAGGCGCCGCCATGGGGCTATGTCGCCGGCGTTGACCTGCGCACCGGCAAGATTGCCTATATGCACAAGAACGGCACGGTGCGCGACATGACGCCATTGCCCCTGCCCTTCAAAGTGGGCGTACCCGGCATCGGTGGACCGATGCTGACCAAGGGTGGCGTCGCCTTCCTGGGGGCTGCGGTCGACAACTACCTGCGCGCCTATGACGTGACGAATGGCCGAGAGCTCTGGCAGGCGCGGCTTCCCGCCGGCGGCCAGGCGACGCCGATGACCTATGAGACTGATGATAACAAGCAATATGTCGTCATGGTCGCCGGCGGTCACGGCTCTGTCGGCACCACGCCCGGCGATTACGTGATCGCCTATACGCTGCCTTGATGGGAGCGCTCCTTCTCCTCACGAGAAGGAGCCGGCGCAAGCTCTAGGCATGGTTGCATCGCCATTCTCTCCCCGTTTTTCGGGGAGAGTTTTTATGGAAATCTCTAGCAATATTCGCAATTATTACGGGGTCGGCGGTCTTTTCGATCAGTCGGCCAAATCCAAGAATCAGCAAACGACGAACTTCGACAGCACTGCGCGCAATACCGCGCCCGGTCTCGAGCCCAGCAGCACGCCGCCGTCGATCGCCAATACGATGTGGGCCCTGCAAAGCAGCGAGGGCCCCTACATCAATCAGCCTTCCGACGATGAAGTGGCGGCGAGTGCGGCGCATGCCGCCCTGGTCGACGAATTCTCCAAATGGGGCAACATGACGCCGGCGGAATATATCCGGGCCCGCTATCTCGAGCAGCACGATCTGACCGAGGCCGATCTGGCCGCCATGCCGGCCGACCAACGCGCCGCAATCGAGAAGGAAATCACCGAGCAGATCAAGCGCGAGATGGCCGGCATCGAGGATGATGGCACCGAGACGGCGGACGACGTTCCGGCTGCTTGAGACTTTGGAACAGCCGGAAGCGGAAATTACGTCCGGCGCATTTTCTATAGTTAAGATCATCTCGATCACGCGGCCGATTCGGCAAAAGGTGGAGTTAGTTTCTTTAACGGCGCGGTCGCCCCTCTTGGCTCAGACGCTTAGCGATAGGCACAACTTGCTGCACGGCACATCGGTCGGAATTTTGGATAGCCGCGCAAGTCTCAAGAAATCAACACACCCATACGAATAATTTCCTATGAAAACAAAGGGATGAAGGAGACACGACAGTGTCTCCACGCCGCCTGCGCGTGACAATGCACTCGCTGTCGCTGAGCCTCAGCAATTTAGATGGATTAGTCACAGATCTTTCCGTTGTTAAGACTTTCCTACACCACTTCAGTATCTCGCCTTTGCGTGCTAGGCGTCTAGGATCATAGGAAGAGATCATGAAATCTATTCACCCGTTTCCCGCCCGGATGGCTCCAGATGCAGTCCTAAGATGGCTTGAGAAGCTGCCGCATGGCTCTGTGGTACTAGACCCTATGTGTGGCTCAGGAGTTGTGGTGCGTCAGTCTATTACCTGCGGACACGACGCAGTTGGCTTTGATATCGATCCACTCGCTGTATTGATGAGCCGTGTTTGGACATCGAGATGCCCGGAGAACGCTGACATTCTTGCAGAGGAGATTATCACTTTAGCTGCGGGCGTGGGATCTGTTACCCTTCCCTGGATCGATGACTGCGAAGAGACGACGAAGTTCGTCGCGTACTGGTTCGCGGATCAACAAATCTCTCAGCTTCGGCGGCTGGCGTATTCAATCATGAAGGCGAAAGAATTTCTCCCGGAAGAGGCGATCAACCTTCTCTGGCTGGCACTAAGCCGGACGATTATAACGAAAACTGTCGGGGCTTCCCTGGCGTGGGATGTCTCGCATAGCCGCCCGCATAAGAAGCGCACTACAAATGACTACGATGTCTTTAACGGTTTTCGCGGCGCGATTGCCCGCATCATTGCCGTCCTTCAGGGTTGCGAGGGTCAGGGGACAGCGAGTGTTGAGAGTGGTGACGCACGAAGTTTGTCGCGCGTGGCTGACTGTTCAGTCGATGCGATTTTCACGTCGCCTCCCTACCTGAATGCGATCGATTATCTGAGAGGCCACAAGCTCTCGTTGGTCTGGATGGGCTACAACATCCCGGAACTTCGATCGAAGCGGTCAGGCGCCGTTGGCGCTGAAAGAATTGAGCGCAATGATATCCCAGCGATCTGTGAGCGCGTCTGGAAGGAGCAACCTACTCTGTCCGAGCTGCCGGCAAACTTTCAGGGGATCGTAAAGCGCTATGTTAAAGATGCTAGCGCCGTCATTGCAGAGTATGCCCGAGTGATTAAGCGTGGTGGGCAAATGGGTCTCGTAATTGGCGACTCCACCCTTAGAGGCACTTTTGTCAGCAATTCTGGCATCTTCGACACAGTCGCTAAGGAGCACGGCTTTAGTTTGATGCATCGCGAAACAAGAAACATCCTGCAAACTAAACGCTATTTGCCCACTGCGTCCGCCAGCAACACGCTTGAAAAAAGAATGCGCCAGGAAATCGTAGCGATTTATTCGCCCGCGTGAATGTCCAAAGCTGCGACTACCGTTTCAAGCCCGTCGCATTTTTTCTGGCGCAACGCGCCCAGACTCCCGTGAACGCCAAACATGCCTCGGGGCCGTTTATCAACTCGCAGCCAATATTGATTGTCAGCCGTAGCGCCACAAATCTCTTTGACTTCACGCATTTCGAGCGCCAACATGCCAATCTCACCACAGACCAGCACTAAAAATACTGTTTCTAATGTGGCGCTCATCCTATGAAGCTGAGCGAGGTGACTTTCTTTCAGCGTGAAGCTCCAAGGGGGCAAGCGTGCCGAAGAATGCTTAACTTGCATTCCGACTTTGTCGTTGACCACATAGAAGCCTAACCTACCTCCATCAACCACTTCCGAAATGGTAACAGGGGTTGGAGCCATGTCGACCAGCTCCGACAATACGACTCCCTGATAAAACTTATATTCTGGTATCACTTGACGTTCTTCAAAAACTGGATTGATCCTTCGAGCTTGTAGAACAGCCGAGCCTTGCCGCCAGCATTGTGAAATATTTTGAAGTGGTGAATTGCGCGCGGAAACTTGTTTTTCTGAAGGTCTGATTGACCAATAAGGCCTTTGTCACGTTCTATCAGTTCTTTATTCGCGTCACGATAACCTTCTATTGATTTTGAAGGGTGAAAGGCGAGGGAAGCGGCGCCTTGGTGAAGCATGCGCAAGATATATTTTCTCAGATACAGTGGGAAGGCTCCATCCCCTACTCGCTTCGCTAGCTTTTCCATGATGGCGATGGACGACTCATCAGAGGTGACAAGAGTATCTATGTCGTCGGAGTAGTCGAAAAGCTGAAATGACATCTCCCCTCGGTTTAGGTCGACGGTGGAGTTGTCAATGCTGCTACCGGCTACCGCAGAAATTCGCCGATCGCTTAGCCACACCAGCGATCCCATTTTCTGACGAATTGCGTCGAGGGCAAGTCGGTGAAAGACAAAGCAACGGTGCCAGTCCGCATAGAGCGCATTTGGGATCGTCAGCTCAAAAAATCGAAGATATTTCCCGCGGCTACCAAACATACGTGCGCGCTGAATGTATGTATCTTGTTGAATTTTGTGCTTTACGTCGCGAGTAAAGAACATGGAAAGAAGATTTTCTAGAGTTACGCCGCGAGACACAATATTTCCACCGATTATTATCGTAAAAAGGCTTGATGGATTAGTGGCCGCGGCGCCTCTTATACTGAAATCACGCTCACTATTTATAATAAGTATAGAATTCCTGCTAATATTCCTGAGAATATACTTTGTTAATTCATCCGCATCCGCATCCTTGTATCGATCATTTATGGTCTGCCAAATCTCTTGAACATACTTTTCATATTTTGACGAAGACGGGTCTTGTAGGTCATTCAACGAGGTATTCATGACGGACCAGTCCGACTTATGGTCGGTTTTATTCCCGCTGGTATGAACGAGCAACGAGTAGTTTTCTTCTGCCTCGTTTACGTAGTTGTTCAGGTAGGCGACGTTCACAAGAAAGCGGAAGAGTGCGCTGCGCGGATATTTCGGCTCATCCCCACTATTGGGAAGCAGCTGCAGCGAATAAGAGGGGGTACCCTCCAGCGGAAAAAAGACATCTTGGCCGGTATATGCCGGATGGGGCGGGAAATCGACCCAAAGGTGGCTGTCATTCTTGAACGTATTATTTAAGTCGAGACGCGCCGGCGTCGCAGTGACCCCGATGTAAATTCCATTCAAACCCAAGAGACTTTCGATCAGTTCATTAATGACCGTTTTCGCGCCTGAATTTACCTTAGCATTGGGTGACGCGTAGTCAGCCTCGTCATCTATTATAATTATCTTATCGACTTGGCCGATCTTATCGCGCAATTTGCGCAGATCGCTTCCGTTTTTCTTGCAAAAAACGACATGCTTTCCCGTCTTCACAGGGACGCTCGGATCAAGAATTTCTGAAAAATTGCGTGCAGCCGGCGCTAAGCCCGAGGTCTTAAACCGGCCCAAGTTTTGGCCAAGGAGGTCCACGCTGTCATTCAGCAGATGGACGATGAACCTGTGTCCTTCATCCAACAACTTAGCCGTTAGGCAGATCATCATCTCGGTCTTACCGCTTTGTGGCTCGCCGTAGATTACAAATGATCGAGACGTCTGTTTTTGAAGATTGTCGAGTGCGCCTCGAACTGCAACCTCAATGCACTCCACACTTCTTCCGAATGATCTTAGTCGATCAAGCTGGCTTTCATATTGTTTTGACGAAGGCGTAGTGTCGTTAAACTTGGAAATATCGAATGTCTTCACGGTTTCACTGTGCTCCGACTCACTTTAGCAATTCTGAGCTGCATGAATGTCGGGCGTCAATGGATCGCTCTTTCAACCCTCAGTTAAATATCGCTTGGCCGCATCAACACCAGCGACTGCACCGCGTCGCAACGCGATTTCTGAAAGGCCAGCAAGATACTTGCTACCGAAGGTCGTTACAGGAGAAATGAACTTGTAGAAATATGTCGATTTTTCAAAGGATCGTCCGCCCTTGGAGATATGCTTCTCCGCCGCACCTTCTGGATTCACACCATCTCGACGATCATGCGGCCGACTTCGGCAAAGACCGGGTTGAGTTCCTTCACCGGCACGGTCGTCTCGCTGATATAGACGGCTGCGACGATCGGACCGCGATCCGGCGGCCAGATCACAGCGATATCGCCGAGAGAGCCATTCTGCCCGGTGCCGGTCTTGTCTCCGACCTTCCAATCCGCCGGCAAGCCGGCGCGCAGCCGCTCCTTGCCTGTCGTGCTCGCCACCAGCCAGGCGATCAGCCTGTCGCAGGATGCTTCGGCGAGGACCGAGCCGAGCGTCAGATTGCCGAGCGTGTCGAGCATCGCATCCGGGGTCGTCGTGTCGCGCGGGTCGTCCTTTCGGCCCTCGTTCAGCGTCGGTTCGGTGCGGTCGAGACGGGTCGTGCCGTCACCGATCGAGCGCAGCCATTCGGTCAGCGCCGCCGGACCGCCAAAACTTTCGAGCAGCAGATTGCCGGCCGTGTTGTCGCTGACGGTCACCGCCGCCTCGCAGAGTTCGGCAATGGTCATGCCATCGGTGCCGGCATGTTTCTCGCTGAGCGGCGAATAATCGACGAGCTTGTCCTTGCCATAGGTCACCCGCCGGTCGAGGTTCTCCTCGCCCTTGTCGGCACGGGCAAGCACGAAAGCGGCGGCCAGAGCCTTGAAGGTACTGCACATCGGGAAGGCCTCGCTGCCGCGATAGCCGAAAGAGATGCTCGTCTCAGTGTCGAGCACCGAGACGCCGAGGCGGCCGCCGGTGCGTTTTTCCAGCGCAGCAAGGCGGCGCTCGATGTTGTCGTCGCCCTCCTCGGCCCCCTCCTCGGCGTTGGCGGGAATCGCCAGCGCGGGCAAGCCCATCGCAGGCAGGCACAATGCCGAACCTATCAGCATGCGGCGGGTCAGACTGAGATCCATGAAATCCTCCGGCAAATCAGGAGGACAGAGCTAAGGCGAGATTGCGGCGGCATCTCGTCGCCAAGGCGATGTTAATCGTCCGTCGAGCGACCTTTGTCGTCCGTCGAGCGATCTTATCGTCCGCTCGCGCCGATCACGCCGCGCGTGTAACTTCGACCGTTACATGCGACAATTCCTCCAACGCCGAAAGCCTGCCCTTGTAGAAGGCCGGATCGCGCGGCTTCGAGGTAAGGACGGCAACAATTGCGGCATGATGGCCGGGGCCGACCTGCCAGACATGCAGATCGGTGATCCGGTCGTCCTCCGTCTCGATGGCGCCGCGGATCTCGGCCGGCAGCGTCTCGCCTTCGGAAATGACGTCGAGCAGGACGACGCCGGAGGATTTCATCAGACTCCACGACCAATTGGCGATCACCAAACCGCCGACGATGCCCATCAGGGGATCGAGCCAGAGCCAGCCATAAAGGCTGCCGAGCGTCAGCGCCGCGATGGCGAGCACGGAGGTCAAAGCATCGGCGATGACATGCAGATAGGCGGCGCGGATATTGTTGTCGCCGGTCTTTTGCTGGTGGGCATGATCACCATGGCCGTGATGCGCATGACTGTGATGGGCGTGGGCATGGTGGCCATGCCCGTGATGGCCATGGTGATGGTGCGCATGATCGCCATGCGCGACATGGCCGCCGCCGGCCAGCAGCCAGGCGCTGGCCAGATTGACGGCAAGGCCGATGACCGCGACGGCGATCGCCTGGGCAAAACCGATCGGTACGGGATTGGAAAGGCGCAGCAGGCTTTCCCAGGCCATCAGCAGGGCGATCAGGGCAAGGATGATAGCGCTGGCAAAGCCGGCAAGATCGCCGAGCTTGCCGGTGCCGAAGGTGAAACGCGGATTGCGCGCCTGCCGGCGGGCGAAGAGATAGGCAAGCGCCGAAATCAGCAGAGCACTGGCATGGGTCGACATGTGCCAGCCATCGGCGACCAGGGCCATGGAGCCGTAGACGGTGCCGGCGGCGATTTCCGCCACCATCATCACTGCCGTCAGCGCGATGACCAGCCAGATGCGCCGCTCGTTGCGCGTATGATCGGCGCCGAGGAAGACATGATCATGTTCCAGGGTATTGATTCCAGCTTTGTCGCTTCCCGCACTCATGACAGGCTCCTTCGTCATCGCGCTTAGAGCGGTTCAGCGTTTCATGAAAACGCAGAACCGCTCTAAGCTTTTGTTTTTTACAGAATTCCTGGGAAAATGCTTCGCAGTTTTCCCGGGAAAACCGCTTCACACTTTTCCTGGAATTGCTCTAGCGCATATAGGTTCTCAAGACTTCCGATATGTCCTCGACCGCCTCCGCCCTTGCCGCATCATCGGCGGCATTCAGCACGTGCTCACGCAGATGATCGTCGAGCACCTCGCCGGTCAGCCCGGTCAGCGCGCCGCGGACGGAGGCGAGTAATTGCAGGATCTCGCCGCAGGGGCGCTCGGCCTCGAGGGCGCGCTCGACCGCCTCCATCTGCCCCTTCAAGCGGCTGATGCGGGCGACAAGCTTCTTTTTCTGCAGGGTGGTGTGGGACATGATAGGTTCTCATATAGCATAGGGGGGTATACTATCAAGAGTGAGGCCATGGCTCAATGCCTGTGATGGCTCCGATCCGCCATT
>Ga0102591_1004679_pt1 | contig 10311 bp, 8 predicted proteins | sample AraplaCol_mCL_r2_2_FD_76860 | JGI IMG/M metagenome (GOLD analysis project Ga0102591, IMG submission 76860) | Arabidopsis root microbial communities from North Carolina, USA - plate scrape MF_Col_mCL_r2 (SPADES assembly) (version 2) | ecosystem: Host-associated > Plants > Roots > Endosphere... | reverse complement strand
CGCGGAATTTCGAGGGCGGTAAACAGTCTCGGCATCACGAGCACTCCCCGAATCTTTTGCAGGTGCTCACACGGAATCACGCAATCAACAACCGCGCAAGCCCCTATTTCTTCACAGAAGAAATCGTTTCGACGAAATTTGTGACAGCAGGCTCCATCTTTTCGACCATGACGTCGATGCCTTTCGCATTTGGATGCATGCCGTCTTCAAGCTTCAGCCCGGCTTCCAGCGCGACGCCGTCGAGGAAGAAGGCATAGAGCGGAAGCCCATGTTTTTCCGAAAGTTTCTGGTAGATCGGGTTGAATCGTGCGGCATAGTCCGCCCCCATGTTCGGCGGCGCCATCATGCCGGCGAGCAGCACGGCAATCCCGCGCTCCTTTAGCCGGATAATCATCTGATCGAGATTCTTCTCGCTCTCCTCGGGTGGGATGCCGCGCAGCGCATCATTGGCGCCGAGCTCCAGAATGACGCCGTCGGTGCCGTCGGGCACCGACCAGTCGATGCGCGCAAGACCCGCTGCCGTCGTATCGCCGGAGACCCCGGCATTGGCGACGGTGACCTCGAGCCCCTTCGCCTTCAGGGCTGCCTGCAGCTTTTCCGGAAAGCCGTCGCCGGCCGGCAGTTGATAGCCCGCCATCAAACTGTCCCCAAAACCGACCAGATTGATCGTCCGGGCATTGGCTGTAGCGGCAAAGATCAGCGAGACGGCAATGACGGTGAATTGAAGGGCGGCAACTTTAAATCTCATTCTGGCTTCCCTAGATTGGCGAAGTGCCGTTATGCGGCCATTCTGTTGGGGATTTATATAGGGCGATTTCTGTTGGCAAAAACCATTATCGAGTTGAAGAGCGCCGATCTGACCCTTGGCAGCGCAGCCGCCTCCGTCCACGTGCTGAAGGGCATCGATCTCGATGTCGCGGCCGGCGAATCCGTCGGCATCGTCGGCCCTTCCGGCTCCGGCAAATCGACCCTGCTGATGGTGCTTGCCGGGCTGGAGAAACTCGACAGCGGCGAGATCAATATCAATGACACGCCGCTCCATAGCCTCAGCGAGGATGAGGTCGCCGATTTCCGCGGCCGCAACATCGGCATCGTCTTCCAGTCCTTCCACCTGATCGCCAACATGACGGCGCTGGAAAACGTCGCCGTGCCGCTCGAGCTCGCCAATGTCCGCAACGCCTTCGAGATCGCCCATCGCGAGCTGAAATCGGTCGGCCTCGGTGAACGGCTGAACCACTATCCCGGCCAACTTTCCGGCGGCGAGCAGCAGCGCGTGGCGATCGCCAGGGCGCTCGCCCCCTCGCCCGCCCTGCTGATCGCCGACGAACCCACAGGCAATCTCGACACCGAGACCGGCCGCCAGATCGCCGACCTTCTGTTCTCCAAGCAGGCCGAACGCGGCATGACCCTGCTTCTCGTCACCCACGACGTCGCCCTGGCAAACCGCTGCTCACGCCAGATCCGCGTCCGCTCCGGCAGGATCGAGGGCGACAGCACCGCCCGCCACAGCGAGGCGGCGATCGCATGAGAATGATCACCCCGCGCGTCTCGCTTGCTTTTCGCCTGGCGCTCCGCGAGTTGCGCGGCGGCATTCGCGGCTTCTACATTTTTCTTGCCTGCATTGCGCTCGGCACCGGCGCAATTGCCGCCGTCAATTCCGTCTCGCAGTCGATCACCGACACGATCGCCTCGCAGGGGCAGGAACTGCTGGCCGGCGACGTCCGCTTCGAACTCAACAACCGCGAAGCCACGCCTCAGGAGTTGGGCTTCCTCGAAAGCCTCGGCACGGTTTCGGTTTCAACGGGCCTGCGCTCGATGGCCCGCAAGCCTGACGGCTCCGATCAGGCGCTGGTCGAGGTCAAGGCCGTCGACGACGGCTACCCGCTCTACGGCAGATTCGTGGCCGAACCGGACTATCCGCTTGCAGCGCTGCTTTCGGGCCAAGGCGGCACCTATGGTGCGGTGGCAGCGCCCCTGCTTCTCGATCGTCTCGGGCTTGCCGTCGGCGACGAACTGCTGCTCGGCAACGTCAAGCTCAGCATCACCGGCACGGTGAAAACCGAGCCGGATGCGCTGTCGGAAGGCTTCGGTTTCGCGCCGCGCCTGCTGGTCAGCCGCCAGGCGCTCCAGGCCTCCGGGCTGATCCAGACGGGAAGCCTGGTCGAACATGCCTACAAGATCCGGCTGGAAGACAATGGCGCGATGTCGGGCATCCAGGCGCGCGCCTCCAAGGAATTCCCTTCCGCCGGCTGGGCGGTCCGCACCAGCGATCGCGCAGCGCCCTCGCTCACCGAAAACATTACCCGCTTCTCGCAGTTCCTGACGCTGGTCGGTCTCACCGCGCTGATCGTCGGCGGCGTCGGCGTGGCCAATGCCGTGCGCGCCTTCCTCGATGCCAAGCGCACGACCATCGCCACCTTCAAATGTCTCGGCGCCCCGGCCCAGGTCGTCGTCCTGATCTATCTTTTCCAGATCGCCATTATCGCCCTCGGCGGCATCCTCATCGGCCTCGTCATCGGCGCGTTGTCGCCGATCTTCGCCGCGCAGTTCCTGGCGCAATTCCTGCCGGTCTCCACGACGCCGACCCTCTATCCCGGCGCCCTGCTGCTCGCCACGCTCTTCGGTATCCTGACGACGCTGGCCTTCGCCATCCTGCCGCTCGGCCATGCCCGCGAAGTGCCGGCGACCGCCCTCTTCCGCGAGCAGGGCTTCGAGGCCCGCCGCCTGCCCTCCTGGCCCTATATCCTACTTGCCACGCTCTTCATGGCCGCCCTTGCCGGCCTTGCCATCCTGACCGCCTATGACCGTTTCATCGCCGTCGTCTTCGTCGGTGCGATCGTCTTCGCCTTCGTCGTCCTGCGCCTCGTCGCAGCAGCGATCGCCTGGCTCGCGCGCCGCAGCCCGCGCGTCAATTCACCGGCCTTGCGGCTGGCGATCGGCAATATCCACCGCCCCGGCGCACTGACGCCCTCGGTCGTGCTGTCGCTCGGCCTCGGACTGGCATTGCTGGTGACGCTGACCCTGATCGACGGCAACCTGCGCCAGCAGCTGACCGGCCGCATGAACGAGGGCGCACCGAACTTTTTCTTCGTCGATATCCAGAGCGCCGAGGTCGGCGCATTCCGCGATCTCGTCCAGGCGCAGGCGCCTCAGGGAAAGCTCGTCGAAGTGCCGATGTTGCGCGGCCGGATCGTCGCCTTCAACGGCGAGGACGTCAGCAAACTGACCGTGCCGGCGGCCGGTCGCTGGGTGCTGAACGGCGATCGCGGCATCACCTATGCCGAGACCCTGCCGGAGAACGCCGCCCTCACCGAAGGCAGCTGGTGGGACAAGGATTACGGCGGCCAGCCGCTCGTTTCCTTCTCCTCGGAAGAGGCGCATGAGCTCGGCCTGAAGATCGGCGATACCGTCACCGTCAACGTGCTCGGCCGCAACATCACGGCGAAGATCGCCAATCTGCGCCGCGTCGAGTGGGAATCGCTGTCGATCAATTTCGTCATGGTCTTCTCGCCGAACACATTTCGCGGCGCTCCGCATGCCTGGCTGGCGACGCTGACCGATCCCTCGTCGACGCCCGCCGAAGATGCGGCAATCCTAAAATCCGTCACCAACACCTATCCGACGATCACCAGCGTGCGGGTCAAGGACGCGATCGATATCGTCAACCAGCTGGTCGCGCAGCTGGCGACCGCGATCCGCGCCGCCGCCTCTGTCGCCCTCATCGCCTCGATCCTCGTCCTTGCCGGGGCGCTTGCTGCCGGAAACCGGGCGCGCACCCACGACGCGGTGGTGCTGAAGACGCTCGGCGCCACGCGCGCCATGTTGATCCGCGCCTTCAGCTACGAATATCTGATCCTTGGGCTTGCGACCGCGATCTTCGCGCTGATCGCCGGCAGCGTCGCCGCCTGGTTCATCGTCGCCCGCATCATGCGTCTGCCGTCGACCTTTCTGCCCGACGTGGCGGGGCTGACGCTTGTGACCGCGCTCGTCCTGACCGTCGGCATCGGCCTGATCGGCACCTGGCGCATCCTTGGGCAAAAGGCGGCCCCCGTTTTGCGCGAGCTTTGACCGGGCAGCGGCACTCAAACCCTTCACCTTACGGCGATTTAACCGGCCGAGCCTTTGCAAGCCTCTTGTTTGCAATGGGCGAAAGCCTCATATTATCCGCAGGCATGCTGGAGCTCCGCAGCGGCGCCCGGGTCGAAAACCCCGACACCGTATTTCCATCGGAGCTTGTAAGAGGAAACTATGGCTGATCTTCGTAACTATCAAAGCCGCGCTCAGACCGGCGAGATGATTGATCAAGGCCTGCGCGCTTATATGCTCAAGGTCTACAACCTGATGGCGCTGGGTCTGGCGATCACCGGTGTGGCCGCATATCTGTCGTTCCAATTCGCCTTCGCCAATGGCGAACTGACCGCTTTCGGTCAGGCGATCTATGTAAGCCCGCTGAAGTGGGTGGTCATTCTGGCGCCGCTGGCTCTGGTGTTCTTCCTGAGCTTCCGGATCAATACCATGACGGTGGCCGCCGCCCAGACGACCTTTGCGGTCTACGCTGCGCTCGTCGGTCTGTCGCTCTCGTCGATCTTCCTGATCTACACGGGCCAGAGCGTCGTTCAGACCTTCTTCGTCACCGCCGCCTCCTTTGGCGCGCTGTCGCTGTACGGCTACACGACGAAGCGTAACCTGTCGGCGATGGGCTCGTTCCTGATGATGGGTCTCTTCGGCCTGATCATCGCTTCGCTGGTCAACATCTTCCTGGCGTCGTCCGCCGTGCAGTTCGCGATCTCGGTGCTCGGCGTCCTGATCTTCGCAGGCCTCACCGCCTACGATACGCAGCGGATCAAGGAATTGTACCTGGAAGCCGATGACGTCGCCGTCGCCGGTCGCAAGGCGATCATGGGTGCGCTGACGCTCTATCTCGACTTCATCAACCTCTTCATGTTCCTGCTGCAGTTCATGGGCAACCGTAAATAAGCAGGACCGACTGAGATCGAAAAGGCGGCTTCGGCCGCCTTTATTGTTGTGGGTGAATGCCGGAGGGGGTAGGAGGATGTTACTGCAAGGATTTGTTTTCATCCCGTGCATTGTCGTTGCAGTACTATTGGCGAAGCGACTGCCTGATAGCCTGCTCTATTCGATCGTTGCTTGGCTCAGCGCCGCCATTGCCGCCTTGGCCGGCGCAATTTCAGGGGTTCTGGCTATCGACTACTGGCACCTGATACCTATCGACTCGAATAGAGGAAGTGACCTGGTGCTCTCTGCTGTAGTGCACGTCGCCATGGCTTTCGTCTTCTCGCCATTGCTGGTCCTGTATGTGAGGCGCCAGGCGCGCAAGCAAGCCGAAAGGTTGAGGATCCAAATTCTAGAGTAGCTGCGGCAGGGCATGTCGTTGATGATCATCTGCAAACGGGCTTGCACCGGCTTTTTTTGTTGCGCCGGCTTTGCAGGAATGGTTTTAGAGGAGCCCTGCCCTCCCGCTGGACCAGCCGCCAATGTCCTTCCTCCTGCGCAAAGCCTCGCAAGCCGATATTCCCGCCATCGCCGATATCTACCGCGAATCCGTCCTGAACGGCGTTGCGAGCTATGAGATCGTGCCGCCGACCGAGGCCGAGCTGGCGCAACGTTTTGCGGCGATCGTCAGCCAGCAATATCCCTATATTGCCGCAACCGATGCGGATGGAAGCCTGCTCGGCTACGCCTATGCCTCGGCGTTTCGCACGCGTCCCGCCTATCGCTGGCTGGTCGAGGATTCGATCTATCTCGCGCCTGAGGCCCGCGGCCGGGGCATCGGCAAGGCGCTGCTCGCCGAACTGATCGACCGCTGCACCGGACTCGGTTTCCGTCAGATGGCAGCCGTCATTGGCGGCGCCAGCCCCGCCTCGATCGCGCTTCATCGCGCAGCCGGCTTCGAGGAGGTCGGTCTGATGAAGGGCACTGGCTACAAGCACGGCCGCTGGCTGGATACGATGTTTATGCAGCGCGTCCTCGGTGAGGGCATGGGCACTGATCCGAACCCGTCAGCCTATCCCGCCACGCTGTTTGCCGGCTAGCGCATCGTGCTTCGCGCGTTTGGAAAGAGGCGGCAGCGCTGTAGTGCGGCTTACTTGTCGACGAGCTTCAGGGCCTTGTCGAACACCTTCAGCACCTGGTTCAGCTCGTGACCACGCTTCAGGATCGTACCGTTGGTGTTGATGACGGAATATGCGCCCTGCTTGGCGGCGAGCTTCGGGTTTTTCTCGATGCGGAAGAGCGGCATTTCGCCGGAACGCTTGAAGACGGAAAAGACTGCCCTGTCCTTGAGGTGATCGATGGCGTAGTCGCGCCATTCACCGTCACCGACCATACGGCCGTAGATCCAGAGGATGGCGTCCAGTTCGCGCCGGTGGAAGGTCACCGGAAGCGGGTCCTTGCTTTGCTTGTATTCCCTGAGATCGACGACGACTGAGGAACTGTGGTCGACGGAACGGCTTTCGCCGTGTCGCAAATCCGGCTGATCTGTCATCAGTCTCACAAGGCCTCCACATGTGACAGGAGAGTGACAGTTTGCCCGAGCCGCCGCAAATTGCAAGAGTGCCAGCCGCCACATTCGGCCGCACCACAGCGCCGCGCGCCTCTCGCGCAAGGGCGCTGTGGCACTTTGAGTCTGCGCATCATGCCTTCCGAAAGTTGGGTCCGATTTTCGGAAGGCATGATGCGCTGGGCAGGCCAACGCTTTCTCGACAGCGCCGCATTTCAGTCAAAACAGCGCCTCATTTGCAGGAGATTTATGAATTCCAGTTTGGCGCCAGCGCGCCAAAGGGCCCGGCGGAGCGTATCGACCTTAACCCCAGCCCCGAATACGCTCGGCCGGGCCGCCCCAGTATTTCATCCGTAACCGGATGAAATTTCAGATATTTTTTCCAGCCATCACCACGGTTGCGCCAAGGATCGCTGCCGGATCGCCGTCTGCGGTCGCCGATTGCAGCAGAATCGCGCAGCCCTCGAGCTGCGGCCGCTGCAGGACGCTGGCCGGCAGCGTCAGACTGGTCGCCTTGCCGTCCCACATGCCGACGGTTTCGACATTGGTGACGCTGTGCAGATAAGAGATCTTCTGGCCGCTGTTCTCACCCTTTTCGACGTCGATTGTCTTTTCCTTGTCGAAATAGACCATCACGACATTGGCTTTGCCCTGTCCGGCGCCGATCTTGATCTCCAATTCGTCGCCGCGCATCGCGGCGTTGATGGGAACGGTCAGACCGTTGCCTTCGCTGCTAAAGGTGTCGAGCTTGCTGTTGATTCCGTTGAGATCGGCGCCGGCCAGATGGCCGCGTCCGTTGACGATGGCCTGCGGCGTGTAGACGTTGCTTCGGCCCATCGTCCTGGCATAGCCGTACTGCCGCTCGGTGTTTTCCTTGGAGCTCAGCGTATCGGCCCAGCCGAGATAGTTCCAGTAATCGACATGATAGGCGAGCGCGATGACATCGCCCTGGTTCACCAGCTTGCGGAAAGCGGCGTCAGCGGGAGGACAGGAGGAGCAGCCCTGCGCCGTGAAGAGTTCGACGACACCTTTCGGCGTGCCGTCCTCGGCCTGCAACGGGCCTGAGAAAACAACGCTAGCGATCAGCGGAATCAAAAAACGGGGGGACATTCACCTGCACCTCTTTTTCAGCGCCGACGGCGTGTTCGAACCGGAGGCCCTGACATATGAACGTACGAATAATCCTTCCGGGTCCAAACGAAAAGTCACGAACGGGTGAGACGTAGCTCGATGGGATCTTGCGCAAAACAAATCATCGTGAGCCTCGTTTAAATACTGTCACCGCAAAGAAAAGCCGCCGGAAACTGCTCTCCGGCGGCCATTATCAGTCAAGTCTCTTAAAAATCAGGCAGCGAGATCGCGCAGGACCGTCTGCAGGATGCCGCCATTGTTGAGGTAGATCACCTCGTCGAGCGTATCGACGCGCGACAGCAGCGGAACCTCTTTCACGGTGCCGTCGCCATAGGTGATCCTGGCGATCTTTTTCTCGCGTGGCTTGATCTTTTCCAGACCTTCGATGGTGACGAGTTCATCGCCCTTGAGGCCGAGGCTCTGCCAGGTCGTGCCCTCTTCGAAGACGAAGGGAATGATGCCCATGCCGACCAGGTTCGAGCGATGGATGCGCTCGAAGGACTGGGCGACCACCGCCTTGACACCGAGCAGGTTGGTGCCCTTGGCAGCCCAGTCACGCGAGGAGCCGTTGCCGTATTCGACACCGGCGAAGATGACGAGCGGCACGCCTTCCTGCTTGTACTGCATGGCGGCGTCGTAGATCGAGGTTTCTTCCTTCGACGGGTAGTGGATGGTGTAGCCACCTTCCTTGCCGTTCGGGCCGAGCATGTGATTGCGGATGCGGATATTGGCGAAGGTGCCGCGCATCATCACTTCATGGTTGCCGCGGCGCGTGCCGTACTGGTTGAAGTCGGCAACGGCGACGTCGTGGCCGATGAGGTAGGCGCCGGCCGGCGATGCAGCCTTGATCGAACCGGCAGGCGAGATGTGGTCGGTGGTGATCTTGTCGCCGAACAGGCCGAGAACGCGGGCGCCCTTGATGTCGGAAACGCCGGTGCCCTTCTTGCCCATGCCGACGAAGTAGGGCGGGTTCTGCACGTAGGTCGAATTGTCGTCCCAGGCATAGGTCTGGCCCGGCGGAACCTGAACGGCCTGCCAGTTGACGTCGCCCTTGAAGACATCGGCATATTTGCTTTCGTAGAGCTCGCGGGTCACGTATTTCAGGATGAATTCCTGGACTTCCTTGGAAGTCGGCCAGATGTCCTTGAGATAGACCGGGTTGCCGCTCTGGTCTTCGCCAATCGGCTCCTTGGTCAGATCCTTCTGTACCGTGCCGGCAAGCGCATAGGCGACGACGAGCGGCGGCGATGCGAGGTAGTTCGCCTGTACGTCGGGCGAGATACGGCCTTCGAAGTTACGGTTGCCGGAAAGAACGCCGGAAACGATAAGGCCCTTGTCGTTGATCGTCTTCGAGATCGGCGCCGGCAGCGGGCCGGAATTGCCGATGCAGGTGGTGCAGCCGAAGCCGACGAGATTGAAGCCGAGCTTGTCGAGATCGGCCTGCAGGCCCGACTTGGCGAGATATTCGCCGACGACCTGCGATCCCGGTGCCAGCGAGGTCTTCACCCACGGCTTCGTCTTCAGTCCCTTGGCAACGGCGTTGCGGGCAAGAAGGCCGGCAGCGATCAAGACTGACGGATTGGAGGTGTTGGTGCACGACGTGATGGCGGCGATCGCCACGTCGCCATGGCCGAGATCGAAATCCGTGCCTTCGACGGCATAGCGGTTGTTCAGCTGGCCGGGCTTCTTGTAATCCGCGTCCATCGAGCCGGCAAAACCGGTCGCGATGTTCTCGAGCGAGATGCGGCCTTCCGGACGCTTCGGGCCGGCCATCGACGGCACGACATCGCTGAGATCGAGTTCCAGCGTATCGGTGAAGACGAGCTCGGAGCCGTCGCCGTCACGCCACATGCCCTGCGCCTTCGAATAGGCTTCGACGAGCGCGATACGGTCCTTGGTGCGGCCGGACATGTTGAGATAGTTGATGGTTTCACCGTCCACGGGGAAGAAGCCGCAGGTGGCACCGTATTCCGGGCCCATATTGCCGATCGTCGCGCGGTCAGCGAGCGGCATGTTGTCCATGCCAGGGCCGAAGAATTCGACGAACTTCGAAACAACGCCTTTCTTGCGCAGCATCTGCACGACGGTGAGAACGAGGTCGGTCGCCGTGACGCCTTCCTTGAGCTTGCCGGTCAGCTTGAAGCCGATGACTTCGGGCAGCAGCATAGAGACCGGCTGGCCGAGCATCGCAGCTTCCGCTTCAATACCGCCCACGCCCCAACCGAGAACGCCGAGACCGTTGATCATCGTCGTGTGGCTGTCGGTGCCGACGCAGGTATCGGGATAGGCGATCGTCTCGCCGTCCTCTTCCTTGGTCCAGACGGTCTGGCCGAGATATTCGAGATTGACCTGATGACAGATACCGGTGCCGGGAGGCACGACGCGGAAATTCTTGAAGGCCTGCTGGCCCCACTTCAGGAAGCGGTAGCGCTCGCCGTTGCGCTGGTATTCCAGCTCAACGTTACGGGCGAAGGCCTGCGGCGTGCCGAATTCGTCGACGATGACGGAGTGGTCGATGACGAGATCGACGGGTACGAGCGGGTTGATCTTCTCGGGATCGCCGCCGAGCGACACCATCGCGTCGCGCATCGCGGCAAGATCGACGACGGCGGGAACGCCGGTGAAGTCCTGCATCAGCACGCGCGCCGGGCGATAGGCGA
>Ga0102591_1004678_pt1 | contig 10312 bp, 9 predicted proteins | sample AraplaCol_mCL_r2_2_FD_76860 | JGI IMG/M metagenome (GOLD analysis project Ga0102591, IMG submission 76860) | Arabidopsis root microbial communities from North Carolina, USA - plate scrape MF_Col_mCL_r2 (SPADES assembly) (version 2) | ecosystem: Host-associated > Plants > Roots > Endosphere... | reverse complement strand
ATGAAGTCAATCCGTAGGTCCACTGCACAGCTCTCTCGCCAAGGCATCGACTGATCCTCCCAGCCGATAGAGAACTGTTACCCATCCATCCGGTCTACTGTGTTACCTATCTATCCGGTCTGGACACGCGCCACCTTCTCCCACAAGGGGAGAAGGGAAGGCAGCGAGTTCGCGGCGCGAGCGTGGACTAATTATTCGCCCCCGCCGAATCGTCCATCGCCTTGAACGCCTCTTCCAGCTGCAGCGAGATCGGCACGTTCAGGCGTTCGCCGGTGGGGAGGCGTGCGGTGAACCATTTGTTGTAGAGCGGGACGAGATCGCGGTTGGAGCCGAGCTTGCGGAAGGCGCGCTCGACCACGGCCGCGAGCTGCGGCTCGCCCTTGCGGAACATGATGCCGTAGGGATCGTAGGACAGATAATCGCCGGTGACGCGGAACTTGTCTTGCGCCTTGTGGCGCGCGATCAGGCCGGAGAGCAGGATGTCGTCGGTCGCGAACGCATCGGCCTTGCCGTCGGCGAGCATCTGGTAGGATTGCTCGTGGTCGGGCGAGCTGACGATGTTGAGGCCCAGCGAGAATTTCTTGTCTGCCGCCTGGATCGCCTGTTCGTTGGTGGTGCCTTTCGTCACCACGATGGTCTTGCCCTTCAGATCGGTCAGCGACTGGACGCCGGATGCCTTCGGCACCATCAGCTTGGTGCCGGCGACGAACATCAGCGGCGAGAAGGCGACGCGCTTGCCGCGTTCGGCATTGGCGGTGGTCGAGCCGCATTCCAGGTCGATCTTGTTCTGGAGCACGGCGTCGATGCGGTCGTCCGAGGTGACCTTGACGTAGTCGATCCTGAGATTGGGATCGTCGACCTCGACGCCGATCTCCTCGACGATGGCCTCGCAGAGCTCGAGGCTGTAGCCGATCGGGCGGCCCGACTGGTCGAGGAAGGAGAACGGCGGCGAGCTCTCGCGATAGCCGAGCCGCACGGTGTGCGCCTTCTTGACGGCCGCCAGCGTCGGGCTGAGCCCTTCGCCGGCGGTCTGGGCGAACGCCGACGTCCCGAACAAGGACATCGCAAGCAACAAGCAGCCTGAGGTCAGCGACCTCGCCAAGATCCGGCCCATGGTTCGCTCCTACCCATGGCCTGCCATCGCGGGCACCTCGCCGGGAATCATGTCGTCAGGCACGGCATCGCCGGGTCCCATCGCATGTTCAGGCCCGAGCTCGCCTTCCCATTTGGCCACGACCGAGGTCGCCAGCGTGTTGCCGATCACGTTGGTGGCGCTGCGGCCCATGTCGAGGAAAGTGTCGATGCCCATGATCATCAAGAGCCCCGCCTCGGGAATGTTGAACTGCGCCAAGGTCGAGGCGATCACGACGAGCGAGGCGCGCGGCACGCCGGCGACGCCCTTCGAGGTGATCATCAGCGTCGCCAGCATCGCGAGCTGGGTGCCGAGCGACATGTCGATGTGATAGCTCTGCGCGATGAAGACGGCCGCGAAGGTGCAGTACATCATCGTGCCGTCGAGGTTGAAGGAATAGCCCAGCGGCAGCACGAAGCTCGAGATCCGCGACGAGGCGCCGAAGCGGTTGAGCGCCTCCAGCGTCTTCGGATAGGCCGCTTCCGAGCTCGCGGTCGAGAATGCGATCATCAGCGGCTCGCGCACCAGCTTCAACAGATGGCTGTAGCGCGGCCCGATCACGATGAAGCCGACCACGACCAGGATCGCCCACAGGATCATCAGCGAGAGATAGAAGCCGCCCATGAACACGACGAGCTTCCAGAGCACGGCAAGGCCGTTCTTGGCGACCGTCGCGGTGATGGCGGCCCACACCGCGAGCGGCGCGAACAGCATCACATAGCTCGTGACCTTGAGCATGATGTGGCCGACGTCGTCGATCATCGCAAGGATCGGCTTCGAACGTTCGGGCATGGAGCCCATCGCCACCGAGAAGAACACCGCGAAGATCACGATCTGCAGGATCTCGTTCTGCGCCATCGCGTCCGCGATCGAGGTCGGGATCAGATGGGTGAGGAATTTCTCGATCGAGAAGGCCGACACCGGCAGGCCGGTCGATTGCCCGGCCTGGGGCAGCGTGCCCGGGAAGTTCGCGCCGGGCTGCAGCAGGTTCACCATCACGAGGCCGAGCAGCAGCGAGACGAAGGAGGCGCTGATGAACCAGCCCATGGTCTTGGCGAAGATGCGGCCGAGCTTGGAGCCCGAGCCCATATGCGCAATGCCGCCGACCAGGGTCGCGAACACCAGCGGCGCGATGATCATCTTGATCAGGCGCAGGAACATCATGGCGATCAGGTTGATGGCGGAGGCCCATTCGGCGCGCGTGTCGGGCAGGAAGTTGTAGATCGCCGTGCCCATGACGATGCCCAGCACCATCGCGGCCAAGATGTATTGCGTAAACCTGTTCGACATCGCTTACCCCCACGTACACCGGCGCTTCATGATGTCGCAGATACGACAGCGACGCAACACGCTTTGCGTGTGATCGCGTTTTCAGGATGTTCCCGTTGTGAAATGGAACGCCGCGCTCTAGCCTTCACGCAGCGCACAACGCATGCGGCCTGCACCTTTTGTTTGCGGCGGCTGCATCAATAATCGTCAAGACAATCGGAGAGGGAAACGCCATGAGCGGCAACGTCAATCGCCAAATCCTGCTGGTCGAAAAGCCCAGCGGCAAGCTCGGCCCGGAGCATTTCAAGATGGTGGACGGCGCAGTGCCGGAACCGAAAGACGGCGAGGCCTTGCTGCGTGTACGTTACATCTCGCTCGACGCCGCCAACCGCGCCTGGATGCACGGCGCCACCTATCGTTCGGCGGTCGAAGCCAACAGCGTGATGGCTGGCGGCGCCATTGCCGAGGTCGTCAGCTCGAAGGCCGAGGGCCTGGCTGCGGGCGACATCGTGTTCGGCGACACCGGCTGGCAGGAATATGCGGCGGTGCCGGCGAAGCATCTCACCAAGATGCCGAAGCTCGAGCCGATGACGCATCTGCTCAGCGTGTTCGGCATCGCCGGCCTCACCGCCTATTTCGGCCTGCTGGAGATCGGCAAGCCGAGGGAGGGCGAGACGGTGGTGGTTTCCGCGGCGGCGGGCTCGGTCGGCTCGATCGTCGGACAGATCGCCAAGATCAAAGGGTGCCGTGTCATCGGCATCGCCGGCGGCGCGGACAAGTGCAACTGGCTCACCTCCGAGCTCGGCTTCGATGCCGCCGTCGACTACAAGGGCGGCGCGGTGTTCAAGGCGTTGCGCGCGGCGGCGCCGAAGGGTATCGACGTCTATTTCGACAATGTCGGCGGCGACATTCTCGAAGCCTGCCTGCCGCAGATGAACAATTACGGCCGCATCGCCTGCTGCGGCGCGATCTCGCAATATGACGGCGCACCATCGGCGCATGGTCCACGCGGTGTGCCTGGCCTGATCGTGGTGAAGCGGCTCGTCGTGCAGGGCTTCATCGTGATGGATTACATGAAGGAGAGCCCGCGCGCGCTCGCCGATCTCCAGGCCTGGGTCAAATCCGGCAAGCTGAAGGTGCAGGAAGACATCATCGACGGATTGCAGAACACGCCGAAGGCGCTGATCGGATTGCTTGCGGGCGAGAACCGCGGCAAGCGCATGATCAGGCTCTGACGACGTCGGCACATCGCATTCGCGCCGGCATAATCTACTTGCGGTAGCGACCGAAGCGGCCAATGATATCGCTCGCGAGGCATCACTCGCGACGATTGCGATTGCGCGACTTTGATTGAGCGTCGAACAATATCGACAGGGCAGGAATTCATCCCAATGTTCAACACGTTGAAACAGGTCTCAACGCGCACGGCGTTGCTGGCGGCGGCACTTTTCGCAACTGCAGCAGGCGCATTCGCGCAAGCGCCCACCGAGGCGCAGAAGAGCGCCATCCGCTCCGCGTGCCGCTCCGACTTCATGGCGCACTGCTCGAGCGTAACGCCCGGCGGCACCGAAGCGTTTCAATGTCTGCAGAAGAACATGTCGAGCCTCTCGGGCGGATGCCAGACCGCGGTTCGCGCGATTGCGCCGCCCGCGGCTGCGAAGCCCGAAGCTGCTCCCGCCGCGCCGAGGACCGAAGCGGCCCCCAAAGCGGAGCCGACGCCGACTCCTGCCGCGCCCAAGGCTGAATCGGCTCCCGCTACCAAGCCGGCCCCCGCACCAGCGCCGAAGGCCGCCGCCGCCAAGCAACCGAGCAGCGCGCAGGTCGCGGCGATCAAGAGCGCCTGCCGCTCGGATTATCCCAAGGTCTGCGCCAGCGTGCCACCGGGCGGCGCCCCCGCGCTCGAATGCCTGGAGAAGAACAAGGCCAAGGTCTCACCGTCCTGCCAGAGCGCGCTGGGCGCGGCATCCGGCGGCGCGGCAACGACCGCCGCGCCGCTGGCCGGAGCGACAGCAGCGCCTGCCGCAGCGCCCACCGTGCTCGTGCTGCGCCCGATGCGGCCGCGCGAGGAGCTTTTCGTGGCTCGATCAGCCTGCGGCGCGGACATCCGCACGATCTGTGCCGGCGTCGAGGTCGGGGCCGGCCGCATCATGCAATGCCTCGCCAACAATGCTGCATCGCTGTCGCCGGCGTGCAGGGACGTGCTGGCGCCCTTCGCCGTTCGCTAAGGCGCGCGCCATGATGGACGGCGTGCGAAGAGTGAATTTTCGCACGCCTGAAACGACAAACCTTTGCAGATATCCGATTTCGATCACGACAAGACGGGAGGACAACATGCGTTCATTGCTGCTGGTTGCTTCTGCGCTCCTCGCCTTCGGAGCGACCATGACCCTCGAGTCTACCGACGCCAATGCGGTGGTGTGCGCCCGCGGCGTCTATCGCGCCGGTTGCGCCGGGCCGAACGCGGCCGTCGTTGTCCGCAAGCCGGTTCCGGTCGTCCGCTGCACCCGGGTGCTGGTCAACGGCGTCTACGTGAAGCGCTGCGTCTGAACGGGCGGATGGCCAAGCCGGCGCGGTTTGGCTATGATTCGAACCTGACGGTTTCGGACGCGCGCAAAACGCGTGCCCGAAGGTGAGTTTCGACACGCCCGCGCCTGACCGATAATTCCGCTGGCGCGGGACGCCGGAGCACATTAGTCTACCCCTAGATAGTAAGTATACTGTCAATTAGGGAGGCAGACGTTGCGGATCGCCGTGATTGGCGGGGGGCCCGGTGGGCTCTACTTCGCCTATCTTTGGAAGAAGCGTCACCCCGAGGATCAGGTCGACCTATTCGAACAGAACCCGGCCGACGCGACCTGGGGCTTTGGCGTCGTGTTCTCCGACCAGGCGCTGGAATTCCTGCGCGCCGACGACCCCGAGACGGTCGACGCGATCGCGCCGCACATGGAGAGCTGGGAGAACATCACGCTGAACCTCGGCGGCGACAGCGTCGCCATCGACGGCGTCGGCTTCTCCTCGATCGGGCGGCTCGAGCTGCTGCGCTTCCTGCAGCAGCGCGCGCTCGACGTCGGCGTCACGCCGCGCTTCGATACGCCGATCCACGCCATCGACCAGCTCAATGGGCACGATCTGATCGTCGCCGCGGACGGACTGAATTCGCTGGTGCGCCGTGCCTATGAGGGCGATTTCGGCACCTCGCTGTCCTACTCCTCCAACAAGTTCGTCTGGTACGGCACCTCGAAGCGGTTCGAGACGCTGTCGCAGACCTTCGTGAAGACCGACCGCGGCGCCTTCAACGCCCATCACTACCGCTACTCGCCGGCCATGAGCACCTTCCTGGTCGAATGCGACCACGCGACCTGGCAGGCCTACGGCTTTGCCTACAAGGACGTCGAGCAGTCCAAGGGCGTCTGCGAAGAGGTGTTCGCCGACACGCTCGGCGGCCATTGTCTGGTCTCCAACAAATCGGTCTGGCGCAACTTTCCCTGGGTCTGGAACGAGCATTGGTCGTTCAAGAACATGGTGCTGCTCGGCGATGCCCTGCATTCCGCGCATTTCTCGATCGGTTCGGGCACGCGGCTTGCGATCGAGGACGCCATTGCGCTGGTCAAGGCGCTGGAATCGGATGCGCATCTTGCCACCGCGCTGCATCGCTACCAGGCCGCGCGAAAACCGGTGGTGCAAAAGCTCGTCAATGCCGCGCGCACCTCGGCGTTCTGGTACGAGCATTTCGCCCAGCACATGCAGCTCGACCTGATGGACTTCGCCTACAGCTACATCACCCGCTCCGGCCGCATCGACGATTCCCGGCTGCGCGCGATGTCGCCGGCCTTCATGGCCCGCTACGAGGCGGCCAAGAACGGCGGAGACGAGGCATGAGCAACGAAATCCGCGACCAGGTGCCCGCCGACAGCGCGGGGGCACGCGAGATCGGCTTTGCCGTTCCGGAAACCTACAACGCCAGCCGCGTGCTGTTCGACAATCTCGGCAAAGGCCGGGGCGACAAGCTCGCACTGATCGGTCCCGCGGGCACGCGGACCTATGCCGAGCTCTGCGATGAGGCTTGCCGCTGGGGCAACGGCTTTGCATCGCTTGGCCTGAAGCGCGGCGACCGCGTGCTGCTGTTCCTCGACGACACGCCGGCCTATCCGGCCGCGTTCTTCGGCGCGGTGCGCGCCGGCTTCGTGCCGCTCCTGATCAACACGTTGACGCCGCCGGACCTGCTGCAATTCTATCTCGCCGATTCCGGGGCTGAAGTTGCGGTGGCGGAGTCGGAGTTCTGCTCGCGCTTCAATGCGGAGGCTTGCAAGGACACGAAGCTGGATACGCTGATCATCGTCAATGGCGAGGCGCGCGACCACGCGGCGCCGAAGGCGCTTGCGGCAGCAGACTGGCTCGCACAATTCCCGGCCGAGTTGGCCGAAGCCCCCACGCATCGCAACGAGATGGCGTTCTGGATGTACTCGTCCGGCTCGACCGGCCGGCCCAAGGGCATCGTGCATCTCCAGCACGACATGGCCTATAGCGAGGCCGCCTTTGCGCGGAGCGTGCTGAAGCTGACTCCTGACGACATCTGCTTCTCGGTGCCGAAGATCTTCTTCGCCTATGGCTTCGGTAATTCCGTCACCTTCCCGTTCTCGGCGGGAGCTGCGACGCTGCTGCTGCCGGGCCAGCCGAAGCCCGCGTCGATCTTCGCCGCGATCGAGCAGTACAAGCCGACGGTCTTCTTCGGCCTGCCAACGCTCTACACGTCGCTGACCAAGGCCGACGGCGCGGACAAGACGAACTTCTCGTCATTGCGCATGGCGCTCTCCGCCGCCGAGGTGCTCTCGGCGGAGGTCTTCAACGGCTGGAAGACGCTCACCGGCCTCGAGATCGTCGAAGGCCTCGGCTCGACCGAAGTGCTGCACATCTATCTCTCCAACACGCCCGAGCAGAAGAAGCTCGGTGCCGCAGGCCTGCGCGTGCCCGGCTACGAGGTCGCGCTGCGCGACAAGGACGGCCGCGACGTCGCCGACAACGAGGAAGGCATTTTGTGGGTGCGCGGCGGTTCCAACACGCCGCTGTACTGGAACCGGCCGGACAAATCCGCCGAGACCATCCGCGAGGGCGGCTGGATCTACACCGGCGACCGTTTCGTCAGGGATGCCGACGGCTTCCACTTCTTCCGCGGCCGCGCCGATGATCTCATCAAGATCTCCGGCCAATGGGTCTATCCGCTCGAGGTCGAGCTCTGTCTCGCCGACCACCCCGACATCCGCGAATGCGCCGTGTTCGCCGCCGAGTTGCCGGACCGCCGCATGACGCTGAAGGCCGTGGTGGTGATGAACAACCGCACGGCCAACCAGGGCGACGCGACGCGGCGGCTGCAGGACTATGTGAAGGGCAAGCTGCTGCCCTACAAATATCCGCGCGAAGTGATCTTCACCGACGAGCTGCCGAAGACGGGTACGGGGAAGATCGACCGGCAGGCGTTGTTGAGGATGTGAGGCACCACTGTAGCCACGCTCTCGGTGTCATCCCCGCGAACGCGGGGATCCATAACCACAGAGAGTGGTTGTGGCGCCAACTGGTAACTCCGAGTCCTCGCCAAACTCCTGCTGCGGCGTATGGGTCCCGGATCTGCGCTGACGCTTGTCCGGGACGACAGTTGAGTTCTGCGCGGCTGTTTCGTCTCGCCCTCACCCAGCCTTGCCCAGATGCTCCAGCGCGTCCTCGGCCCGCAGTGGCACGCGCGAGGCCTCGTTGTTGAGATCGACGAGCTGCGACATCAGCCCCATCAGCGTCTTGCGGTCGGCGGGCTTCAGCGGCTCCAGCATGCGCGCCTGGGCGCGCTCGACCGCGGGGATGATCTCGCGCAGGATCGCGGCGCCTGACTTGGTCAGGTAGAGCAGCTTGATCCGCTTGTCTTCCGGAGCCGGCTTACGCTCGACGAAATCCTTGGCCTGCAACCGCTCGATCACGCTGCCGAGCGTGGAGCGGTCGAAGGCGATCACCGCCGACAGCCGCGTCGCGTCGATGCCGGGATGGGTGTGGATCGCGATCAGCGCCGCATATTGCACCGGGGTCAGGTCGAACGCCTTGCACTCCTCCATGAAGATCGAAACCGCGATCTGCTGCATGCGCCGGAACAGATAACCCGGCGCGGCATAGACCGCATCGATCGTGATCGGAGGAGGCGGCTTACTCGGCATCGGACTGCTTCTCCGGTGCGGCCTCGGCGAACGCCGGCAGCGCCTTCGCCGCAGCCTCGGCCTTGAGCAGGCGTGGATAGGCCGTGACATCGACGCCGAAGCGGCGCGCATTGGCGAGCTGCGGCACCAGGCAGAGATCGGCCAGCGTCGGCGCATCGCCGAAGCAGAAAGGTCCCTTCTCGTCCTTGATCAGCGTCTCGCAGGCCGACAGCCCTTCGCGATTGACCCAGGCGGCCCAGTCCTGAACCTTCTCCTCGGGCAAACCGAGCTCGCGCAAGCGCGCCAGCACCTTCAGATTCTGCACCGGATGAGTGTCGCAGGCGATCGCCAGCGCGAACGCCCGCACCTTGGCGCGACGCAGCGGATCCTTCGGCAGCAACGGCGGATTGGGATGGGTCTCGTCAAGCCATTCGATGATGGCGACCGATTGGGTCAGCACCGCACCGCCATCGTTTTCCAGCGCCGGCACCAGGCCTTGCGGATTGATGGCGAGATAGGCGGGGGCGCATTGTTCGCCCTTGCGCAGATGATGCGGCAGATGCGCGGCCTTGAGGCCCTTCAGGTTCAGCGCGATCCGCACCCGATAGGCGGCGCTGGAGCGGAAATAGCCGTGCAGCTTCATGGAGACCCTCCCTCTATCCACTGTCATTTCGGGGCCTTGTACGCCATCCCCCACGTTGACGCTACCTAGATCGTCAGTATACTGTCAATCAACAAACGAACGGGAGCGCCGCCATGGAAGCCGTGACCAAGACGCCGGAGCGTGAGGCCTTCTACAAGAAGATCGACGGCGAGAATCTCACCGCGCTGTGGACGGTGATGAGCGATCTGATCACGCCGGAGCCGAAGAGCGCCTGCCGGCCGCATCTGTGGAAGTTCGACATCATCCGCGACTACATGACGGAAGCCGGCAAGCTCATTACCGCCAAGGAGGCCGAGCGCCGCGTGCTAGTGCTGGAGAACCCCGGCCTGCGCGGACAGTCGAAAATCACGACCTCGCTCTATGCCGGCGTGCAGATGGTGGTGCCCGGCGACGTCGCGCCCGCGCACCGGCACAGCCAGTCGGCGCTGCGCTTCGTGCTCGAAGGCAAGGGCGCCCATACCGCGGTGGACGGCGAGCGCACCGCGATGGAGCCAGGGGATTTCATCATCACGCCGTCGATGACCTGGCACGATCATTCCAACGAGACCGACCAGCCGATGTTCTGGCTCGACGGCCTCGACATTCCGCTGGTGCAGTTCTTTGACTGCTCCTTCGCGGAAGGCTCGAAAGAGGATCAGCAGAAGATCACGAGGCCCGCCGGCGACAGTTTTGCGCGTTACGGCCACAATCTGCTGCCGGTCGACGTCAAGCGATCGTCGAAGACCTCGCCGATCTTCAGCTATCCCTACGCCTACACCCGCGAAGCGCTGGAGAAGGCGCGCACGAGCCAGGAGTGGGACGCCTGCCACGGGCTGAAGCTGAAGTTCAGCAACCCCGAGACCGGCGATTTCGCCATGCCGACCATCGGCACCTTCATCCAACTCTTGCCGAAGGGTTTTAACACCGCACGCTACCGTTCGACGGACGCGACGGTGTTTTGCCCGATCGAAGGCAAGGGGCGCAGCCGTATCGGCGACGCCGTGTTCGAATGGGGCCCGCGCGACCTGTTCGTGGTGCCGAGCTGGCACTGGGTGACGCACGAAGCGGAAGAGGACGCCGTGCTGTTCAGCTTCT
>Ga0102591_1004674_pt1 | contig 10319 bp, 7 predicted proteins | sample AraplaCol_mCL_r2_2_FD_76860 | JGI IMG/M metagenome (GOLD analysis project Ga0102591, IMG submission 76860) | Arabidopsis root microbial communities from North Carolina, USA - plate scrape MF_Col_mCL_r2 (SPADES assembly) (version 2) | ecosystem: Host-associated > Plants > Roots > Endosphere... | reverse complement strand
GAACGGCTGGGCGAACATGACGAACGCATGCATGAAACCGATGTCGCCGGCCGCCTTTTCCACGCCCAGCACCGAATGCATCATCACCACCATGACGATGCAGATACCCTTGGCATAGTCCACCCAGTCGATGCGGGTGGAACGTTCAGGGGCGGGGGATGTGCCGTTTGAAGTCATCGGTGTCCCTTTTCGGCGCGACGAGGCCGCATCTTCGGCCCGATCCGTTGCTTTCTCCTTTATTCATACAAACGGCATGCCGCGATCGGGCGCTTTTACCCTTTCCCCTCCGGTGAAAAATGCTCTAAGACCCCGGCGAATCGGGATTGGCGTTAACCATCATCACGGGTTGTTCTCATGCGCATCGCCATGATTGGCACGGGCTATGTGGGGCTGGTATCCGGCGCCTGCTTTGCCGATTTCGGCCACCAGGTTACCTGCGTGGACAAGGATGCCGGCAAGATCGAAGCCCTGCGCCGCGGCGAGATCCCGATCTTCGAACCGGGCCTGGACGATCTGGTGGCGCGCAACGTGCGCGAGGGCCGGCTGTCGTTCACCCTGGAAGGCGCCCAAGCGATCAAGGACGCCGACGCGGTGTTCATCGCCGTCGGCACGCCCACCCGTCGCGGCGACGGCCACGCCGACCTCTCCTACGTCTACGCCGCGGCCGAAGAGATCGCCGGCCTGATCGACGGCTTCACCGTGATCGTCAACAAGTCGACCGTGCCGGTGGGCACCGGCGACGAGGTCGAGGCCATCGTCAAGCGCGTGGCCCCGGGCGCCCAGTTCGCCGTGGTCTCCAATCCGGAATTCCTGCGCGAAGGCGCGGCGATCGAGGACTTCAAGCGTCCCGACCGCGTGGTCGTGGGCACCGAGGACGAGCGGGCTCAGGCGGTGATGCGCGAGCTCTATCGCCCGCTGAGCCTGAACGAGACCCCGATCGTCTTCACCGGCCGCCGCACCAGCGAGCTGATCAAGTACGCCGCCAACGCCTTCCTGGCGATGAAGATCACCTTCATCAACGAGATGGCCGACCTGTGCGAAAAGGTCGGGGCCGACGTGCAGCAGGTGGCCAAGGGCATCGGCCTGGACAAGCGCATCGGCGCCAAGTTCCTCAACGCCGGCCCCGGCTACGGCGGCTCGTGCTTCCCCAAGGACACCATCGCCCTGGTCAAGACCGCCGCCGACTACGGCGCGCCGACCCGGCTGATCGAGACCACGGTCGAGGTCAACACCGCCCGCAAGAAGGCCATGGCCGACAAGGTCGCCGCCGTGCTGGGCGCCGAGGACCTGTCGGGCAAGACCGTCGGGGTGCTGGGCGTGACCTTCAAGCCCAACACCGACGACATGCGCGACGCGCCCAGCCTCGACATCCTGCCGGCCCTGCAGGCCAGGGGCGCCAAGGTCCGCGCCTTCGACCCCGAAGGCCGCCACGAGGCCGAAGCCCTGCTGCCGGGCGTCGAGTTCGTCGGCGGTCCCTATGAGGCCGCGCAAGGCGCCGACGTGCTGCTGATCCTCACCGAGTGGGACCAGTTCCGCGCCCTCGACCTTGTCCGCCTCAAGGGTCTGCTGGCCGCCCCGGTCGTCGTCGACCTGCGCAACATCTACAAGCCCGCCGAAATGGTGCGGGCCGGGTTCACCTATGCCTCCATCGGCCGGGGAAGCGCCTCGGCGCTGGCCGTGGAAGAGCCCGTTCTCGACGTCGCGGGTCAGGGGTGATCCCATGTCGGCGCGAGAAGAAGGCCAACGCCGGGGCTCGGCCCCGGCGGTCGGCGGCGTGCTCGTCGTCATCCCGACGCTGAACGAGGCGCGCCATATCGGCGGCATCCTGCAGCGGCTGTCCGAAGACCTGCCGGCCGACGTGCGCACGACGTTCGTCGTCGCCGACGGCGGTAGCACCGACGGCACCATCGGCCTGGTCGAGGCGGTCGCGGCCCAGCGCGCCGACGTCCACCTGCTGCACAATCCGCTCCGGCTGCAGAGCGCGGCGGTCAACCTGGCCGTCGAGCGCTTCGGCGACGGCATGGACGTGCTGGTCCGCTGCGACGCCCACGGCGCCTATCCCGCCGGCTTCGTGCGCCAGCTGGTGACCACCATCCAGCGCGAGCGTTCGGACTCGGTGGTGATCCCGATGGATTCCACCGGCGGGGCCTGCCTGCAGAAGGCCGTGGCCTGGGTGTCCAACACCCCGGTGGGCACCGGCGGATCTGCGCACCGCGGCGGTCGCGTCAGCGGCTATGTCGACCACGGCCACCACGCCGCCTTCCGCATCGACAGCTTCCGGCGCGTGGGCGGCTACGACGAGACCTACAGCCACAACGAGGACGCCGAGTACGACTGCCGCCTGCGCGGCGTCGGCGGGCGCATCTTCCTCGACGCCGAGATCCGCCAGGAATACTTCCCGCGCGACACCCTGCGCGGCATGTGGAAGCAGTATTTCAACTACGGCGTCGGTCGCTCGCGGACGGTGCGCCGGCATCCGACCTCGATCCGCCTGCGGCAGATGGCCCTGCCGGTCCACCTGGTGTTCGCGACGCTTTCGCTGATCGCGGGCGTGGCGATCCATCCGGTGCTGGCCGCCTGGCCGGTGCTCTACACCGCCATCCTGGCCGCCACCGGCGTCATGCTGGCGCTGAAGCACCGCTCGATCTGCGGCCTGCTGGCGGCGCCGGCGGCCTTCGTGATGCACACCGCCTGGTCGCTCGGCTTCCTGTGGGGCTTCGTCAAGGTTCGCGAGACGCGCTGGACCGCGCCCGCGGTCGAGGGCGAGGAGAGCGTGGCGGCGTCGTGTGCCGCATGACGGAGCGGCCTCTTTCCGCTCTGCTGCTCGACCCCTCCCTGTTCACCGCGCCCTACGACACGGGGCTTTCGGAAGGCCTGGAAGCCGCGGGCCTGGCGCAGACCTGGGCCGTGCGGCCCGAGCGCGCCGGCGAAGCCGCGTTCAGGCCCGCCGGCGAGGCCTCGCCGGTCTTCTACCGCCGTTTCGATCGGCCGGACTTCCTGCCGGGACCCCTGCGGGCGCCGGCCAAGGCCCTGTCGCACCTGGCGGGCCTGTTTCGCGTGCTGGTCATGGCGCGCCGGTTCGACGTCATCCATTTCCAATGGACGGTGCTGCCCCTGGCCGACGCCGCGGCCATCTGGCTGCTGAAGCGGGCCCGGCCGGTGGTGGTGACGGTGCACGACACCAACCCGTTCAACGGCGAGAAGATCTCGTTCTTCCAGAACCTGGGTTTCGACCTGCCGATCCGGCTGGCCGACAAGGTCATCGTCCACACCCAGTCGGCCCGGCGCACGCTCGAGGCGCGGGGCCTCGCGCCTGACCGCGTCGCCGTCGTCGAGCACGGCCCCCTGCCGGTCGGCGCGCCGCCGCCGGCCGTGTCGCCGCGCCTGGACGACGGCCGGTGGGTCTTCGTGCTGTTCGGCCAGATCAAGCCCTACAAGGGGCTGGACATCCTGGTCGAGGCCGTCGGACGCGCGGCCGCCGACCTGCGCGGCAAGGCCCGCTTCGTCGTCGCCGGCGCCGCGCACATGGACATGCAGCCGATCACCGACGCCATCGCGCGTCACGGGATCGAAGACCTGGTGGAACTGCGCCTGGGCCGGCTGAGCGAAGCCGAGATGGCCTCGCTGTTCGAGGAGGCCGACTGCTTCCTGTTCCCGTATCGGGCCATCGACGCCAGCGGCGTCTATTACATGACCCGCTCGTTCAACAAGTGGATGATCGCCAGCCGGGTGGGCGTCTTCGCCGAGGCCATGGAAGACGGCCGTACGGGCGTGCTGACGCCGCCCGAGGACGTCGAGGCCCTGGCTGGAGCGATCGTGCAGGCGGCCAACGACCGCGCGGTTCCGACGGCCGACGCCGAGGATAGTTCCTGGCGGGGCATTGGCGAGACGACGCGGGCGCTCTACGAAGCCCTCCTCGCTGCGCGTGGGGCGCGATGACCAGCCGTCGCGATCCCGCCAGCCTCGCAGGAGGTCCGTCGTCATGTCGCTGATCACGATGGATGCGCCGTCGCCCCGCGTGGCCGCCCGGCCCGCCGCGCCGGCCGGCGCGCCTTCGCGCAACGCCAAGGGCGTCGTCACGGCGGTCTTCGTCTCGATCCTGTTCCTGGCCAACCTCGGCCTGACGGTCGGCGGGTTTCCGCTGAAGTTCAGCCTGGTGGCGATCTACGTCCTGGCTGCCTATGGCCTGTGGACGCGCAACTTCATCATCAGCCTGCCGTCGGTGGCGTTCTACGGCGTGCTGGCGGCGGCCGCCTGGGTGTCGACCGCGATCAATCCCGAGGCCTCGGCGGGATCGCTGTCGCTGCTGCTGGTGCTCTACGCGCCGTTCGTCCTGCGGCTTCATCCGCGGATCAACGCCCGCCAGTGGATGGAATTCTGCCTGCGCCGCTATGGTGACCTGGCGATGATCCTGGCCTTCGCGGGCATGCTGCAGTTCATGCTGCAGTTCGCCATCCACGCCCCGTGGCTGTTCGACATCAAGCAGCTGTTCCCCGAATTCCTGCGGGCGGGCGGCAACTACAACACCGTGATCGCCGCCGGCGGGGTGATGAAGTCGAACGGCTTCTTCCTGCGCGAGCCGTCCAGCTTCTCGGCGCTGATCGCCATCGCCCTGCTGATCGAGCTGGTCTATTTCAAGCGCCTGCAGCGGCTGGGCGTGTTCGCCATGGCCATGGCCCTGTCCTATTCGGGCACCGGCATCCTGATCCTGCTGCTGGGCCTGATCGCGCCTACCGGCGTGAAGGCGATGGGCCGCGCCTTCGTGGTGCTGGGCGCGGCGTTCGTGTTCTTCCTGCTGTTCGCCGACGCGCTGAACCTGTGGTTCTTCCTGGGCCGCCTGAATGAGTTCTCGACCGTCGGCACCAGCGGCTACGCCCGCTTCGTCGCGCCGGTGAACCTGCTGAAGACCGGTTTCTACTATCCGGAGTGGGCCAAGCTGCTGGGCCACGGGCCGGGCACGATCGACCGGGCCATCGTCTTCGCCAACGTCAAGTTCGAGATCTTCGACCCCACCTGGGCCAAGCTGATCTACGAATACGGGCTGGTCGGGTCGGGCGCGATCCTGCTGTTCCTGTTCGCGACGTTCGCGGGCAGGGCGCTATCCCCGTCGATCCGCCTGGCCCTGCTCTATGCGTGGCTGGCATCGGGCGGTCTGCTGCTGCAGTCGGACTTCTGCGCCCTGCTGCTGTTGATCGTGGTGCTCTGCCCGTCCGTCGCGGCGTTCAAGGCCGCGAGTCCAAAACCGGCGCCCGCCGTTCCCCGGTGGTCGCAGCGAGGTGTGTCATGACCCAGGCAAGCCCGTCCGTCGCCGTCGTCATCACCTGCTACAACTACGAGCGCTATGTCGCCGCGGCGATCGACAGCGTGCTGTCGCAAAGCCGTCCGGCGGCCGAGATCATCGTCATCGACGACGGCTCGACCGACAATTCGGCCGAGGTGATCCGCGCCTATGGCGACAAGGTGATCCCGGTCATCCAGGCCAACACCGGCAAGGTGGCGGCTGTGAACATCGGCTATGCGCGCTCGAGCGCCGACATCGTGCTGTTCCTCGACGCCGACGACCTGCTGCTGGACGGCGCGCTCAAGGCGATCCTCGACGCCTGGACCCCCGAAACGGTCAAGGCGCAGTTCGAGCTGGAGATCATCGACGGGGCCGGCGAGGAGCTGGGCCGCCGCTTCTGCAATTTCCCGCAGCCCTACGGTCCGGGCGAGGTGCGCGCCGCCTTCGAGCGCACCGGCACCTATCTGTGGCCTGTCACCTCGGGCAACGCCTATGCGCGGAGCTTCCTGGACAAGCTGCTGCCGATGACGCCGCCGGTGTCGCAGGACGGGGTGCTCAACACCCTGGCCCCGCTGTATGGCGAGGTGGCGACCATCGCCCGCCCGCTGGGCCAGTATCGCCTGCACGGCCAGAACCGCAGCCGCCAGGACGCCAAGGGCAAGGCCAAGCGGCATCCGGACTTCGGCCGGCGCATCGCCTTCCGCGCGGCCGAGTTCGACATCCTGCGCGACCACGCCCAGGCGCTGGGTGCGACCCTGCCGGCCGGCGACCTGCTCGACAGCGAGCTGGTCTTCGTCAACTACCGCCTGATGGCGCGCAAGCTTGACGACGCCTATCCGGGCCAGGAACGCGAGAGCGTCGCTACGCTGTGGCGCACGGCGATCGGTCTGGTGGCCGCCCAGCCGGCCAGCGCCAAGTCGAAGCTCGCCAATTTCGCCTGGCTGACCCTGCTGCTGGCCTGCCCGAAGGGGCTGGCCCGGCCGCTGATCAACCTGCGCTTCAACCGCTCGGAAGTCCTCGCACCGCTCCGCAACGCGCTCTCGCGTCTTCGCGGCGGCCCTGCGAGCGCCGCTCCCATTACCCAGTGACCGGGGCGCGGCCGCGAGCCGCGCGCCCGGCACGATCGAGGACATCATGGCCGTCGACCGCGCGACAGCGTCGAAATCCGCATTCTGGAGCGCGCTGGAGAACGGCGGGCTTTCGCTCGTCTCGTTCGCTTCGCTGATCATCTATTCGCGGCTGCTGCCGCCGGCGCAGTTCGGCCTGTTCGCCATGGTCCTGGCCGTCGTCGAACTGATCGGCATCCTGTCGAACATGGCGTTCCACGACGCCCTGGTGCAGCGCAAGGACATCACCGAGCGCCATTTCGACACCGCCTTCACCGCCTCGATGGGCATCTGCGTGCTGCTGACCGCCGGATGCTGGGCGATCGGGCCGCTGTTCAGCCAGCTGACGCACGAGCCCGAGGCCGGCAAGATCCTGGGCTGGATGAGCCTGAGCTTCCTGGCGGCTGGCGCGACCTCGACCCTGGTGGCCCGCCAGCGGCGCGAGTTCGGCTTCAAGGCCCTGGCGCTGCGCTCCTTCGCCGGACGCCTGAGCGGCGCGGCGGTGGGCATCGCCATCGCCTTCATGGGGGCGGGGGTCTGGGCCCTGGTCGCCCAGCAACTGCTGATGGTCTATCTCGGTTCGGCGGTGCTGTGGATCGCCAGCAAGGATCGTCCGCGCTTCCGTTTCGGCCTGGTCGAGTTCAAGCAACTGACGGCGTTCGGCGCACTGTCGGTCAGCGCGCTGTTCGTCAACTTCGCCATCAAGCGGATGTTCGTCTTCTTCGCCGGCATCTATCTGGGCGCGGGCACGGCGGGTTTCGTGAACCTGGCCTTCCGGACCATCGACACCTTCTGGTCGATCTCGGCCACGGCCCTGCAGCAGGTGACCTTGCCGATGATGTCGCGGCTGCAGAGCGACCTGCCGCGCCTGCGCCGCGCCTACGGCCTGGCCGTGGGTCTGGCCTGCACGGTGATGTACGCCGGCTTCGTGGGCCTGGGCGTCACCGCGCCCGAGGTGGTGGAGCTGCTGTTCGGGCGCCAGTGGATCGCCGCCGCGCCCTATGTCACCGCCCTGGGCTTCCTGGTGCTGCTGCAGGCCCCGCGCCTGTTCATCATCCCGATCCTGACCGCCATGGGCCGGCCGCACATGGTCATGATGGGCTATGCGGTGGGCCTGAGCTGGCTGATCGCCGCCATCTTCGTGACCCACCTTTCCTCGGCCAGCGTGGCGGTGGCGGTGTGGGTGAGCTGCGAGTTCATCTACGCGCCGCTGTTCGGCGGCATGCTCAAGCGCGCGACCGGCCTGACCTTCAAGGACCAGTTCGTGCAGATCCGGGCGCCGCTGGCGGCGGCCCTGGTCATGGCCGGGGCGGTGTACGGCCTGCGCCTGATCCTCCCCGACAGCCTGCCGGCCGTGGTCCGCGCCCTCGCCCTGGTCCCCGCCGGAGCGGTGGCTTTCGCAGGTGTATTGTTCGTGCTAGATCGCGCGCTGGTTAAGGAGCTGGTCGATTTCGGCCTTAGCTTCGTCAGACGTCGCGTTGCGGCCAGCGCCTAGCCAGCGCAGCCGGAAGCACTGCCCGGGGGGGCAAGTTGTACAATCTGAATAAAGTCTCGGTAGTAATACCGAACTACAACTATGCCGAGTTTGTCGGCGCTGCGATCGAGAGCGCCCTGGCGCTGGACTGGCCTGATGTAGAAGTGATCGTCGTTGACGACGGTTCGACCGATCATTCGAAGGATGTGATCGGTCGCTACGAGAACCGGATCACCGCCATCTATCGCGAGAACGGCGGCCAGGTCGCCGCCACCAACGACGGCTATGCGGTCAGCAGCGGTGGTCTGGTGGTGTTCCTGGACTCCGACGACCTCGTCGCCCCGGACCTGATCAAGGAAGTCTTCCCCCTGGTCACCGAGAAGGTGAGCAAGGTGCAGGTCCAGATGGAGTCGATCGACTTCCACGGGAGGCCGCTCTCGAACGTGTTCCCGAAGTACGGCGCCAGCCTGGATCCGGCCAAGATCCGCAGGTGGGCCGGGTTCGCCGGTTCCTATCCGACGCCGCCGGGATCGGGGAACGTCTATACCCGCCAGTTCCTGGACAAGCTGTTCCCGCTCGACGCGGCGATGGACTTCGCCCCCGACAGCCACACCCTGTCGACCGCGCCGTTCCTGGGCGACGTGGTGACGCTGGCCAAGCCGCTGGTCTCGTACCGGGTGCATGGCCGCAATATGGGCGCGATGGCCGAACTCCATGAGGCGCGCTTCAGCAAGGAGGTCGGGCGCTCGATCACCCGGTCGCGGTTCAGCGCCAGCCTGGCCAGGCAGAACGGCGTGGCCGTGCGCCCCGACGCGTTCCGCCGCAGCCTCAACGTCTGTTCGCTGCGGGCCTCCAGCCTGGTCCTGACGCCGAGCCAGCATCCCCTGGAGGGCGACAATCGCCTGGTGGTGTTGCGCGACCTGATGCGGTCCGTGGTGACGCCCCAGGGCAATTCGACGAAGGCCCAGTTGGCGCTGTTCCTGTGGGTCCTGGCGATCGCCGCCGCGCCTCGGCGGATGTCGCGCATGCTGATCCTCTGGCGCTATGTGCCGGTGTCGCGCCCGCGGCTGATGCGCCGGGTGATCTCGCGCATCTGATCCGTCATCGACGGGGCAGGGGCGTCGCCGCGGAGGCGTGGGCGGCGAGGCGACGCCTGCATCGGTTAACTGAGATGCTGGTCAAAACTTCGGCGGTTCGCTTCATCGATCTGCCGCGTTCGCGCGCTATTCTTGTGGAGGAAAAATAATAACACCATCATGAAGAACCGAAGGCGCATTCATGCGTTGCCGGTTACGGTGAAGCTGACGTCCATCAGAAGGCGTAGTCTTCACTGAAAAGGAGGAAGCGTCGACTTCGGCGCAATCGCCATTGTTTTGACCCGGTTTGTCCTCTAACGGGGCTTTTCGCAGGGTCTGCATGGGTGATGCGTGGCCGTGATGTCCAGCCAGGATGTGCAGTGTGAGTATGTTGCAGCTGGAGATCGTTGAAATGACTGGCGAAAAGCTTCTCAAAGTCTCGGTCGTCATCCCCAACTACAACTACGAATCCTTCGTTGGCGCGGCCATCGAAAGCGCCCTGGCCCTGGATTGGCCGGACGTCGAGATCATCGTGGTGGACGACGGGTCTACCGACGGCTCGCGCCAGGTGATCGAGCGCTATGCCGATCGGGTGACGCCCGTCTTCAAGGCGAACGGCGGCCCGGCCACGGCCTGCAACGCCGGCTACGCCCTGGCGACCGGCGACCTGATCATCTTCCTCGACTCCGACGACCTGGTCGATCCGTCGCTGATCCGCGAGGTGGCGGCCGTCCTGACGCCGCAGACCAGCAAGGTCCAGGTGCAGATGCAGACCGTCGACGCCGAGGGAAAGCCCCTGGGCAACGTGTTTCCGAAATACGGCGCCAAGCCCACGCCCGGCCAGATCCGGCAATGGGCGGCCTCGGCGGGCTCCTATCCGACCCCGCCTGGATCGGGCAACGTCTACACCCGCCGCTTCCTCGACCAGCTGTTCCCCCTGGACCTGACCATGGATCGGGCGACCGACAGCTATTTCCTCTCCACCGCGCCATTCCTGGGCGAGGTGGTGACGATCGCCAAGCCGCTGGTCTCCTACCGCGTGCACGGCAAGAACATCGCCGCGATGGCGTCGCTGAACGTGTCGCGCTTCAGCAACGAGGTGCGGCGGGCGGTCAAGCGCTCGGCGTTCAGCGCGGGCGTGGCCCAGCGCAGCGGCGTCACGGTCCGTCCGCAGGCCTTCCGCGGCAGCCTCAATGTCTGCGCCCTGCGCGCGTCGAGTCTGGCCCTGACGCCGGGCGACCACCCGATCGAAGGCGACAGCCGCCTGAAGCTGATCGGCGACGCGGTGGGGGCGGTGCTGCGTCCGCAGGGCAATTCGAGCGCGGCCCAGGCCGTCCTGTTCTTCTGGGTGCTGGCGATCGCGGCGACGCCGCGGGCCCTGG
>Ga0102591_1004670_pt1 | contig 10326 bp, 8 predicted proteins | sample AraplaCol_mCL_r2_2_FD_76860 | JGI IMG/M metagenome (GOLD analysis project Ga0102591, IMG submission 76860) | Arabidopsis root microbial communities from North Carolina, USA - plate scrape MF_Col_mCL_r2 (SPADES assembly) (version 2) | ecosystem: Host-associated > Plants > Roots > Endosphere... | reverse complement strand
AACGTTGAAATCGATTGCACGCCGCTGGAGGCCAGGCAGTTCTTCGGGCTGCCCGACGTCTCGCCGATGCAGACCGCCGTGATGGACAAGATGCAGCAGCAGGTGATGGCCAATATCGAAAAGGTGTCGCCGGAATCGCTGATCCAGAGCTGGTTCACCTTCGATCCGAAGATCGCCGAGCGGTTCCAGGATATGTTCGTGACCATGACCGGTCTTGGCGGTATGGGTTCGAAGGACAAGAAGTAAGTAACCATCGCGGAGGGCGGGGTGGCGACGGAAGAGCAAAGACTTCGGCCGCCGAGCCTGTTCCTGATGCTGGCGGAGGCGAGGGGCCTGTTCGAATTGAATTCGAGCCTCCTGCTGTCGCCGCTGTTGTTGCGCGCGCCGAGAGGCGACGGCCATCCGGTGCTCGCGCTGCCCGGCTTTCTTGCCAGCGATATCTCGATGGCGCCGATGCGGCGCTACCTGAAAGAGCTCGGTTACGATGCCCATGCGTGGAACATGGGCCGCAATCTCGGCGGCATCGCTGCCAGGCGCGGTGCGCTACGCGACCTCGTGCGGCGCATTCATGAAACCACGGGACGCAAGGTCAGCCTGGTCGGCTGGAGCCTCGGCGGCGTCTATGCCCGCGATCTCGCGCTTCAGGCGCCCGAGATGGTCCGCTGCGTCGTTACGCTCGGCAGCCCGTTTGCAAGCGATGTCCGAGCGACCAATGCGACGCGGCTCTACGAGATGATGTCCGGGGAGCGTGTCGAGGATTTTGCGGAGCTGCGCGAGGCGATCGCCGGCGATCTTCCGGTGCCAGCGACGTCGATCTATTCGCGTACCGACGGTGTTGTGAACTGGCGCACCTGTCTGTTGCGGCCCTCCGACCGCTCCGAGAACATCGAGGTGCGCCTGGCGAGCCACATCGGTCTCGGCGTGAACCCCGCGGCGCTGTGGGCAGTGGCGGACCGCCTGGCGCAACCGGAGGGGGAGTTCTCCCCATTTGACCGGGCCGGCCCGTTTGCCATTGCATATGCCCCGCCGGAACAGGCAATATCGGCCTGACGAGAAGCGCCGGTCAAGGCGCCCGTCGGTATGCGTGGGAGGGAATCATGGCTGACGGTAAGAAGCTGTCGTCGCTGGACGCATCGTTTCTCTATCTGGAAACGCCCGAGATGCCGATGCATGTCGGCAGCATGGCGATCTTTCGCCTGCCTGAGGACTACAAGGGGGACTTCTTCGAAGACTTCAAGGCGATGATCGTCTCGCGCCTGCACATCGCGCCGATCCTGAAGGCGCGACTGGAGAAGGCGCCGCTCGACATCGACCATCCCACATGGGTCGAGGACGATCAATTCGACATCGACCGTCACATCTTCCGCGCCAGCCTGCCGGCGCCGCGCGATCGCGCTACGCTCGAGCGTATCGTCGGCTGGATGCACGCCAAGCTCCTGAACCGCGCCCGCCCGCTGTGGGAGTTCTACGTCTTCGAGGGCATGAAGGACAACGAGGTCGGGCTCTATTCCAAGATGCACCACGCCGCGATCGACGGTGGCGCCGGTGCGGCGCTGACCAACATGATCTACGACATCTCGCCGATCCCGCGGCAGGTCGATCCGCCGGCGGCAGGAGCCAAGCCCGGACAGGAGCCGCGCGACATCGCGGCGAACCTGCTCGATTCCTACCAGCAACTCTTCACCCAGCCGCTCGACGCTTCGGCGGCCGCAAAGAACCTGCAACTGCCGCGCACGGGCAAGAGCGACATCGGCTCGATCCTGTTCGACAATGCGATGTACCAGATCGAGAGCGCGGTGCGCTTCGCCGGCAACATCCCGACCGTGCTCAAGAGCGTGTCCGACGTGCTCGGCAAGGTCGCCGATCCGAAGTCGCGCGAGAGCCTGGCCAGCATGGTGTCGCCGCCGACCATGCTCAACAAGACCATCTCCTCGGAGCGCAGCTTCGCCGGCGTGTCGATCCCGCTCTCGCGGGCGAAGGCGCTGGCCAAGCAGGCCGGCGGCAAGCTCAACGACGTCGTGCTGGCGCTCGCCTCCGGCGTGGTCCGCCGCTATCTCCAGCAATACGGCACGCTGCCGGCGAAATCCTTGACCGCCGCCGTGCCGATCTCGCTGCGCGAGGAAGGCAACACCGAGGCCAACAACCAGGTGTTCGGCATGATCTGCGCGATCGCGACCAACATCGACGATCCCAAGGCGCGACTGGAGGCGATCATCGCGCAATCGACCAAGTCCAAGGAGATGTCGCATCCGCTGCGCGCCCTGATGCCGCAAGTGTCCAACATCTCGATGCTGGGCGCGCCGATCATGGTGCAGATCCTGGCGCTGCTCTACAGCCGCTCCAATCTGTCGGACGTGCTGCCGCCGGCCGCCAACATCACGGTGTCCAACGTGCCCGGGCCGCGGCAGACGCTCTACGCCGCCGGCGCCGAGCTGCTGCACATCTTCCCGGTGTCGATCTCGACGCATGGGCAGGCGCTCAACATCACCGTGCAGAGCTATCGCGACCAGCTTGATTTCGGCTTCATCGTCGGCGCCAACATCATTCCGCATGTCCAGGTGATGTGCGACATGCTGCCTGAGGAGTTTGCTGCGCTGGAGGCGGCCTATGCGCCGCCGGCGGCCGACGTCAAGGGCGCTGCTGAGTAGGAATGTCCCGATGATCGAAATGCCGCCGCTCAAGTTCGTGCAGACGAACGGAATCCGCATGGGTTATTACGAGGCGGGTCCGGTCTCCGACACCCCGCCGATGGTGCTGTGCCATGGCTGGCCGGAGCTCGCCTTCTCCTGGCGCCATCAGATCAAGGCGCTGAGCGAGGCCGGAATCCGGGTGATCGCGCCGGACCAGCGTGGTTATGGCGCGACCGATCGGCCCGAGCCGGTCGAGGACTACGATATCGAGCACCTTACCGGCGATCTCGTCGGTCTGCTCGATCATCTCGGGATCGACAAGGCGATCTTCGTCGGCCACGACTGGGGCGGCTTCATCGTCTGGCAGATGCCGTTGCGGCATATCGGCCGTGTCGCTGGCGTGGTCGGCATCAATACCCCCCATACCAACCGGGCCTGGGCCGATCCGATCGAGCTGCTGCGCGCGCGCTTCGGCGACAAGATGTACATCGTGCAGTTCCAGGATCCGGCGCGGGAGGCCGACAGGATCTTTGGCAGTCGCGTCGAGCAGACCTTCGATGCGTTCATGCGCAAGCCGGCGCCGCGCCCGCCCGATGCGCCGGCAGAGGAAGTGATTGCCGGCGTGGGCGCTTCGCCGCGGGTCAATCTCGCGTTTCCGCAGATGATTGCGGCTTACGACGCGAAGCACGATCCGCGTACGCCGATCCTGTCGCCGGAAGAGAAAAAGGTGTTCGTCGACAATTTCACCAGAACGGGCTTCACCGGTGGCATCAACTGGTACCGCAACATGTCGCGCAACTGGACGCGCGCCGAAGGGCTCGATCATACAGTGCTCGTGCCGTCGCTGATGATCATGGCCGAGAACGACGCGGTGTTGCCGCCGTCTTCCGCCGACGGCATGGACAAGCTGATTCCCGATCTCGAAAAATATCTGGTCCGCGACAGCGGCCATTGGACGCAGCAGGAGAAGCCGGAAGAGGTCAGCGCCAAGCTGATCGAATGGCGTAGAAGGCGATTTGGCTAATTTGTCATTGCGAGCCAACGGGTCCGCGCAAAGCGCGGCCCGATGACAGGCTCCGCGAAGCAATCCAGGAATCCTTCCGCGGTAGAAGTCTGGATTGCTTCGTCGGATCAGCGCAAAATTGCTTCGCAATTTTGTCGCGAGCTCCTCGCAATGACGAGGGTTACTGAGGGGGAAGCGCACGTCAATGTCATCCAAGAATCGTCTGGACCCGATTCCGCAGCCGCCGACCAAGCCGGTGGTCGGCAACATGCTGTCGCTGGACTCGGCCGCCCCGGTGCAGCACCTGACGCGGCTCGCCAAGGAGCTCGGCCCGATCTTTTGGCTCGACATGATGGGCTCGCCGATCGTCGTCGTCTCCGGCCACGATCTCGTCGACGAGCTCTCCGACGAGAAGCGCTTCGACAAGACGGTGCGCGGCGCGCTGCGGCGCGTGCGTGCGGTCGGCGGCGACGGCCTGTTCACGGCCGACACCCGCGAGCCGAACTGGAGCAAGGCGCACAACATCCTGCTTCAGCCCTTCGGCAACCGTGCCATGCAGTCCTATCACCCGAGCATGGTCGACATCGCCGAGCAGCTCGTCAACAAATGGGAGCGGCTCAACGCCGACGACGAGATCGACGTCGTCCACGACATGACCGCCCTGACGCTGGACACGATCGGCCTGTGCGGTTTCGAGTACCGCTTCAATTCCTTCTACCGGCGCGACTACCATCCCTTCGTCGAGTCGCTGGTGCGCTCGCTCGAAACCATCATGATGACGCGCGGTCTGCCGTTCGAGCAGATCTGGATGCAGAAGCGGCGCAAGACGCTCGCCGAAGACGTCGCCTTCATGAACAAGATGGTCGACGAGATCATCGCAGAGCGCCGCAAGAGTGCAGAGGGGATCGACGACAAGAAGGACATGCTCGCGGCGATGATGACCGGCGTCGACCGCTCGACCGGCGAGCAGCTGGACGACGTCAACATCCGTTACCAGATCAACACGTTCTTGATCGCTGGCCACGAGACCACGAGCGGCCTGTTGTCCTATGCGCTCTATGCGCTCTTGAAGCATCCCGACATTCTCAAGAAGGCCTACGACGAGGTCGATCGCGTCTTCGGTCCCGATGTCAACGCGAAGCCGACCTATCAGCAGGTGACGCAGCTCACCTACATCACGCAGATCCTGAAAGAGGCGCTGCGGCTGTGGCCGCCGGCGCCGGCCTACGGCATCTCACCGCTGAGCGACGAGACTATCGGCGGCGGCAAGTACAAGCTCAGGAAGGGCACGTTCATCACCATTCTGGTGACGGCGCTGCATCGCGATCCCTCCGTCTGGGGGCCAAATCCCGATGCCTTCGATCCCGAAAATTTCAGCCGCGAGGCGGAGGCCAAGCGGCCGATCAATGCCTGGAAGCCGTTCGGCAACGGCCAGCGTGCCTGCATCGGCCGCGGCTTTGCCATGCACGAGGCCGCGCTCGCACTCGGCATGATCCTCCAGCGCTTCAAGCTGATCGACCACCAGCGCTACCAGATGCACCTGAAGGAAACGCTGACGATGAAGCCGGAGGGCTTCAAGATCAAGGTTCGCCCGCGCGCCGATCGCGAGCGTGGTTCTTATGGCGGGCCTGTCGCCGCCACGGCTTCGGCGCCGAAGACGCCGCGCCAGCCGACGGCGCGGCTCGGCCACAACACGCCGATGCTGGTGCTTTACGGCTCCAATCTCGGCACCGCCGAGGAACTCGCGACGCGCATGGCCGACCTTGCCGAGATCAACGGCTTTGCCGTGCATCTCGGGCCGCTCGACGAGTATGTCGGCAAGCTGCCGCAGGAGGGCGGCGTGCTGATCATCTGCGCCTCCTACAACGGCGCGCCGCCGGACAATGCGACGCAGTTCGTCAAATGGCTCGGCGACGAGCGGCCGAAGGACGCCTTCGCCGGCGTGCGCTACGCCGTGTTCGGCTGCGGCAACAGCGACTGGGCCGCGACCTATCAATCGGTGCCGCGCTTTATCGACGAGCAATTGTCCAAGCATGGCGCGCGCGCGGTCTATCCGCGCGGCGAGGGCGATGCCCGCAGCGATCTCGACGGCCAGTTCCAGAAATGGTTCCCGGCGGCCGCGCAGGTTGCGACCAAGGAATTCGGTATCGACTGGAATTTCACCCGCACCGCCGAAGACGATCCGCTCTACGCCATCGAGCCTGTCGCGGTCACCGCGGTCAACACCATCGTCGCCCAGGGCGGCGCGGTGGCGATGAAGGTGCTCGCCAATGACGAGCTTCAGAACAAGAGCGGAGCCAATCCGTCGGAGCGTTCGACGCGCCATATCGAGGTGCAGCTCCCGGCCAATATCACCTATCGCGTCGGCGATCATCTGAGCGTGGTCCCGCGCAACGATCCGACGCTGGTGGATTCGGTCGCTCGCCGCTTCGGCTTCCTGCCGGCCGACCAGATCAGGCTCCAGGTCGCGGAAGGCCGCCGCGCGCAATTGCCGGTCGGCAACGCCGTGTCGGTCGGGCGCCTGCTCAGCGAGTTCGTCGAGCTGCAGCAGGTCGCAACCCGCAAGCAGATCCAGACCATGGCCGAGCACACCCGCTGCCCGGTGACGAAGCCGAAGCTGCTCGCCTTCGTCGGCGAGGAGCCCGAGCCGCTCGAACGCTACCGCGGCGAGATCCTGGCCAAACGCAAGTCGGTGTTCGATCTGCTGCTCGAACATCCCGCCTGCGAATTGCCGTTCCATGTCTATCTGGAAATGCTCTCGCTGCTGGCCCCGCGCTACTATTCGATCTCGTCCTCGCCGTCGCTCGACCCGGCGCGCTGCAGCGTCACGGTCGGCGTGGTCGAGGGGCCGGCCGCCTCGGGTCGCGGGACCTACAAGGGCATCTGCTCGAACTATCTCGCCAATCGCCGCGCCGGCGATGCGATCTACGCCACCGTTCGCGAGACCAAGGCCGGCTTCCGCCTGCCGGATGATCCATCCGTGCCGATCATCATGATCGGCCCGGGCACCGGCCTTGCGCCATTCCGCGGCTTCCTGCAGGAGCGCGCCGCGCGCAAGGCCAAGGGCGCCGCGCTCGGTCCGGCCATGCTGTTCTTCGGCTGCCGCCATCCCGACCAGGATTTTCTTTACGCGGATGAGCTGAAGAAGCTGGCGGCAGACGGCATCACCGAGCTGTTCACCGCTTTCTCGCGCGCCGATGGACCGAAGACCTATGTGCAGCACGTCCTCGCCGCGCAGAAGGACAAGGTCTGGCCGCTGATCGAGCAGGGCGCGATCATCTATGTCTGCGGCGACGGCAGCAAGATGGAGCCCGACGTGAAGGCCGCGCTGATCGCGCTCCATCGCGAGAAGACCGGCAGCGATGCCGCCGCCGGTGCCCGCTGGATCGAGGAGATGGGGACGAAGAACCGCTATGTGCTCGACGTCTGGGCGGGCGGTTAGGCGAAGTACGCCCTCGTAGCCCGGATGGAGCGCAGCGTAATCCGGGACGGTCCTACTGCGGGGGAGCAATCCCGGATTGCGCTGCGCTCCATCCGGGCTACGAAGCAAAACGTGCTAAAGCTCCCCCATGATTCCCTGGGAAAAGATCGACACCGCCAAGATCCCCGGCTCCGACGAGGAACTCCGCCTGATGCGGCGGGGCAAGGAGTTCTCCATCAAGCTCGGCACCAATGAGCTGATGAACAGCCGCCTGTCGGGCTCGGAAGCCGCGCTCGCAACCCTGGCGGCCAAGCAGATCGAGAAGGTCGCAAAACCCGTCGTCCTCATCGGTGGCCTCGGCATGGGCTTTACGCTGCGCGCGGCGCTGGCCGTGCTCGGCGCCAAGGCGAAGATCGTGGTCTCCGAGCTGGTCCCCTCCGTCGTTGCCTGGGCGCGAGGCCCGATGGCAGAGGTCTTCGGCGACAGCCTCGATGATGCCAGGGTCAGCATCCGCGAGACCGACGTGGGCGAAATCATCCGCGCACAGCGGTCGGCCTTCGATGCCATTCTGCTCGACGTCGACAACGGGCCGGAGGGGCTGACCCGAAAGGGCAATGATGCGCTCTATAGTGCGAACGGCTTGAACGCGGCGAAGACGGCGCTGCGGCCGGGAGGCGTTCTCGCCGTCTGGTCGTCGGGACCGAATCCGGCGTTCACGAGGAGGCTTCGAAGCGCCGCCTTCGACGTGAACGAAGTCAACATCCGCGCCACCGGAAGAGGCGGTGGCGCACGCCACGTGATCTGGATCGCAAGGAAGAGCTAGCAGTCACTTGTAGCCCGGATGGAGCGTAGCGCGATCCGGGGCGGCGCATCTACGGGGAGAGTGGTCCCGGATTACGCTACGCTCCATCCGGGCTACGGCTAGAACATCGTGTTGCCGTTCGCCGGATTTTCCGGAACCTCCTGAACGACGTCCCAGTGCTCGACGATCTTGCCGTTTTCCAGCTTGAAGATATCCACGATCGCGCGGCCCCTGGTGCCGGGCTCGCGAACGGAATGGACGTGCAGGATGACGTAGTCGCCGTCCACGAAGCTGCGCTTGATCTCGCTGCGCGAGTTCGGAAACTTTTCACGCAGGAAGCCGATGAACTTCCGAAAGCCCTCCGGGCCATCGGCGGCGTTCGGATTGTGCTGCACATAGCGGTCGCCGACATAGGCGAGCGCCGCGTCGGCATCCTTCTGGTTGAGGCCCTTCTCGTAGAAGGCAAGCACGGCGGTGCGATTGGCTTCTTCCTGTGCGCTGCCCGCGACCGCGGCGCTGTTGCCGAGCGACAGCATGAGGATGGAGGCCGCAATCATTGCGGCGGGCCGGATGATGGGATGCATGGGGGCTCCGAGAGGCCGCAGCCTCTTTATCTTGCGACCGAGGGAAGCTTGTATAGCTCCCGCGCGGGTGCGCCGTAAGTGAGTACCCGTCGCCTCACAAGGTCACCGCGAGGAAACCGGAGGAGCTCCGCGGCGCTCTATGCTGCCTGCGCCGCCGCGCCGTGCGCATGCTTGTCGATGGCGCGGATGATCTCCGGCCAGAACCGCATCGGCAAAGCGTGGCCCATGCCGTCGATCATCAAGAGCTTCGCGCCCGGAATGGACTCTGCCGTGTCCTTGCCGCCTTCGGGGCGCACCAGCGGATCGACCGTGCCATGGATCACGAGCGTCGGCGTCTTCACGTTGCGCAGCCGCTCCTTGCGGCTGCCGGAGGCGAGCACGGCGCGGAGCTGACGGCCGACGCCGGCCGGATTGAGCCCGCGCGCGAACACGCGCTCGGCACGGTCGAGGTCGAGCGCTTCCTCTTCCGGAAACGAGCCGGCGCGCAAGATTTTCCAGGTCTGGCCGAAGCGGACGATGAACTCCTCCTTGCTGGCTGGCGGGGGTGCCATCAGCATGGCGGCGGCCTCGCGGGTCGGGGGCGGCACGCGCGGATTTCCCGTCGTCGACATGATCGAGGTGAGCGAGCGTACGCGATCGGGAAAGGACAGCGTCACCTCCTGGGCGATCATGCCGCCCATGGAGGCGCCGACCAGATGCGCCGACTTGATGCCGAGTGCATCCATCAGGGCGACCGTGTCCTTCGCCATGTCGATCAGCTTGTAGGTCGCGGCCACGGGAATCCTGAGGAAGCGCAGTTTCAGCAGCTCGAGCGGCGTCAGGCGCTTGCCGCCGGTGAGATGGCTCGACTTGCCGATGTCGCGATTGTCGAAGCGGATCACGCGGAAGCCGTGCGTGGCGAGCTGCTCGCAGAACGCATCGTCCCAATGGATCATCTGCGCGCCGAGCCCCATGATCAGCAGCAACGGCTCGGCATTGTCGTTGCCGAAGATCTCGTAGCAGATGTCGATGCCGTTGGCGCGGACGGTCTGGGGCGGCTGATGGGCGGTCACGGATGCGTTCCCTCTCTGCTGGCTCATGCTGTATCGCACGGTTTCACGCGGCAAAGAAGCCGTGTGCGCCGCACCGGGCGACCTGCCGGTTGACCGCTCCCTCGCAACGGTGTGGTATGGCGAAAAAGAAGGGCGTCGAAGCTCTCGGTACCAGGAGGACGCCGATGACCGACAAGACCAACGACCCCGTCGCCATGTGGCAGAAGATGGTGGGGGAGATGGAGAAGGGGTTCAACGCCTTCGCCAACCAGGCCATGTCTTCGCCCGAGTTTTCACAGGCGATGAATCGCGCGGGCGGAGTTGCTGCAGGTGCTCAGAAGCAGCTCGGCGAGCTCATGGAGAAATACCTCGTCACGATGAACCTGCCGAGCCGGGAGCAGGTGACGGGCCTTGCGGAACGGCTGCAATCGATCGAAGCCCAGATCGGCGAGATGAAGTCGATGCTGAGCCAGATGGCGGCGAGTTCCGGTATCTCGCAAGGCTTTGACGCGACGCCGCGGCCGCCGCGGACCAAGCGCCCGCCCTCCGAGAACGGAGGACAGTCATGAATGCGCAGACGGGACTTGATTTCGCAGCCATCCCCGAGCGCATTCAGGCCGAGGTGCAGCGCGCAATCCAGCGCAGCATCAAGGGCGTCGAATATTTCTCGACTTCCGGCCCGACGCTCGGCTCGACGCCGAAAGACGTGCTGCATTCGCGCGGCACGATGAGCCTCTACCACTATCGGCCGATGTCGGACGAGATCTACCGCGTGCCGGTGCTGATCGTGATGGCGACCACCAATCGCGGCTACATCCTCGACCTCGTGCCCGGCCAGAGCTTCATCGAGTTCCT
>Ga0102591_1004664_pt1 | contig 10334 bp, 8 predicted proteins | sample AraplaCol_mCL_r2_2_FD_76860 | JGI IMG/M metagenome (GOLD analysis project Ga0102591, IMG submission 76860) | Arabidopsis root microbial communities from North Carolina, USA - plate scrape MF_Col_mCL_r2 (SPADES assembly) (version 2) | ecosystem: Host-associated > Plants > Roots > Endosphere... | reverse complement strand
AGGCCCGCCGCGACGATGCCGCCCATCGAGGCGCCGCCGACGAAGTCGATCGGCACGCCGCGCTCGCGCAGGGCCTGGATGGCGCCAATGTGGGCGTAGGCCCGCGCGCCGCCGCCGGAGAGCACCAGGCCCACCGACTGGCCGGTGAGCACCCGGGCCAGGCGCTCGACATCGGCCAGGCGGTTTTCGCGCAGGTGGAAGAGGCGGGCCGCGTCGGTGGCCTCCAGCCAGGCCTGCGAGCCCTGCGGGCGCTCGGCGTTCGGGGGCTGGATCAGGATCAGGTCGATCAGCCGCTGGGCCTGCAGCGGGCGCGAGGCGTAGGCCGGCGGCTCGGGCGGCGGGGCCTGGTCGCCGCGGCCGACGCGGAACAGCCGGTCGACCTGGCGGCCGACCACGTGCTTCCAGGCGGTCTCGTGGGCCTCCGCGACGTAGAGCACGAAGTCGTGGGAGCGCTCGACCCGGCTGAACCACTCGGTGGGGGCCAGCAGGCTCTCGCCGCCCTCGACGGTGACGGCGTAGCCGAGGGCGGCGATGCAGCGGCCGATGCGCTCGACGATCGGGCGGATAGCGTGGCAGTCGCCGGCGGCGATGAATCCGTAGACGGACGGATCTCCAATGGAGGCGTGGGCACCGGCCTGGCGGGCGCGGCGGATCATCAGCCGCGACAGCTCGATCATCACGTCGGGGTCCTGCTCGACCGCCTCGAAGAAGGCGGCGCGGGGCAGGGCCAGGATCTCGGAATCGCGCAGGGCGACCATGTGGGCCGAGTGCGGGGCGCCGGCGATCATCGCCATCTCGCCGGCCGGCTCGCCCGGGCGGATCACGCCGAGGAACTGCGGCTCCTGGCCTTCGTCGCGGCGGAAGGCGCCCAGGCGCCCGGTGCGCAGGAAGTAGAGGTGGTCGGAGGCCTCGCCCGGCGCATAGAGTAGGGAGCCGCCGGGCAACGAGAACCAGGCGGCGTCGCCCTCGCGCCGCTCGCGCGAGAACAACCGGGCAAGGGCCGTGTCGGCCATGAAGTCTGGAAGGGTGACCACGAACAGGACGCTAAACCGATGCGGGGACCTTGACTATCCGAGGTCGAATATCGCCGCTTTCGGGACGAAACGGAAAAGGCTATGCCTCGCTTATGCCGAAGCTGAACACGCTTATTGACAAGAACAGCGCTTCGTTCGCGAAAAACGCTGCGCACAACACGGCCCTGGCGGAGGAACTGCGCGAAAGGGTCGCGACGGCGGCCCTGGGCGGCCCCGAGAGCGCGCGCCTGAAGCATACGGCGCGCGGCAAGCTGCTGCCCCGAGAGCGTGTGGAGCGTCTGCTCGACCCCGGCTCGCCGTTCCTGGAGATCGGCCAGCTGACCGCTTTCGATCTCTACAAGGGCGAGGCGCCGGGCGCGGGGATCATCGCGGGAATCGGCCGGGTCTCGGGCCGTGAAGTCATGATCGTCGCCAACGACGCCACGGTGAAGGGCGGCGCCTATTTCCCGATGACCGTGAAGAAGCACCTGCGCGCCCAGGAGATCGCCGAGCAGAACCGCCTGCCGTGCGTCTATCTGGTCGACAGCGGCGGGGCGAACCTGCCCCACCAGGCCGAGGTGTTCCCCGACCGCGACCACTTCGGCCGCATCTTCTTCAACCAGGCCCGGATGAGCGCCCGCGGCATCGCCCAGATCGCCTGCGTCATGGGCTCGTGCACGGCCGGCGGGGCCTATGTGCCGGCGATGAGCGACGAGACCGTCATCGTGCGCGAGCAGGGCACCATCTTCCTGGCCGGCCCGCCGTTGGTGAAGGCCGCCACCGGCGAGGTGATCAGCGCCGAGGAACTGGGCGGGGCCGACACCCACGGCCGGCGTTCGGGCGTGGTGGACCACGTGGCCGACGACGACGAGCACGCGCTGGAGATCGTCCGCTCGATCGTCGCCAACCTCAACGCCGAGAAGCGTCATGAGGCGGTGGTCACCGACGCCGAGCCGCCGCTGTACGATCCGCAGGAGATCTACGGCGTCGTGCCGACCGACGTGCGCGCCCCCTACGAGGTGCGCGAGATCATCGCCCGCATCGTCGACGGCTCGGTGTTCGACGAGTTCAAGGCCCTCTACGGCACGACCCTGGTCTGTGGCTTCGCGCGGATCTGGGGGCAGCCGGTGGCGATCCTGGCCAACAACGGCGTGCTGTTTTCCGAAAGCGCGCTGAAGGGCGCGCACTTCATCGAGCTGGCCTGCAAGCGGAAGATCCCGCTGGTGTTCCTGCAGAACATCTCGGGCTTCATGGTCGGCGGCAAGTACGAGGCCGGCGGCATCGCCAAGGACGGCGCCAAGCTGGTGACGGCGGTGGCGAGCGCGGAAGTGCCGAAGTTCACGGTGCTGATCGGCGGCAGCTTCGGGGCGGGCAATTACGGCATGTGCGGTCGAGCCTATTCTCCGCGTTTCCTGTTCACCTGGCCCAACAGCCGGATCTCGGTGATGGGCGGCGAGCAGGCCGCCAGCGTGCTGGCCACGGTGCACCGCGACGCCGCCACCTGGACCGACGAAGAGGCCGAGGCCTTCAAGGCCCCGATCCGCCAGCGCTACGAGGACGAGGGCAACCCGTACCACGCCACCTCGCGGCTGTGGGACGACGGGATCATTGATCCGGCTCAAACCCGCGACGTGCTGGGTCTGGCCATATCGGCCAGCCTGAACGCGCCGATTCCCGAGACGACCTTCGGCGTCTTCAGGATGTGACGGTTCAAGCGGAACCTCGGCTTTGGGCGTACCATTAGACTTCCCATTAGAAGGAGCGTGCTCATGACCAACCCCATCGCCGACCCGATCGTCGAGGTGCCGGACACCGACGCCATGAGCCCGCTGGTCCATATCGACTCGACGCCCGAAGGGGCGGTGACGGTGTGGATCAACCGGCCGGAGAAGAAGAACGCCTTCGATTCGGCGACCATCGCCGCGCTCGCCCAGGCCTTCGAGACCCTGCACGGGGCCGAGGGCGTGCGGGTGGTGTTCCTGCGCGGCGTGGGCGGGACCTTCTGCGCCGGCGCTGACCTGGAATGGATGGCCTCCGCCGCCGACTGGAGCGAGGACGACAACCGCTCCGACGCCCTGGACCTGGCGCACATGCTCAAGGCCCTGCACGACATTCCGGCGCTGACCGTAGCGCTGGTCGAGGGCGCGGCCTTTGGCGGCGGCGCCGGTCTGGTGGCGGCCTGCGACCATGCGTTGGCGACGGCCGACGCCAAGTTCGCCTTTTCGGAGGTGAAGCTTGGTCTCACCCCGGCGACCATCAGCCCTTATGTGATCGCGGCGCTGGGTCCGCGCACGGCCAAGCTGCTGTTCGCCACCGGCCGGGTGTTCGACGCCGACGCGGCCTGGAGCTACGGCCTGGTCGACGAGGTGTTCGACGACGTCGAGGGGCTGGTCGCGGCCCAGGACGCCCTGATCGAGGAGGTCATCCCCTGCGCGCCCGGGGCGATCGGCGACGCCAAGGCCCTGGTCAACGACTTCGCCTTCGAGAAGATCGACCGTGGCCTGATCGACGACAGCGCCCGCCGCATCGCCCGCCGCCGTGTGTCGGACGAGGGGCAGGAGGGCGTGCGGGCGTTCCTGGCCAAGCGCAAGCCTAGCTGGGCGGCCGAGTCCTAGGGCGTCAGCGGGTCCTGTCGCGAACCTCGATGGCGAGCGACAGGATCAGGCCGATGGCCATGCCGATCAGCATCCAGATCGCGCTGGTGACCAGCCAGGAGCCGACGAGGGCGTTGAAGCCCCTGCTGATCCAGAACAGCGCGAACATGCCGTAGTAGCGCATCTTCGCGATATCCTCGCCCAGGACGGCGACGGGGGCGCGATGGCCGATGGCCAGGGCCAGGACCGCGGCGACGCAGAGCGGCGCCCAGGCCGGAGGCGTCTCGCCGACCATCCGCCACGCTACGGCGCCGATGGCGATCGCCGCGGCCAGCAGGGCCAGCGTGCCGACGACGCGCGCGATCTTGCCGATCTCCAGATGCCAGACCTGGCTCGACAGCGCGCCGCCGCGGAAGTCGACGGCCGCCGCCGCCGCCAGGGCGACGATCATCGGCTGGGTGACGGCGTTGTCGACGTCGAAAATCGGCAGGCTCAGGACCCAAGCGAAGGGCACCACCTGGGCCAGCAGCCGCTGGTGCAGGGGATGGGTCAAGGGCGAAGGCGGGCCGGTGGTGACGAAGGTCCAGACCAGGACGGGCATGGCCAGGCCCGCGACGATCGCCGCGCTCCACAACGTGTCGGGCAGCAGGGCGGAGGCTGGCAGCAGCGCCAGGCTGAGCGGCGCCCAGCCGACCCGCTCCAGAGCGCCGGCGCGCCAGGAACGGTGGACCTCCCAGGCGGTCTTCAGGCGCAGATAGCCTTGCAGATAGAAGAGCTGCACGGCCAGGACGGCGGCCGTCGCGGCGACGTAGGCGCCCAGCACCGCCGGGATCGGCAGGCCGTAGCCGGCGGCGATCAGCGGGGCCAGCAGCGGCGCGAGGGCGGTGAACCACAGCATGCCCGAGGTCAGCCGCGGCCGTGCGTAGCGCTGGCGCCAGAGGGCGACGGTCGCGGCGTCGAAGTCGGCCATCAGGGCGCCGTCGCCGATGCGGCCCAGCATGTCCCTCATGGCGATCTCGAAGCCGGGATTGAGGCGGCGCATCAGAGGAACCTTGGCCGTCGGCGGCCCCTGCAGGACCTCCATGACCGCCCGGGCATGGGTGTCGAGCGCGAGCATCCGGTCGCGGCCTTCGACGAAGTCGCAGCGCTCGATGACGGCGTCGACGGTCGGGCCAGACTCGAAGCGCAGGTCCGTGCGTCGCCAGCGGAAGGCCTCGATCGCCGGGGCGAGCAGCGGGTCCGAGCGCGGGGCGGTGCGCAGCAGCAGGTCGGCGATCCGCGCCTCGACGGCGTCGGCGACCGCGATCTCGTCCAGGGCCTCGGCGTTCAGCACCGCGTGGAAGGCGGCGGTCAGCTCGGCGGGGGCGGGGCGGTCCTGGCCGCCCAGCAGGGCCTCCAGACGATCGAACCTCGCCCGCAGTTCCTCGGCCTCGTGCGTGGCGGCGTCGGGCAGGGGCGGGGGCGGCGCGGCCGGGGCGGCGGGACGGCCTTCGAGCAGCGTGGTCAGGGCGCCGGCCTCGATGACCAGCTTGACGAACTCGGGGGAGGCGACCGCTGCGTCGGCGGCCTCGTCGCCCTCGCTCTCGCTGTCGTCGTCCCACATCCAGTCCCACTGGGCGCGCTGGATCGCCTCGTCGTGGGCCTCCCGCAGACGCATGAAGGCCTCGGCGTCGTCCTCGGGATTGGTGACGCGCAGCTTGCGGGCGTAGGCGCGGCGGATGACGTCGCGGTCGCGGGTCGGCTCGACGCCGAGCACGGCCCAGATGTCGCCCCCGTCGTCGACAAACCCGCTCACAGGAAGCTCTCGCCTTCGATCTCGTCCAGCGCGGCCTGGAGCTGCTGGCGGGCGGTCTCGATCTGGCGCGGGTCCTGGCCGTCGAGTACGCCCTCGAACCGCGACAGCAGCGCGCCGACATGCTCGCGCATGTCGCCGAGGAACAGCTCGTAGCAGCGCTGGGCGCGGGCCACGGCGGCGCGGTTGGCGTCGGCGTCGCGCGGGTGGACCTTGAGGGCGGCCAGCGCCGCGCGGCGCTGTTCGAGGTCGGGGGCGTTCTTGTCGTCCTCGTCGACGATCACCAGCTGGCGGCGCTCGTTGGTCTGGGGCACCAGCACGTCGATCTCGATCAGGCCGTTGACGTCGTAGCTGAAGCGGCACTCGATCTGGACCTCGCCGGCGCGGCCGGGCGGCACGGCGATCTCGACCTCGCCCAGGCGGACGTTGTCGGCCACCATCCGGGCCTCGCCCTGGTAGATGCCGAAGGCGACCTTGCGCTGACCGGCCTGCATGGTGCTGAACAGCTTCATGCGGCTGGCCGGGACGACGGTGTTGCGCTCGATCACCGGCGAGAAGATGCCGGTGCGCATCGAGCCCATCGGGCCGTGCTCGGCGACGTCGACGCCCAGGGAGTAGGGGCAGACGTCGGTCATGACCACGTCCTTCAGCGCCGCGTCGCGGCTCTTGAGACCGGCCTGGATGGCCGCGCCCCGCACCACGGCCTCGTCCGGATGGACGGCGGTCGAGGGAAAGCGGCCGAACATGCGGGTCACGGTGCGGCGCACCACCGGCATGCGGGTGGCGCCGCCGACCAGGACGATCTCCTTCAGCTCGTCGGGACGCAGGCCGCCGTCGCGCAGGGCGCGGGTCACCGGCTCCTTCAGCTTGGCCAGCAGCGGCGCGGCGGCGGCCTCGAAGTCCTCGGCGGTGATCTCCAGCGTGTAGGGCTGGTCCTTCCAGACGATCGCCATCTCGGCGCGCTCGGCGGTGGTGAGCGCGCGGCGGGCCTTTTCGGCGGCCGCGTCCAGGCGGGTGGACAGGGCCTCGCTGGCGAGATCGGCGGCCAGGGCCTCGCGGTGGGCGGCGCGCATGCGGTCGACCAGCACCTTGTTGAAGTCCTCGCCGCCCAGCCGGTTGTCGCCGGTGGAGGCGCGCACCTCGATGACGCCCTCGAAGATCTCCAGCACCGAGACGTCGAAGGTGCCGCCGCCCAGGTCGAACACCAGGAAGCGGGTCTCGTCGGCCAGTTCGTGGATGCCGTAGGCGAGGGCGGCGGCGGTGGGCTCGTTGAGCAGGCGCTCGACCTTCAGCCCGGCCAGCTCGCCGGCCCGGCGGGTGGCCTTGCGCTGCTTGTCGTTGAAATAGGCCGGCACGGTGATGACGGCCTCGGTCACCGGCTCGCCCAGCCAGGCCTCGGCGTCGGCCTTCAGCCGGGCCAGAACCAGGGCCGACAGCTCCTCGGGCAGGTAGGACTGCTTGCCCAGGCGCGTGGCGCGGGTCGTGCCCATGTAGCGCTTGAAGGCGGTGGCGGTCAGGTGCGGGTGGGTCGAGCGGCGCTCGCGGGCGGCCAGGCCGACCAGCAGGGCGCCGTCGTCGTCGAGGCCCACGGCCGACGGCGTCAGCACCGAGCCCAGGCTGTTGGGCACGAGTTCGACCCCGCCCTCCCGCCAGACGCCCACGGCGCTGTTGGTGGTTCCCAGATCGATGCCGATGATCACGCCACGCCCCCCGTCACGCACAGCTCACGCAAACTCAAGCTTGGGTTTAGCCTTGTGTACGGAAGGAGCCAAGCGCGCGGGGGCGCGGCGGTTGTCCGCTGGTCGGTCAGGCGGCGTGAGGCGCACGCGCCGCCGCCTTCGGCGCTTCAATGTGCACGGTGCGTATGCGGCTTTGGGGGAAGGCGTATGATCTCGCGAACGGTACTGGCGGCGCTCGCCCTTTGCGGTGTCGGTTTGGGCGGCTGCATCGTCTCCGAGAAGGTGGCGGGCGAGAACTGGGGCGGGCCGGCTCAGTCCAATCCCGCGCGGGCCTTCACCTCGACCAAGGCGGCGCTCGCCCGCGTGGAAGGCCATGCCGTGCTGGTCTGCACGCAGGCGCCGGAAGGGCGGGTGACGGGCTGCCGCGTCGCGACGGAGACCCCGCCGGCGTACGGCTTCGCCGATTCCGCCCGGCGCATGGCCGACCAGTTGATCATCCGCTCGCAGGCGGTTCCCGTCGGCGAGACGGTGGTCGTGCCGCTCGACTTCTGTCCGGACAAGAAGCAGCTGGCGGCGTGCCAGGCGCGTGGTGCGGGGCTGGCCGAGACCGTCCGCAAGTCGATCGGCTGAGAGCCGGGCGCGGGTCGAAAGCGCGGCCGCGAGGGCCGAAAGCCCTTGCCCCGGCCGTAAAAACGCGCATCTAGGCGCCATGCGCAGGTTCGACTTCTCCAGCCCCGACTTCGCCCAGGCCTTCAAGGCCTTCCTCGACGAGCGCCGCGGTTCGCCGGCCGACGTCGACGCCGCGACCGCGGACGTGCTGGAGGCGGTCAAGCATGGCGGCCTGGACGCCGTGCTCGACTACACCCGCCGCTTCGACAAGGTGGACCTGACGGAAGAGACCGTCCGCGTCACCGCCGCTGAGATCGAGGCCGGGGCCGCCGAGTGTTCGCAAGAGGTGCGCGAGGCCATCGCCTTCGCCGCCGAACGCATCCGCGTCTATCACGCCCGCCAGCGTCCGGCCGACCAGGCCTGGACCGATGAGGCCGGGGTCGAGCTGGGCTGGCGCTGGACGCCGCTGGAGGCCGTGGGCGTCTATGTGCCCGGCGGCCGGGCGGCCTATCCTTCCACCGTGCTGATGAACGCCGTGCCGGCCCAGGTGGCGGGCGTCGACCGCATCGCCATGGTCACCCCGCCCGGCAAGCTTCAACCCGCGGTGCTCGCGGCAGCCAAGGAAGCCGGCGTCACCGAGATCTGGCGCGTCGGCGGGGCCCAGGCCGTGGCCGCCCTGGCCTATGGCGCGGGTCCGATCCAGCCGGTCGACAAGATCGTCGGGCCGGGCAACGCCTATGTCACCGCCGCCAAGCGCCGCCTGTACGGCGTGGTCGGCATCGACGCCCTGGCCGGTCCGTCGGAGATCGTCGTGGTCGCCGATAAGGACAACAATCCCGACTGGATCGCCGCCGACCTGCTGAGCCAGGCCGAGCACGACCCGGCCGCCCAGTCGATCCTGATCACCGACGACACCGACTTCGCCGCCGCGGTCGAGGCCGCCGTGACCGAGCGCCTGAAGACCCTGTCGACCGGCGAGGACGCCGCCGCCTCGTGGCGCGACCACGGCGCGGTGATCATCGCGCCGCTGGACGAGAGCCCGGCCCTGGTGGACGCCATCGCCCCCGAGCACGTCGAGTTCGCGCTGGAGAATCCCGAGCGCCTGTCGGACCGGGTGCGCCACGCCGGGGCGATCTTCCTGGGCCGCCTGACGCCGGAAGCCATCGGCGACTACGTGGCCGGTTCGAACCATGTGCTGCCCACCAGTCGCGCGGCGCGCTTCCAGTCGGGCCTGTCGATCTACGACTTCATCAAGCGCACCTCGATCGTGAAGTGCGATGCGGCCTCGTTCGGCATCCTGGGTCCGCACACGGCGGCGCTGGCGGAGGCCGAGGGGCTGCCGGCCCACGCCCTGTCGGCGTCCATTCGGCTTCCGGGCCGGTTGCCTTCCAAAGACTGACGCGCCAACCTCGCCGCCAAGATGTCCGAAGACCGCAGCAAGCACTTCCTGAAGAGCATCGCCATCGACGAGGATTCGTTGGCGGCCGCCTCGCGCGACCAGGAGCAGGAGCGCCAGGTGGCGATCTTCGACCTGCTGGACGGCAACTACTTCCAGCCGGCCGAGGCCGAGAGCGGGCCCTATAACCTGAAGCTCTCCTTGATCGAGAACCGGCTGGCGCTCGACATCGCCGGCGGCGGCTACGAGAAGCGGCACCTGCTGTCGCTGTCGCCGTTCCGCGGGGTGATCCGCGACTACTTCATGATCTGCGACAGCTACTACCAGGCGATCCGCAACTCGACGCCGCAGCAGATTGAGGCCTTGGACATGGGCCGGCGAGGCTTGCACAACGAAGGCTCGGGCCTGCTGCGCGAGCGGCTGGAGGGCAAGGTCAAGACCGACCTCGACACGGCCCGGCGCCTCTTCACCCTGATCTGCGCGCTGCACTGGCGGGGCTGAGCGCGTGTCGGATCTGCCCGATGCGGTGCTGTTCACCTGCAACTATAACCGCGTGCGCTCGCCGATGGCCGAGGCGCTGTTCAAGCGCTTCTACGGCACGCGGGCGTATGTGGATTCGTGCGGCCTGAAGTCGGATCCGGCCGGGGAGGGGATCGACCCCTTCGTGGTGGCGGTGATGGACGAGCTGGGCGTCGACGTGGCCACCCACAAGCCCAAGACCTTCGCCGAGCTGGAGGACGACAGCTTCGACGTCGTCGTGTCGCTGACGCCGGAAGCCCAGCACCGGGCCGTGGAGCTGTCGCGCGATCGCTCGGTCGAGATCGAGTACTGGCCGACCCACGATCCGACCCTGGTGAGCGAGGGGTCGCGCGAGGCGATGCTGACGGCCTATCGCGAGGTTCGCGACATGCTTTCGGCCGCGATTCGTCGGCGTTTCGGGACACCATCGACGTTTGGGGGGTGAATGCGCTATAAGCCCCGCCTCGCAGCCGCGGCTCGCGTCACGACTCGTTTTCGGGTCGCGCGGGCCGCGTTGCTATTGAACCCCTTTTGAGAGGCCTGATGGCTAAGGAAGAACTGCTCGAGTTTCCCGGCACGGTCAGCGAACTGCTGCCCAACGCCACTTTCCGCGTGAAGCTCGAGAACGATCACGAGATCATCGCCCACACCGCCGGCAAGATGCGCAAGAACCGCATCCGCGTGCTGGCCGGTGACAAGGTGCTCGTGGAAATGACGCCCTACGACCTGACC